>Ga0315293_10000899_pt1 | contig 28379 bp, 24 predicted proteins | sample YL17G13_20_MG_FD_203071 | JGI IMG/M metagenome (GOLD analysis project Ga0315293, IMG submission 203071) | Sediment microbial communities from Yellowstone Lake, YNP, Wyoming, USA - YL17G13_20 | ecosystem: Environmental > Aquatic > Freshwater > Lake > Sediment | place: USA: Wyoming | collected...
CAGTTTCTCAATCAGGTGGCAGTAATCCATCACCACCGGGATGGTACGCAAAGCGTTGGCCAGCCCGCCCGGACCAACCGTTTCCTCGCCTGGTAGATCGAAGGCATGCGGGAAGGTTTCGTCGCGCGCGCGGGCGTCGTAGCCCCCCACCCGCACCTGATTGAGAACGTAGCGGCTCCCCTCCAGCCCGCGGGCCGGGTCGATCGTGGCATTCACCGCGAGTGGGACATGCGCCTGTTCGGCCAGATGGGTGCACACAGCAGCCACCCGGTCCAGCTTGGCCGCCGCCCGCCCGATCAACGTGACCTGCATCGGCGGCCGGTCCGTCCTCCGCGCCAGCACCTCAACCAGCTGGGGAGAGGCAACGCTGCTCCCGCCCAAGACAGCCAACTTCAACCTATCGGCCATGTCGCCTCAAAGCGAACCTCATAGAGAGTGCTGTCCATTGTCGGCCTCGATTGCGCCTCAGCGTGCGCGATCGAAGTAAGCCAGGACGACCTCGCAGGTCCGGCGGACTTCGTCCTCACGCAACGTCTCGAACATGGGCAGGTTTAGAACCCGGCGGGCGCAACTGGCGGCGACCGGGAAATCCTCCTCGTGCAGGCCAAGGTCCGCGTAGGCGCGTTGCATTGGAACGAGCGCCGGATACATAACGAAGCCCCCGATGCCTCGTTCCAGCAAGAACGAGAGCAGATGGGTGCGCTCTTCTTCGGAAGGCGCGAGCGTGGCATAGGAGTAGTAGACGTGATGGGCCTCTGCGCCGGCGTATGGCAAGGTGAGCGGCGTGCCTGCCAGCATCTCGTCGTAGATGGCCGCCCAACGCCGGCGGCGTCCATTCCACTCGTCCAGACGCGTGAGCTTCACGCTCAGGATCGCGGCCTGGATTTCATCCAACCGTTCCTGGAACCCGATCACCTCGTGCACGAACTTGACACGCTGCCCGACGTAGCGCAGGATGCGCACCTTCTGGTCGAGGTCTGCATCGCTGGTGGTCACCGCGCCGCCGTCGCCGTAGGCACCCAGATTCTTGCCAGGGTAGAACGAAAAGGCCGCCATATCGCCAAGACTTCCAGTTTTGCGGCCCTTGTAGCGTGCACCGTGAGCGTGGGAGGCATCTTCCAGAACGAGCAGGTTGTGGGCCGACGCCAGGGTCATCAGGGCGTCCATCTCGGCCGGCTGGCCATAGAGGTGAACAGGAAGCAGGACTTTCGTGCGCGAGGTGATATGCGGCGCTGTCAGCTCCGCCGTCATGTTGAAGGTGCGCGGGTCGACATCGACGAAGACCGGGGTAGCACCCGTGTAGGTGATGGCCAGTGCCGTGGCGATGTAGGTATTGGCAACGGTGATGACCTCATCGCCGGGACCGACGCCCATGGCGGCCAGGGCCAGATGCAACGCCTCCGTGCCGCTCGAGATGCCTATGCTGTAGGAGGAGTCACAATAGGCCGCGAATTGCTGTTCGAACTGGCGCAGATGCGGCCCGAGGGTGTATTTGCCGGAGGGCAGGACCGCCGCCACAGCGGCCTGGACCTCCTCGGCGATCTCTTGATATTGGCGTTCGAGATGTCCCTCGCCAATTGTGATCGGGTGGGCCTGGGCGTGGACGCCTGCCAGTTGAACCATCGACTTCGGGATCGGTAATGGAGCAGATGGATCGATCTTGGTCATCTCACCTCCCAGCTCAAACGCCGGTCGATCATCACGTGCCCCGTGCAGCGCGCGGCCCGCGTGGCTTTCCTAGCCGGCCACAGGGAAGAATTGCGGCAGATAGGCGCGGTTGGCCTCGAGCATTTCGTCCAACAGCGCCTTGGCCACCTCAAATGAAGGCACCAGCGGGTTGACCAGCATGGCCATCAGCGCAGCCCGGCGCGAACCGGTCACGCCCGCCTCCACCGTCCAACTTTCCCAGGCCTTCGCTTGTTGGCATAAAGCGCGAATCGTCTCAGGCAGGCGGCCCATGTGGAGCGGCGTGACGCCGTGTGCGCCCACCACGCAAGGCACTTCCACGGAGGCGTCGTCCTCTAGGTCCGGAATGGCGCCCGCATTGCGAGTCACCACGATCTGCACATCGCGGCGGTCGAGATGCAGCGAAAGGATCAGGCGGATGGCGGCCTCGGAGTACAGTGCACCGCCGCGCAGGCTGAGCTCCGGCGGCATGACCACCTGATGCGGGTCCTGATACTTGGCGAAAAGCTCCTTCTCGACCTCGAGCACGACCTCGCCCCGGGACTTTGGAGCAGCTTTGGCTTCGGCCAAGGCGAGCGGATGGTCGTAGTAGTACTTGAGATAGTAGGTGGGCAGGACACCCAGCGTGCGCACAAGCTCGGGATCGAAGGGCAGGCCATCCATAGATTCGCCCAGGGCGCCGAACACACGCTGGGTCACATCCTGCCCATCCAGAAAGATGCGCCGCACCCAGTTGACGTGGTTGAGGCCAATCCACTCGAGGAAGAGCTGCTCATCGCGCACCCCCAACATCAACGCCATCTGGCGTTGCATGTTGATGGGATTGTTGCACAGCCCAACGACCTTCATGTTCGTGTGCTTGAGCAACGCTTCGGTGATGATGCCCGAGGGGTTCGTGAAATTGAGATACCACGCGCTCGGCGCATACTTCTCCACATCGCGCGCAATATCCAGCGCCACCGGGATCGTGCGCCAGGCCTTGAGCGTCCCACCCGGCCCGGTCGTCTCCTGGCCGAGCACGCCGTGCTTGAGGGGCAGCTTCTCATCCCGAATGCGCGCGGCCATCTGGCCGACACGCATCTGGGAGGCGATGAAGCGCGCACCTTCCAGAGCCTGCGGCCGCGAGAGAGTCAGAGTAATGCGTGTGTCCAATTCGGCGTGCTGTACCTGGCGCTGCACCATTCCGCCAACGATGCGCAGGCGGGCCTCGTCCACGTCGAACAGGGCGACTTCGCCGACATGAAGGTCGTTCTCGCGCGTGATGATTCCGTCAATGAATTCGGGGGTATAGGAACTCCCTCCGCCGATGATGGCAATCTTGTCTATCTTTTCCATCGCTGCACCTCGTCCTCGAGGGCCGCCAGTCGCCGGCACAGCGAGAGCATCTGCCGGGTGTGATCGATTTCGGCCCAACTCAGCAGAAGCAAATCCATCGAGTGGATCAGCAGCACCGAGAAGGGCACCGCCTCGCCGGCGGCTTCCATTTGAATGATCTTGGCCTCAACGCGGTGGGCTTCAGTTTGCTCGGCCTCGGCGGACTCCAGCGCGGCCATCGCCGCCGCGAAATCTCTTTGCTCCGCGCGCTCAGCCGCCTCTAGCGCTTTGGAGCGGGCATTGCCGGCATGCAAAATGGCCGTGAAACAGGTCTGTTCCCAGTTGATGGTCGGGCTATCGCTCACGGGCTGCTCCTCGCGGGCTCGAGATGCTGGTCAACTTTCAAATGAAGGATGTGCGCCCGGCCTTCCGCCGGGATCTCGACTTCGGTGAAAGCGCAGGCGGGCCATCCGTCATAGCGCACCCAGGCGCGAGGATCTCCGTCGACCAGCTGTGCCAGGATATTACTGCGCACGGCCATGTGGATGACGGCCAGCACCCGCTGGTCCGGATGACGACGAGCCATCTCGCGCGCGGCCGCGGCCACCCGATCCCCAAAGACACGCCTCGATTCGCCGCTCAGGCCCACCACCAACGAAATCCATGCGGAGCGCAGGGCGCGCACCCGTGGCGAGTCTTTAGAGAAGTTGAACAGGCGCGTGCCCTCCAGCCAGCCAAAATCCATCTCGCGCAGCCCTTCCAGCGGTTCGGGCGCGAGGCTTACGCTGGGGGCGAGGATGCGGGCCGTCTCCACGGCGCGACCCAGCGGGCTGGTGTAGAAGGCATCGAAATGCTGGCCCACCAATGCACGCGCGGCGAGTTGGGCCTCACGCCGCCCGCGCTCGCTGAGCGGGCTGTCGCTCACCCCGTGCAGCAATCCGCGCTCGATCCATTCGGTCGTCCCGTGTCGAACGAACGTCACCCGGGTCATGCTCGAGCGGGCTCCGTCACGAGGACGCAACGAAAGCCGATGAAGTCATTCTTGCGACGCGGCGTATGGCGGCGCACGGCGAAGGTGCGCGCCTCGTCTCGCCCATCCAGCCAACTGCCGCCGCGCAATCCCATCGTCACCACTGGATTGCCATCATTCGTCCACTCGTACACATTGCCGGCCATGTCGGCCAGCCCGTAGGGGCTGTCGCCCTGCGGCGAGAATTGCCCGACCGGCAGCGTGGTCATGGGGCCCTTGTCGCCGCAATTCAGGCGCAGAGGGTCGAAGAGATCTCCCCACGGATAAACGCGCCCGTCGGTGCTGCGAGCCGCCTTCTCCCATTCCGGCCCGCTGGGCAAGCGCTTGCCTGCCCATTCGGCATATGCGGCGGCGTCAAACCAGGTTACCTGGACTACGGGGTGGTTTCCGGTGCCCGGCAGGGGTGCTCCCTTGCGCCAATGCGGCGGAAACGAGTAGCCCTTCGCGTCGACAATTGCCCGGTACTCGTCGTTGGTCACCAGGTAGCGGTCGATGTAGAAGGACGGGAGTTCCTTGGTCTGCTTGTCCGGGCCAAACAGGAACGGGCCCCCCGGAATCAGGATCATCTCTTTGCCGTCTCGGCCGACCATTGTGGTTGCAGTTTGTGCCACCATCGCTCACCTCACTGGGACCGGCTGCGTCACTGCGCCACCCCGGTCACGAGCCATCGCCATGGCCTTCCCGCCGCTTATGCCTTCGCCTTTTACACGGGCGGCGCCAATGACCTCCCTCGCTTGAGCCATACCAGGGTCAGGGCAGCCAGCAGGCCTTCGTATCCGATGACGGCCAACCCGCCGGCCAGCGAGTCGCTGCCCAGGGCCAAGCCGATGGCGTTGTAGCCCCAGGCGCTGACTCCCGCGATCGCAACCGCAAGCCAGACCCAGCGCGTTCGCTGGAAAACCAGCGCGCGCGCAACGAGCGACCCCATGACGGCGCTGAGGGCCACCAGGGCAAGGCGGTAGACGTTCAACGCCGCCAGGCTGGTCAAGAGGCTCGGCCACGATTGGGCAGCGATGGCGGCGAGATCAGAGGCCGACGTGTCACCCAGGAGCATGCGGAAGCCCGCACTCACCAACGCCATGCCCTGAAACACCTGGGTGACCAGGCCAATGCCTAGGCCAGCCATCAGGCCGCTGTCGGTCAGGGCCGCCCTTTCGATCTTGCGCCAGCGCAGCAGGAGATAGGTTCCCCATTCGAGGAACAGCGCCGCCAACATCGTCCCGAGAAAGGCGATCACGTATGGCATGCCGGGTGTGGGGAGGCGATCACCAATGATGACGAAACGCAGCAGGCTGGTCAGAAAGAGGGCCGGGAACAGCGTGACGATCATCACTCCGATCCCCCACAGCAAGATGCCGGGCACCGCCCGGAGATCGCGGCGCGTGACGGCGGCCACGACCAAGCCGGGCAGGAATATGAATGTCAACCCGCTGATCGCCACGATGAGCGCGCGCGCAATATGCATGGAAAAACCCTTCTCGGCGACTCGTAAGTCTTACTTGGTCTCCGCGGGCGAAGCACGCCCGGCCATTGCGCGCATGATTTGTTGGAAGAGGGCCTCGCCATCGACCATACCGAAGACGGTCGGATCGATGCCCTGGACCATAATGCCATGCGGGCGAGCCATTTCCTCAATCGACCGACGCTTGTAAAAGACCTGCGGCGCCACCAGCACAAGGTCGTACCAGTGCAGCGTCGGATCCCAGCGCGCCACTTCCTGGGCCGAGACTGCCTTGAGTTCGAAGGGCACGCCGGCCTTGACGGCGGCCTCTTTGGTCTTGCCCTCGAGCAGGCTGGACGACATGCCGAGCGCGCACACCATCAAAACCTTGATCGGCTTGGGGCCGGACCCTTGTGCGCTCATGGTTCTACTCCTTCTTCACGGCCCGCTGTATCTGCTCGAACAGCTTCTCGCCGTCGACCATGCCGAAGACCATCGGCTCGATGTCTTCGACCACGATGCCGAGCGGGCCGACCTTCTCGGCAATGCTTCTTTTCTTGTAGCGAACCTGCGGCGCGATGAGCACCATATCGACCGGATGGCAGGCGAAATCGAACAAGCCCATTTCGACGACCGACAGCGCGTGGATCTGCAGTTCATGGTTCTTCGCGCAGGCGGCATGCTTGGCCTTGCCCTCCAGCAGGCTGGACGACATCCCGGCCGCGCAGACAACGAGGACTTTGTAGATGCTCACGGCACGTCCTTTCCACCGCGAACCCCGGGCGTGCTCGGCCGCTACCTGCCGAGGCTACCAGGGGCCAAGCTCCCGGGCATCGCACTCGCGATCGAAGGTGCATCCTCGTGCCTTGGCGCAACTTCGACCTGCGGTGGAGGGGATTGACACGTGTCAATCCCCTCCACCTCGCCGTAGACCCGTTCCGCGGTCCGCGGCGGTATCGTACTCGAGCCTACGACGCGCCTTCTTTGGCCATCACCTGGCGCTCCCAGGCCTTGAAGGCCGGGTACCAGATGACACCTGGGATGACGAACTGGGTGATGATGGCCACAATGGCCGCCTGCCACTGGTAGCCGGCCTGCAGGTAAGCCAGGATTGGTCCCGGCAGAGTCCACGGCATCGCCACGTACATCGGGCGAACGAATCCGACGGTGTGCATCAGCCAGGCGAAGGTGACGTTGAGGAAAGTGATCACGATGAACGGGATGGCCATGACCGGGTTGAAGATCACCGGCGTGCCGAAAGTGATCGGCTCGTTGATGTTGAAGATGCCCGGCCAGATGCCCAGCCAGCCGACCTGGCGCAGGCGCTTGACCTTGCTGCGCGTCAGATAGAAGGCCAGGGTCAGCGTGGCCCCCGAGCCGCCCGGCACAACATAGGCGGCGCGGAACTCGCTGGTGTAGATAAAGGGCGCGATGCCGCCGGCGGCGACGGCCTGCGCATTGGCGGTGATGTTGGACATCCAGATCGGCTGCATCACGATGCCGATGGTCAGGTCGCCGTGGATGCCCATCGTCCACAGGAAGGCATGTAAGCCTTCGGCGAACGCCGCAGCCGGATAGCTGGAGGCGGCGGGGATGATCTTGGAGATCACCACCACCACCCCGGCCGCAACATCCACATTGAGCAGAACGCGGATGAGCCAGGCCAGGGCCAACAGCACGACGCCCGGGGTCAGCGCGATGAAGGCGTTGGCGATCGCGGGCGGCACTTGGGCCGGCATGCTGATGACCCATTTGCGGTCGACGAAGAAGCGATAGATCTCGACCGAGATCAGCGCGACCAAGATGGCCGTGAAGAGCCCCTTGGTGTCGAAGTAGGTCTGCAGCAGGCCCGTCTGACCCGATTCATCGGCGATGAAGACAGGCGCGACAAAAACGATGAAGGTCAGCAGCGATAACGCTGCCGGCATGAGCGGCTCCAGGTTGCGGCGCCTGGCCAAGTTGTACGCGATGGCCAAGGCCGCGAAGGGGGCCAGCAGACCATACGTCAGATTGAAGGGCACCCAAAGCTTGTCGGTCAGTGCCGCATTGGCATCCAGATAGTCGAGCCAGCTCTGAATCGGGAATTGTAGGACGAGGAGGCTGAAGGCACCAATGATGAGAAGGGGCATCAGCGACGCGAGACCGTCTCGCACCGATGCCAGATGCGGCTGATCGAACAAGGGGGCCAGTTTCTCCATTCCGCCCATCAAACGATCAGTCCACGATGCTTTTGCTTTTCCCTGGGCTGTCATGGCTCCTCCAATACTAGGCTCTGGTCGTGCTTCCGAAAAAGAAGCGCGTGCCTTCGTTTCGTCCCACCTCCTTTCCAATACTCCCCTCCTCCGGCCGCGGCGATGCGCCGAGGCACAGGAGCAACGAGTGCGAACGACAAACGAGCGGCCGCGTGAGCTCGTTCGGCGTATCCTGAGCGCCGCATCCGAAGAGCATCTCGGCCGGCCAATTCATTCCACGCCGGTTTTTTCAAGTGCATCCGATTGTTAAGGTGCAGCACGACCTCTGGCAGACCGTGGCGCCTCGCTCCAGCTCACCCATCGGGAGCAGGTGCTGATCGGGCCCGCACCGCTAAAATCGCTGGTTTACCATGACATGCCCGGTGGTCGCGTCCAGAACCATCATGATCGCGCCCATGGCACATGCCCGCGGCCCGAGGTCGGAAAGTAGGACCCGGGGGACGTAGGGGATGATGCCCTCCAATCGTTTGCGGATCGGCGCCACAATCAAGTCCTCGGCCCGCGCCACGCTTCCGTTCAGAATCACGAATTCTGGATTGAGCAGGGCGCTGATATTGGCGATCATCAGGCTGAGCAGGTTGACCGTCTCCTCCACCAGGGCGACGGCCCATGGCGCGCCTTCGCGCGCCCGCCGGAAGACATCTTCAGTTGTCGGGTCTTGCGGCGCGAGTGGGTCCTGCACAGCGCGAAGCTGCTCGGCCGCCCTGGCGGCAATGCCGCGACCGGAGGCGAGATCTTCGAGCGCACCAAACTGATCGTAGCGGCGCCCCAAGGCCTGCGTGCCGGGCAAGAAGTATCCGACTTCGCCCGAGGCCTGGTCGTGACCGCGGTAGAGGCGGCCCTCCAGCATGACCCCCGCACCAATGCCGGTGCCGACAGTGATGCACACCAGGTTTTGAGCCCCCGCGGCCAATCCGAATCCGTACTCACCGAGAGTGGCCAGGTTGACATCGTTTTCGACGAAGATCGGCAGGCGGAAGCGGGAGGCGAGCAAGTCGTGGAGGGGCAGATCGCGCCAACCCAAGCTTGGCGCCCACACCACCGTGCCGGTGTTGCTGAGCGTCACACCCGGTGCGCCCACAGCGATGCCGCGCATCTTCTGCCCCGTTTGGAGGGGCACGTCAAGCAGATCCTGTATCAGCCCGTACAACTGCTCCAGCGCGCGTTCCGGTCCGGCTTCTCCTTCGGAGGCGATACACACGTCGCGGTGGACTCTCCCGGCCAGGTCGACGACCGTGCCCTGAATCTTGGTGCCGCCGATGTCCACGCCGATCACCGCGTGGGCCGCGCCCTTGAATTCAACGAGAGTCCGCCGTCGACCTCCACTGGGCTCACTGGGGCCGAGGGCCACCAGGTCCGCCGCGATAAGATCCTCGACGACGCGCATGACCGTTGGCAGACTCATGCCGAGCCGGCGGGCAATTTCGGCACGCGCGATGGGCCCATCAACTCGAATCAGGTTGAGGATGGCTGAGCTGTTGAGCCGTCGCATAAGGCCGGCGGAGGCAGCTTTGTCGAGGACCATGTCTCTTGTGAAGAGCGGAGGGAGAAACTTACTAAGAGATTGAAACTATGGTATGTGAGGACCTGTGCCTTGTCAACAAGCAGTTTTCGAACTCGTGGAAACGGGGCGACTACTTAGGCCCGAGCTGTCCGATACATTGCGCATGCGGGGGGCTCAGGGTGTTCGGCGCGCAGAATCGGCCCCTTGCACTGTGCTCCCGGGATAGGGCATTGGAGAGAGCCTGGCCCGCGCTGGTGAACGCGCGCCATGTTCGAAGACCGAGATTGCCATGATCTGTGGAGACGCACAGCGGCAAGACACTCCTCGCAGTGATTATGCAGTCACGGAGGGGAATCTCATGAGGTCTCGTGGCCGCCTCTATGTAAGGATGTGACCTGGACGCAAGCCGAGATTGCCACGTCGTACCGCGCCCCCCACTGGCGCGGTACTCCTCGCAATGACGAATGTGTTCTCAAGCAGGTACCCCTGAGAACGCGCCCCGCCTCTCACGTCGGTCGTGGCCAGGCAACGTGGGCATGCCGCACGCCAGCTGCCAAGCGTAAGGCGTGCTGTGCCCTCTTACGAACCTCGTAGCTGCGCGTCAGGCACCGTGCGCATGCCGCACGCCGGCCGCCAAACCTAAGGCGGTCTATGCGTTCGAGCGTATCGCCTCGCTGCGCCGCCGTGTCTCCACGCACCTTGTCAGGGGTCGAGAGCGCAGGCTATAATGGCCGGGATGGGGAAGTGCTGGAACTGGCAGACAGGCATGACTTAGAATCATGTGCCGCAAGGCGTGAGGGTTCAAGTCCCTCCTTCCCCACCATGCGTTCCGCCCTTCACGGGCGGCGCATTTTGCTCCTTGAAAGGATGCCTTCGCACGCATGAAGACCCAATTCGAAAAGACAGGTGAGTGCCTGGGCACACTGACCGTCGAAGCCGAACCCACGGCGATTGAAGGCGCGATGAAGCGCGCGGCCCGGCACCTGGCCGAGCACGCAACCATCCCCGGGTTCCGCAAGGGCAAAGCCCCATACGCCATGGTGGTGACTCAATTCGGTGAGCAAGCCGTATTCGATGAAGCGGTTGAGATTCTCGGGCGTGAGCTTTATCGGACGGCGCTCGACGAACACGCGATCGAGCCTGCCCGCGCCGGAACCCTGGAAGAGGTTGTCTCGCGTGAGCCGCTGGTGATGCGCTTCTCGGTGCCGCTGGCGCCCGAGGTGGAGCCCGGTGTCTATCGCGAGGTGCGCGTGCCCTTCGCCGAACCGCTGGTGGAGGAGGAACAGGTCGAGCGCGTGCTCGAGAGCCTGCGCCAATCGCAGGCGCTGCTCGCCCCGGTGGATCGCCCCGCGGCTCTGGGCGACATCCTCTTGGCCAAGTTCAGCGCCACCATCGCCACCCCAGAGGGGAAGACGGAACCGATTCCGGTCAGCGGCAAAGGCGACGAAGACGGCGCAGTGGAAGTTGAGCTCAACGAGAATCTGGGCGGGCGCTTCCCCGGCTGCGGCCCGAAGCTGGAAGGCATCCGCCCCGGCGAGAGCCGCGAAGTGGATTTCGCCTATCCCGACACTTTCCCGGTCGAGCGCCTGCGCTCCAAAGCGGCGCACATGCAGCTGAGGTGCCTGGCGGTGAAGGAACGCCGCGTGCCCGAATGGAGCGAGGACATTGTGCGCGCGGTGAGCGACAAGACCACCGTCGAGGAATTGCGCGTGGCCGTGCGCGAGGCGCTGCAGGCGCAAGGTCGCGCCGAAGCCGAGCAGGGCTACGCGCGCGCAGTGCTCGACAAAATGATTGCCGGCGGCAGCGTGCGTTTCCCGCACGTCCTGGTGCAGGAAGAAATCGAGCGCATGCTGCGCACGCTCGAATCGAATCTGCAGCGCGAAGGCGCCACCCTCGAAGTGTATTTGAAGACCCGCCCCGGCGGACGCGAGGCGCTGGAGAAGGAATACGAACCTCAGGCGCGTGAGCGGCTAGTGCGCGGGCTCTTCCTGGGCGAAGTGGCCGAGCGCGAAAGACTGCAGGTGTCGGAGGAGGAAATCGCCGAGCGCTTCCGCCAGACCTTCGCCGGCATGCCGGGCGGCAGCGATGACACCCGCTCACAGCAGGCGCTGAAGGACCCCACCCTGCGCCGCCTCTTGCTGGAGGATTTGCGTAACGAGAAGGCCGTGCGGCGTGTCGCGGAGATCGGCCAGGGGCGCGCTCCTGACCCGGCTCCCATCCCGGCCCCGCCAGAGAAGGGCGAGACATCCGCTGCCTCGCTGGACGACGTAGAACACCTTGGAGGACACCATGACCCACCATGAACCGAGCGCTCTCATCCCGATGGTCATCGAAAGCACCAGCCGGGGCGAGCGCGCCTACGACATCTATTCGCTCTTGCTCCACGAGCGCATTGTTTTCCTCGGATCCGTCATCAACGATCAGGTGGCAAACCTGGTCGTGGCGCAGCTGCTCTACCTGAGCCGCGAAGACCCGGAACGCGAAATCCAGATGTGGATCAACTCGCCGGGCGGACATATCTATGCGGGGCTCGCGATCTACGACACGATGCAACAGATACCCAACCCGATCGCCACCTATGCGGTCGGCGTGACCGCCTCCTTCGCGACAGTGCTGCTGGCGGCGGGCAGCAAGGGTTCGCGCTACGCGCTGCCCCATGCGACCATTCACGTTCACCAGCCGCTGGGCGGGGCGCAGGGCCAGGCAACCGACATCGAGATCCAGGCCAAGGAAATCCTGCGCCTGCGCGATCGGCTCAACCAAATCCTCGTCATGCACACCGGCCAGCCGCTGGACGTGATCGAACGCGACACTGAACGCGACTACTACATGGATGCCCCGGCGGCGATGCAGTTTGGCCTGGTCGACAAGGTACTCGAAGTGAGCCCCAAGCCCGAACGGAACAAGAAGTAGCCGAGGCCCAGGACACGTTGTGACAAAAGCCGCACCGGGCCCGGAGGCCCCCCGCTCGTTGGCCGACCTCCGGGCCCTGATCATCGATATCGACGGCGTCTTATGGCGCGGCGACACCGCCTTGCCGGGTCTGGCCTCATTCTTCGCCTTCATGCGCGAACGCGGCATCGCCTTCCGCCTGGCTACCAACAACGCCAGCCTCACCCCGGCCGCCTACGTCGCCAAGCTGGCACGGTTCGGCGTGCACGCCGCCGAGGAGGAAGTGCTGACCTCGGCTCTGGCCACGGCGGCTTACTTGCGGCGGGAGGCGCCGGGGGCCACGGTGTATGTCATCGGAGAAGAGGGCATCCAGCAGGCGCTCCGCCAAGCTGGCCTGCGCGTGGCGAGCGAGGAGGACCTGACGGCTGACATCGTGGTGTGCAGCATGGACCGCGGCTTGAACTGGACCAAGCTCGGCAATGCGACGATTTCGCTGCGCCGCGGCGCGCGCTTTGTGGCCACCAACGCCGACATGACCTTCCCCACCGAACGCGGTATCACCCACGGAAACGGCGCGATCCTGGCGGCGCTGAGCGCGGCCAGCGGCGCGCATCCGACCGTGGTGGGCAAGCCCGAACCGCTCCTGTACGAGATGGCGCTGGCCAGCTTGAGCCGGTCGCCGAACGAGACCGCCGCCTTGGGCGACCGCCTGGAAACCGACATCCTTGGCGCGCATCGCGCCGGGATGCCGAGCATTCTGGTCTTGAGCGGGGTCGCCTCGGCCGACGAGGCGGCGGGGGCCGATTGCCCGCCGAGCTGGGTGTTCGCCGGCCTACCCGAGCTCACTCAGGCCTGGCGTTCCGCGCTCGGCTGAGGCCGGCGGGTTTCGGATGGCGGCCTTGGCCCCTCCCCCGTTTATTCACGATCTTACCTTCGACGACCTCGAATCACACCTGGTGCAGCGAGGCGAGCCGAGCTTCCGTGCGCGGCAGGTGTGGTCGCACCTCTACGGGCGTCTCGCGACCAATCCGGCGGAGATGAGCGGCGTGCCGGCGGCGCTCGCGCATCACTTGGCCTCGTTCAACTTCTCTCCGCTTCACCTTTCCCACGAATGGCGCTCGCCGGACGGGCGCACGCTCAAGGTGCTCTTCGACTTGCACGACGGCGCCACGGTCGAGTCGGTGCTGATGGGCACCGACCGCCGGCGAACCGTGTGCATCTCCTCGCAGGCGGGTTGCGGTATGGGATGCGTCTTCTGCGCCACCGGGCAGATGGGCCTCAGCCGCAATTTGACCTCCGGGGAGATCGTCGCGCAAGTGCTGTTCCTTGCCCGGCATCTGGCGCAGCACGCGGAGCGCATCACCAACATCGTGGTGATGGGCATGGGCGAACCGATGCAGAACTACGCGGCGACGCTGGCCGCCATGGACCGCTTGACCGACCCGGCCGGCTTTGCCTTGGGCGCGCGCCGCATCACGATCTCCACCGTCGGGCTGGTGCCCGCCATCCGGCGCTTCGCCGATGAGCACCGGCAAAATAATCTGGCCGTGTCGCTGCACGCGGCCACCGATGAGCTGCGGTCCCGGCTTCTGCCGATCAACCGCCGCTACCCGCTCGACTCGCTCTTCGACGCGTGTCGCTACTACGTGAGCACGACCCACCGCCGTTTGACCTTCGAGTGGGCGCTGATCGCCGGCGTGAACGACACGCCCGAGCAGGCCCGGGCGCTGGCCGAGCGCTGCCGCGGGTTGTTGTGCCACGTCAATTTGATCCCGCTCAACCCCACCCGCGGCTACAACGGCCAGCCCACCTCGCGCGACGCCGCCGAAGGATTCCGGGCCACGCTCGAGGCTCACGGCGTGCCATGTACGGTGCGCGTCCGGCGCGGCATCGAGATCGAAGCCGGATGTGGGCAGCTCGCATCCCAACGGGTCGCTGCCACGAACACAACCCCGGGCGAGTAAGCGCCACATCGGCCGGCCGAACGGCGCCCCGTGGATGCGCCCTTGCCCATTGTGATAGTAGTCAAATGCCACGCGCGGTGCTAGACTAGCAGGCGAGCACACAACTCGCCCACGCCACATGAATCCGACTCTCGCCTTCATCTTCTTCGCCTATGGGCTGGCCTTTTTCAGTATGGGCCTGCTCATTGTTCTGGAGGTCAGCCGCGGCCCGGAGGCGCGCCTGCGCCATGCGCTGCGCCCGCTGGCCGGCTTCGGCCTGATTCACGCAGCCCACGAATGGCTCGACATGTTCAAGGTCATGGGCTACCTGCCCGGCCAAGGCTACGCCTTGCTGGCGTGGGAAACCCTGCGGCTCGCGCTCCTAGCATTCTCGTTCATCTCGCTGGGCGCATTTGGCGCCTCGCTCCTCTCGCCCAGCGACAGGATACGCCGCCTGAGCCTGCTTGTCCCGCTGACTATGACCGCGGCGTGGGGCTTCGGCGTCCTTTACTTCCGCGGGCAGTTTGGCGGCGAGCAAGAGCTGTGGGCGGTGGCGGAGGTGTGGACGCGATATGTGCTTGGCATCCCTGCGGCGCTGCTTGCCTCCGCCGGCCTGATCGCTCAACAGCGCACCTTCCGCCAGGCGGGGATGGCTCAGTTCGGACGCGACAGCCTGTGGGCCGCCGTGGCTTTTGCCTGGTACGGCGCCGTCGGGCAGCTCTTTACCCAAAGCAGTCCCCTGCCCCCGTCGAACGTGATCAACGCTGTCCTCTTCCAGCAGCTGTTCGGTGTTCCAATCCAACTCTTTCGCGCCCTCACCGCGGCCGTGGCCTCGTTTTTCGTCATCCGATTCTTGAGGTCGTTTGAGGTGGAGACCCAGCGCCAGATAGCGGTGCTACAATCGGCCCGCCTTGAGGAATCGCAGCGGCGCGAGGCCTTGCGCGGGGATCTCTTGCGTCAGGTAGTTGAAGCTCAGGAGGCCGAACGGCAGCGGGTTGCACGCGATCTGCACGATGAAACCGGTCAGGCGCTCACCGCGATCGGCCTGGGCCTGCGCGGGGTGGCCACGGCCTTCCAAAGCAATCCGCAGAAGGCCGAAAACAACCTGCGTCAACTCGAGGCGCTGGTGGATCGCGCACTCGACGAACTGCAGCGCCTGATCGCGGACCTGCGACCATCGCACCTTGACGACCTGGGTTTGCCGGCCGCGCTGCGCTGGTATGCAGCCGAGATCAACAAGCGGGCGAACCTGCCGGTGCATCTCGAAATCCGCGGTGAGGGGCAGGAACTGCCGCAGCCGGTGAACCTGGTGTTGTTCCGCGTGGCGCAGGAGGCGCTCACCAATGTCGTGCGTCACGCCCGCGCGCGGCATGTATGGGTGCGGGTGCGCCTCTCGGAGACCGAGGCGCGCCTGGAGGTGGAGGACGATGGCGTGGGGTTCGAGGTGGACCAAGCCTCGCGGCCCGATCGCCCGGCGTGGGGGATGCTCGGGATGCGCGAACGCACCTCGCTCCTGGGCGGACATCTCGACCTGCGCTCCAGCCCGGGCAGAGGCACGACGGTTTCCGTGAGCATCCCGTACCGTGATCCGAAGCGAGGGGCCGATGGCGATTCGCCTGCTGCTCATTGATGACCACGCGGTGGTGCGCACCGGGCTGCGCATGCTACTCGAGACAGAAGCCGACATCGAGATTGCCGGTGAGGCGGGCACGGCCGCCGAGGGCCTGGCGGCGGCTGCCGCGCTGGCGCCCGACGTCGTGCTGATGGATATCGGCCTGCCGGACCGGTCCGGGATCGAGGCCGCACGCGAGATCAAGGCGCGCTCCCCGCGCACGGCCGTGGTGGCGCTGACCATCCATGAGGATGAGGAGTATTTCTTCAAGATGCTCGAGGCAGGAGCCAGCGGATACGTTCCCAAGCGCGCCGCGCCGGAGGAGCTGGTGACCGCGATCCGCGCGGCGGCGCGCGGCGAGGTGTACCTTTATCCGTCGCTCGCCAAGTTGCTGGTCAAGGATTACATCGCCCAGGAACCCTCGGGGGCGGCTGCGCGCACGTTGGATGGATTGACGGCCCGAGAACAGGAAGTGCTCGAGCTCCTGGCCGAGGGCGCGGGCAATCCGGAAATCGCCGATCGATTGCACATCAGCCCCAAGACCGTGGCCCGGCATCGCGAGAACATCATGGGCAAGCTCAACCTGCACTCGCGCTCCGAACTGGTCAAGTACGCCATCCGCAAGGGCATCATCCAGCCCTAGAGGTCCGGCCGGAAAGTCCCTTCCGGACCAAAGCCTTGGGATGGCACCTGTCAAAGCGCCTCGGACAAGGCAGTTCCGCGGGACCGGATGGCCCAGTGAGGGCCAGAAACGCACACTTTGTCCCACAGGGACCCGGCGGGAGAGGTTTCCGGCCGGACCTCTAGCGCTCGCCAGACCATCGGAGGCAGCCGTGCCAAACGGATACTGGGGCAAAGTCCTGTATGTCGATCTCTCCACCCGCGAGATACGGGTGGAGTGCCCGCCGGAGGCGGTCTACCGCGACTATCTCGGCGGATACGGGTTGGGCGTGCGCTACCTGTACGAGCATATCCCCGCGCAGGCTGACCCCCTCGGCCCCGAGAACATGCTCGCCTTTCTGCCCGGACTCTTGACCGGTTCCGGCGCACAGTTCAGCGGCCGGTTCATGGTCGCCGCCCGCTCCCCCCTCACCGGCAGCTGGGCGGATGCCAATTGCGGCGGCGATTTCGGCCCCGCCTTGCGCGCCGCAGGAATCGATGGGCTCTTCGTCAGCGGTGCGGCGGACACGCCGGTGTTTCTCCTTGTCGCCGAGGGGAAAGTCGAAATCCGCGACGCGGCGCACCTGTGGGGGCTGGAGGTGCGCGAGACCGAGGAATCCCTGCACAGGGAAATCGCGCCCGACGCCAAGGTGGCCTGCATCGGCCCGGCGGGTGAGAAGCTTGTCCTCATCTCCGGCATCGTCAACGACGATGGGCGCCTCGCGGCGCGCGGCGGATTGGGCGCGGTGATGGGCTCAAAGCAGCTCAAGGCGGTCGTCGCCCGCGGGAAGGCTCGTCCGCCCCAGGCAGATCCCCGCGGCTTCAAGGCAGCCAACGCGGCCTATCTGAAACTATTCCGCCGCCGGCCTTCGGCGATGTCGGCACGCGTGCCGATCCTTCTGGCCCGCCTGCTTCCCTTTCTCCGCCACTTGCGCGGACAGCTGAGCGGCGGGCCGGCCGAAATGGTCGTCGACGCGTACCGGCGCTACGGCACCTCCGCCGGGACGGCCGCGCTTGTCGAACTGGGAGACGCCCCGGTGCGCAACTGGGCGGGCATCGGCTACCGCGACTTTCCGCTGGATCTCTCGCAGGGATTGAGCGACCGGGCGGTTGTTCGCTCGCTGGTGAAACCCTACGCCTGCCATTCCTGCCCGGTTGCCTGCGGAGGCATCGTCCGCCGGCCGGAGGGAGGCACCAGCCTCAAGCCCGAGTACGAGACCCTGGCCTCCTTCGGACCGCTGCTTCTCCATAGCGACCTGGATACCGTCTTGCGCTGCGCCCACGTCTGCAACATGGCTGGGCTGGACACCATCTCTACCGGGGTCGTCATCGCCTTTGCCCTGGAATGCGCCGAGAAGGGCTGGCTGCCGGCCGAGCTCGCCGGTGAGCTCCCGCTCGAATGGGGAAAGGGCGAATGCATCCTTGAACTCACCAAGCGCATCGCCGCGCGGACGCCCGGCCTGGGTGACTGGCTGGCGGATGGGGTTGGCAAAGCAGCCGGACGCCTTGGCCAAGCGGCTCGCGAGTCCGCCATGCACGCAGGCGGGCAGGAATTGCCCATGCATCGCGGGATCTATGAACCTGGGACAGCGGTGGGCTACGCCCTCGACCCGGCGCCTGGGCGGCACACCTCCACCAACTCGGGCAACGCGCAGGTCGCATCCTTTGCCCCGTACTTTGCACTGCTCGGGCGCAAACCAGCAGCTCGCTATGACTACGCCGGGAAGGGCCTCACCCAAGCCATCGCCATGCCGCTCTACCGCGCCTATGATGCGCTGGGCCTGTGCCAGTTTGCCCTTCTGATGGGAGAGCCCCCGTTCCTGACATGGCTCAACGCGGCCACCGGTTGGGGCGTAAGTGAAGCGGAGTTCTTCCGGACCGGCAAGCGGATTCAGGTGTTGCGCCACGCCTTCAACGCCAAACACGGCCAGCCGCCGAGGGTCCCGCTCCCCAAGCGTGAGCTCGGTGATCCACCTCAAACCATCGGTCCGGTGAGAGGTCGCACCCTGGACATAGAAGCCATGGCCGGCAGCTACTTCGAATACCTGGGGCTCGATCCGCGGTCCGGTCGGCCGCTACCGAAGACAGCGCGGGACTTGGGCCTGGATGCATCCATGGCAGTGCCTATCTAGCCGCCAGCTCTGAGCAGAGAGCGTGGGAGAAGGATGACCGCTCCGGTCAGCGCAGCTTCAAGGCGATCGCTCGGCTTCTTGTTCGGGATGACCATCCTGATGTTTGGCGCCAACTTCGCCTGGGTCTCCTACAACTCCATCCTGCTCTTGCCTCTGGTGCAGAAGGTCGTCCCCGCCGATCGCTCCAGCCTCGCGGTGGGCGTGATCGCCTGTGCGGCCAACCTGGTCGGCATTCTGGTCAGCCTTCTCTTTGGCGTCCTGAGCGACCATGGCACCAGTCCTGTGGGGAAGCGCACCCCTGGCATCCTGATCGGCGCGCTGGCCGGCTTCCCGGTCATTGCCTGCGCGGCTTTCCTCCACCTCTCTCTGCCGGTCATCATCTGCAGCTATCTGGGAATGCACATCTTCACCAACATTGCCAATGGCGCATGGTGGCCGCTCCTGGTGGATACCGTGCCGGAGGGCCAGCGCGGGCTGGCGTCCGGCCTGCAGGGCTTCTACATGGTGCTCGCCTCCGCCGTCAGCTTCATCGTTGCAACCTACCTGAACGAGATCCACCGGCCGGACCTGGCGCTGCTCCTCATGGCGGCGGTCTTGGCTCTGAGCGGCGTGGTGTGCGCTGCGACAATCCGGCGATACGACAAACCGGCCGCACCCTCACGGTCCATTAGCCTGCCGCAGGCTTTGACCGCAATCTTCCGCGTCCGGACCCGGGTGGCCGTATTCTTCTGGCTGGTCTTCAGTGCCTTCCTTGTGAACATGGGACTCAACAGCTTACAGTACTTTGCAAGGGATTTCCTGGGCATCTACTTCCGCCTGTCCAATCCTGACGCCGGGCTCCGCCTGGTGGGTCTCATAAACCTGGTGGTCATTATGCTCGCGGCGATCGGGACGGGCCTGCTTTCGGACAGAATCGGCCGGCGGAAGTTGATCGTCGCCGGTGCGGTCATCTCCGCGGTGACGACCTTGCTCATGGCTCTCACTCGTGACTTCACCACATTTCTCATCCTGAGTGTGGTCCGGGCCGTTGCGACGGGTCCGATTATGGCTGTGATCCCCGCCCTGGCGAGCGGTCTGGCGCCCCAGGAGGAGGCCGGACAGTACATGGCCTACAGCAATATGACCACGGCCCTCCCGAGCGCATTCGCTCCGTTGCTTTTCGGCGCGCTCCTGAACATGGCGGGCGCGTCCACCCCCGCCAGTTTCGTTGTGCTCCTGATTGTTGCAGCAGGTTTCTATCTGCTCGGCGGCGTGGTGTTCGGGATGAAGGTCACCCAGAGGGCGCTGGGCGAGAGCCTGCGGTGAAAGACCGAGGCCCTGCGCGGGCTCAACCAGGTCCATTGAAGGTCCCAAGGGAGGTAGCATGGCTTTCTCGCTAGCTCAACTCATCGAAGCGCGGCAGGCCGATCAATACGACTTGCACATGCGCCACATCAGTCCCCACATGGCCCGCGTCCAGCAGATCATCGGCTTCGACAAGATCTACACTCGCGGCGAGGGCGCCTATCTGTGGGATCAGCAGGGTAACCGCTACCTCGATCTGCTGGCCGGCTTCAGCGTCTTCAATCTGGGGCGCAACCACCCGGCCATCAAGCGGGCGATGATCGAATTCCTCTCTCTCGATAGCCCAACCCTCGTGAAAATGGACTGCCCGCTGCTGGCCGGCCTCTTGGCGGAGGAACTGGTCAAGCGCATGCCGGCCGGGCTCGAGTCGATCTTCTTCGCCAACTCGGGCGCCGACGCGGTGGACACCGCCATCAAATTCGCCCGCTACGCCACCCGGCGGCCGCGCATCCTCTACCTGGACCATTCCTTCCATGGCCTGATGCTGGGGACGCTCTCGGTCAACGGCGGGGAGGCTTTTCGTAAAGGGTTTGAGCCGCTCCTCCCCGGCACCGCGATGGTGGAGATGAACCGTCTGGAGGATCTGGAGCGGGAACTGCGCAAGGGCGACGTGGCGGCCTTCCTGGTTGAGCCGATCCAGGGCAAGGGCGTTTACATCCCCGAGGACAACTACCTGCCCGAGGCGCAGCGCCTGTGCCGCACGTACGGCACGCTGCTCGTGTGCGACGAAGTCCAGGTGGGAATGGGACGCGCCGGGCGCTTCCTGTGCGGCGAGCACTGGAACCTGGAACCGGATATGGTCACTCTTGCCAAGTCACTCGGCGGCGGGTACCTCCCGGTGAGTGCCGTCATCATGCGCCGTGACATCAACCACAAGGTGTTCGGCCATCTCAAGCGCGCCCAAGTGCATTCGACCACCTTTGGCCAGAACGACATAGGCATGGCCGCCGGGTTGGCGACCCTGCACGTCATGGATGAGGAGAAGATCATCGAGCGCAGCGCCACGGTCGGGGCGAAACTACTTGCCGGGCTGGCGGCCCTCCAGGAACGCCACGAGATCATAGCCGACGTGCGCGGCAAGGGGCTGATCATCGGCATCGAATTCCGACCGCCGCGTTCGCTGGGGCTCAAGGCGGCCTGGGCAGCCGTCGAAGCGGCCGAAAAGGGCCTCTTCACCCAGCTGGTGGTGATGTCCCTCATGCGCGACCACCATCTGCTGACCCAGGTGGGCGGCCCAGGGGTCAACATCCTCAAACTCCTACCCCCGCTCATCATCGGCGATGAGGAAGTGGAGGCGATCGTCTCGGCTTTTGACGCGGTTCTGGGGGAGACCCGCAAGATCAGCGGCCGCGTGTGGGCCACCAGCACGGAACTCATCCGCCACGCGATAAGCCAATGAGCCAGCTGCTGGAAGACGTGCGCATGCTGGCGGGCGAGATTGGCCCGCGCGGTACCGGCACACCCGCCGAGGCCGCCGGCGCCGACTACGTCGCAGGGCGTCTCGCGCACCTCGGACTGCCTGTCGAGCAGCATCGCTTTCGCGCCGTCGCCAGCCAGAACAGCTTTCCACTGGCCATTGACGTGCTCGTGTTGCTCGCCATCGCTATCTACCCTCTGGCAGGAGCGCCCACCCGTTGGATCGCGGCCGCCCTCGCCATGTGCGCCGCGCCGCTGCTCTGGCAAACCATCCGCAATGCGGGAAACCCATTGAGCATCTTCCTGCCCAAAGTCACGAGCCGGAACGTTGAGACGCGAGTCTCGGCTGAGACAGGCGCGCGCAAGCGGGCAGTGGTGTTGGCCCACCTCGACACCAATCGCTGCCGCCTGGCCTGGCAGTCCAAGAGGGTCGCCTCAATTGAGCCGCTCACCTGGCTCGCCCTGGGTGTGCTTGCCAGCCCGGGGGTGATCCTCCTGGCCGGGGCGCTGCTCGGCGGCCCGCCGTGGCTGTGGTGGCTCTCGCTCCTGCCCGCGGCCTGCGTCGTGGGGATGATGGTTACCTTGTGGAAAGACGACCAGACGCCCTTTAGCCCCGGCGCGCACGACAACGCGGCCAGCGTCGCCGTGGCGCTCGAAGTCGCTGCCCGCCTTGCTCGCCGACCTCTGGCAACAACCGAGGTGTGGCTCATTTTCGATGGCGCCGAGGAGACCGACCATGGCGGTGTGCGCGATCTGCTGCGCAGGCATGGTCCCGTCTTGCGGCAGGCAGCCTTCTTCGGACTGGAAGGCCTGGGGAGCGGCGAGATCGTTTACCTGACCCGGCAGGGCATCTGCGCGCCTTACCACCCTGCGCCTCACTTGCGCGCGCTTGCCGAGCGTGTCGCCGCCAACTATCCGCAACTCGATTTCCGACCGGCGGAAATGCTGGCCGAGGATGACGTCCGCACCCTGCGCGAGCGGGGCTACCATGCCATCGGCGTTGCCGGGCGCGATCCGCACACCGGCATCCTGCCCTTCTGGCATGGGCCGGACGACACGGTGGCGAACGTTTCAGCGGAGACAATGGAACGTGCGGCGGCAATCATGCTGGCTCTTCTGGACGAACTGGACAAAGCCTGAGGAGGCGAGATGCGCTGCTTCGTGACCGGCGGCACGGGATTCGTGGGCGGCGCTGTCGTGCGCAAGCTGCTGACGGAAGGTCACCAGGTCCGCGCGTTGGTGCGGCACGGAACGAACACCCGCCAGCTGGACGGCCTCCAGGTCGAGCGCATCGCCGGCGACCTGAAGGACAGTGCCGCACTGCGCGAGGGCATGGCCGGCTGCGCATGGGTCTTCCACGTGGCGGCGCTGTATGCCTACTGGGGCTACTCCTGGCAGCAGTTTCTCGAGACCAATGTCGAGGGCACGCGGCGGGTGCTGGAGGCCGCCCGCCAGTCGGAACCTGAGCGGGTCGTCTACACCAGCTCCATCGCCACGCTGGGCATCCCCAAGAGCGGAATGCCCGGCGACGAGGAGACGCCGGTCACGCGTGCCGACATGATCGGGTTCTACAAGCGCTCCAAGTTCCTCGCCGAAGAGGTCGCCCGGGAATTCGTCCGAGGGGGCCTGCCGCTCGTGATCGTCAACCCCGCCGCGCCGGTCGGTGTGGGCGACCACAAACCCACCCAGACCGGCAAGATGATCGTGGACTTCCTCAACGGCAAGATGCCCGCCTTCGTCGACACGGGCCTGACCATTGTCGATGTGGATGACGTGGCCACGGGCCATCTCCTGGCCGCGGAACGCGGCACGATCGGCGAGCGCTATGTGCTGGGCGGGGAGAACCTGTCGCTCAAGCAGGTGCTCGACATCCTGGCGGAAGTCTCGGGCAGGCCGAAGGTTCGGACCCGCATCCCCCGGGGCGTGGCGCTGGCCTGGGCTTACGTGGATACCGGCCTGGCCCGCCTGAACCCGCGCCACGTTCCGGCGGCAACGCCGGACGCGGTGCGCGTCTCCGCCAAGCGCGAGTTCTTCAGCTCCGCCAAGGCAATCCGCGAACTTGGATTCTTGCCATCCCCAGCCCGCGAAGCACTGCGCAAGGCGGTCGACTGGTATCGCCAGAACGGGTACGTATCTCAGACCATCAACCGAGACTGACCTGCCTTCCATCTGAGAAGGCCGCGGACGAGCAGCGCTGCAGATAGGCCTGCAAGTTTGCCAATCCAGCGCGCAGCATGGATCCTCGCCGGCGCGGAGAGGTCGGGGGATTGAGCCATGGTCGTCGGTCCCGCGAAAGGGGGAATCGAGCTAACTGCCGCGTGTCCCTGGCTGACTCACGCAGGGCGGGCCGCCTGGCCCGCCCTCCACTTCGTTGACGTCACGCACCGCAACCGGCGCGTCAATTGGGCCCTCACCCCTCCGTGCGCCGCTCAATCTCTCCAAAGGTGACCAGCGCCGGCCTCGGCTCGGGGCCGGCGAAGATCGGGTTGGTGAGCGCGACCCTTTGCCCGGCTTCATCCACCACCTCCGCCCTCACCCACTGCCTGCGATCCGCCCGCAGCCCCAGCTCGGCCTGCAGCTCCGCCACGCCGTCGACAATGGGCGCCTCGCCGATGAGGCCGGCCCCGCCAACCATGCGCAGCCTCCCACCTTGCGGTCCCGCGCTCAGCGTGGTCTTCAGCCTGGCGCGGCCGGACACGAGACCCAAGTCGGCACCGATATCGAAATGCTCGCGGCCTAGTGTGGCGGAGAACTGCATCTGCGGGCCGAGACTGATGTAGATACGCCGCTCGCGCACGCCTTCGAGAATGCCGACCGCCGAAAGCCCGCGCGCATAGACCCAGGTCAGCGGCAGTCCCGGCTCCTCGCCTGGGTAGGGCGGCGCCTCCCCCGGCAGCACGTGAAAGTCGCTGCCGCCGATGGCGGTCGGACGCAACCCGGCATTCAGGCACTCCGTCCAGAAGCCCACCGCCCGCGGGCTGGCCTGGGCATTGTCGGGCCACAGCGGGTCGTTCCACACCTCGATCGCATCCACCAGACGCAAGTCGGTCGCCGGGTCGCGCCATTCCCAGGGCTTGAGCAGCGGATGGTTGATCGAATTGAGGCAGCCCTGGCCGCGCGTGAGCTCGAGCAGCGCGCTCGTTCCGGAGAACTTGGCGCCAAGCGGGATAGTGATCTTGCCCTGGCAGACCTCATCCATCCAGGGCAGCCAGCCCTCGAGGCCCAAGACATTCCAATGGCCTTCCTCAAGCGTCACCTCGAGCTCAGGGATTATCAGCAGCCCCGGGTCTTCACCGAACTCAGTGAAGGATCCGATCGCATTGTGATCGGTGATGGCGAAGAAATCGAGCCCGCGCCCGCCATACAGCTGGGCGAGGGCCGCGGGCGGGTAGCGCCCATCGGAGAAGTTGGTGTGAACGTGAAAGTCGCCGCGATACCAGGCGGGCGATGCGCTGCGCACTTCAGATAGGGAGAGACGGTTTGTCATCGGACGAGGCGTGCCTCGGCGAAAGGAGTGCGGTCGGGGGACGTCGCCCCAGCGACTTCAGGCGGCCTGGGCGGTCAGGGGCGCGATGATATGGCGCAGGCTCTCCAGATGCCCCAGCGCGCGGAACCAGCGGGTGAAGTTGAGGCTGTGGCGCAGGAAGGTCAGATACTCCTGCGGGTCGACATCTTTGTTGTAGAAGTCGAGCACCGTCCAGTTGAGCACGTAATGGCTCGCGGCATTGATCAGGTGGGGCAGGTAGCGGCCCTCGACCGACGAGAGAAGCGTAAGCCCTGGCTGCCCTGCCAATGCACTCTGATAGGCGGCGAGGTACAGGGCTACATCCGCCAGGCGTAACTCGCCATCCTGCTCGCCCTCCCAGGTGGCAAAGAAGTACCACAAAGCAAGGGCGACGTCGAAAGCGCGCAAGTCCACCTTCGACCAGTCAAAGTCGAACAGCCCGGTGACCTGGGAGCCATGGAACTTAAGGTTGCCCGGGTGGTAATCGCAGTGGATGATGAGCTGCGGCAGGCGGCGCGCCTCGGGCTCACCTAGCACGGCCAGTGTTTCGCGCAAGTCGCGCCGCAGGAATTCGAGATGCTCGATCAGGCAGGCATCGAAGACCGTATTCTTCGAGCGCTGCGGTGTCCCGGCCAGATACTGCCGCATTCCCGACAAGAGATCGAGGATCTTAGGTTCCGCGCGGGTCCCGCGAGGCGCGAATCCGTTCAAGGCGCGGTGAAACTGGGCCTGGACGATCCCCGAATTGCGGATCTCTGCAGGTTGGCAGCGAGGGCCGACCCAGGTGTAGCGGTCGTCATCCGGGAGAAAGTCGAAGATGGCATAGAAGGCGCCCTCGCGATCGTCCGAGCCGGCGAACCGATGCAGGTAGGTCTTCCCCTCCCGGGTTGCGTGCAACCGCGCCACGGGCGGCGAGCCCGCCGTCACCAAATGCTCGATCACGGAATGCTCAAACTCGATCTCCTCTTCCCGGATGCCGCGCTTATACTTGCGCAGGAAGTAGCGCGCGGGTTTACCGTCCTTCACGACGTCAATGGCAAAGCTCGTGTTGACAAAGCCGCGCTCATTGCGTTCGAGCCCGGTCAGTTCGCCCAGGTCGTAGTGGCTCAGGATGTCGCGGACTTCGATAGCAGCATCAGAAGACATAGGGCTCCATGACAGCAGAATTGGCCGCTCTCAGCACAGTTTGCGGGACCATGCCGCGAGCCGCTGACCGCCGTGCGCCGTGGCTGATCCGCGGAGGGCGGAGTCCAGGAATGCTCGCTGCATCAAGCGCCGCAGCGCGATTCTACGCGGAATGGGCAAACCTTGTGCGGCGGGTCTCAACAACTGGGATCCGTCCCCCATCGAGCGCGGCTGTCAACAGCCGCCGATGGGGTCCGATGAATTGAATCCTGGTGCATCATTCGCGCACTTTGGGCGTGTCAATCACATAGATCGATCCAACCTACGGCGGCGGTTGCAGCATCACGACCGGCGTGTATGCAGGGAGCTTGGTGTGGGCATCCCTAAGGGCAAGGTCTTGCCAACGGTCAATCGCTGTGCACTCAGTTTGCTGTGAGCGCAGAACCGGTGTAGAGTTGTGCAAACCGGCACAAAGGGTAGCCCAACATCTGTCAGCCCGCATATTCCTTCGTCAGAGCCGATTCGACCGGCCGGCTGGATACGCACACCGGGTAGGCATACACAACAGGGGACCGTCACGGCAGTGAGTCGCCCGAAGTCAATGCACACGCGTTCAGACTGGTTTGGTCGAGTTGACCCGCGCAGGAATGGGTCAACTCTATTGTGGCGGACAAACAACGCTGCCGACAAGACGGGTGGGTGAGGCGTCGCATGCCCTCGAGCTGAACAGTGCTCATTCTGCATTCAAATCCCCAGCGAACACATCCCATCACGTTGAGAGGCGAAGTCATAATGGCCAAGAAGAAAGCGTTCATGCTGCTCGCTATGATGAGCCTCACGGCAGCCTCCGCTCCACCAATCGCGTGGTCCGCACCTGCGACACAGTCCAGTACGGAGGCGGTCGTCTCTCCAGCCCGTGACCAGTTGCCGTCGCCCGAGACTGTGCTCAATCCGGGCGGCAATCTTGGCCTGACTGACGGATTCAATAATGCGGGCGAATTGTCGGGCCGGCGCAGATCCCCCATCGGGCGCAGCGCCCGTCCTCCAGCACGCACCTCAGGCGGCCCCAGCCGCGAGCTGGAATGCGCTTGGTACTGGGCTGAACGGTGAGGTCTTCGCCATCACGGTGGCGGGGCCCAACGTGTACATAGGGGGCAACTTCACAAGTGCCGGAGGGTATGGCGACGGCCACTACCTCGCCCGCTGGGATGGCGCCGCCTGGCATCCTGTGGGCGGCGGATTGAACGGCGAGGTCCATGCCATCGCGGTGGTCGGCCCGGACTTCTACGTCGGGGGCGGCTTTTCCAATGCAGGCGGGATTCTGGGCGCGGACGGCATCGCTCGCTGGGATGGGACCAACTGGAACGCGCTCGGGAGCGGGATCAGCAGCGGTCAGGTGAATGCCATCGCCGTGGAAGGATGGAACGTGTACGTGGGCGGGCTCTTCACCGACGCCGGCGCTAACCTCGCCGCCGACCGCATCGCGCGCTGGAACGGGTCCACTTGGAACGCGCTTGGGACCGGGATCAGCAGCGGCGGGGTATTCACCCTGGATATCGAAGGCTCAAACCTCTATGTCGGCGGAAGCTTCCACAATGTTGGCGGCCAAGCGGACGCCGATAACATCGCCCGTTGGGATGGCCTCGCCTGGAATGCCGTTGGCAACGGACTGAGTGGCAATGTCGAAACAATTGCAGTCGAAGGACCCGACCTTTACGCAGGCGGCGGATTCGCGAATGCAGGCGGCATTGCCGCCGCCGACTACCTGGCGCGGTGGGATGGGTCGGCCTGGCATGCCGTGGGCGGCGCACTGAACGGCGGGGTCTCTGCTCTCGCGGTGGAAGGGCCGGACCTCTACGTGGGAGGCGAGTTCCTCGACGCGGGAGGGAACTACGACGCTGATCGCATCGGCCGGTGGGATGGCACAACCTGGCACGCGCTGGGCAGTGGAATAGAGAACCCCACCGTCAACGTGATCACGGTGAAGGGGCCGAATGTCTACGCCGGAGGCAGCTTCACCGACGGCGGAGGCAATGCCGACGCTGACCGCATCGCCCGCTGGAATGCCGGCGGGACCCTGGGCTGGAATGCGCTGGGCAGCGGACTCAATGGCGAGGTTGACGCCATCGCGGTGGTGGGACCGAACGTCTACGTCGGAGGCTACTTCAGCGAGGCCGGCGGGGTTGCGGACGCTGATTACATCACTCGCTGGGATGGTGCCGCCTGGCATGCGCTTGGCGGTGGGCTGAACGGCGGGGTCATCGCTCTCGCCGTGGTTGGACCGGACGTCTACGTGGGCGGCGAATTCACCGCTGCCGGCGGTGTAGCCGGTACAAGTAAGATCGCCCGATGGGACGGCTCAGCATGGCATGCACTGGGCAGCGGGCTCAACGACCGTGTCTGGGCTATCGCGGTGAGCGGGGCAAACGTGTATGTGGGCGGCCAATTCACCGATGCGGGCGGGGCCGTGAACGCCGATCGAATCGCACGCTGGGACGGCGCTGCCTGTAATGCGCTCAGCAG
>Ga0315293_10000900_pt1 | contig 28354 bp, 26 predicted proteins | sample YL17G13_20_MG_FD_203071 | JGI IMG/M metagenome (GOLD analysis project Ga0315293, IMG submission 203071) | Sediment microbial communities from Yellowstone Lake, YNP, Wyoming, USA - YL17G13_20 | ecosystem: Environmental > Aquatic > Freshwater > Lake > Sediment | place: USA: Wyoming | collected...
CCCATCCAATATCCAGGGCTTGCCCACCTGGTACACCATCCGCGTCAACAAGGATGGATTCATTGCCCGCCGCGATGAGCACGAAATCGTCGTCAGCATCAACCCGGCTTCGTTCGCGCGCGACCTGGCACAAGTGCTGCCCGGCGGCGCGTTTTTCTACACTGACGATATCAAGCTCCCCCTCAACCGCGCCGACATCAGCCTCTACCCGATGCCGGTAAAGCAGTTGGCCAGCGTTGCAGATGTATCCCCGAAATTGCGCGATTACATCGCCAATATGGTTTACGTCGGCGTACTGGCCCAAATTCTCGGTATTGACCTGGAGAAGATCCGCCAGGCGCTGGCTTATCACTTCGGGGGAAGTGCCAAAGCCGTCGAGTCGAACTTCGCCACCGTCAAAGCGGCTGCCGACTGGACCGCCGCCAACCTGACAAAAAACGATCCGTACTTCGTCGAGCCGATGGACAGGACCTCCCACCTGATCTTGGCAGACGGCAACACGGCCGCCGCGCTGGGCGCGATCTACGGCGGCGTGCAGTTCATGGCCTGGTATCCGATCACACCAGCGACCAGCTTGGCCGAGACGATGAATGAATACCTGCCCAAGCTGCGCAAGAACTCGGAAGGCAAGAATACTTACGCCGTCGTCCAGGCCGAAGATGAACTGGCCGCTGTTGGCATGGCTATCGGCGCGGGCTGGGCCGGCCTGCGTTCCATGACCTCCACCTCCGGGCCTGGCTTGAGCCTGATGACCGAGTATGCAGGCCTGGCCTACTACGCTGAAGTCCCGCTTGTCATCTGGGACGTGCAGCGCATCGGGCCAAGCACCGGCCTGCCCACGCGCACCTCGCAAGGCGATCTGACCTTCACGTACTTCATGGGTCACGGCGATACGCAACAAATAATTCTGCTGCCTGGCTCGGTAAACGAGTGCTTCGAGTTTGGCTGGCGCGCTTTCGACCTGGCCGAACGCCTGCAAACGCCTGTTTTCGTCCTGAGCGATCTGGATTTCGGCATGAACCAGTGGATGACCGAACCATTCGTTTATCCCGATTGTCCCCTGGATCGCGGCAAGATCCTTTGGGAGGCTGACCTGGAAAAAACGAACGGTGTCTGGGCGCGCTACAAGGATATGGATGGCGACGCCATTCCCTACCGGACCCTTCCCGGCAACTGCCACCCGGCCTCTGCCTGGTTCGGGCGCGGCACCGGCCACGACGAGAACGCCAGATACAGCGAAGATGCCCAGACCTGGGAAACCAACATGGCCCGCCTGGCTCGAAAATTCGATACCGCTCGCACACTCGTACCCAAGCCGGTTATCGAAACCGTAAAAGGCGCGGAGGTCGGCCTCATCGCCTATGGCTCGACTGCTCCAGCGGTGGAAGAAGCCCGTCATTTGCTGGAACAGGATAAGGGTCCAAAAACCGGCTTCCTGCGGCTGCGCGCCCTGCCATGCACAGATGAAGTTGACAAGTTCGTCAAGAGTCACCAACGCGTCTACGTGGTCGAAGCCAATCGCGACGGCCAGTTGCGCCAAATCCTGAGCATGACCATGCCTGAGCAGGGACACAAACTCATTTCAGCCTGCCATAGCGACGGGCTTCCGCTCACGGCCGGCTGGGTCAAGGAAACCATCCTGGCACAGGAGGTAAAGTAATATGGCTACACCTGCACCAATCACCGGCCAAACGAACCGCGCCGGCATGACCAGGGTCGACTACAAAGGTTTTCCGACCACGCTCTGCCAAGGCTGCGGACACAACTCGATCGCCAGCCAGTTGATCGCCGCCTGCTACGAAATGGATATCGTCCCCGAAAAAATCCTTAAGTTCAGCGGCATCGGCTGTTCTAGCAAAAGCCCGACCTACTTCCTGAACCGTTCCTTCGGCTTCAATGGCCTGCACGGGCGCATGCCCTCCCTGGCAACCGGCGCGCTGTTCGCCGATACGCATTTGCGCGCCATCGGCGTCTCCGGCGACGGCGATACCGCCAGCATCGGCATGGGGCAGTTCAAGCACCTCGTCCGCCGCAACGCGCCAATGGTGTACATCGTGGAGAACAATGGCGTCTACGGCCTGACCAAAGGCCAGTTCTCGGCCACCGCGGAGGTTGGCCTGGAACTCAAGCACCAGGGAACCAACTTCTACATGCCGGTGGACATCTGCATGGAAGCCCTGGCCTCCAACGCTACCTTCGTGGCGCGTTCCTTCGCCGGAGACCCCAAGCAAGTCAAGGAGCTGCTCAAGGCTGCCTTGAGCCACCACGGCATCGCTGTGCTCGATATCATCAGCCCGTGCGTCACTTTCAATAACCAGGAAAACACCTTCCACTCCTACACCTGGGGCAAAGATCACGAAGCGCCGCTACACGAAATTTCCTTCGTCCCCGCTCTGGACGAGATCACTGTCGAAGATTTCGAGGAAGGCACGACCCGCGAGGTGACCATGCACGATGGTTCGCTGGTCATACTGAAAAAACTGGACAAAGATTACGATCCGACCAACCGCTGGCAGGCGCTGCGGATGATGGAAGAAGCGCAACGGAATAACTGGATGGTAACCGGCCTGATCTACCTGGAGACTGGCCGCCCGGCGCTGACCGACCTCTACAACCTGCCCGAAACGCCCCTCAACCGCCTGACCGATCCGGACCTGAGACCTACCCGCGAAACCCTCGACAAGCTCAATGCTGAGAGGGGGTAAGATCTCACCACCTGCCCCTCGCCTAAAAGGAGAGGGGAGTTGTTGACACATGCAAAAATCGTTCGGCCTCTTCGCCGGTCTGACCGCCGCGGCCATCTGGGGCGGGATGTACGTGGTCAGCAAAGCCGTCATGGCAGTCATCCCGCCTTTTACGCTCATCACCCTGCGGCTGGCTCTCGGCATCCTGGTACTGTTCGGCATACAGGTTGTCAGGCGCATTAGGGAGACTCCCCTAAGCTGGACTCCGGCGTCTCCCGACGCCGGAGATAATCAACTAGGCCGGAGTCCAGCGTCTCCTGACGCTGGTTCTGGGGAGATTATACTCAGCACTACCCGTACGCAATTTTGGCAAGTGTTTGGCGTTGGCTTTGTGGGTTATGGGATTTCGATTGGATTCCAGTTCGTCGGAACCAAAATGTCCACCGCGGCAAACGGCAGTTTAGTCACATCTGCTACACCCGCGTTTGTGCTTCTCTTTGCCGCTTTTATTCTCGGAGAAAAAATCACCCCACGCAGCCTGCTGGCGCTGCTTGTCGCCTCGCTCGGCGTGCTGGCCGTCATCGAACCGCGCACGGCGCAGCTCTCCCCCTCCCTGTTTTGGGGAAACTTGAGCCTGGTCGCGGCCGCCTTGACCTGGGCGCTCTATTCGGTGCTGATCCGCAAAGTGACGAAAGATATTGATGTTTTGTCCACCAGCCTGATCGCATTCCTGGGCGGATTGCCGGTCAGCATCCCAATGGGAATCTGGGAAGTCTCCACACAGGGCATCGGCCACATCGGTTGGGGTGTGGTAGGCGGCATTTTATTCCTGGGAATCATCTCTACCGCCCTGGCCATGTACCTGTGGAATACAGCCTTCGCCAGCCTGGAAGCGGGCGTGGCATCCCTGACATTCTTTGCCCAGCCAGTCGTTGGGACTATCCTGGGGGCAATTTTCCTGGGTGACAAAATTTCGCCATTGTTTATTCTTGGGGGAGTCTTGATCGGGATTGGCCTACTCATCTCTAGCAACAAATAAGACCGGGAAGCACGACATCCAAATCCTAGCAAGTGAAGGCGAAAAGCGGCGCGGCGCAATCAAGCGAATGAGTTATACTGAACACGAAAAACGAGGAGCGCTTGCAGAATGTTATGATACAATCCAAAATGAGGTGAGCAATGTTAGAAATATTTAGCATTGAGGGCTTCAAGTCCTTACAGTCCATTAAGGAATTGCAGATGCCGAAAATGGCTGTGCTTTTTGGACCGAATGCCGCAGGCAAGTCAAACTTCCTTGAGGCTGTTCAAACGCTCTCGCGCATTGGTACTGAAAGGACTTTATCAGAAGCCTTACAATATCCAATTCGAGGCTATCCTGTTGAATCTTTTTCTTTTCCGCCTGGGGGACTCCCTGATCTTTTAAGCCAGGATTATGCTAAATTCACTCTAGATACAGTTGTCAAAATTGAAAAAGATCGTTATAAGTACAAAGTCGTTGTACGTATTGATCCAAAGTCGGGTAGCGTAGCAGTGGAGAATGAATATCTAGCATCCTTGACAACATCTGGAGCAGCAAGGGGTAGAGCGCTGATTGAACTCATGGAGGACAAGATTCATATTCGCCGTAAGAGTAAACCCGCCCACCCCCGGACAGAACCCCTCGGCCTTAATCATACTATTCTGTCGGATCCGCGCTTAGGAGGAACCGAATATCGAGGCATCGAGAAATGCCGAAGTGAACTTTCGGGGTGGCACACATATTATCTTGACCCACGTACTGCCATGCGTCGCGCTGCTACTCCTGCTGAAGTACAAGATATTGGTGTTCTAGGTGAAAATATAGCCCCTTTCCTATATCGGTTAAATGCCGAAAACCCAAAAGCATTTAACACCGTTGTTCGCACCCTTCGTACTCTCATCCCCAGCGTTGACGGATTAACCGTTGATCTAGACAAGCGCCGCGGGACACTGGACATCGTTGTTCGTCAAAATAACATAGATTATTCTTCTCGTATCATATCTGAGGGAACGTTACGAGTTCTTGCTCTGTGTGCAATTGTGGTTAATCCATGGGGGGGCTCGCTACTAGCATTCGAGGAACCAGAGAATGGTGTCCACCCACGCCGGATTGAATTAATAGCTGATCTTTTAAGCTCACTTGTTATCAGCCAGGGACGCCAATTAATTGTTACTACTCATTCTCCACTATTTTGTAGCATGATACTCAAGAAAGCCCGTTTGAATCCCAATGATATCGGCCTTTTCAATGTCCAGCGAACAAGGACTGGAACATCTCTCACTTCATTTGATACTAATGGCCCCTTGTTTGAAAATGATGAGATCGCGAAAGCATTGTCAGATCGTGGTGAAGATGGGATCTTCGAGGGTTTGATTCTGCGAGGTATGTTTGATGGATGACATCATCACTATAGATTTATTTGTAGAAGATCATGCCCACGAATTATTCTTGGATGCATTGGTCCGTCGCCTTGCTCACGATGAAGGGTTGGACATAGAAATTTATGCCCGCTCTGCTCGTGGCGGTCACGGTAGGGCTCTAGATGAGTTAGATAATTATCGAAAGTTGCTTGAGAAGGGTTTAACCCGATTGCCGACCATCATTATCGTAGCCATAGATGCCAATTGTAAAGATTTCCAACAAGCCCACAACGAGATAGAAAAACATTTAACGGGTCATCTGCAAAACCGGACAATCATTGCTTGCCCTGATCCACATATTGAACGTTGGTACATCGCTGACCCAGTTTCTTTTTGTGATACGATCGGCAGCCAGCCTAGAATCGAAAGAATAAAGTGCCAACGAGGGAGGTATAAAAGGATACTGGCAGAGGCGATTCAATCTGCAGGCCACATCTCTACATTGGGAGGGATTGAATTTGCCCTAGAAATTGTCCAAGCAATGGATTTATATCGGGTTTCTAAAGCTGAGCCATCTTTGGGAATATTTATTACTGACTTGCATACTTTACTAAAACGGCCTGTGTAAGACCTCAAAATAAAAGGTTTCCGAAGTCATTTTAACCTCGGAAACCTTTGTTAAGATGCATTCCGCACTTTCACCTAGTAAAGACCTTCAGAGGCGGGCAGCATATTTTTATCCCACCGTATGCAACAGCGCCATATTCGGCGGGCGCATCGCCCCGACGGGGAAGCCGGAGATAAGCACCACTTGCTGGCCGGGTTGGACGATACCAGAGACCCTCAGCGCGGTTTCGACGTGCGCGATCATCTCCTCCACCGTATCCGCAAAGGGGACAATATAGGGCGTTACCCCCCACATTATCGCCAAACGTTGGTAAGTTTGGGGTTCAGGTGTAAAAGCCAGGATCGGCACACACGGACGGGCTTTGGCCATCAGGGCAGCCGTCCGGCCGGAGCGAGTGAAGACGGCGATCGCGGCCACGTCCCGATCGTGAGCCAATTCACGCGCCGCATTGGCAATGGCTGCCGCATCGTCGTGTTCGGATGCCTCCATAATCTGGGTGTGCCCCCACTCGGTGAATCCCGCTTCCGCCTGGCGGACGATGCGATCCATCATCTCCACGCTTTCGACGGGGTATTCACCGGCTGCGGTCTCCGCGGAGAGCATGACCGCGTCCGTGCCATCGAAGACGGCGTTGGCTACGTCAGAAGCTTCCGCGCGTGTCGGCAACGGGTTGTGAATCATCGATTCGAGCATCTGCGTGGCGGTAATGACCAGCTTCCCGCGCCGATTGGCAGCCTGGATGATCCGTTTCTGCGCCCCGGGTACATCTTCCGGGGCCATCTCGACCCCCAAGTCGCCGCGCGCCACCATGACGCCATCCGCGACGTTCAGGATTTCTTCTAAATCAGCCAACGCTTCGGGACGCTCCAATTTCGCTACCAGAAGGGGGGATTTACCGGGCGATAACTTCTCCATAGCCTGGCGTACTTGAACAACATCTTGTGCACTCCGCACAAAAGATACGGCCACGGCATCCACACCTAGAGAAAGACCGAAAGCCAGGTCTTGCGCATCTTTTTCAGTGAAGCTGGGGATATCCAACCGGATGCCTGGGAGGTTGATGCCCTTGTGTGAAGATAACACGCCGCCGGCCTTGACTTGCGCGGTAACCGTTTTCCCATCTGCCTGCTGAATGGTCAATTCAAGGTGCCCATCGTCCATCAAGATGCGGTTGCCTAAGGAAACGCTTCGAAAGAGTTCGGGAAAGTCAACCGGTATGGTGACATGTGATGCGTGTTGCGTGAGCGGTGATGTGTCTTCTTGTGGATAAAGTTCCACTGTCTGGCCGACGGCCAGCGTCAGCGGTGCAGGCAGCACGCCTACGCGGATCTTCGGTCCCTGCAGATCCTGGAGTATGGCAAGGGCAGTGCCCAGGCATCCAGCGAGGCGACGCAGGCTTGAGGTCCGGGCGGCGTGCTCGGCTTGAGTGCCGTGCGAGAAGTTCAGCCGCGCCACATCCATCCCAGCCTGGATGAGACGCTCAAGAATGGCGTCATCTTGGCTGGCAGGCCCTATCGTAGCGACGATCTTGGCTTTGCGTTCCATGAAAACCCTCACCCTCCCGCTCTCTTATTAGGCTCTCCCCGCCGTCCTCGGCGGCGGGGAAGCTGCCTCGAGCGGAATAAATGAACATTTTTACCACTTAGAAACAGCCTCTCCGCCTCTCTCCTAAAATGGGAGCTGGAGTTCATATGTAGTTCAATTCCTTAGCCTGCTTTTCTAGGTGGGCGCGGAAATCGGGATGGGCAACTTTTATCAACGCATTGGCGCGCTGGCGGATGGATTTGCCGTAAAGATCGGCCACGCCGTATTCGGTGATAATGTAGCGGACATGGTTGCGCGAGGTGACCACGCCCGCGCCTTGTTTGAGCATGGCTACGATGCGGCTGATGGGTGTCCCGTCACGCAAGGTGGTGGAGCTGGGCAGGGCAATGATCGGCACACCGCCCTTGGAGCGGGAAGCGCCGTAGATGAAATCCAATTGCCCGCCAACGCCGCTGTAGAGCTTCGGTCCGATGCTGTCCGCACAAACCTGACCGGTCAGGTCCACTTCGATGGCCGAGTTGATCGCCACCATACGTTCGTTCTGCGCGATGACGAATGGATCGTTGACGTACTCGGTGCGATGGAACTCGATCAAGGCGTTATCGTCCACCCAATCGTACAGACGCTTGGTGCCTAGGATAAAACCCGCCACGATCTTGCCCGGATGCAGGCTCTTGCGGGCATTGGTCAGCACACCTGCATCCACCAGATCAATCACGCCATCCGAGAACAACTCACTGTGAACGCCCAGGTCTTTCTTGTGATACAGGTATTTCAAGACAGCATCCGGGATGGCACCGATGCCCAATTGCATGGTGGCGCCGTCGGGGATCAGCTCGGCGATGAAACCGGCGATCTTCTCGATCACGTCGGACGACCCTTCGTCTCCCATCGGTAGTTCAGGGATGGGGTAATTGACCGGCACAATATAATTCAAGCGGCTGACGTGGATGAACGAGTCGCCCAGCGTGCGCGGCATTTGCTCATTGACCTCGGCGATGATGATCCTGGCTGATTCGGCCGGAGATTTCGTCAAGCCGACCTCGACGCCCAGGCTGCAGAAGCCGTGCTCGTCTGGCGGCGAGAGGTGTATCGTCGCCACATCCACCGGCAGGAAGCCATTTTTGAACAAAAGCGGGAATTCAGAAAGCATGACCGGCGTGAAATCCACGCGGCCTTCGTGCACGGCTTTGCGGATGTTCGCGCTAATGAACATCGTGTTCACCCGCAGATGGCCCTCCATCGCCGGGTCAACGTAACCGGTCGGCCCAACCGTCAGCGCCTGACAAATCTCCACATCTTTCAGGCTCGGAGCGTATTCGACCAGGGCAGTGAGCACGATTCTCGGCACAGAGACATTGCCGGTCATAAAGACCCGGTTGCCCGATTTTACCGCCCGAACTGCTTCTTCCGCACTGACAATCTTCGATTGATAAATACTATGCCAATCCATAAGGTTACTCCATTATGGTCGCTCTTCGAGCTACCATTACGAACTTGGGCTGAAGCGCATATTCGGCCGGAGTTTACCATGATAGACAACCGTCCCGTTTGCAATCGCTGAATCTTCTTCTTTGGCTTTATCAACGCCCTCATTTACGATCTTCAAGATGAATGGGAATGCGGCGTTAATGAACGCATACGTAGCGGTGCGCGCCACAACGCTGGGGATGTTGGGAACACAGTAGTGGATAACCCCCTCCTCCTCATAATAGGAGCGGTCGTGAGTGGTTGGCCGCGAAGTCTCCACACATCCGCCCTCGTCAATGCTGAGGTCCATAATCACTGAGCGCGGTTTCATCGAGCGCACCATCTCACGCGTGATGACGATAGGCGCGCGCTGCCCTGGAACCATAATCGCCGCGGCGACAATATCCGCATACGTGCAGACTCGGGCAATGTTGCGAGGATTCGAGACCATCGTCACGACGCCTGGGAAGCGCTCGCAAATCCGCTGTAAAGCGCTCAAATCAGTGTCTAGAACAGTCAGGTGAGCCCGCATCCCCAAGAAGGCCTGCACGGCGCACGCGCCTGATAATCCTGCACCGATCACCGCCACCTCTGCGGGTGGTATCCCGGCCATTCCCCCCAAAAGGATGCCCTTGCCTCCAGAATCATTCTGTAATAAACGCGCCCCAATTTGGGCGGCCAGATACCCACCAATCTGGCTCAACGGCGCCCGTACAGGCATGGAGCCATCTGGAAGCCTGACCTGTTCGTAAGCAATGGCAGTAATTTGCTTATGTTGAAGCAAGTCTATTTTGTCTTTCCGGCTGGAGGTCAGGTGCAATAATCCGGCGATTGCCGCATCGCCACTCAACCATTGCAGCTCTTCGTACAATGGGCGCGCCACTTTCAGCACAAGATCAGCGCGTCCGAAGGCTTCTTCTGGAGAATAGACGATCCTCGCCCCGGCCCGCTCGTAGTCCATGTCGCTGAAACCGGCGCCAAGCCCGGCCTCGTGCTCGACGTAGCAGGGATGTCCAAGTTTGGTCAAGGCCTCCACTCCGGCCGGCGTCATGCCAACCCGAAATTCAAAAGGCCGTCGTTCTTTTGGAATGCCAATGTTCATACTAAAATCCTTTCTATTATGGTAGCTCACTGCGCTACCATTATCTGGTTTTACCCTATTCCATATTGAGGACTTCACGAATGTGCGCTAAAGCCCAATCAATCGTCTCTTTATCAATCACCAGCGGTGGCGCAAAGCGGATAACGTGCTCATGCGTCTCCTTGGCAAGAATACCTTTGTCTTGCAACGCCTCACAGAAGCGACGCGCGCCGCCGGACTCGTGTTTCAACTCGACGCCGATCAGCAAACCCTTGCCACGCACTTCCTTGACATGCGGGCTGGGAATCTCGCTCAATTGCTCGATGAAATAATTGCCCACCTCGACGGTACGCTCGACTAATCTCTCCTCAACTATAACCTTCAAGGCCGCTCTCGCAATTGCCGCCGCCAGCGGATTACCTCCGAAGGTCGAGCCGTGTTCGCCAGGCGTGAAGAGAACCAGGAGGGCGCGATCCGCCAGAACAGCCGATACCGGATAAAAGCCGCCCGAAAGCGCCTTGCCGACCACGGTCACATCCGGGCGGACGTTTTCGTGCTGGCAGGCAAAGAGCTTTCCGGTGCGCCCCAGACCGGTTTGGATTTCATCAGCGATCAGAAGGACATTGTTCTTCTTGCAAAGTTCCGCCACGCGAGACAGGTAGCCTGTCGGCGGGACGATCACGCCGCCTTCTCCCTGGATCGGTTCCAGGAAGACAGCCGCCGTGTTCGGAGTGATCGCCTTCTCAACAGCGGCCGTGTCTCCATAAGGGACGGTGATAAAGCCGGGCGTGAATGGGCCGAAATCGTCGCGATACAGCGGCTCGGTCGAGAAAGAAATGGTTGTGATCGTGCGCCCGTGGAAGTTCCCGGCGCAAGTGATGATCTCTGCTTCATAACGCGGGACGCCCTTGACCTGATAAGCCCATTTACGCGCCAGCTTGAGAGCCGTCTCGACCGCCTCCGCACCGGAGTTCATCGGCAGGGACATCTCGTAGCCGGTCAAGTCGGAGAATTCTTTATAAAACAAAGCCAGTTGATCGTTGCGGAAAGCGCGCGAGGTCAGGGTGATTTTCTTCGCCTGGTCCTGCATGGCCGCCAGGATCTTCGGGTGGACATGTCCCTGGTTGACCGCAGAATATGCGCTCAAGCAATCCAGGTAACGCCTGCCATCCACGTCATAGACCCACACGCCCTCGCCGCGCGTCAGGACGACATCCAATGGGTGATAGTTATGCGCACCATAACGCTCTTCGAGTTCGATGTATTCTTGGGTTTTCATAAATTTTTTCTTCTGCTTCAGCGGGGGCTAAGCCCCCGTTTGCGAATTTTACGCCACCTCAAACAACCGCGCCAAAATCGCCTTTTGCGCATGGAGCCGGTTGTGCGCCTGGGGGAAGATGACCGAATGCGGGCCATCCGCCACTTCGTCGGTCAGCTCGTGGTTGCGGTGCACCGGCAGGCAGTGCATGACGATCACATCCTTATCGGCCTCGCTGACCAACCCGGCATTGACCTGATAGGGCGGGAAGACTTTCTCGCGTTTGGCGGTCTCTTCCTCCTGGCCCATGCTGGTCCAGGTATCTGTATAGATGACGTGCGCGCTGCGCACGGCCTCATGCGGGTCGCGCAGGAATGTCAGCTTGCTGCCCGTCTCAGCCGCGATTTTCTTCGCCAGCGCGACGGCGTCCGCGCGTATGTCGTAATCTTCTAGATTCGCGATCGAGAAGTTCCAGCCTAGTTTAGCGCTGATGTGCATCAGCGAGACGGCCACGTTATTCCCGTCTCCGACGAAGGTAATGTTCAGTTTTTTGCCCTTGCCGAACTTTTCCTGGATGGTCAGCGCGTCCGCCATCGCCTGGCAGGGATGGTTGTAATCGCTCAGGCCGTTGACCACCGGCACGGAAGACCACTTCGCCAGTTCAAGGATATGGGCATGGTCAAAGACGCGCGCCATCATTGCATGAACGTATCCGGACAAAACGCGGGCGATATCGGCAATGGACTCGCGCTTACCGAGGCCAATCTCGTTCGGCGAGAGGTACAGGGCGTCCCCACCCAGGTGGCGCATGGCCATGTCAAACGAGACGCGTGTGCGCAGGCTTGGTTTCTGGAAAATCATGCCAAGCACTTTGCCTTTCAGCAAGGGCGGATTGCCTCTGCCAAAGTATTCCTTTTTCAAGCGGATCGCCAGGTCGAGCATATCCTGGATTTCTTGTGAAGAATAATCCGATACGGCTAGAAAGTGTTTCATCAGAAAAATGCCTCCTCTTGAAGACATTCATAAGTATTAAGCCCGGAAGCTTGATCGTCAAGTGCAAGGCAGCCAGACGTTATGTGAAATATATCACACTATGATGCCGCCCGGAACTTGTGCCAATAGCGCTGCAAACCGTCCGCGCCCATCCAGGTTGGGTTGGCAATTTCGTACAGGGCCAGGTTGTCTTCAGAGATGCCAGCCGCGCGGCCTTGCGCCTGGAGCCATTCCACAAAATGCTCACGCAGGGTCTCAATGGGCGGATCGGCGGGCATTTCCCGTTCCAGCCAGCGTTCGGCCTCGTCGAGGGCGCGCAGGCCGAGGGTCAGGTGGGCTGCGGCGGCGTCATAGATGCCGAAATGGGTGGGGGCCACGCGTCGAAAATCGATCTGGCGCAGTCTCAGCAGGCTGGCGCGCCAATCCTCGATATGAGTCTCCGGCGGCACCAGGGGCAGGCGCAGGTACGGCGGCCCAGGGATGCGAACGCCGCCGATGTCGCCCGTGAAGCACACGTCCTCGAACTGGTAGGCGACGTGGTGCCGGGCGTGACCGGGCGTGTAAATGCCGGTGAAGCGCAGGCTGCCGATGGCGATCTCCTGGCCGTCCTGCACCTCGTTCAATTTATCGGGCGGCACAGGCAGGAACTGGCCCCACAACGAATCCATTTTATCACCGTAGAGGCGCAGGGCGCTGGCGAGCAGTTTCTGCGGATCGAGCATGTGCGGCGCGCCAACCGGATGGACGCAAACCTGGGCCCCCTGCCGGGACAGCCAGCCCGCAGCCCCGGCATGATCCAGGTGAATGTGCGTCAGCAGCACGTGGGTGACATCGCGCGGGGTCAGGCCGATCGCCGCGAGGTCGGCTTTCAGCGCCTCTATCGTGGACCCGGGGCCTGATTCGACCATCACCGCCCCGCCCGAATGCCGGATCAGATAGGCTGCGCTCGCGCCCTGGCGATTGCGGAAGTTTAAATCCAATGCATGAATAGGAGTTTGTGTCATGGCAGTCATTACTTTACACGAAAGCGTTCGGTAATTCCCCCCCACCCCCGGCCCGCCCCCCAAGGGGCGGGGCCGGGGGTAGGGGGGATGGGCGCGTTGATAATTACAGAATGCTCTCTACACAGCATACGCAATGGGATTGGGGATAGGTGGCCGCCGGAAATAGGCGGCCGGCTGACCCAGGGCAGAAGCAAGATCATCGCTGCAGGCGATCTGGCAGAGGGGAATATTGCGATTGAGTAAAGCCTCGACGATAGCCGCATCCCCCTCTGCGCCCCCGAAAGTCTCTGATTTCAACACAACCACCACCGGGCGCAGGCTCCAGCGTTGCAGATTTTCGATCGCCAGGAGAAGGTCGGATTGGAGCGAGGTCGTGATCAGGATGACGCCGCTCCCGATGGGCAGCAGCTTGGCCTGCATGGTGACCAGGCCCAGCAGGGGTAAGTCACCTTCAGCCTGGAGGAAGGCCAGGGTTTCCATGATCTTGCCGATCTGCCGCTCGCCGCGTTCGGCCTGAACGACGGTGAACTTTCCGCCCGCGCAGGCCAACCCTACCACACGCCGTTCGGCCAGGAAGTGCCGAGCCAGCGAGGCGGCCGCGCTGACGGCGTACTCGAAGCTATCCTCTGGCAGCTTGATGCGCACACGCCGGTGCATCCACCAGAATTCACCCAAGGGCTGCATCTCGCTTTGAGGCAACGCTGAATGAACGACGCGCTGGGCGTCTAGGAAAAGCCAGATCTCAGCCTGTGGGTCCTGCTCGAATTCCTTGACCATCAAACGTTGACGGTGCGCGGTGCTGGGCCAGTGTATGCGTTTCATCGGATCGCCTGGCACGTACTCGCGCACGCCGGCTGCGTGCGGGGTCACATCCATCGTTTTTTGGCGGATCGCCTTTCCACCCGGCAGCAAGCCTGGCGGGACCGGAAACGCCGAAATGGAGACCGTCATCGGCAATACCACCAGCACATCCTGCGCTGGTGAGCGCGTCTGCAAAGTGAACAACCCAAACGGATCGCCCGAAGTCAGCACGGTTGGCCCAAGCGGAAAGGCGCCGCGCCGCGTCAGCCAGGTACGCGCCGTATACGAACGCTTCTGCCTCCCGGCGATGCGAGTCAACAAACGGGAACCTTCAGCCAGCGGCAAAGCAGATTGGTCGTCAATTTCCAGCCATGCGCAAGACTGCCGCACGGAATTAACGATTTCAAAACGTTCCTCGAACAAGTCACCGACACTGGCGCGCAGGATGCGCGCCTGACGAGTGAGACGGATGCCCCGCATAGACAGCAACGACCAAAAATAGGCGCCTGCCATCAGCACCAGGCTGAAGTAAGTCAAGCGTGCGAAGATGACCGAGCCGCCCACGATCCAGCCCAGCAAGCCGACCAGGATCAATGCCACCAGGAACCAGCGTGTACCCCTGGCAGGTGTCACTTGATCGGTTCCTCGTAATCCCCACCCGGCACGGCCAGGTTATCCAGGATCTCGTTCACGATGCGCTCCGGGCTGAGTTCTCGCAGCCGCGCCGCTGGGCTGACGATGATGCGGTGCGCCAACACAGGCACGGCCAGCGCCTTGATGTCATCCGGCAGGACAAAATCGCGGTTATTCAGCGCAGCGCGCGCCTGTCCGGTGCGGAAAAGGCCCAGGCTGCCGCGCGGGCTGGCGCCCAAGTACACATCGTTGTTCTGGCGGGTGCGATTCATCAAATCCACAATGTAGTGCTTGACCAGCGAGGAGACGTAAATTTTTTTGATCGCTTCCATTGCCGCCAGCAATTCGTTCAGCGCGATGACCGGCGCGAGGCTCTCGATCGGGTGTCTCAGTTGCTGGCGTTCGATCACCTCGATCTCGTCCCGGGGGCTGGGGTAGCCTAATCGGACGCGCAGCAGGAAACGGTCCAATTGCGCTTCGGGCAGCGGGAAAGTGCCCTCGTACTCGATCGGGTTCTGTGTCGCCAGGACCATGAACGGGCTGGGCAGACCGTGCGTCGTCCCATCCACCGTGACCTGGCGCTCTTCCATCGCCTCCAACAGGGCAGCCTGCGTCTTCGGCGTGGCGCGGTTGATCTCGTCCACCAGCACGATCTGGGCAAAGATCGGGCCGTTGCGAAACTCGAACTTGCGGTTGGCCTGGTTGTAGATCGAGACGCCGGTCACGTCGCTTGGGAGCATATCCGGCGTGAATTGCAGACGGTTGAAGGTGCAACCCAACGATTTCGCCAGGCTGCGCGCCAGCACCGTCTTGCCCACGCCGGGCACATCTTCGATCAACACATGGCCCTGGCACAGCAGGCCGATGACGGTCAACTCGACCGTCTGCCGCTTTCCGACCACGACGCGTTCCAGGTTCTCGATCAAACGTTTGCTGAATGATTGGATGTCAGACATGAGGGTTCCTTTAAACAAAATTTAATTTTAGAAGAGAAGTAGCTGATACTTTCGCTCTTCGACTGCGCTTCGCTCCACTCAGGGCGAAGAGCCTCAACAAATTAATATTTTACACGCTCTTCAGGCCGGAACCGGTCAAAACTACAACGACCGGATCGGCCAAATCCCGAATGGTCTGCGGCAGGGCCGGCCAGACGATGGCCGAAGTCGGCTCGACGTAGAACCCAAGCCGGGCGAGCGCGTCACGCCCAGTCAGGATTGCTTCTTCATCTACCGCGACGATCATCCCGCCCGACTCTTTCACGGCTGCAACCACCGCCCCGTCGCGCAGTGGGAAACGCACCCGTACCCCCTCGGCCTGTGTGCTGTTTTCTGGTACGTACCCAGATCCATCGCCTCCTGCCGTGAACATAACCCACAGCGGCGCGCACGCCCGCGCCTGAATGCCAATCAGCTTGGGGGATGACCATATATTACTGGCTATGCGAAGTGCGCCAAGGCCGCGCGACAAACCGAGCAGCAAACCTCCCTGCCCCACAGGAACGATCACCGCGCCTGGCATCTGGTTGCCCAACTGCGCGAAGATCTCATAGGCGGCGGTCGCATATCCAGGAATGTTGAAAGGCAGGTAAGCGTGGCTGGCATAGCTTGCACCTCTGTCGGCTGTTTTTTTTCACGGCTCCTGCCACGTCCGTGCGCGTGCCTGGGACCAGCGTCAATTCCGCACCATAGGCTTCGATCTGCGTCCGCTTCGGGCCGGAGGCTGATTCGGGCACGAAAATCTGGGCTTTGATCCCAGCACGGGAGGCATAGGCCGCCAGCGAAGCCCCGGCATTGCCGGACGAGTCTTCCACTATTTCGAGGATGCCGCGCGAGCGCAACCACGCAACGATTACCGCCGAACCGCGATCCTTGAAAGAACCGGTCGGATTCAAGAATTCACACTTGAAGGCTACCCGGCGGTCGAAGGCTTCCGCCCAGACCAAAGGCGTGTTCCCTTCGCCTAGCGAGACTGCCTCGGTTTCATCCGGCAGGCCAAAGGTATGCCGGTAGCGCCAGATGCCCGGCTGAGAGCAATCTACCTGGGCAGGGTCAAAATTCAGTGGCGAAGGCGAGTCGTACAATCCGCCGCAGCTTGGACAACGATAGGGGAACCCATTCGGGGGATAAGCCTGGCCACAGTCGGTGCAAGAAACGTCAAAGGGCATACAAGGTACGCTTCACTCGCCTGGCGTTGGGACGTGATCTCCTTCGACCCAAAATTCACCGTTTGGGCCGAACTCTTTCTTCCAGATCGGAACGATTTCCTTCAGGCGATCAATTCCAAAGCGAGCCGCATCAAAGACGCCGGTGTCGCGATGCGCAGCCGTGCAGGCGATCAAGACCGTCGGCGTGCGCGGGTAGAGACGGCCAACGCGCTGAACGATCGCAATCCCCTCCACGCTCGGCCATTTCTGGCGGATCTCTTCGGCAATCTGGCGCATCTTCGCCTCGGACATCGGCCTATAGGCCTCGTATTCCAGGTAGAGGGTCTCGTAAGCCTCGCCGCGTGAAGCCTGCGTCGAACCGTGCCGAGATGTCACGCCGCGCACCATGCCGGTAAAGATCACCGCCGCGCCGGTCGTCGGGAGGGTGATCTTCTCGAGCAGGGAATCCAGGTCGAGTTCGTCCTCTGTGATAGCCAGAACGGTTGGAAGGTTGGATGATTTCATGTTGAAAGGTGAAAGTCATCCACCGCTGACGGGCGGGAACATGGCAATTTCGGCCGCCTCAGGGAGGATGGCTTCATCAAATGCATACTCGCGATTGATAGAGACTAGCACAGTTTCCATGGCCTGTTTGAGAGTGGGATAATCACAAGCGAGCCTATCTTTCAATCCTTGAACGGTCATCTCAGCAGGGACATCCAATTCGATGGATTTGGCTCCAGCCAGGTCGCGTAGGGTGGCGAAGAACAATACCTTTATATGATTCATTTTATTATTCATTCACCACATCGCCAGAGCGCCCGCCTTGCTTCTCGACCAGGCGGATGTTCTGGATGCGCATGGTCTTTTCGGCGGCCTTGGCCATATCGTAGACCGTCAGCGCGGCGACCGAGACGGCGGTCAGCGCTTCCATCTCAACGCCCGTCTTGCCGACCGTCCTGGCAGCAGCCGTGATGACCACGCCGGGCAGGGCCTCGTCCAGGACAAGCTCCACTTCCACATGGGTGAGCCGCAGGGGATGACATAATGGGATCAGGTCTGAGGTCCGTTTCGCAGCGGCAATACCGGCGATCTGAGCCACAGTCAGCACGTCACCCTTTTTCAACGTCCCGGTTCGGATCAAGTCCAGCGTCTCTTTCCGCATGTGGACTTCACCCTTCGCCACGGCCAGGCGTTCGCTATCCGGCTTGGCGCCCACGTCCACCATGCGGGCGCGGCCGGCAGCGTCGAGATGGGTCAATTTTGGAGCAGTCATAGCCGAATTATACCGTAGGGGACATTAAAACTGTCGCCATTAAAATAAAGTTCGAACGGCAGTTGAACTGCCGTCCCCGAGGATGTTATAATCCTCCTGCTATGGATTTTACACTCCACCCCCCTGAGGGAGGCAAGCAAGCTCTCGTCAGCGGTCAGACCGGCGGGTACACCGTGCGAGTGCCTGTGTACGAAGGGCCGCTCGACCTGCTGCTGCAACTCATCGAGCACGCCGAACTGGACATCACCGCCGTGGCGCTGGCACAGGTCACTGACCAGTACTTGGCCTACATCCACGCCATGCAGGTTCCCGCTGACGAAATCTCGGCCTTCTTGGTGGTGGCAGCCAAGCTGCTGCAGATCAAATCGGAGGCGCTGCTACCGCGACCTCCCGTACGCGAGCATGGCGAGGAAGACGTGGGCGAGGCGCTGGCGCGCCAGTTGATCATCTACAAGCGTTTCAAGGAAATCGCCAACCTGTTGCTGGATCGCCAGGAAAAACGACTGCGAACTTACCTGCGCGTCGCGCCGCCCCCGAAAGTGGATGCCCGGCTGGACCTGAGTGACATCACGCTGGCCGCCCTGCTGGAGGCGGCTGAGGCCATTTTCGCCGAAGAACAGGAGAAGCAGGCGTTGGAGACGGTCATCACCGCCCCCAGGATCACCATTCGCGAGAAGATAGCCCTGATTGCAAAAACTATCCAGAAGGGGAAAACAGCCAGCTTCCGCGATCTTATCGGTCAGAAGCCGACGCGCCTGGAAATAGTGGTGACTTTCCTGGCGCTGCTCGAACTGGTCAAGCGCTATGCCGTCGCTGTGCGTCAGGGAGGTCTCTTCACCGAGATCGAGATCGAGCACATGGAAGATTGGCGCGAGGATGAGGAGTTCGAACTGGAGTTCGAGTAACATCTGCATCGAATTGCCTTTTTTCTGCTATCCCCGCCGGTGAAACCATCCCCAAGCCGCTATTGCAATTCCCGCGCCGAGGGCATCAATGCCAACGTCCACGAGAGAGGCACGGCGCCCAGCGACGAACAATTGGTGGAATTCGTCAGTGCAGGCATACAGGACGGCCAGTAGCCAGGCATAGCGCGCGGCGGCCACATTCCCCTTTAAGTCGTTCCTCTCGGCGCGCAGACCCCACAAGTAAGCCATCGCCAGCAGGCCGTAGCCGAGCATATGTCCGCCCTTTTTGACGAGGGTGTCCGCCCAAGCGAAATTCGGCATCTCATACGAGGGGATGGACGAAAAAACGAAGATCGTCACCATAATTGATATGGAGGGCAGCCAGCGGCGGATAAAAGCGAGAATTCTAGGCATGGGCGTGATTGTAATGCAAATTCTATGGCGATAAATGGGAAGTTAGTGTAACGGTAAGGTTGTATAATTGGTATACAAGAAACATGAGTCTGAAGGTTCTCACCGAATCCATCCTCCTCGCCATTGAATCCGAACTCCAGTGCCAGGTTGCACTGCTGGACGAGCCGCGCACGCGTCCCTTCTACGAGATGCTCACTTATCACATGGGCTGGACAGGCGAAGGCGCGAGCCCAGAGGCGAGCGGCAAGCGCATTCGGCCATTGCTCCTTTTGCTTACCACAGCCGCCTGCAAGGCAGGTTGGAAACCTGCCCTACCCGCCGCGGCTGCAGTTGAACTTATCCACAACTTCTCGCTCGTCCACGACGATATCCAGGATAAAAGCGATCTGCGGCGCGGCCGGCCCACGGTTTGGAAGAAATACAGAGAGGCGCACGCCATCAATGTCGGGGATTCGCTCTTCATCCTGGCGCATCTATCGTTGTCCGAATTGAAGGATAAGTTCACGGCGGAAGTGGCGCTCAAGGCCGAGGCCGTCATTGATCGGGCCTGCCTAGACCTGACGCGCGGCCAGCACCTGGACATGTCCTACGAAAGCCAGTCTGGCCTGACCATCCAGGATTACTGGCCGATGGCTGCCGGGAAGACGGCTGCGCTGCTTTCGGCCTGTACGCAGGTCGGAGCGATCCTGGGCAATGCTGACGAGTCGACTCAGGAGGCTTACCGGGATTTCGGGCACTATCTCGGCCTGGCCTTCCAGGTGCACGATGACTACCTGGGCATCTGGGGCGATAACGCCCTGATGGGCAAATCCACTGATTCGGATCTGGTAACAGGCAAGAAGTCTCTGCCGGTTTTGTACGGCCTCGGGAAGAATGGGCTATTTGCGCGGCGCCGGGACGAGGGTCCGGTAAGCGCCGAGGAAGTTCGAACCCTGGCTGAGCAACTGGCGCGCGAAGGCGCAAAAGCCTTCACCCAAGAAACCGCTGACCAGATGACCGACCTGGCATTACAATCCTTGCGTCAGGCAAATCCACAAGCCGAAGCCGGAGAAGAGCTATTCGAGTTAGCCAACCAGCTCTTGAACCGACAATCTTGACACGGTCATTCGGGCTGGTATAATCACTCTACCGTGCGGGTGTAGTTCAGTGGTAGAACGCTTGCTTCCCAAGCAAGATATCGTGGGTTCGAATCCCATCACCCGCTCTGTGTAGAAGTATCCCTCCGAAAAAGCCGCCTTATCTCCACAGTTGGCGGCTTTTATTACGACTTCTTCCTAATTCTTCTGCTTGTTTCAATGTGGAAGTAATACGGCAAGAAATATCCAACCTCTTTGTGAGCCTTGTAACCGAGAAAAAAGGAATTGCATTGGCGGTTGATAGAATATTGATTGTCCAAAGCAGGAAGGCAGGAAATTTCATATGGCGAGATTCTACAAAGTATGGCTAATGATTATTTTTTTGTTCGGGGCAATTTTGAGTGGTTGTATTGCTCAAAAGCCGGAGCCTACTTCACCATTGGAATCAGAAATTACACTTCTTCCAACAGGAACAAATACATCCGTCCCAACAAATACGCCTGAGGCAAGAGTTACATATACAGTGACTGTCCTGCCCACGACTGTTGAAACACAGCAACCGACGATGGGATCAACCCGTATCTCCGCAATTGACCAGATGGTGCAAGTGTATGTTCCCTCTGGCGAATTCATCATGGGGTCGACTGACCCCGAAGCCAAGACAACCATTGAGGGAGGACGCGCATATCCCGAAATTCCCGTGAATACGGTGCATCTGGATGGATATTGGATTGATAAATATGAGGTCTCCAACGGCCAATATGCGCTGTGCGTAAATGCTGGCGTTTGCCAACCCCCCTTCGATTCCAGATCTAGAACGCGTACAGAATATTATGGTAACCCGGAATATTCGAATTATCCTGTCATCTGGGCGAATTGGTACATGGCGCGGGCGTACTGCGAATGGACTGGCAGAAGGCTGCCAACCGAGGCGGAATGGGAGAAGGCCGCCCGTGGTACGGATGGACGTAAATATCCCTGGGGTAATGATCCATTGAGCGGAGAACGGGCAAACTTTTGCGATATTAATTGTACTGAAGACTATGCCAATGAACTCTACAATGACGGCTACGCAGATACATCTCCGGTAGGAAACTATCCCGCAGGCGCCAGCCCATATGGGGTGATGGATATGGCTGGAAATGTATGGGAATGGACCGGTACGCTCATCCAGCCCTACCCCTATGATTCCAGTGATGGACGGGAAGATCTGGATGCACCTGGTGAGCGGGCTTGGCGCGGGGGACCATTTAGGAATGGGGTGTGGTGGATGCGTTCAACTGTACGCTACCGCTCAGTTCCATATTATTGGTGGTATAGCCTGGGTTTTCGCTGTGCATCTTCGGAAAAATGACCTTCAATAGAGTGGTCAAAATGAAACAAGCCCCACTCTTCTGTGCGGGTGTAGTTCAGTCTTAGAACGCCTGCTTCCCAGGCAAAATATCTTGGGTTCGAATCCCATCACCCGCTCAATTGTTCCAGTGCCGAACCGCCTTCGGGCGGTTTTGTGGTTAAGCGTGATGGTACAATCGGCGCAATAATGACTCCCACACCAGATTTAATCGTCATCGGCGGCGGATTGGCCGGCAGCGAGGCCGCCTGGCAGGCCGCCCAAAGAGGGCTGCGCGTTCAGCTCTACGAAATGCGCCCGGCGCGTTCAACAGGCGCGCACCAGACCGCCGACCTGGCCGAGCTGGTCTGCTCGAATTCGCTCGGCTCCAGGCTGCCAGACCGGGCCTCGGGCGTGCTCCAGGACGAGCTTCGCCGCCTCGATTCCATGCTGCTGGAATGCGCCGAGGCGTCCGCCCTGCCTGCTGGTAGCGCCCTGGCTGTGGATCGAGTCGCCTTCTCCCGGCTGGTCACCGGGCGGATCGCATCCCACCCGCGCATCGAAATCCGCCGCCAGGAAATGACTGGCATACCATCCGGTCCGGTCATCCTCGCCTCCGGCCCGCTGACCTCCGCCAGCCTCTCGAAAGCCATCGCGGACCTGACCGGCGAGGAGCATCTGCATTTCTACGACGCCATCGCCCCCATCCTCAGCCTGGAATCTATCAACTTGGAAGTCGCCTTCCGCGCCTCGCGCTATGGGAAGGGGGAACAAGACGAGGGCGATTACATCAACTGCCCCCTCACACAAGCGGAATATGAGGCCTTCGTCATGGCGTTGATTTCGGCGGAACGCATCCAACTGCGGGATTTCGAGAAAGAAGTCGAGGCGGGCGTCAAGGCTGGCGCGCACCACTTCTTTGAGGGCTGCCTGCCGGTCGAGATACTGGCGCGGCGCGGGCGCGAGGCGCTGGCCTTCGGGCCGATGCGTCCGGTCGGCCTGACCGACCCACGCAATGGAAAACGCCCTTACGCCGTCGTCCAATTACGCCAGGATAACCTGGCGGGCAGCCTCTACAACCTGGTCGGCTTCCAGACCAACCTGACCTTCTCCGAACAACAGCGCGTCCTGCGCATGATCCCAGGGCTGGAAAATGCTGAATTCGTCCGCTACGGGCAGATGCACCGCAACACTTTCATCGCCGCGCCCAAGGTCCTGCTCCCTACCCTGCAATTCCGTCGCCGCGCCGACCTGTTCTTCGCCGGACAGATCACCGGCGTGGAAGGCTACCTGGGCAACGTCGCCACCGGCCTGCTGGCCGGCTCGAACGCAGCCCGCCTGCTGCAAGGCCAGGCTCCGCTCACGCTGCCGGTCACGACCATGCTCGGCGCGCTCTGCCATTACATCACCCACGCCAGCCTGGCCAATTTCCAGCCGATGAAAGCCAACTTTGGCATCCTTCCACCCCTGGAGATAAATCAGCGTATGGGCAGGCGCGAGCGCGCGAAAGCCCACGCCGAGCGCGCCAGGCTGGAACTGGATCACTTCCTAGAAGGGCAATGAAGCTTCGCAGGCTTCGCGCCTTTACGGTTCATTTCCAACAGTCCTCGAAAACTTTACCGAAGAGGGGGACCTACAAGTTTTCAATGGGTTTGCGAATTTACCCAAGAAGCAGTAAACTTAGTCTGTATGAGCATCTAAAAAAACCTCGCCCGATTCCGAACTGGCCGGGCTTCTCGGCCTCGAAATCAATCAGAAAGAAGGATCCTGAGTGGCAAAAAAAGTCCCTCTGCCGACCACGCCGCCGCGCGAGCGCGTTTTTCTGGTCGGCGTAGACATTCATGGTAGCCATACTTCGGGCTACCATTATGGTCACGCACACCTGCTCTCGCTCGACGATTCGCTGGCCGAGCTGGCCCTCCTGGCAGATACGGCCGGCCTGGAGGTGGTCGGCGAGCTGACCCAGAAACTGGATCACCCGGACCCGGGTACTTTCATCGGCTCCGGCAAAGTGACCGAACTGAAGGCGCTGGCCGAAGAGACGCTGGCGCAGGTGGTCATTTTCGACGATGAGCTATCGCCGCGCCACCAACGCGAGCTGGAGCGATTGCTCGGGGTCAACGTCCGCATCCTCGACCGCACAGCGCTGATCCTGGATATCTTTGCCCAACACGCGCACACCAGCGATGGCATGTTGCAGGTCGAGCTGGCGCAATACGAGTATTACCTGCCGCGCCTGACCGGCGCCTGGACGCACCTGGCGCGGCAGGCCGGCGGCGGGGGCGGTCGTTCCGGCTCGGTCGGCGGGGTGGGATTGCGCGGCCCGGGCGAAACGCAACTGGAAGTGGACCGGCGCAATATTCGCAGCCGCATCGCCCACCTGAAACGCGACCTCGAAAAGGTGCGCGCCCACCGCACGCGCTCCCGCCTCCAACGCAAGCGCTCACGCATCCCAATCGTAGCTCTGGTTGGCTACACCAACGCCGGCAAGTCCACACTGCTCAACCGGGTGGCAAGAGCTGACATCTACACGGCCGACAAGTTGTTCGCTACGCTCGACCCGACTACGCGCCGCGTCGAGCTTCCCGGCGGGTACCAGGCCCTGTTCACGGATACCGTCGGCTTCATCCAGAAATTGCCCACCACGCTGGTCGCCGCTTTCCGCGCCACGCTGGAAGAGATCACCGAAGCTGACCTGCTCCTGCACGTGGTGGATATTTCACACCTCAACGCCAGCAACCAGGCGGAAGCCGTCCACCAGACCCTGGCGGAGATCGGCGCCGGGCACATCCCGATGATCACCGCCCTGAATAAAATAGACCGCCTTGCGGACCCGCAGGCGGCGCGCGCCGCCATTCAGCATTACCCGCAATCCGTGGCCATCTCCGCCCGCACCGGCGACGGCATCCCCGACATGCTGGCTTCCCTGCGCGGCGCGCTCTACGATACCTATACACCCGTCCTGGTGCGCCTGCCCTACCAGCAGGGAGCGTTGATCTCGCTGTTCCACGAGGCCGGCCAGATCGAGCGCGTCGAGCACGAGCGCGGTAGCGTGTTGATGGGGGGACGCATCCCCGGCCGGCTGGTGGCGCAGTTCAACGCATGGCAGGTGAAGCCGGGCGAACTTCAAGAAGAGGAACACGAACATAAGTCATGATCGAATCCGATCTTCCCCTGATCGAGCTGCACCGACACCTGGATGGCAACGTCCGCCTCGCCACCATCCTCGACCTGGGGCGGGAGCACAACTTGCCGCTGCCCGCCTGGGACCTGGAGGGTTTGCGCCCGCACGTGCAGGTGACCGTCCCCCAGCCGGGCGTGATGGCCTTCATCGCTAAATTCGAATGGTTGACAGTCGCGATGGTTAATTACGACGCCTGCCGCCGGATCGCCTACGAGAACGTGGAGGACGCCAAGCGGGAGGGGATGAATTACATCGAGCTGCGTTTCAGCCCCTGGTTCATGGCCGAGGACCATTCGCTGGACCCGGCCGGGGTCACGGAAGCCGTGGTGGAGGGCATCCAGGCCGGCCGCCGCGACTTTAGCATGAAGGTCAACCTGATCGGCATCCTGAGCCGGACTTACGGGCCTGTCACCGCTGCACAGGAACTCCGTGCGCTGTCCAGCCAGCGCGAGCACATCGTTGCTCTCGACCTGGCCGGGGACGAGGCCAATTTTCCGGGCGAGCTATTCCGTGAGCACTTTCGCACCGCCCGTGATAATGGCTGGCACGTCACCGTCCACGCCGGGGAAAGCGCGGGCGCGGAAAGTATCTGGCAGGCCATCCGCGAGTTGGGAGCGGAGCGCATCGGGCACGCCCTGCGCGCCGTGGACGACCCGACCTTGATGGACTACATGGCCGAGCAGCGCATCGGGGTGGAGTCCTGTCTGACCAGCAACGTGCAGACCAGTTGCGTACCGGATTATCCCAGCCACCCGCTCAAGACTTTTCTCGAACACGGCATCCACGCCACTATCAACAGCGACGATCCCGGCATCAGCGGGATTGACCTGCACCACGAATACGAAGTCGCCGCGCCCAATGCCGGGCTGACCCAGGCGCAAATCCGCCAGGCGCAGGCCAACGCGCTGGAGACGGCGTTCCTGACGGAGGGCGAGAAACGATCCCTGCAAAGTCAGGTATCATCCAGCAGGCTTTCCCCTGCTGCGTGTTAGGTGTTGCGTGTTAGGTGTTGCGTGTTAGGTGTTGCGTGTTGCGCGTCATATATCGAGGGGGCTTTCCCCTATGGGGATGCTTCGCGCTCAACCGCCAGACCAACGCGCTGGAAGACGTGCCCTTCGACTGCGTTCAGGACAAGGGTGTAGATCATGGTGGTTTTTACGTCCCTTCGACAAGGTTTCGACAGGCTCAACCTGCCAGCTCGGGGCAAGCTTTGTGACCGAGCAGTTCCTGGACTGTGCGGATGTCGTAACCGTTTTGGAGCAGGTGGGTGGCTTATGGCTGATGGTTTATGGCTGATGGCGGAGGGTGGAGGGGAGCGTCAGTTTTTGCCTGTCCTGGCCGACAGGCCAGGGGAGGATAGGGGACCGCGCAAGCGCATATGGGCGGGTGTTTGGCCTTCGAGGTAGTGCTGGGTGGTGCGGATGTCGGCGTGACCCATGAGTTTCTGGATGTCGTCGAGTTGGTAACCGGCTTCTTTCAAGCGATGGGCGAAGGCGGCGCGCAGGGTGTGGCCGGTGGCGCGCTTGGTGAGGCCAGCGGCATGGACGGCGGCGGTGATGGCTCTCTGAACGCCGCTGGGGTGCAGGTGATGCCGCTTGACCGCAAGGGTGCGGGGGTCTACAGACAGGTCACGGGAGGGAAATACATACTGCCACTCCCAGGATGTGTCTGCCGCGGGGTATTTGCGGGCCAGAGCCGGAGGCATGGAGACCGGGAGGTCGGCGTGAGCGTCGTAGAGGCGGCGCGCCTGGTCGAGGTGAGCGCGCAGGCGTTGGAAAAACTGCTCGTCGTCGGGCAGGAAGGTCACCCGGTCGCGGTTGGACTTGGTGTCGTGGAGGGTGATGAGCAGGTTCTCAAAGTCGAGGTCCTGGATTCGCAGGCGCAGGGCTTCGAGCAGCCGCAGACCGCTGCCGTAGAGAAGGCAGGCGACGAGGTAGGGCACGGGGTCGAGTTGGGCGAGGATGCGCAGGCATTCGTCATGACTGAGGTAGGGCTGGACGTAGGTGGTTCGCCTGGCACGCACGATGTTGAGGTCGTCGAGAGGAAGGCGGAGGACGTCGCGGTACAGGAACAGGAGGGCAGAGAGAGCCTGGTTTTGAGTGGAGGTAGAGACTTGCTCATCGGTGACGAGATGGGTGAGGAAGGCTTCGATTTCGGCGGCGCCCATATCGCGAGGGTGGCGTTTGACATTCGCTGCACTCAGTCCAGGGTTGTGAAAGAGAATATATTGGCGCGCCCAGGAAGTGTAGGAGTGTTCAGTACGTAGAGAGTAATGTTTGATACGTAATTGGTCGCTGACACATTCGACAAGCTCAGTGCAAGCTTGGTCGAGGAGTTTTTTCCCTTGCGGGGACGATGTGGGTGGTTGATTGGGGTTCATTTGATGCTTTTTCCTACAGACGGGTTTATAATAGTCCGTGCGCAGCACCTATGCACAGCACCTACTCGGCTCGGTAGATAAGGTGTTATAGGGAAGTATTCTATATAACACCAATAATTATGGCGTTTATATAGAATGTTTCCGTAGACGCCATGTTAGCCAGCCTTTCTTGGAGTTTTCGGTGGAAAATATGAAAACAAAGATAGATTCGGAAAGAAAGAATGTATGGCCATATGTAGTTTGGCCTCCAATAGTATTGAATGTTGGGAGCGTGCTCCTCATTGGTGCAATGTATGCGTTCAAATACGCCATATCAACCACAAAATCGCCTGAAACAATGCAAATTAGTTCGGGGCATATTCAATTTGCATTGAGCATCCTTATATTCCTGGTTGAATGGCTGTTTGCGTTTCTACTCCTTTACAAATATCGCAAGTCAAATGAATCAGTTCGCTCATTGTTTTCCAGCACAGGCAATCTATTTGAGTTTCGATGGGTACCAGCAATCCTGCTCTTCATTATTTGCAACGGGATTTTTATAGGCTATATACTCTACCTCATTTCAAGAATGCCTGATTTGACATACCGAGATATGAGTACACCCCAGATCATATTATTTTTGTTGCTCACTCCCCTTACAGCAGCCTTTACAGAAGAAATAATATGGCGTGGGCACATTATTACTGGCTTTGAACTTCGCGGCCGTAATTCTTGGATTGCCTTGCTAATTTCATCAACTTCATTTGCTCTAATTCATGGCGTATTTTTTCCTGACAAACTACTAGTGACATTTCTGATAGGTATTGTCACTGGAATTTACTACATCCGAGAAAGAAATCTCTTTCCTATAATGTTCACGCACTGGGTGATGGATGTTTGGAGTTTTGGCATATTCTTGTTCCGCTAGACGTGTTTGTAAGAAATTGGCTGGCTAACACAGCGTGCACCTGACTGGTGGGATTTTGCGGCATTTTCGGGCTTTTTCCTACGCCCAAGCGGAATCTTGCTCTCAAGCCGAGTCCACGCCCACCCTGCCGCCAGTAACGCAAGCCGTTGAAACTGTCGAAAAAGTAATAACAGTGGCGGAAAATCATTGCGAGATAGGGAAAGGTTCTATATACTGTTCGCAAGAATAAAGTGTAGAGGAACCGATGGCCAAATACAAACCAT
>Ga0315293_10000902_pt1 | contig 28292 bp, 16 predicted proteins | sample YL17G13_20_MG_FD_203071 | JGI IMG/M metagenome (GOLD analysis project Ga0315293, IMG submission 203071) | Sediment microbial communities from Yellowstone Lake, YNP, Wyoming, USA - YL17G13_20 | ecosystem: Environmental > Aquatic > Freshwater > Lake > Sediment | place: USA: Wyoming | collected...
ATTAGAAGAGGTGCCCAAAGTTGAAATAGAAGCCGGTCGCCTCCCGGCCCAGGCCGACGTCCACGCGGACAACGAAGGTCTTCATGTAACAACGCAGGCCGATCGTCGGATTGGCCGTCCAGCCGCGTAAATCCAGGTGGCCGAGCGACGGCCAGACCTTTCCCGCGTCCAGCCCGAGAACCACCCCGAAGCGCCAGACGAGCGGGACGCGGAGTTCCGCGTTCATGACGAGGCAGGACTTGTCTAAATAGCGGTCCTGATGGGAACCGCGCAACGTCCGCGTGCCTCCGAGCGGGAGCAGGACCTGCGCAGGAAGATCGTTTCCAAACAGACTCTGCCCGCCCAGGCGAAAGGCAAAGATGGTCTTGGGATAGAATAGAACGGTGTAATACTGGAACCAGCCGGCGAGCCTGGAGAAGTGAACGTTCGTCCCTGCCATACGCGGGGTATATTCGGCCTCGGCCTGCAGGACGATCCCTTCGGAGGGCTGGATGAAGCTGTCCCGGCTGTCATAGCGAAACGTTCCGAAGAGGGACAGATAGGAAACCCGTGACGCGTTTAGGGCGGGCGGCAGTTCGCGGAGACGGCTTTCCGGGGTGAAATTTGAATTTTCGATCGTCGCATATTTCAACCCGATCTGGCCGACCGTCGTCATGGTGAACCCCCGGCTTAGAGCCAGGCTCACATCCATCGGCGCCCGCGTGTAATATTCGCAGTCCTCAAAACGGGACCGGTTTCCGATGCCGAAGAAGCTATTCTTGATCATCTTGTCATAGTCGAAGGTGAGATCGACCGCGACCGGATAGATCTTGCCCTGGCGCGTCTCGAAGTCCGGCCAGGAAAAGACGAACCTGTACCAGCGCTCGCCTTTGGTGCTGTTGAAGAGGGTGAAATCGAAGGACTCCGAGCGACGGAGCGGGTTGAGGAGAAAGGCTTTCAGGCCGTAGCCGAACCCGATGTCCGTGTCATACATGACGATCGGAAGGAACTCTTTGGTGAACCCGGCCGGGCGACCGACAATCGGAGGTTCCTGGGGAGAGGTGGCGCAGACATGATCCAGGTCGACCTCGGCGCAAACACCGAAATGGTCGGACGCATGAAGCCCGGACTCCTTCGAATCGACGGCGATCGATGACGACAGGACATCCTCCGGCCTGAAATTCCTATTGAGAAATATATAATCGATCCGGCGCCCGATGCCGCTGTCAAGGGCGTTCATCAAAGCCGTGCCTTGGCGTTTCCGGCCGGAGGCGTTGACAGGCCGGCGCGAATACTCGATGTTCTCGTTCAGGCCCGGGTCCCAGGTGAATCGGAAGTCCCGGGCAGCGGTCGCGTTCCTTTCTCCCACGAGCGTCTGCGTATCCCGAGCGCCCGATGAAGAGATAAAATCTGCCACTTCCGGGGATTCCTTTTCCGCGTTGAAATCGCCGGCGATGATCACAGGCACGCCTTCCGGCAGGCTTTCCATGCCCTTGAGCAGTTCCCGGACCTCGGCCCTTCGACGGGCGTTCCTGGCTTTGATCTCGGCAATGCCCAAGGCGAACTGCGCGTCGGTAAGCTCCCGGCCTTCCGGCATCCCGCGCAGATCGTGGAGAAGGATCTTCTCGTCCGGGGGAGAGGCGACAAGGTGGACGTTGACCAGATAGAGGGGCGTGTCCTTCAGAATGATCTTTCCGACCAGGGAAAACACGGCCTCGCCGAAATGGAGCGTCAGGAAATCCCCGTAGAGTCCGAACGGGCCCGAGAGCTTCCAGACGTCCTGCCGCCGGAGATGCAACGCCGGCCGGGCCAGAATGGCCATCCCTTCCTTGAAGTTGCCCGGGAAGCCGACGGGCCCGAGCTTGATGCCGCCGTTCACGACCTGGTGGATCTCGGTAAAGCCGAGAACACCCGCCAGGCGCCGCGCGTAACGTCCGGCGAAGTTCGCTTCTTGGACGAAGACGACGTCCGGATCGAGCTTCTTGATCTGTCCGACGAGGACGGCGAACCTCAGATCACGCCTTGCCTCGGATTCGTATTCGCCGAACTTGAAGAAACCGTCATAATCAAGCCCGGACCAGGTATTGATGGTCAGAAGGCGCAGGCGGGGTGCGGCCGCCGGTTGACCGAAAAGCCCTGAAGCGATCAGGCCAAAGCCAAGCAAGGCCAAAGCGACGTTCTTCTTGTTTTCCATCTCATGTCCTCCTCGGTCCGTGTTTCCGGCAAGAATCTTAGCATCCATGGCGATCGAAGTTGTCAACCCCGTGTTAAAAAGATGTCAAGGATTTGTGAACGTTGTCCCGTGGAAACTGATATTAAAGGTCTATCGGGGGCAATAAGAGAGCGCGCCCGGAGGGATTTGAACCCCCGACCTTTGGATTCGGTCGGCCACGTCCTAGGCGTTAATTCTGAAGACTTGCCATCCTCCGCTTAGCATCAGGGACTTCGGGCAGGCCAGGGTCGGCGTCCTTCCAGAGCTCGAGGAAGCGCTGGTAATTTTGGCCGGCGCGAGAGTTGTCCCGTTGCCGCTCGGCGATCTTCCCTAACATATAGAAGCTCCGCGCGTAAATATCTCCATACTTGATGCGGCCGGTCGTGAGCCGGGTGATCTCTTCATACTCTATCCGGGCGTTCTCAAGATCGCCGGACAGGAAATAAGCCCTGGCCAAAGCTTCTTGGGAGAAGGCGTTATGGCTGTAATCGGAATCCCACTGAGGGAGTTCGAGAGAGAGGGCTTCTTTGAGATACTCAATGGCCTTGGCATGATTCTTTTTTTCGAGCTCGATATCTCCCAAGAGCCTGAGATACCATCTCACTTCGGTTCGGCGAGGATTCAAGGCTTTGATCTCCTCCGCGATTCTCGAGACCTTTTCCAGAGAGCTCATTTTGATATAACAGAGGCCCCTTAAGAGCAGCGGCCTTAATCTCCGATGTTGAGAGGGGTCGAATGATTCGGCGACTTTTATCGCCTTATCGGTCTCCTCAAGAGCTTCCTTCAGACGGCCGGTGCTGAGCTCAGTATAGCTCATGTCATTGTATATCGAGAGCTCATAGGACTTAGGTTCAAGCCCGCGCGTTATTCCGAGGGCCTTCTCGAGCTCGCTCATCCCTTGCCGAAATTTTCCCTGAAGCAAGCTCAGACCCCACAGGCTCCGTCTGCCATATATCGATGAAGATGGATCTTCCGCCCTGATGAGCTTGCGATATTCTTCTTCCGCTCTTTTAAGGTCCCCCCGGCATTGAAAGATGTCGCCTTTCAAGCTGATAATACCAGGATCTGTCGGACTGAGAGAATGAGCTCTGTCGGCTTCAGCTTGGGCACGGTCCAGCTCGCCCACGCAGAGATGAGTCTCCGCTAGTAATGCACGAGTGTTTGGATAATCCGGAAAAGTCCGGAGGGAATCCTGCAAAATCTCCTTGGCTTTGGCGGCTTTTCCTGCTACCACGTAAGCCGCGGCGAGGTTACTAGTGCTCATCGGTTCGCCTTTATCGGTTTTGTAGCACCATTCAAGTTGCTCTCTAGCTTTATCCCATTCCTCCATCTCGGCATAGGAATAGCCAAGAGCACGGTGACCGTATTGGTCATCCGGATAAAGCTCGATCAATTTATTCAATATCTCGATCTTTTTATCCGCGTTGTTTTCCGCCATTCCTTGGATCAGCAGGCGCTCTCTCTCCGAAACCCGGTCACTGAATTCGAGCGCCTTATGGAGATGCTTCTCGTACTCCGCAGTATTGCCCATATTGCTATAGGACGAAGCCATGCCCCTCCAGGCCATGGCGAATTCGGGGTCGAGGGCGACGGCTTTTTTCATGCATTCAATACTTCGGGGAAAATCTCCTTGAGCATTGAGCTTTCCCCCTTCTATAAAAAATCGAAAAGCCTCAGGGGAGTTCGTCGTAATCTTCCCGAGGTCTTTATCCGGGTCATTGGAAATCTGGACACTGGTCAGGTTGAGGTCGGCCTTGATCAGGCGCGTCAACTCATCGATCTTCGAGGCGATCTCCTCTTCGCCTCTGCACTCGAGCTTATGAGGCGGGATGCTTTCGCTGGTCCGGGGCTTCCGGAGGGCGAACGTTATGATGATATTCTCTCCCGCCTTCATGATGCTGCCGCTCCCGGTATGCGTCACCCGGCCTTCTTCGGCGACCTTTTGGAGGTCTTCGGAGGAGTACTTTTTTGCCTGTTCCAGCCCCAATCTTTTAAGCAGGCCATAAATCCTGTCGCTGCCCAGGACATTGATATACCTTGACTGGGAAAGGTCGGTGATCAGAAGCTCGGTCAGGCCGGTTTTCCAGTCATCGAGGCTCGGGTCGGCGGAGATATTCTCGAAATACAGAATGGCCAGTGATGGCTTTTCCGAAGATGACAGCGCCGCCTTCTTCTTCGGCAGAACCTTCCAGACCACGACGGCGGCCGCGATGATGATGAGCGCCGCCAGTGCCGGAACAAGAAGCTTTCTGAGGTTGAATTGGACAGTGATTTGTCGCGAGGTGATGGTCTTTCGTTCAGGAACGATACGCTCTGTCGTCGGGATCCCCTTTTCAATCTTTTCAAGCTCGGAATGGATGTCGGAAGCGCTCTGATATCGCTTCGCCTTGTCTTTTTCCATGCATTTGAGGATGACCCCGCTCAGGTCGTCGGGGATGCCGGGATTGAGCTGTTTGGGGTTTTTCGGCGTCTCTCCCTTATGCTTCATGGCTATGCTTAGAGCTGTCTCCCCCTCAAACGGCGCGTGGCTTGTCGCCATTTCATAGAGGATGACACCCAGGGAATAGATGTCGGATCGATGGTCGACGTCTTTGGCCTCGGCCTGCTCCGGGCTCATATACTCGGGCGTCCCGACCATCACGCTCGGACCGGTGATCCGCTTCTCCCTGATCGACCGGGCGATGCCGAAGTCCATGATTTTGGCGTTCCCGTTCTTGTCGATCATGATGTTCTGGGGTTTCAGGTCACGGTGGACAACGCCGAGGCTGTGAGCTTCGGCCAGCCCGTCGCAGACCTGTTTCCCGACGCTCAAGAGCATGCCCAGGCTCAGGCTCCCGGACATGTGGAGCATGCTTTTAAGGTCCTCGCCATGGACATATTCCATGGTGATGAAGCGGGCGCCTTCGGCTTCCCCGATGTCGAACATCCTGCAGACATACCGATGGCCGATCCTGCGGGCCAGCCGCAGTTCATTTGAGAACCGCTCGATCGTGTCCTTGTCGGAGGCAACCTCCGGCTGGATCAGCTTCAGGGCGATTTTCTCCCTAGTCTGGGTGTCGAAGACCTTGTAGACCTTGCCCATGCCGCCGTGGCCCAGCTCCTCTATCACCTGATAGCGGCCGGCGAAGGTGGAGCCTGTGGCCAGATCTTTGATGGGCGCCTGAAAGGTTTCGGTTTTGGAATCGGGGGAGGCGATGCCGAATTCCGGAGATTTCGGTTCATGTCCCCCGAGTTGTGTCCCGCAGTCGGCACAGAACTGCTTGGTCTCAGGATTTTCCTGCTGACACTTCGGGCATTTCATGGCCCTTTCCCCCTTATCACTGCTTAGGAAAAGGATAGCACCTCCCATGGGGGGAGTCAACAGGGTGAATGGCGTCAGTCCTTCAGCCGTTCAGCGATGCGGCGGCGATGGTTTCTTTAAAATCGAAGCGCGTCAGAAGATGTATCCGGCAGCGATGCTGAACGTTAGGCCGCCCAGATTAACATCATCCTCGAGGGGCTTGACTTTAACCGAGCCGTACTTCACGCGCGCATCAATTCCGATGGAACGCCAACGGGCCGTGACGCCTCCACAGACAGCGAAGCCATAACCCCATTCATTGACCTTCCCGATGATGTTCTTTTCCGTGTATTGGCACGCGGCTGCTCCGGCTCCAACGTAAGGCATGATGTGCCCGGACAGGGCATGAAAGACGGCCATCGCGTCTATGGGAAAGATCGTCATCGTCGTCGGGTCTTGAGTCACGGTCAACTTGCCCGTTTTTTTGAAATAGCCGCCCTCCAAAGCTAAATAAAATCCGCCCTTGACATGAAGCCGGAATTCTCCGCCGTAAACGGGGCCGCTGCCATAGACCGTCTTGAAGATCTCATCGCTTGGCGAAAATGATCCATACCAGACGAAGACTATCGCCGAGGGCCAAGGACTTTGAATCGCGACCGCTGGGCGCGGCTCGGCCTGAGGCGCGGTTTTGGCTGCTTGGGCCGCGAGAGCGGAGGCCGTCATGAGAATCGTAAAAACAATTAACGGCATTTTTTTTCTCATCGTCTGTTCCTTTCCTATTTCGTGACCGTGATCGATTTGCTTTCCACGCCATCATCATTGACCGACGTGACGCCGTAAGTCTGCTCCTCTTTGGGGACCATCCGATGACGGTAGGACCGCACGTCTGCAGACAGGTCGGCGAGCTTAACCCTGCTGTTTCCCACCTTCTGATAGACGCGGTAGCTCACAATCGTCAGCTTGTCGTTGGCCGGGTTGGGGTCCCACTTCAGGTCGACGATATACTCGGTCTGGGTTACGGAACGGTTCTCCAGCCGGACGGCCGTCAGGTTGGACGGCGGATTGACAGGCTTAAAGTCCGCCCTCACGCTTTTGTCGCGGTCCATGTAGATGGTCTCGGGATTCGCCTTGCCGCCCGCGTCGCCCGACCAACCCGTGAAGGTGCAGTATTGGGTCGGCAAGGCGCGGACATCGACATAGGATCCCTCCTCGTACGTATATGTCCCCGGGGCAGGATTCGTCGTCCCCCCCAAACTGGCCGAGATGTTCAAGTCCATAAACTGCGTTGGATGGATGTCGATTACGGCATAATCTAACTCTGCATCACCATATTCGTAGATGTTGGATACAGTATAGTAATTGTCAGCAGATCCTCCCCACCCCATGTTTACATGGATCTGGTTGGATGGTGAGGTTCGGTAGCCATCGGCCACGATGGCATGACCGCCATCCGGATTAAAAACGGCTAAAATTGAGGGTTGGCGGATATCCATCTGCTGTTTGAGGGCGTTAAACCAAGCGGCCCAGGAGGCCACATCGGAGCGATTTATCCAATGCACATCCCGGCTATATTTGAAGAAGTTCACAAAAGCATTGTTGGCATTGGGTACGGAACCCGATCCGTACAGTCCGTAATCCGTATCGATGGCGATGCCGACATCGGACATGAGGCGCGCCACGGCATCGGCTTGCTCGCCGGTATACCGACGGGAATAGGAAGAGCGCATACGGTCCCAACGGTACGGGTGATTGAAATCAGCGTACAGGGTTCGGTTTTTCCAGGCGTAGGAATGGCTGCCTTGTCCCCGCTCGGGGTATTTCCAGAAATACATGACCTGGGCCATGGCCGTGGCAGAACATCCGGTGTAGGTCGCCTGACCACCTATTCTGGGGGTATAGTTCCAATACGGGGTATCTTGATTCCAGACTGAAACGAGCATGGGCGCCACCGCTTTAGCGGGGGGGAATTCCACGGCACGAAACATGTCTAGAACCGAATCGCTCATCAGGGCTGACCAAGTGTGTTCGTTGCGTTCTATCTGAATGAGATCAGGGCCTTGCTCCGGTTTTAGATAGCCAGTCGGGTAAGCACTCCAGTCCAAGTAAAACAAGTGGATCTTATCATATTGAAGATAATCCAGAATTCTCATGAGAAACGGATGCTCGCGCAGAGTATCGAAATCACCGCTGAATGAGACAAAAACCTGAGGTGAGACCTCGGTAATGTCGGAAAGGATCATGAACCCTTGGGGTTTGAGCTTAACCAGATATGCGACCTGCTGATTCTTATGAATCAACGGTTCGACTCCGTCCAGCCAAAATATTTCTTTGTTTAGACGCAGATCCGGACGGCCGTTTTCCATTTCCAGCAGACGCGCTGCGGCAAGCCGGGCTTCTGAGTAGACCACTAAGCGCGCTTCAAGCACACGATTCCAGAGAATCAAAAGAAACGCGGCCAGGATTGCACGTGTCCAAATACGAAGACTTGATTTGGTTTTCATATGATCGCCCCCCCCTTTTTTATCCTATCGACCGATCATCTCCAATATGAAGTGAAATAAAAATATTCCACTCTTTGGAGTTTCCCCTTTTCACCGAGTGGTGGATTGTCATTCTGAACTGTCACTCTCCCCCCTTGAATTATAAGATACGGCCGCCGCACGGCAATGTCAATCACCCTCCGCGAGCGACAGTTAAAAAATGTCAGCTTCAGGTGGTCGATGAATATGGTGTTGGCATAGAGGCCGCTGCTATTTCACAATTGTATAGGTAGACGAACTTTCTTCGTTTTTATCATTCACGGCTACCAAAGCATATTTGTATTCTATCGGATCGTTGCATTTACGATGCCAGTATTCAAAAGTATCAGCATTTATCTCGGTCAATAGATCCAGTCTTTCTCCGACAACCTTATAAAGCCTGTATTTGGCGATGTTCGCATTAAGTGTTTGACCATTCCGCGTTTTCATGATACAAGTTTCCCTTTGATTGAAATGAATTTCCTGATCTCTACATTGAGATATTGAGCTCTCTGGTTGATCTTTGCTACCACAACTTCTTAATCTCGTCATCGAAACCTGTGATCTCCCACCGCGTCAGCGCAATCGGGATCATGCCGGATGAGAAGAACTCGTCCAGACACTGCTTGATGCTGAATTTATCGCCCAACTGGCAAGCTCGATCGGCAAGCAGCTTGTCGAGTTGAATTTTGCCGATCACATAGCTTGCGCCGTAGCCCGGCTGGTGCAAATAGAGCTTTTCATCAAACCAAACCGTGTCTTGATCTTTAGGCAGCCAGCCCCGCGGTGTCCATTCAATGGCAAATTTAACGGCATCCTCCAAGGTAAACTCGTTGCTGTGCATTTTCATAGCTCCAATGGCTCTAGCAGCGCGATTAGCAAGCAAGATATAAATAAGTTCGCGTACTCTCGGGGACCGCTTGTCAAACAGTCCTGCATGCATCATCATCTCTTCATTGCCCGTGGCTAAGCCTTCGGCGCGAAAAGCCCAGATGTTGGAGAGGAGGACATTCCCTCGAATGGGACGGTAACGCTGATCATGCTCTTCTCTCAGATCGTCAATCGTGTGATGGTCATGGCATCTCATGGGGAGGGAATCGCGGTACTCAATGTTTGTAAAGAAGTCAAGGGTTTCCTCTGGGGGAATGAACGACCAGCCGCCGCCGGGATTGGGGTCGAGATGCACGTAATCGGGAACTGTAAAGATCCCCTCTTTGCGGTAAAATTCCATAATGTAATCACAGGCTTGCTGGAAACGCTTCTGGTAGATCTCTTTAGAGGGCACACGTTCGAGCTGGGGGACGTCGCGGTTCTTGTTCTCCTCCAGCATCAGACACGCCCACGCCCGCTGCAATTCACGCTGAAGTATGGCCATCTCCTCTTCCCAGGTGTATGGCACGAGATGGACGTTCTTTATATACCAGTTAAAATTCTGGATCCCGATGCCGGAGGGAGCCGTCATTTTGCTGTGCTTTTCTTCGAGCCAAGCACGAAACTCATCGACAGCGGTTTTGGCCCGCTCCGCATCGGGTGCCAGATCCGGATGATGCCGAGAAAGATTTTTCGCAAGATCCGTTAGGATTGCGCTCTCCTTCTTTTTGTCCTGAATGCCAAGATACCAGAGGTCCCTGGCCTCCTCCGTGAGATTCTTCTTAGCCTGTTCAAGAATCTTCGGTATGGCCTGAAGCTTCATCCGCAACCAAGTGATATCTTTATCGGCCAAAGGCAACTTGGGAATGACCAACACTCCACAGGTATCCGGACCCTCCTGGAACTTATCCAGTTCACCGCCTGCGACGACCCAATAGAAACAGGGATTTCGTGACCAGGGACGGAGAACTCTGTGGTCAAATTCGAGCCCGTTCATTTCAGCGCGGACAAGATGAAAGTCAACCTGCTGTGAGATCGGCCATGTTTGATAATTGATCGCAACCAGCCGGATCTTCATTTTCTCCAAGCCGCGCTTCTGTTCTTTCATCGCTGCCGGAGTGTAATCAGGCACCCCGTTGATGATTTTTGGCTTCTGAAACTCCCGCCACTCCTTAAACAAGCCTGTGAGATCCTCGTATTTGCTGCTGCCAACACCCTCCCTCTTCTCTTTGCTCAATGAGCCGCCGGCGAATGCGAGAACCGCAAGAAAGACAACTCCTATAACAAACCGATTTCGTCTCATCATGGTGCCATTCTCCTTTTGATTGAAATTTTTTATGAGTCTCCGAAATAAGTTCTTGGGCCACTCGTCGTTACTCCAACTTTTTAATCTCATCGTCCAGGCCTATCATCTCCCACCGGGCCAGTTCTATCGGGATCATGCCGGCTGCGTGAGACTCGTCCATAAACGGCTTGACCCTGAATTTTTCCCCAGCCGGCAAGCCCGCCAGCCGTGATCGTCACGCCATCATCACCGCCGTCTATAGCCATTCTCTCCTCAACTCCAACGTTGCCCTTTCCGGCAGCATTCCGGTAGCTACTACCTACATCCTCCTGGTTATCAGTGACCATCAGATGAATATGATCCGATTCTCATCGTTCCAACGGCAACTTTGAAAGTCCAATCATATTCCCTTCGTGTTATTATTCTCCCCTGTCCCTCCTTCGGGTTGGAATATATCCCGCTCTTTTAAGATTTAAATATTATTGGGGGAAGAACAGGCTAAGACGATTACGGCCAAGATAAATCGCGCGCCAGGGATAGGTCATCACGGGGACAGCCTTTAAGTTGTGCCCATTGTTTTTCGTTATTTCTCGAGTTCAGAGATGAGCTTCTTGATGTCAGACTGCCGTGGGTCGAGTTTGAGCGAGGCTCGGAACGCCTCCAGGGATTCTTTCTTCCGACCCAACTTCTGAAAACAATGCCCCAAGGCGTTTAGAACCCCGGTGTCGCTGTTGTAGATCCGGTTGCTCTCCTGCAAGTTCAGGATGGCCTGACCGCAATCCCCTTTCCCCATCAAAGCTCTGCCCTTAAGAAAATAGTAGTCGAAGCGCCGCCTGTCATCCGTCTTGAGCGTCTCTGCGATCTCCAGGACCTTGTCGTAATTCCCCATCTTGATAAGGAAATTCCCGTACCGGGCGGCGCCTTCCTTGAACAGAGGGTTGAGGGCGTAGGCCTTCTCGAACATGGACTGGGCCCGAACGGCGTTGCCGGTCTTTTCGTAAGCCGTGGCGAGCTGGTAGGCATAGACGAACTGGTTGGAGACGAGAAAGGACTTGGAGTTGGCGATGGGATGGCCGATGATCTGCTCGGAGGAGACGATGAAATTGGCGCTCTTCTCGTCCAGAATCTTGCCTCCGGCGTCGATCAGGCTCAGTTTAAGTTCGTAGTAATCAGGCGCAAGCTCGGAAACGGGTATGGACCGGTCCAGGCTGAGGACACGGCTGAACTGGTAAATGGACAACTTGAGGCTGAACTCCTTGTGGATGGGATCGGTCGGCCGGAAGCCCTTGATAAAGCCGCGGACCTCCCCTTCTTGTCTAAGCCTCTCGGACATATTGTCGACGGCGACGAGAATGGCCATCTGGTCGGAGGCGGCCAGGATGTTCTTTGGATCGATGATGACTTTCCTGTCCAAGACCTTGAAGGGAAGATGGACATCCTGCTGAAAGGTTTGAAACTTGTAGCCGACTAGAGGTCCGGAGAGCCGCGGTGTCCCTGGATCGGAAGGAATCGTGATTATTTTTTTCAGGAGACAGAACTCCTTGCCCACGGAGTTCTGAAGGAGGATGATCAGCTCGAAGGTCCCCTCGATGACCGGGAAAGAATCCTCGACGGAGACCCCATTGGCGCGGACGCGAGCGTAATCCTCTACGGGAAAATAGAAGGGCATCTCGCGCGAATACTGGAAGATGATATCGTCCTTGATCCGCAGGCTGACGTCGAGATGGAAGCCGCAGAAGTACTGGTTCTTGGGCTCGTAAAGATCGACGGAAACGCTCCTGGGGGCCATGCTGAAGTGCAGAAAATCCAGGCCGGTCACGGGGTCCCTGAGGACGGCCAGGCAGGAATCGCTGTCAACGAAGTTGGTCATGTATTCGGTCGAGACGATGCCCTTGTAATCCATGAAGTGCGTGGCGTAGGAAGGGTTGATGTTCTTCTTCGGCGAATCCAGGATTTGGGCCATGACGATGTTATTCAGAGTTGACGGGCTGAAGTCGGAATTGTAATCGCCGGGGACAATAGAGATCGCGGCTTCGGCCAGAGTCGGGGCCAGCTCAAAAATCCTATCGTAGAGGGCGTAATAATCCGTGGGGTCGAGGTCCTTCTTGTCCATGATCAGGGCATAAGGCCCGTCGGAGACCGGGTCGTACAACTTGAATTCCCCCGCTCCTCCCTTCTGGAAGAAAACGAGGACGAAGTGGGTCGGCAGGTTCTTCCCGGAGTCCCCGTAATAGGACCAGGCCTGGCACGGATAGACACCGAGGGGCTCAAAGCGTTCGATGCCCTTGGACTCGCCCAGAATCATATAGATCCGCCCCATGTCCGTCATCCAGCCTTCCCGGGTCGTCCCCCGGCTGAAGAACTTGTTGACGTAAGCGAAGCGCTTCATGATCTCGTCCTTGTATTCATTTGCCTGCGTCCCGGGGGTTGGGTCGCGTTGTTTCCAGAATCTCTCGATAAAGACATCCCTGTCCATCTCGCTAGTCAGACTAAGGAAGACATCCCGTTCGACGGGAAGGATGATGTAGTTGACGAGTTTCAGCCAGTCCTTGTGCTTTTCCGCCAGATCATTTCCAGCGGTCTTCTGGCCGGAAAAGAGCAGGCTAGCGCAAAGAACGATGGTGAGAAAAAAGCTCCGCCGTTTCATGGTTTGCCTTTCAATTTGATGTCAATATCACGCGGAGTCTAAAATAACTCTCCGAAAAAGCGCCGCCCATCATCATGTTATCAGGAATTTTTCACGACGACAATTGTCGGGACATTAATATCCTTGAGCATCCGGTTGAGGGCAACGAGATCCTCATTGATCAGCCTGTCCAGTTCTCTCCGGCTAGAGGCGAGCCGCTCCTGGTACATTATGCGAACCTCAGCCGCCTGTGCTGTGGGCTTGAAGTCCGACATAAGAATATGGCCGGCCAGTCCGGCGATTTTGCCATAAAGCCGAGTCGGGAACCGTGTGTTATTCTGCCGCGGACCCGCGTTCCGGACCTGGATGAACTCCTCCTCGAGATCGATGAGCCTGATTTCAATTGCGGCAACGGCCTTAGCAACGTCCGCCGTTACCGGGGATTTCAGCCCGTCCTTGAGAACCAATGACAAGTCGCCGGTCTGCTTGCGCAACCACTCGATGGTATTGATCATGTCCGCTGCAAGGCCGGAGTCCGCCCTCAAGCCGAGAAGCATCCGGACCTGCGCCCGGACATCCTCCTCGGTGCCATCTGAGTTGGGATCAGGCTTGATGACGAGCTTTTGGGTAAATTCCTTGCCGCCGACCGTGACTTTCACAATGTAAACGCCGGGCGCGGCCAGCGGAGTGACGCCGCCATCGCTCAGCAACGGTCGCCAGCCCTCCGGGCCCAGCCCGACGTGCGGCGGTTTCAGGGGCGCGGTCCTCAGCCGGACCTCCGTGGATGACTCATATCTCAGGTCCCACCAAAGGCGATTGATGCCAGGATCCTTGCTTCCAACCAGTTGTTTCAGGACATCCCCTTTCTCGTCCAGAATCGAAATCCTGACCTCGCCGGCCGGCGTCGCCTTGAGGTAATAATTGATCGATGCACCGAAAGGCGGATTCCGGCCGGTGCACGGGTCCTGCGGCCGGGTCATCGTATAGGAGAGGGTTCGGAACCGGTAGGCGGGCCGTGGCGCGAAAAGATGCGCTTCCCCGGCCAGGACCTCGGCTGTAAGCTGTTGCAGGGGGGTAATATCGTCCATGATCCAGAATCCGCGGCCGTACGTGGCCACAACAAGGTCGTTGAAATTTTCCTGAACGACGAGCCAGTGCACCGGGGCCTGCGGCAGATTCGTTTGCAGAGGACGCCAATTCTCGCCGTCGTCGAGCGAGACATAAAGAGCGTTTTCGGTGCCCAGGTACAGAAGTCCTTTACGGACCGGGTCTTCCCTCACGCAGTGGGCGTAGCTCAGCATGCTCCGGGAAATCCCAGTACTGATTAAGGTCCAGGTCCGGCCGTAATCCGCGGTTTTATAGACATAGGGATCGCGGTTGTTCATCTGGTGAAAATCGAATGTCACATAGCATTTCCCCGCTTCAAACCGCGAGGGCTCGATATTGCTGACCGTCCCCCAGGCCGGAAGGCTAGGGAAGTTCGGGGCAACGTTTGTCCAGTTCTTTCCTCCATCGCGTGTCACATGGACCAGGCCGTCGTTCGACCCGGCCCAGATCACGCCCTTCTCCAGGGGGGATTCGGCCAGAGCGAACAACGTGCAGCCATACTCTACGCCGAGATTGTCCTCGGACAATCCGCCCGATCCTTGCTGGCGGCTTTTATCGTTGGTTGTCAAATCGGGGCTGATGAGAGTCCAGCTTTGTCCGGCATCGGTGGTCATATGGACGTACTGGCTCCCGACATAAACGCGGTTGTGGTCGTGGGGGGAGATGGCGATGGGAAATGTCCAGTTGAAACGGTATTTCAGGTCCGCCGCCGGCCATCCTCCGGACGCGTCCGGCCAGACCGAGGCGCTGCTGCGGTGACGGGTCCGAATATCGAACCGCTCGAGAAGCCCTCCATAGTCCCCCGACCAGACGATGTTGTTGTCCACCGGGTCAGGCACCGCGAAGCCGCACTCGGCCCCGCCGACGCCTATCCACATACCGGGCGGGATCTCATCATTCTCTTCCAAAAGGGCGTTGCTCGGCCCTCGGAAGGAAGGCCCGTCCTGCCGGTTTCCATAGACATAGTAGGGGACGCGGTTGTCCACGGCCACGTGGTACATCTGGGCAATGGGCAGCTCGATTTTATCCCAGCTCCTTCCCCGGTTGAGCGAGATGCTGATGCCGAAGTCGTGGCCGACCAGGATCCGATCCGCATTTTTCGGGTCGATCCAGATGTCGTGGTTGTCTGGGCCGGGCTGGTCGAGGTCCGCCGTCGTCTTCCCTCCATCGAGCGAAAGGCTGACCCGCAAGGCGCAAAAATATATTTCGTTCTCGTCCACAGGCGAAACAGCGCAGCGGGTATAGTAATGGGGCCGCTGCGTGAGGACCGTATCCGAACTGACGAGCGTCCAGTTTTCGCCGCCGTCCTCTGAGCGCCAGAGGACTCCTTCGGATGTTTCTTTCCCCTGCCAGGGAACGCCGTCTCCCGTCTCGATCAAGGCGTAGACACGATCGGGATTGGAGGCCGCGACGGCAAGTCCGATCTTGCCCAGAGGAGGAGGAGGCAGGCCTCGGCCCAAGAGCCGTTTCCATGTCGCGCCTCCGTCGCGCGAGACGAAAATCCCGCTGCCGGGACCGCCGCTGAATTTTCCCCAGGTCTTGATCTCAACCTGCCACATGGCCGCAAACAGGATCCGAGGGTTTCGGGGATCCATCACGATGTCCGCGCATCCGGTGTTCTCGTCCACGAACAGCACTTGCTCCCAGCTTTTACCGCCATCGACCGTCCGGAATACGCCGCGCTCAGGCTGCGGGCCGTAGCAATGACCCAGAGCCGCCGCAAATACGATGTCGGGATTGCGGGGGTCGATGACGATCCGTCCGATACGGCCCGTTTTCTCCAAGCCTGTTCGCGTCCAGGTCTTTCCAGTACCGGTCGACCGGTAAATGCCGTTGCCGATTGAGATATTGCTTCGGATGAAGGTCTCGCCAGTCCCCGCCCAGACGACGTTGGGGTCCGAGGGGGCGATGGCCAGAGACCCGATGGAAGACACGTCCTGGCCATCAAAGACCGGCTCCCAGCGGACGCCGCCGTCGATCGTCTTAAAGATCCCGCCAGAGGCCGCGCCCGCGTAGCTGATCAGCGGATTTCCAGGGACGCCCGTGACGGCGATGACCCGGTTCCCCACCGGGCCGATATGCCGGTACTTGAGTTGTTGGAACAGGCCCGGACCCCCGGCCAGCGGTGAGGGCCCCATGGCCTGCGTCGAACGCCGGGTCTGGGCGGCGACCGGCATGATCAACATCGCCCCAATCGAGGCCACAACCAGACGAACTCCGGGTCTTCTTTGATATCCTGTCATATAAAGTCTCCTCATTCCGCGGGCTGTTTTGGTCTCACTTCCCCAATATTTTCATTTCATCTTCGAGGCCGGTCATCTGCCAGCGGATGAGCGACATGGGAATGAGGCCGGCGCCGATGAACTCGTCCATGAATTCCTTGAGCGTGAACTTGTCACCGAGCTGATCCGCCCGGTCGGCCATCAATCGGTCGATCTGAGCCTTGCCGATGACGTAGCTCGCTCCATAGAACGGCTGGTGGAGGTAAATGCGCATGTCGGTCCAGACCGTGTCCCTGTCCCGGCGCAGCCAGTCATAGGGTGTCCACCGACAGGCGTAATCGACCGCCTGGTCGAGAGTGAACGTGTTGGCATGCATCATCAGATCGCCCATGGCCCGGGCCGCTCTGTTGGCGAGCATGACATAAACAAGCTCACGGGCTCGCGGATTTTTTTCCATCAGCCCCGCCTGCATGGCCATTTCCTCAAACGCGGTGGCGAAGCCTTCACACCGGGAATCCCAGATGTTGTAGAGCAGCGGCACGCTCCGGATGGGGTGGGTCTCATGCTTCAACCGCTGCAGGTCGAAGGTGTGCATGCTGTGGCATAACAGGGGGAGCGAATTCCGGTACTCGACCTGGAGAAAAAAGTCGACCGGTTCGGGGCCGGTCGAAAAACCGCCCGGCTCCTCGCTCAGGCTCAGATAATCGGGCAGAGTAAAAATCCCCTCGTCGCGGATGAATCCCATAAACGCCCGGACGGCTTCCCGGCGGCCCTTCTCATATTCCCCGGCGTTCGCCGCCATCGTCAGTCTGGGCAGATGGCGGTTGCGGTTTTCCTCGAGCTTGAGGAACGCCCAAGCGCGCTCCAACTCCCGCCGGAGAATGGCCACCTGCTCGTCCCAGGTGTAGGGAACGAGATGGACGTTCTTCATGTACCAATTGTAATTCTCGATCCCGATGCCCGACGGCGCAGTCATGGTCTTGTGCTTTTCTTCGAGCCAGCCGCGGAAATTATCCACGGCCGCCTTGGCCCGCTCGGCGTCGCCGACAAGGTCGGGATGATGCTTGGCCAGGGTCTTGATGAGGTTCCCCAAGACGGCGCTTTCCTCTTCTTTCACCCGGATTCCCAGATTGAATAAATCCTTGGCGTCCTCGACGAGGTTGACCTTGGCCTGCTCCAGGATCCTGGGAATGACCTGGAGCTTGGCCTGAAAGACGGAAATATCGGTCTCCGACAGGGGGAAAGAGTAGGCGAAGAGAAGAAGCGTTCCATGGAGTTCCGGACCTTCCCGGGAGGGGACATCGGGAGGGGAATCCTGGACGACGGTGTAGAAACACGCGTCCCTGGACCAGGGCCGGAGAACCCGGTGGTCGAACTCGAAACCGTTCATCTCGGCCCGAACGATCTCATAATCCGCCCGACGCGACAGCGTCCAGCCGGACGGATCGATCGCCGCCAGCCGCCCCCGCCACTTTTCCAGACCTGCATAATGCGCCTTCATCGCCGCCGCCGAATAGTCGGGCACCCCTCCGACGACGTTCGGCTTGACGAATTCACGCCATTCCTTGAAGAGGGCGACCAAGTCGTCATAATTCGCGCTGGGAGCCGCGGTCACAGCCGATTGCCCGTCCGGAACGGCCTTGTTCGTCGTTCCGGGAGAGCACGCGGCGAGAGCGAGAACCGCCGCGATCAAGACACAGGATGTCCACTTTTTCATGAATGACTCCTCCATCTGACGGATATTCCCGCCCCACCGGGACCAGGGCGGAAAGACTGGATCATCTCAGTTTTTTGATCTCATCGTCAAGCGCGGTCATTTCCCAGCGCGTCAGGGCGATCGGAATCATGCCCGCAGCGATGAACTCGTCCATGAACGACTTAAGGACGAATTTGTCGCCGAGCTGATTGGCCCGATCGGCCATGAGCTTGTCGATCTGGACTTTGCCGATGACGTAACTCGCTCCATATCCGGGCTGGAGCAAATAGAGCCTCAAGTCGTCGTAGACCGTCTCGCCGTTGGCCGGCAGCCAGCCGCGCGGCGTTCCCTCGACGCTGTATTTCACGCCGTCATCCAGGCTGAACTCGTTCGATTGCATTTTCAGGCCGGCCAGAGCGCGGGCGGCACGGTTGGCCAGCAGAATGTAGATGAGTTCCTTGGAGTGCGGCCGATCGTTGAACAGCCCCGCCTGGAGCATCATTTCCTCGTGGGCCGTGGCCAACCCCTCGGCTCGTGTATCCCAGATATTGTAGAGGGGCGCCAGACCACGGATAGGACGATCGCGCATGTCGCGCTCCTCGCGCAGGTCGTCCATGGTGTGCGTGCCATGGCAGCGCATGGCCATGGGATCGTGGTATTCGATCTGGGTGAAGAAATCCCGGGCGCCGCTCTCCGTGATGAACGCTCCTTCGAACGGCCCGACATGGAGCCATTCGGGAACGGTGTAGATCTCCTCCTTGCGCAGGAATTCCATCAGGCCTTTTGCGGCCTCCTCGAAACGGCGCTTGAATTCCGCCTCGGAGTCGATCGGCAACTGCGGACTAAGCTTGCGGTTCCGGTTCTCTTCGATCTTCAGGAAGGCCATGGCCCGGGCCAGTTCCCTCTCCACGAGGACCATCTGCTCCTCAAAGGTATAGGGGACGAGGTGGACGTTTTTCATGTACCAATTGTAATTCTCGATGCCGACGCCGGAGGGGGTCTTCAGGATTTTATATTTTTCCTCGAGCCAGCCGTGGAACTCGTCCACAGCCGCCTTGGCCGCTTGGGCGTCCGCCACCAGGTCCGGGTGGTGCTTGGAGAGAGCCTGGATGAGATTGTCCAGCACCGCGCTTTCACTTTTCTTCTTGCGGATTCCGAGGAACCATAGGTCCTTGGCGTCCTCGGTCAGGTTCACTTTCGCCTGGGCCAAAAGCCTGGAGATGGCCCGGAGTTTCATCCGAAATTCGGAAAGGTCCTTTTCCGCCACGGGCATGACCGGAATATGGAGCACGCCCTCGACATTCGATCCTTCATGGAATTTCTCCGGGGCTTCGGGGTTGATGACTTCATAGAAACAGGGGTTGCGCGACCAGGGCCGCAACACTCGGTGATCGAACTCCAGGCCGTTCATCTCGGCTCGGACAAGGAGGTGATCCGTCCGCTGCACCGCCGGCCAAGACGAAGGGTCGATGGCCTCCAGCCGGCTTCGGTAAGACGCAAGGTCTTGATGCTGCTTCGCCATGGCCGCGGCCGTATAATCGGGCACGCCGTTCATTATTTTCGGTTTCTGAAACTCCCGCCATTCTTTGAAAAGGCTCACCAAGTCCTCGTATTTCGTGCTCGCCGGGGCGGAAGCCGGCGGCGGCGCTTGATCGGCCGCATCCTCGGGCGTTCGAGATGAACATCCCGTACATATCGATAAGACAAGGACCATCCAGCAAATGATACGAAAAGCGTGTTTGTTCATTGTTTTTTATCCCTCGTCATGGTGTCGAAAAAGATCGCTCGGGACCCCATTTTCACGTTCCTCAAACCGCCTCTCACCAGAGTTTCTTGACTTCATCTTCCAGGCCCGTTGTTTCCCAACGGCTTAACGCGATGGGAATCATGCCCGAGGCGATGAACTCGTTCATGAAGTTCTTGAGGACGAACCGGTCCCCGAGTTGCCGGGCCCGGTCGGCCATGAATTTCTCCAGCTGTATTTTACCTACCACGTACCCCATGCCATACCCCGGCGTTCGGAGGTAGAGCTGTTCGTCGAACCAAATGGTATCGCCGTCCCGAGGCAGCCAGCCGCGGGGCGTCCAGGACACGGCGAAATCGACGGCCTGCTCCAAAGTAAATTCATTGGAATGCATTCTCAGGTCGCCCAAGGCCCGGGCGGCGCGATTGGCCAGCAGGATGTAAACCAACTCCCGCGCCCGAGGATTTTTCTCGAACAAGCCCGCCTGAAGCATCATCTCCTCATTCCCTACGGCCAATCCCTCGGCCCGGGTCCCGTCGATGAAATACAGGCGCGGCACGCCCCGGATGGGATGGGTGTTCCGAGCTTCGCGCAGCTCATCCATGGTGTGCGTACCGTGGCAGCGGAGCGGTTGAGGATCGTGATACTCGACCTGGGTAAAAAAATCCAGAGATCCGCTCGCGGCTGTGAACTTGCCGTCGAAAGGCCCGACATGAAGCCAGTCCGGCACGGTCATGATCTCTTCCCGTCGCATGAATTCCATGAGAAACCTGGCGCTCTCATCGAAGCGGCGCCTGAATTCTTCCTCGGTCGCGATAGGTTTGAGCGGGGACAGCCGGCGGTTCCGGTTCTCCTCGAGTTTTAGGAAGGCCATCGCCCGCTGGTGCTCCCTTTCAACCATGGTCACGAGCTCCCGCCAGGCATAGGGGACAAGCAGGACATTTTTCATATACCAGTTATAGTTGTCGACGCCGATACCGGAGGCGGCCGTCATCGCGGCCAGTTTGCCCTCGATCCAACCGCGAAAATCGTCCACGGCCTCTCCGGCGCGGAGCGCATCCGGGACAAGGTCCGGATGATATTTCGCTAGGTCAACAGAGAGTTTGGCCAGGAGGACCGCTTCATTCTTTTTCACCCGAAGCCCCAAGAACCAGAGATCCCTTGCCTCCTCGACCAGATTCCCCTTCGCCTGTTCCAGGATCTTGGGGATGGCCCGGAGCTTCATTCGAAATTCGGGGATGTCCTTCTCGGCCAAAGGCAATTTGGGAACAACGAGCGCGCCGTACATCTGGGGAGCGAACTCAAAATTGATCACATTATAGAAGCCGGGATCGCGAGACCAAGGCCGGAGGACCCGATGGTCGAACTCCAGGCCGTTCATCTCCGCCCGGACAAGGAGATAATCCACACGCTGAGGGATCGGCCAGGACAAGGGATCGATGGCCGCCAGCCGGCTTTTCAACTTTTCCAGACCCGTGCTCTGCTCTTTCATGGCCGCCGGCGAGTAGTCCGGAACGCCGCCGGTCATCTCCGGCTTCTGGAATTCGCGCCACTCCCTGAACAAGGTGAGAAGGTCATCGTATCCGGCAACGGCGGCGGGGGCAGCTGCGTCCGGCCGCGTTTCCGAAGAACAGGAAGAGAAGAGGTTGAGAATGATGAGAACGGAGAAGATAGCCAGCCCGGTATTTTTTTTCACGAAACCTTGCCTCCTTCCGATTCCCGGCACGTTCCTTCCGCGATCATCTCGGGGGCGCCACGGACAGGCGCCTTCCTCGTCCTCTACTCCCCGAAAATAAGGCGACGCATCTGCTTGAAGGGGATCTCGCCCAGGCTGATGAGTGTGTCGTGAAACTTCTTGATGGAGTAATGCTCTCCCATGTAGCGCTTGTAGTCGTCCCGGAGTTTCAAGATCTCCATCTCACCGATGATCTCGCTCCCCGGCGGCCGGCAGTAGCCCGAATCGCGCTGCACTTCGATATAGGAGTTCCCATACTCCATGCCGATTTTATTGACATAAGCATCCACGGCCTCTTCGAAAGTCATCTCGCCTTTGGCCATTTTGATTTTGGTGATGATCCGCTGGATGCGCCACATGCGCATCTGCAACCGGCCCATGCGGGTCTTCAGCTCATCCATATATGGCAGGGTTTTAAAAAATCCTTCGTCTTCCATGAGTTTTTCCAGATAGAAGCTCCAGGACTGGGAAAACCCGGAGCCTTCCCCCAAGTCGCCCCTGATCGGCCGCTTATCCGGGCGCAAGGTAAAGGTATTGAGCTGGATGATATGGCCAAGCCATTCGTGGTAGGAGGTGACGTTCACCTGATAAGGATTGTAGCCCTTGATGCGGCTCGCCTTTTCCTCGGGCGTCAGGCGGTCTTCCAACGGGGTCATGACGTAATACCCGCCCACTCGTCCTCCGGGAAAACGGGAATCGGTGTAAGCCCCTCCGAAAGACAGCGGCCGGCGGCTCATGGGGGGGCAGATAGCGACCCCGTATTCGATCCGGTCCGAAATGGTCATGAGGTGGGAACCGGGGCCCTTGAGCCAGTTCGTCATAAGATCGACATAGTTACGGGCCAGCGGCACGACGCCTTCCCAGGGCGGAGCATCATCCTTCATCAGGTCCCAGACTTTCTTGAGATCTCCCGAGTGATGGATCTTCTTGGCCAGGGCGGTCATTTCGTCGGTGCACTTCATTTCTTCTTCCAGCCCGATTTTCAACATGACGGCGAGGGGATAATCATCCAGCTGATTCCCGATCTTTTGGATATACTCCAGGTCCTGAGGGTCCCAGGTCGGCGTCCTCGTCGAGCGGGGCAAGAGGTCGGCCTTCATCCAGGCCTCGTAGTCCTCGACGTCCTTGACCGCCTTGGCCGCCGCGTCCATTAACTCTTTTTTTAGAGCAGCGTTATCGACCGTCACCTGGCCGAGTTCATCGCTCAGGAATTTTTTGGCATATCCGGCTTGATAAAGAGCGTTTTCGGTCCAGATCCGAGCGGGATTCTTGAGGTTTTTTTTGCCGCTGGCCAGGATCACGGGGAGATTCTTGAGCTCGCGGATGGCGGCCCGGATCGCGCTCTCCGGGTTAGACTCCGGACGGAGCAGAAGATCGCTCGCCGCGTTGACGGCGAGGTACGATTCCGGATTCACTTCGTACGTTCGGATCTTCTCCAGTTCCCGGATGCGGATCTTCAGCCCCGCGTCCAATAAATCATAATCGACCTGGTTCTCGAGATCGAGATCCTCCCGATGGACGCCCGACAGCGTTTTCTGAATACGGCGATAGGATTCCAACGCCTTCTGGTACTCGGCTTGGCTCCGGGTCGGGGTCGAGACCATCATCAATTCATGGACAAGGTCCGCGACCCTGCCCGCGCCTTTTTGGGGATTTTCCATGGCGGAGGGAAACCCCAGGGCACCGCCAACGAGCAATCCCCCGCCCGCGAACACGAATAATAAGAACCGGAAGATATTTTTCATAACCGTCTCCTTTTAACTTTTTTCTTCCCGCCGCGCAGGCCTTCGGTTTCTCCGACGATCGGACTCCCCCAAAAACTCAAGGCGCGTCTCCCGATAACAAGGGGCCCCTCCCTCCGGATGAAGGAAGGGGCCCGGAAGCGATGTTCGCGATCCCCGATCAGAAGTTGAACCGGACTCCGAGTCGGGCCGCCAGGGGATTCAGAATGTTCTTAGCCGCGAAATCGGTCGGATTGACCGAAAAAGCATTATTGGGCAGGGCAAATGTGCCGTGTAGCTTGGCATACCGATTATGGACGACCGCGCTGTTGAAGACGTTGAAGACATCGGCTGAAAAGGTGATTGTCCCGGTCGAGACCTTGACCCGCTTCTGAATCCGGAAAGTTATATTGATAAAGGGTTTCAGGTGTTCCGTCCCGAATTTCGCAATGTAAAGCACGGCGCTGTTCGACCGCGGGTTCGGCAGGCTGTAGTCGATGATCTTGAAAGTCTCTCCGACGAGCCGTCCCTCACGGGCGGTGAAGGAAGCGGAAACATCCATCCCGTAGGGAAGCTGGTAAAGGCCCGTGGCCTTCACCATCCATCTCGGGTTAAGGCTCTGGGCGCCGGGGTCTTCGCCGACGTCGGGCCGGCCTTCAAGGGCCCAAAGATTCGTCCTGTTGTTGATGCCCGCCGTCCCGAAATGCGTCGATTGGTGCAGCCAGCTCATGGAGCCGTTGAACATCCATTTATTGGACAGCCGCTTATTGAAGATGATATCGACGCCCAAGAAGTTAACGCGGTAACCATCCCTGGGCTTGAGAAATCTCCAAGGCGTGTAACCGTATTGAGGTTTCAGGTAGTACCACTCATTGTTTTTAGCGTCTTTTGTATCGCCCATGACAGGAATGGTCCCCGGCGGCGTTCCGGCCGACTCATACCAATCGGGCGATTCGAGCTGACCGGTCTCCGGATAATAGCTCAATTCCCAGTTGAAATGATCATATTTTCGATAAGTGCCGACCAGGGAGATGCCGAAATCAGACAGGATTTGCTTCTCCAGGGTGAGCATGAGTTCCGACGTCCTCATCGCTCCGGCGTTTTTATCCACGAGCGTATAAGGATCCGTTGTGTTCTGGGGGGAGCGCGGATCGTAGTCGCCATACATCAGTCCGGCGGCGTCATCCAGGTTCCCGACGAAGTTGCCGCTGTCGTCAAACGCCCGGTAAAGGGCGTACGTAGGAGCGACGTTGAACGTGTTCCAGTAAAGTTCGTTGAGGTCGGCGACGCTGTTGCCGTTGTTGTCCAGCCACCAGAAATGCATCCAGCCGGTCGTACCACCGCGTTTCCAGTAATTCGCCTGGCTGGTGCCCATAAACTCTCCGTACATGGCGGCGGAAAGTTTGGCAATCGTCTTGCCGTCGCCGTTGATATCCCAGGTCAGCCCGAGACGCGGGGAAAGGACCCTCCAGGCGAAGGCGCTGCCGTCGTCCGACTTGGCCTTGATTTCGCCGATGCTCACGCCGGGAAGAATTTTATCGATGGCGGCGGTCGCATCCGGCGAAAAGTCATTCTGCCAGACCGGGCTGGCTTTATCCACGGCGGCAAAGTTCGTGGGCATCACCAAGGGCGTCTGCTGGTCGAACCTAAGTCCCAGGATGAGATTGAACCTTTTAACCGTGATGGTATCACTGGCGTAAACGGAAAACGCATTGACCCGAGTCTGGGAATAATTGGCCCGATAGGGTTCGAGCTTGGAGATGCCGGGATAAAGATCAGGTGCTCCGTCTCCGTTCGCGTCGACGGTTGGGACATCATAATTCACCCGTCTGATGATGTTGCCGTTATAGGTTTCGTCTCCCCAATCGGTCGTCCGGCGGTCGGAGTATTCCAATCCGATTTTAAACTGATGGGAGGCACCGAAGAGCTGATCTTTAAAATAGTCGACGTTGAGCGAATAGGACTGTTGAGGCCGCTTGGTATAGTAATTCCAAGACGAATCCAGCCACCGCTGATTGCCGATGTCCCACGTAGCCATATTCTCGTGTTCCTGGTCGATGACCGGCACATAAGTGAAGCCGCCGTACAATCTGCCGATTTTCAAAGACAAGAGAAGGTCGTCCCCAAACATATGTTCGTCCTGGATTTTTAGGAGCGGAGAACCCCAATGATAAATGGACCGCTGGATCATGCCATCGGGGAGCTCGGAACCGGACTGGATTCCCTGTTTTACCTTGTTGCCTAAATGAATAAACGCCTCGAACCTGTTCTTGGGAACGATCTGGGCGTTGATTTTAGCGGCAATGTTCGTCAACAGGGTGTTGTCGGGCCGGCCGTAGATGTTCACGGTTTTGATATCATTGATGCCGTAGGAGAACCATAACCAGACTTTTTCCTGAATCAGGGGGAGACCGGAGTTGAACCCGTAGTCCTTGAGGTTCAGGATTTTATTTATGCCGACGCCTTCGGCCTGGAGAGCGGGGGTCAGGTTGTTGGACTGGAACGTCTCCTCCGTCAGAAAAAACCGGCCGCCGAACGTGGGTTTGTTGCTCCCGCGCTTGGTAACCATATTGATGGACAGGCCTCCGGTCATCGACGTTATATCCGCACCCCCGGTGGTGACGATTATTTCCTCAAAAGCGTCATAGTCATAATAGCCGGGGGATGTGCCCGCCGACGACGGATCGGTGATGATGACACCGTCCATGGACCACGAGTCATTGCGCTGGTCCACCATTCCCCTCGTTCCGATCGGATACTGAGAACCGGCCTCCGAACCGCCCACATCCTCTTTGTTGGTGAGGACGCCCGGGGCTATGTGGAGAATGGCGAAGGGGCTACGGGCTAGGGGGAGTTCCTGAAGGACTTCCTGTGTGGAAACCTGGCCTATGGTCGTCTTCTTTGTGTCAAGGACCGGCGTCCGCGCAATGACCAAGACTTCGTTTTCGAGCTTGCCCATCTCCATGGTCAGGTCGACGGCCACATTCGCCCCGACCACCACGATGATGTTTTCCCGGATGAGGGTGTTGAACCCCTGAATTTGGGCCGTCAGTTTATAATCTTTGCCCGCAGACAGGGATAGGAACCGAAAATTCCCTTCGGCGCCAGTCACCGTAGAGACCGGCGCAGTAACCGATCCCGTCAAAGTCACGGTGACCCCCGGGAGCGGACTTCCACCTGTGTCCATAACCTTTCCATAAATTGTCCCGGTTCTGACCTGCGCCATCAGGGCGCACGAAACGATCAGCAAGAGAGAGACGAGAAGAATTCTACGCATACATGACCTCCTGATAGATAAAATAAAATATTTCGACAATCGGCTAAGGCTATAAAGGATTCGGCTGGAATTCATCAGATCCCCGCCGGTGACGATTCGGAGTTTTTAATATTGGAATTTTCATAAAATTTAAGCAAGTACGGATAATTCCTGTCAAAATCCCAATGCTCGTTCTTGATTATCCTGCCCAAAACTTCCTTGTCGTTCGCCTTGATGGCTTGGATCATCCTGATATGGTCAGCCATGAGCATGACCTCCAATTCGGGGGTGTTCTCAATAATCTTGTGAAAGTCATAGAGGATAATACTGAGCCTTTCCCTAATGTTCTTCAACATATCCAGGAGAATCGCGTTCTGGCAATACTTGATGATGATGGCGTGAGACGCCGAATTCATGTCCAGATAAGTCAAAAATTCGTTGCTTTTTAGCGCCTTCTCCATGCCGTAGTAGAGGTCCTCCAGTTTAGCGATATCCTCTTGTGTGATCTGTCCACAGGACAACACGGCAGCTTCGGATTCAAGCAATCCTATCATGAAGTAGAGATATTTTAGGTTCTCTAAAGTCAGCTTTTTAATGACGAACTTCCGGCGCGAAACGATATCGACCAGCCCGTCTTTCACGAGTTGGATCAAGGCTTCCCGGATCGGGGTTCGACTGATCCCTAAAGTCGTGCTGAGTTTTGACAGGTTGATTTCGGTCCCGGGTCTTAAATCTCCAGTGTTCAACATATTTTTCAGATACTCCGTCACGCATTCAGGCAGTGATTTGTATCCGAGTAGCTGAGTTAAGTTTTCTTCTCCCATATTATGCATATTGTATATAATATATTATATGTATTGTCAAGCAATATTTTATATATATTCCTAAAAGGTATCATCAAATCATAAGTTGAACATAAAGAATGGTTTATAGGAGTATTTATCGATCCGTAATCGTCCGAATACGTGAGAAGCTGATTCGGTGGAACCTTCCCGAACGCCAGCCCCGTTTCGGAAGACGATTGGTGGTCGATCCAAGAAACCCTCTGCCTCTGGCGATCCGCGGTATGCGGGAATCCATCCCGATGGGGCTTGAAACTGAGTTGGTACCCAAAACTGGACAGAGGGTTTAGGTGCATTTTGAGCCTGCCATATCTCAAAAGGAGGTATGTTATTATGATCGGCATGCGAAAGACGTACGACGCGGCCTTCAAGCCAGAGTGGCTTTTGAAGCGGCCAAGGGGGAGAAAACGATCGCCCATATTGCAAGCGAGTTCAGCGTCCATCCCAACCAGATCCGGTTGTGGCGAAACCATCTGACGGAACAGCTGCCGAGCTTTTTTCCAGTCGCCCGCCGCAATAGGAAAGGACCTCATCCCTCAAAAATGGTCCAGACATAAAGTGAGTTTTCTGGCAAAATTGGACTTGCCCCCTGAGTAAATCCAATCATTAGGCAGAAAAAGCTATGGTGACATTTCATAGGGATATCGACCATCCCCTCTTCCTTCCCCCGAAGGGCTCGGCCGGGTGGTCCCGGGTGTCCCGGGTTTTTCCAAAGGCTAAAGCTGCGCTCATTTGGCGAGCTAAATGATGGGACAGACCTTTCCCCGTGTGCCACCGGTGTGCCAAATTCGATTGAAAACCGCTGAAACTACGGGTCTATGATTGAAACGATAAAGCCAACGGAACACGCTGATAAAAAAGAGAATAAGGGAGCGCGCCCGGGGTGATTCGAACACCCGACCTTTGGATTCGAAGTCCATCGCTCTATCCAGCTGAGCTACGGGCGCGCAGGATCGGTGTCAGCCCTATGTTATACCTAAAAGCCCGGGAATCGGCAACGGAGCGCCGCGCGGACGAAGACACTTCAATTGGCAGCCGAGTCGTTCCCGCGGCTAAACCCTGGATTCTCGGACCCGCCCTATTCCGCGGCCACGAGATAGAATTTCAGGACTTCCAGAAGGTCGACATGGGTGAACGCGACCGAACGCTCCCCGGTCCTTTTCGCGCCCGGGTACAGGGCCGGTTTGATCGCCAGGTC
>Ga0315293_10000903_pt1 | contig 28277 bp, 23 predicted proteins | sample YL17G13_20_MG_FD_203071 | JGI IMG/M metagenome (GOLD analysis project Ga0315293, IMG submission 203071) | Sediment microbial communities from Yellowstone Lake, YNP, Wyoming, USA - YL17G13_20 | ecosystem: Environmental > Aquatic > Freshwater > Lake > Sediment | place: USA: Wyoming | collected...
AGACTTTATCTGATCTTCCTGCATCCACCGCAGGCCCATCACCCACAATTACCTCGCGACTCGAAAGCCAACTCAAGAGAGCATCAAGTACTTCTGGGTGTGTAGTTGTGGGGTAAGGTTCAGACGACACTATGTTAGGTTTAACAAAAATTCTCTTTGCTTTCACAACTGTTCCTTGAATATATTCAATGCTTTAGCTACGAAATCTCTGCGGTTGCATGTTTCACAATAATAAACCAAGCTCACGTATCTCATCCTTCTGATTTCACTATTCACCTGGCAAAGAAGAATCTTCTCATACAGCGCGCATGGCTGTTCCGAAAATGGTCAAAAATGGTTTTAAGTCCGGTCTGCATAAGCGGTTCCATGGATCCTTTTGATGAGCGCATTTTGACCGCGCTTCAGGACGGCAAACCCAAGGTCTTCATCCAACTACTGGATGAAACAGGCTTTAGTCATAACACGCTGAGGCTGCACCTTGAGAATTTGGCAAATCAAGGCCTCGTAGTGAAGGAAAAGAGGCCTACAACGGGACTGGGAAGGCCAAAATTCGCTTATCTAATCCCGACCAGAGTGCAACAGCAGGTTTCCGCTGCTCTTTCAGACCCGTTGATTGAGATTGTGTCTTTACCCTTCAGTCGCCTCAAACACCTCTGCAGATTTGAGAAAGGCGGGTACTGCAAGCAAGCCAGAAAGGGATGCGAAGCTCAAAACTGCCCTCAAATCAAAAAATAAGAATAAAAACCATTTTACACCATTTTAGGAACACGCATGCGCGCTGACTATCGATTAGACCGCATTCTAGCTTGGCGCACTCTACTTATTCTTCACGCGAACTAATGGACAAAAGATTAAGCGGTATTCAGGAAACATAGCTAGAATGCCTTGCATCCGGTGATCGAACATCGGCCAAGTATTAACCGAAACCTATTTCTCAAGGTGCATCGATTTCTAAAACGCAGAATGGAGCGAAGGAAATGTCATATTGCCCTGAGTGCGGCGGCGAAACGCAATACATGATATCTACAAAAGTCTACGTCTGCAAAAGCTGTGGACTCTCTCTAACCCAACAGGAACTCGCGGAGCTAAGGGAGAAGAACAGACCCAAATATGTTGGGACAGAGACCGAAAAAGAACAGAGAAGAAAAGAATACCTGAAATGGTGGCTCACCAAAAAGAAATGACACACTCTCACCAGCTTTTTAGACTGAAAAACAGCAAACAGCATAAAAGAACTAGCAGCACTTTTTCTGATACATCACCGTTGGTGTGAAAAATGGCTTCAGAAATCGAGATTATCTGTGTAGGAAACGAGTTGTTGATTGGAAAAACGTTGAATACCAATGCTCTGTGGATGGCTAAGCGATCTACTTCATTGGGAGTCATGATTAAGCGAATAACGGTTGTTGGCGACGACGTTGACGAAATCGGCGTTGTCGTGACGGAGGCTTTGAAGCGGAAGCCCCAGTTTGTCGTCACAACAGGTGGACTTGGCCCAACTTTTGACGACAAGACTCTTGAGGGAATCGCGAAAGCGTTGAAGAGAGAAGTTGAGGTTGACGATAAAGCCCTAAGAATGATCAAAGAAAAGTATGAAGCCTTCGCAAGAGAAGGACGAATAGAAAAAGCGGAGCTAACGCCACCCAGAGTGAAAATGGCGAAACTGCCCAAGGGAGCGAAACCGCTAAACAATCCAACCGGAACAGCGCCAGCCGTGTTAATAAAAATCCGTGGAACCACTTTGATAGCGCTACCAGGCGTCCCTTCTGAAATGGAGGCGATATTTGAAGAGTCAATTGCACCCCAGCTAAGAAAGGAATCGGGAAACACCATGTTCTTTGAAACCAGCCTTTTCGTTGACGACATTATGGAATCAGCTTTGGCACCTCTCGTTGACCGCACGATGAACGACAATGAATATGTTTACATAAAATCGCATCCAAAAGGAGAAGAGAACGTTCCCCACATCGAGTTGCATTTCTCCATGACGTCAAAAGATGGAAAAAATGCTAGGGCCAAGCTGGGAAAGGCAATAGTGCAGTTGTCCGAGTTGATACAAAAAGAAGGCGGGAAGATCAGAGCACAAAAAAGAGCCAGTAATCCTTAGCTACAAGGTGGCATATTCTGCCGCAACTAACCAGCCAAAACGAAGGCAGCTGTGAAGAACACTTATAGCTGAACCCGCATAAGCGACAACATGGAGGCTTAGTTTTGCTTGAAGGAAGAAATGTGAACCTCAGAATAATGGAAAGAGAAGACCTATCAATCGTCAAAGAATGGGACAATGAAGTCGGCATTATGGGTGAATATGAACCGATTGTTCAAGAAACCAAAACTGACTTGGAAAAGCAGTTTGACAAACTGACCGAAGGGCAATGGTTCTTTGTAGAGAAGAAAGATGGCGCCAAAATCGGGTTCATTGCTCACTTTGTAGCACACGACACAGTGATAGGATATGCACTTCTTCCAAATGAAAGAGGCAAAGGCTACGGCAGCGAGGCAGTCCAGATTATGGCAGACTACTTATTCCTCACAAAAAACATAGTTCGTATTCAAGCTGAAACCCATCCAGAAAACATGGCTTCTCAAAAAGTTCTGGAGAAGGCCGGATTCAAAAAGGAGGGGATAATCAGAAAATCCTTCTTCAGCAGAGGAATCTGGAGAGACACTGCGATGTTCAGTATTCTCAGGGATGAGTGGAAAGAACCTAAGATACTAACGAGAGCAACTTGAATTGGGATAAAACTCTACCCCAACCAACAAAACATTCTTGAAGTGACGGTGACAAACAATGTATGTGTAACCCCTTATACCTACATTGTTTTCACTCTTGGCTTGTAACCCACCTATCCGTCATCTACACACACAAGGGTAAAGTTTTATCCAACCACACAAGAGTAGATTTCTGTCCTAAAAAAGAAGGTTCGTAGCAGGACAAACTCATATTTACTTCTGCATCTCCAGTTGGAAAATTTCATTTTTGTATAATTCGCCCGTAACTCTGAATCCTGCTTCAAGGGCTAACTTGTTAATGAGTTCTAGAGTCTGCTCTTTCTCCTTTCCTTTCACTCCGTATCCTGTATAGATTTTTTCTCCATCTGGCAAATTGGCTTCTACAAATACAACGTATAGGTCTGGTTTTTCCCGAATGGTTGCATCCCACAAGTAGAGCAATCCATCCGATTTAAGAACCCTTTTAGCCTCTCGCATGACAGCCTGCTTTCTTTCAAACGTTTTGATATACATAAGTGAAAAGAAAAATGTGGCTACGTCAAAAGTGCCATTTCTGAAAGGCATAGAGCAAGCATCACATAAAACCCAATTGGCAGCTGCACCTCTAGACCTAGCCTCACCGATTTCTCTCTTACTAATATCCACACACACGGTTTCCCTTCCGCATGTTTTGGCTATCGTACCCTCTCCGCCAGCACCAATGTCTACGACAAAGCCTTCTAACCTTTCGAGGAAAACCTTCGCCTTTGGTCTTCTAGACAATTTTTCAAGGCTTTTCATGAGAAGTCTTTTGATAATTGCATTCACCGCCCTCTCTTTCTTGTTGAGCCACCATTGTTGCCTCAAACTTACATTAATAATTTATGTAGAAATCTCGCAATTCTTTAAAAAGTTGAAAAAAAAGCTTTATACTTTCGCGCGCGCTACGCCGTGCTCTACAGCATTCTCAGAGAAGAATGAAAAGAACCAAGAATATTGACAGAAAGCATTTGAAGAAAACAGCCAAACAGCCTAGCATTTTGCGGCAATCTGAAGCTGGAGCATAAGACGCATGTTGTTTGGCTTCGAATGGGTGAAAGGTTGAAAGAATGGAATTGTGTGGTGATCGGGCACCACGATAATGCTGGAAGCGCGCGCTATGGAAATAACTTGAGCGCAGGCTACGGGAATGACACAAACTCGGTCTTAAGATGCCTCAATGAAATCATGGATTTGGTCTTTCTGATCCCCTCTTGCTTGGCTATGACCTTCTTCAAGAAATCATAGTATTCATCCTGACTTCCAACTCTGACCTTAACAATCAGTTCCCAATCTCCAGTCAGAATGTCCACACTCTCAACTTCCTTCTGCCTCGCAAGCGTTCTGGCAATATTCTCAGGATCACTATATTGCTTGGAGGCTAGGGAAATGAGAACATAAACACAAAAACCCTCATTGATCTTCTTGTAGTCAAAAACGGCTTTGTAAGTCTTTATTACTCCTTCCTTCTCAAGCTTCTTAATGTTGTAGTGTATAGTGGTCGACGGCTCGTCTATTGCCCTAGCTATTCTTCCTATCTGTGGAGTGCAGTAACCTTCCTTGAAAAGCTTCACCAATCTAGGTTGTATGTTCTTCATATTATTGAATACTGTGCAATTTTTTAAAAATTTTTCGTTCCATCTTCGAATAATGTTCAGCAGAACCTATTTCGAAGAATCTGCACTATCTACTCAAGGTGACAAAAATGGGAACAGTAAAGGAACTAGGTATAGGCAAGCTGGGTCAAAGGGTTACGAGAATGTTGAGATCAAATGCAGCTTACCCAAATACTCCTGCGCAATGTGAGAACACTTGCATGACCTTCAATGTTTACAATGATTCTCAGAAAGATCAGAGTGCGATGCTAAGAGCAGAGCGCGGAAAAGGCGAGGCCATAATGGAATTGCAAAGACATCGTTTCGTCTGAACAAACACGCCAAGTGTAACTTCACCCAGTCAGGAGGTGGATTTCGAACCTTCCAATAGCTGCCTGTGTTTCCAGTCTCCCCTCTTTTTCTTCTTTTGCAGTGCGGCATCCTCTTCATGAGAAACATATGCCACAGAGTATCAAGCTGGGATGCCGCTACAGATCAGAGGTGCATAAAACCCTTTAAGCTGCTAAACGATTATTTTGCCTATGAGAGTATATCTTAAGTCGTCCGAGTTCATATTACTTCTGATGGTAATCTTCACGCTGACTTGCTTAATTCCACGAAGTTCTGCAGATACCTCGAACCTTTCCTATCAGCTTCTAGAACATGTCAACGAGTCCACTCAGTATAGATTGAATGTCGTTGTCTCCGAATCATTGCAGGAGTATTATGCTGCAAAAAGCCACACATTGTTCAATGAGATAGACTTCGCAAAGTTCGTCACTCCATACGCTCTCCAGCCAATTGCAGATAGTCTCAGAGAGATCTACACTGATAATGAAGACTTTGCAAATGGAGCGTTGATGATTGTCCATCAGATCACGTATCAACAAACTACGCCTCCAAAACATCCTGTGGAAACTATGGTTGCGGGGCAAGGAGACTGCGATTTGTTCTCTTTCATTGTAGCCTCTATTGTCAAGGGTGGCGGACTTAACGCTGTCCTTCTATACTATGAGCAGGAGGCACACATGAACGTCGGCATCAGCTTACCCACCGCGCCAAGAGATGCCAGAGGAGAAGTATTCTATGTTACGAGTGGCAGCACAAGATATTATGTGGCAGAATGCACTGGAGGAAATTGGGAAGAGGGCTGGCGCGTCGGCGAATGCCCAGAAGATCTGAAGCAGGCTGACACGCAGGTTATAACACTTGAAAATTGTGAACAAACAGCAATAGGGCAGGTTTCCGCGGGCTACAGGATACTTACGACTTCAGTTTTGACCCTGGAGATCTCGACAGCCTTCGCATTACAGGGAAACACAATAGTTCTTTCAGGCCAGCTTTCACCAGCACTTCAGGACAAGAACATTACACTATACATCAGAGCAAACAATTCGCCTTGGACTGTTCTAGACACATTATTGACGGACTCGAGCGGTCGTTTCAACTATGCTTGGAATATAGAAACTGGAGGCGTCTGCTATGTTCGCGCAAGCTGGTCTGGTGATAGCGACTATTCTGTGACAGACAGCACGGTTCGAACGATAACAAGCCTCTCCATGTTCTTTGCGATGCTAATAGTCATCGTTGTAATTTTGGCCGCTATAGGCGTTGCAGCTTTCATTATGACGCGACATGGTCAACAAGAAGTTCCTGAACCCCAACCGCCCGAGATCTCGTACCAGTGAAAAAGCTTTTACTGAGCGACTTGCGTCTGATACGTTAATTGTAGCGAGACTGATCAGGCTTGTTCATAGTGTTTATGATTGGAACTGCTGGTTCAGGCAAGTCATTGCTTACTGCGGCATTCAAAGAGTGGCTTAGAATGTCGAAACAAGACGTTTCAGTGGTGAACTTGGATCCAGGAGCACGTATACTACCATACTCACCAGACGTCGATGTCCGTAACTACGTTGATATTGAAAAGCTTATGGAAGAGTATTGTTTGGGACCCAACGGAGCGCTTGTGATGGCCGCAGATCTTATAGCGGATGAAACTGAGAAACTATCACATGAAATAGAGGAACTGCAATCGGACATTGTGCTTGTTGACACTTCCGGTCAGATGGAGCTTTTCGCTTTCAGGGCAAGCGGACCATACATAGCCAATGAACTCACAAAAGAACCTAAAGCCATAGTGTACCTGTTTGACTCGGTTTTCTCGATTAACCCGCTCAATTATGTTTCAAACCTGTACCTCTCAGCGGCTGTCTACAATAGGTTCTTGCTTCCGCAACTTCACGTGTTGTCAAAAACTGACTTGCTTCCGAGAGAGGAAGCCAACAAAATTGTTGATTGGTCAGTCAATCCGAGAGCCCTAGAGGAGTCGATCAATCAGAAGCTTGAAGGGACTAAGCGCTTGCTCTCGCTGAATATGATGCGGGCAATCTACAAGATCGGGCTTGAGTTTCTATTGTATCCAGTCTCAGCCAAGACAAATGAAGGGATACTGAACTTCAACGCTGCAGTAGAACGTATTCTTGCTCAAGGAGACAAGTACACGTTTTGAGACAGTCGAAAAGGATCAAGTATTGAGAAACGTCCACGCTGCTGCCATTGCAGCATAGACCGCCTTTGCTTGATTATCTGCACCCACGATTATTATGGCATCATTTTCAACAGGTTTCAAAAGCTTCAACACTTTGTCTGAAGCTTTTGGGAAATCTTTCTCTGCGTTCTCAGTTACTGAAGGGATATTCAACCGTCTGGCTTTGTACATCATTGTTGTTGCAGTTTTTGCGCCGGCGATGACGGCGGCGTCGCGCTGTTCCATTCCTGACTTGAGTTTATGCCCATGGTCTTCTATGAGAATAGCATATGTGTGTGATGCATCTGTCAACTCGTTTTTTCCGATTTCAGCCTTCCTCACAATCGAGCTGTATTCCTTCCAGATGTCTAAACCTCTCTTTGTGAGCTTGCATCCAGCTTTTGATGTTTTTATTAGTCCAGCATCGGTCAATCTTCCCAAGATAGTGCGTATCACCCCTTCTCCAACTCCCAGGTTTTGAGCCAGTTTGCCACGACCAATAGGATTCTCTGCGACAAGCTCAATAGTCAGAAGTAAGTGAAAAACTGAAAATGTCGGCGATGGTCCTGGGGCTTTCTCTTTCGCTATTTCTTCGAGAAAATGCCTGAATGAACTAGACATATTTTCACAATTATAGAATCCAACGTTCAGTTATTAAGTTGTTCACTACTAGTGTAGAAAAGTTTGCAGAAAGCTACGCTCAAAGCTTATGTCTAACAGAATAATATTCTCTGACTATTCCAGCAGTCAATGCAACTAAACCTACAGCCAGAAGGTAAACAAGCGGATATATGAAGATGGAAAGCATCGTTTCATAGGAAATGGCGTCAGGCAACTTCGGCGTAAAGAAAACAGCTATCCACATAATTACAAAGGTAGCAATGCAGCCGAGACCCAAGCCAACGGCAAGCCCGTGAATGAAGCTACTTCTGTCTACTTCATCTTCTTCTGACCTTGGCGATTTGTGGGGCTCATTTTTCTGTTGATTCTCTTCCTCTGTGATTGCGTATTCTTCTTGTTGGGCGTTGTCTTGCACAGCTGCTTGTCCCTGTTGTTCGGTTTCTTGGTAGGCTGTGCCTTCTTGTGTCCCTTGACCAGAGGCTTCCACAGAGTTCACTCTCGCGGTTCTTTTGATGTGGAAGTGACCTAATAAAAGTATTCAATTGTAAGTTCTAATTCAGAATACGAATTCAAAAGAATAAATTATAGCTAAGAAAGATCTATGTAGATGATAGTTTAGGAGCAAGTTGCTCTATGCCGTTCTTCAGTTTGTTCCATTCGTCCAAATTCCTCACGTTAAATTTGTGCTTGCGTTTCCAAACGTCTCCTCTTTTTTCCCAAAGATACAAGCCTATTGATCGTTTTCCGTAAGCTTCAAAGACAACTATGGCTTCCCACCATTTTTGGCTTTTGAACATTGTAATTTGATCGATCACCTTGTAGAATTCGGATATTGGCAGTTTCTCCTCAGCTGTTTCAGTCATTTCCTTCACCCTATCCATTATGAAGCTTGTTATTTCGCAATTTGAGCATTTAAACACTAAACACTGTTAAAGACGCCATCTTTGAGTATAGTGGTGCTTGAGCCATCTTCCTTGAAGGCTTTCACAGTTGGTTTGGAAATCAGAAAGTCCATGTGATTCTTAGATGGGTTCTTGCCGCCTGGAAAATCTGCGTTGTGACCGAAAGCAATATGAATCGTGCCAAGAAGCTTTTCTGCTTCCAAGAACTCCTCTACGAATCTTGCCTTTGGATTAACGCCGAAAGCAAACTCGCCCAGTCTGCTCGAGTTTTCATCAGTGCTCAACGAGTCCTGAACTCTCTTCAAGACTTGTCGGTTCTTGCACGCTGAATCTTTTACTCTGCCGTCTTGAATAAGCAGTTTTACAGGGGTTTCCAATGGACCTATTCCGCCTATAGCCATGTCACATACCAGTTCGCCTTGCATTGAATCTTCAACAGGCCCTATGAGAACCTCGCCTGTGGGAAGATTCATCCACTTGTTTGTTTCCTTGTTCACTATAGTGTCTGTGAAGAATACTCGCTCTTCAACGCTGAAGGTAAGCTTTGTGCCTGTTAGATTCGTGAGTTCAATTCGCACTGTGTCATTCAGCTTCTTCATCAGCTTCTTTGCGAATTCCTGCATCTTTCTGTGCTCCTCAGATTTGAGAGCCAAAGCTCCCTCCGTTAGCATGTCCATTGTTACGCCCGGACAGTGGCCAAGACGTGCCTTATGCCCTTCAGTTTCCATCTTGATAATCTGAATACGGAATGGCGTCTCTTCTCTCACGCCGCGGAAGAGATTGATGTAAATCGCTGGTGGCGACTTGAAAACCTCTGTTATTTTCTTCGGAATTTCTTCTCTGAAGATCTTTGATTCGGTTTTCAGAATCATCAGACGCGCCTGTAAACCTAGGTTTGAAGCTCCGGCAGCGAAGGCTTCACCAATGTTGATTTTCTCATCGTCACAGAATATGACAATGCTGTCTCCTTTTTCTGCTTCAAGAACGCATTTCAGAGCGTTCTTTGCGGCTTCCCATGCTTCCATGCCAACATCAACTTTAGGGCAGTATACGTTCTTCTTAATGATAAGGTTTTGGAAATGGCTTTCGGATTCACTTTTTTTTAGATGCTAAGTAGAAGGGAATGAGACACAACGAAGCCGCTCCCAAGAACATGAAGTAGCTTCGAAAATCTGCTTGTGGTAGGAAGAGATTTGTCGGCGCAAGATTGATGATTCTGCCTATCATTAGACCGACTTCCATCAGAACCAATATGCTTGCATACTGCTCCTTGCAGAACGAATCACCATAATGTGCAAACCAGGAAAGCGAGAAAGCCCCAGCGACGCCTGAAAGCAAGGATAAGGCGACGATATGAATTGGCATGGAAACTAAAGTTAGCCCAAAGTACCACAAGGCATTAAGTGTAACGCCTACAGCGGCAAAAACTACTCTAGATTTCCTAACGTCCGAAAGCCAGTTGATCAAGAAAGTTACAACTGCGATCACTACTCCACTGAGGGCAAGCACCAGTCCCATCTGGAGAACCGTCCCGGAGATACTTTGAACGAAAAGAGGATAGGCGACCCAGTACGATTCAGATATGCCAAGAATTACGAAGGTCAAGAAGAAGATAGCGAAAATCCTGTTCTTGGGTGTCGAAAACCTGCTGACTTCGGGTCTGAAATCCATCCGTAACGAGCAGAAAAAAGCTGCCAAATAGAGGATTATAGAGATTACGAAAAGTGAGGTGAAACCAAAATTTTGAATTACGAAGCCGCCAACGGCTGGGCCGATTATACTTGTCATATATGGAATTATGGAAGAGAACAGGCTAATTGTGCGCGCACGAGCTGTTGATTCGCTGAGCCGGAACTGGAGAAGGTTGAAGCTCGGCCAGAATGTTGCTATGCCCAGCCCATTGATTAGACCCAGAAATATGGGGTTTTTTGTGTAGACAAGCGCTATGAAGAAAAACATTGTGGAAATTATGCCGAAGCTCATTATTCTTTCAAAATTCCTGATGTGGTTGAGCAAGATTACAGGGAGCAATCCTATGACCAGAAATGTCAACAATAGAATCTGGCTTATGCCTGCAATGCCTAACCCTATGCCCTCGTAGTAGACTGGGAGAAAGTTGCTAGAAAGGTTGCTAGCAAAGAAACATATGATGACAACGACGGCCAGAGTCTTCAGTGATCTGCTTTGCACTGTTGCACCTCAAACAAGAAAAAGAAAAGATGAAGAAATATTTAATTCAACGCATTCGCGGTTGAGTTTTCGCCTAACAGGTTGTGATTTTTCCTTCAGCCAGCTCCAAGCAGAACTTCTCTATATTCTCAAGTTCATAGTCAAGTACATCGTTTATCTCGTGTCTGACCTTGCTTATGTTGTTGTTGCCCTTCATTACAACCTGAACTGCAGCAACTGCTGGATGATCTATTGGGCTTCCGATTTTGCTCAGGAGCCAGATGTAGACTTCCTCGAGATCTGACACTTTCTCATAGACCTGCTGCGCTAGCTTGAACGTTAGGAAATTGTAGATTTTTCCAACATGGCTTACAGGGTTCTTGCCTGCGGCTGCTTCGGAACAGAAAGGTCTGTTTAGCGATATCAAACCGTTGACTCGGTTTCCTCTGCCTACTTGGCCTGAGTCACCGCTGTCGGCGCTTGTGCCAAGGACGGTTAGATACAAGCCGCCTAGGCCTCTTTTTTGTTGATCAAGCGTATTCAGCTGCACGTCCACACTTTTGAAGTCAGTGTTGACGGCCGCGAATCTGTGGATTTCGTCGACTATTTTTGACTTCTTCTCGAAGTAGTCGCCCTCATCTGCAATGTAGCGGTCTACGAAGGCCATAGCCACGGTTAAGCGCAGATCATTGTTGTTTCTGAACCCCATGACTTTGATGTCTTCACCAGATTCTGGAAATCGCTCCTTGAAACCCTTAGAGTTGAGATATTTCTCGGTTTGTAAGACTGTTCTCTCTGTTCTTGTCATTGGCGCGTACCCAACGGCGGCTGATGTGTCGTTTGCGCCGAGAACGTGACCTTTCCGTTTAAAGATGTCTGTTAGACCTGCTGAGCCAGGTTTCAGTTCACTCTGATATTTTACGTGTTCTACGGGGTCAATGAAACGCATGTTCTTTTTGAACCAGTTCTTTGCAACATTGATGGCTATGTTGTCTACGTCGATTTTTTCGCCGTTGAAATCTGATGTAGCTCTGTCGCCGAAGACAAACAGCATGGGTTGTTTGACTTTGCCTCCTCCGAAAGCCACGTCAACTTCTCCGGCCACAAGCAGAGCTTTGTCTACATTGTGATGGAGTACTGTGCCTGCTTTTTTGAGGTATTCCTTGCTCAGGCCTATTGAGATTTGGTCCATAACAGCGTCGCACATATAATCTGGATGTCCAAGACCCTTTCTTTCAACTATCTCTATGCGTTGTTTTTCTAACGGTGTTTGTCTTAGATCTTCAACTACGATGTTACGCATGGTTTAATCCTTCTGTCACTTGAAGTTTCATGGGTATATGCGACAAAGAATATATATCTTACTGCATCAACTTATAAACAAAAATAACTGCTGGTTATTGCAACATGATTACAGGCAGCTTGATCAAGAAGATGCGAATCGACGCAGGTCTTACACAGAAGCGACTAGCAGAGATTGCTGGTGTCTCACAAGCTCATGTAGCAAAAATCGAACAAGGAAACGTTGACCCACGGCTTTCGACGGTGAACAGAATCATGCGCGTTTTGACCGAGGGAAAACAGAAAAAATGCGGAGACATCATGACAAAAGGAGTACTCTTCGCCAAACCAAACGACAACATTTTGAAAATAAGTGACGCCATGATGCGTCACGCGATTTCACAGATGCCTCTAATCAGTGGAAGCAAGATCATTGGCACAATAACAGAAGAAACCATCATCAGAAATTTACGCTCGAATCTTGCAGAAGAGAGAGCTAAGAACGTCATGGAGAAAGCTTTGCCAATCGTTCAAGAAGAAACAAGCATCGATATTGTTAGGTCCCTGTTGGAGAAGAATCAAGGAGTCTTGGTGGCCAAAGGCAAAGAAATTCTTGGAATAATAACTCGCTCAGATCTGTTGAAGACTATAGGTTGAGAGGGGAAAGATTCGTTCTATTTTGTTTTGAGAAGTATTCAATTTAGACAGTAGATCGTCGATCGGTGAACAAAGAACCTCGGTGTTGGTTATTATCGCCGCCCCGCTTGAGTTTTTGGCTGGTTTTTCTTTTTCAATCATACTAATCTCCGCCATTTTGTTTCATGAAAACTATTTTCAAGCCAGGGTAACAGCCCATGTTCTATTGGGGAGTGCTGACCCACACCTCTAATCATTTCGACAAGTTCGACAGAGCATCAGTAAAACATCAGCCTAGTTCGGCTATTTACTTTAGAAAAAAAAATACCTTGACACTTGTCTTCGCAGCATCGTTAGACGGATCCCATTGCGTAAACTCGGATTGCACATCAAATCATAATGGCAGACTGATTCCTATTCCTTTCTTTTGCGCCTTTTCAAGTACGAGTTTCGCTGTCGCCATGTCTTCTATTGCAAGCCCCAAATTCATGGACATTATACGTTCCTCAGGGTTTTCTCGCCCCATTTTCTTCCTACTCACGATTTCGCTGAGATCAGCGTATACATTAGGAATAGCTGCAAAGTATCCCTGAGTCCGGTAGTATTCAAGTTGTTCAACATCGTCAGTGCAGAACTTGCTCATGGAATACATGGCTTCTGATTTCCAGTAAGAATCAAAATCCAGCGGACAAGCAAAACCACCGTCTTTGAACCAAGTAGCCTCTATTACGGGCGCTGGGTGTTTCAGTATCGGACCAGCTGTAACCACTATATCGCTGTTCTCAACAGCTTTTTTAGGTGAGCTAGCTGGAACTACCTGCAAGCCATATTTAGCTTCCATCTCTCTGACATATCTTTGCAAGTTTTCTTTGCTCACATCATAGGCCTTGACTTCCTCTAATCCCTTGTATACGATTGACAGTGCTTCAAGGTTGCTTCTGCCCTGAGTCCCGCATCCAAGAATCCCCAGTATTTTTGAGTCTTCTTTGGCAAGGTACTTGGCTGCTACCGCAGTTGCTGCGCCTGTACGCTTGGCAGTCACCCAGGTGCAGTCCATCACGCATATTGGGAAACCTGTGCCAACATCATTCAGAATCAGTAGTCCTGAAATATATGGTAAACCACGTTTGGGGTTTTCGGGAAAGCCGCTGACCCATTTGACGCCCGCCAACTTCATTTGAGACAAGTAAGCCGGCATGGCGTGAATGAACGCGTCTTTCTGAGGATGGATTCCGGGTTTGGGTGGAACTTCAACTCTGCCTTTCGCTTTTTCAAGAAAAGCCTCTTCAACAACCTGGATAATGTCCATCATGTTTATGTCAAGCTTCTCAACGTCAGCCCGAGAAAGATACAGAACATCGCCCATGGAATCCATAACATGCACAACATTTAGCTTGACTTTGAAACAGAATAACTTTGCTCAGAATCCTGCTTACCTTGTAATTGCTCCGCCAATTAGTCCGCCTATTGCTGAAATTATTGCTCCAAAGAAACCGATTATCAAGCCTAGAATAAGCCCGACAATCGCTCCTAACGCTGAGCCTATTACAGACCAGAAGACCCCGCCGAAGATTCCAGCCATCCAAGTAGCTCCAGTGACAATAGCTACAAGGACAAAGATTATGCCTGAAAGCAGTCCAGCCAAGAAACCTGCAAAGGCTCCTTTACCCATTCCTCTCGCTATAAGTCCAGCAACAAGGCCTCCGATTAAGTGAGCAATCAAGGGGAGCCACCACTGAAGCAGAAGAATAACCAAGAAACCGACAAAGGTGCCAAGTAACAAACTCCCGCGTCCATTAACCACATGAACCACCTAGAATCAATTGCTTTGATTTCAAATAAAATGTTTGCGGAAACGTGGTTTCGCTAGCCGCCGCCGACTGGCGGGATTATTGCGAGTATGTCACCGTCCGCAAGTTTTGTGTCCAAACCCTTGATGGTTGAGGCGCTTCTGCCATTTATGAGAAACTGTAGAAACCCTTTGACCTCGCCTGTCCTTCGATCAAAAACGTAGTCAGTGAAGCTTTTGCCATATTCTTTCGCCAGCCTTTCGATTATAGCGTTCACTGTCACTGTTTTGTTAGTCTTGAATTTCATTGTCGCTTCTTTCTTCCCCGTGACTTCTCTTAGTGTTGTGAAGAACCGAACAGAAATCTCCAAAACTGCATGCCCTCATAAAGATGAGGAGTAAGCTGAAATTTAAACTGTTACACTATGGATCACACATCTCACATGAGGTAAGCTAAAGGTTTATATTTTTGGCCAATTCTGCTATTCCCAATTGTAATATCTTGAATCATAAAATGGAGGAATTGTATGGCATACTTAACAACAACAGCTTCGGGACAACCAGTCCTAATCCTCAAAGAAGGCACAACCCGAAACAGAGGAAAAGAAGCGCAGAGAAACAACATAATGGCCGCACGAGTACTTGGCGAAGTGCTTAGAAGCACGCTAGGACCGCGCGGCATGGACAAGATGCTTATCGACAGTTTAGGAGACATAACCATAACCAACGACGGAGCAGCAATACTTGACGAAATCGAAGTTGAACATCCCGCTGCAAAGATGATGGTTGAAATAGCTAAAACACAGGACACGATGGTAGGCGACGGCACAACCACAGCAGTGGTCCTCGCCGGCGAACTGCTCAAGAAAGCAGAAGAACTTCTGGACCAGAACATCCACCCAACAATCCTAGTCAGCGGCTACCGCAAAGCAGCACAAAAGGCAATCGAAGTAATAAACAGCAACTCGATCACGGTGGAGAAGGAAGACCGCAACACAATCAGAAAAGTCGCACTCACATCCATGAGTAGCAAAGCCATAGTCGCTGCAAAGGAACACTTCGCAGAAATAGCATTAGACGCCGTCCAACAAGTGGCTGAACAACGCGGAGACAAAATGATCGCCGACATAGACAACATCCAGATCATAAAGAAAACGGGAAAAAGCCTCATCGAATCACAGCTCATCAGAGGAGTAATCATAGACAAGGAAGCCGTCAACTCTAGCATGCCAAAGATAGTAGAGAAAGCGAAGATTGCACTGCTCGACTGCCCGCTGGAGATTGAGAAGACCGAAATCAGCGCCGAGATCCGCATAAAGGACCCATCACAGATGAAAGCGTTCCTAGATCAAGAGAACAAAATGCTGCAAGACATGGTTGAAAAGATAAAGAAATCCGGTGCAAACGTGGTTTTCTGCCAGAAAGGAATCGACGACATGGCACAGCACTTCTTGGCGAAAGAAGGAATACTTGCTGCAAGAAGAGCCAAAGAATCAGACATGGAGAAGCTTGCAAGAGCAACAGGCGGAAGAATTGTCACAGATCTAACAGACCTGAACGCACAGGATTTGGGGTTAGCAGGCCTAGTTGAAGAGCGCAAAGTTGGCGACGACAAGATGATCTTTGTCGAGAAATGCAAGGATCCGCATTCAGTGGCTATACTCATCCGAGCTGGACTTGAAAGAATGGTTGATGAAGCAGAGAGAGCAATGACAGACGCCCTGTCCGTAGTGTCAGACGTGATAGAAAACAACAGAGTAGTTGCAGGCGGCGGCGCAATCGAAGTCGAAATAGCCAAAGAACTCAGAAACTACGCCACAAAAGTGGGCGGAAGAGAGCAAATAGCCGTAGAAGCCTTCGCAGATGCCGTTGAAATAATACCCAAAGCACTAGCTGAAAACGCTGGACTGGAAGCCATAGACGTCATAGTAGACCTCAGAGCAGCACACGACAAACCAGAAGGAAAGTACCGGGGAATTAACGTCTTCACAGGCAAAGTCGAAAACATGAAAGACAAAGGCGTGATAGAACCAGCAGTCGTCAAAGAACAAGCAATCAAATCAGCAGCAGAAGCCGCGGCAATGATACTACGCATCGACGACGTAATAGCCTCAACCAGACCCAAAGAAGGCGCTGGACCACACGGACCACCAGGCGGCGGACCCGAATCCGAAGATTAAGAAATCCAACCCCACAATCTTTTTTCATTAACCATTTTTCTTGAAAGCTATCATTAATTGTGAACATTATATCACGATAATGGTCAGAAATCGCTCTAACAGATCGACCGCTTGAAATCCTTTTCTGCCACATGAGCCATCTTTTTCATGTCTCAGGGCACGCACATACAATCGCCCAAATTGTTGTTTATACAGTTAGTCTGCGCTTACGTTGAAATCGCTTAGGGATTAGGATGAGCAAAATTATTTGAACAATACCAACGTAGTTGTAGTGCAGAGTTGATCTAGGTGAGCACTCGAAAACAAATAGAAAAACTGTTCATTAAGCATCATTTTGGAGATTTTAGATGGATTAACCCACAGGACATTGTGGTTTCTCAGTGGGTGAGAATGAAATGTATGTTTGGTTGTAACGAGTATGGAAAAAATGCAGGCTGTCCTCCAAATACACCGTCCGTTGGTGAATGCAGAAACTTTCTCGCTGACTACACTGAAGGTGTTGTATTTCATTTTGAAAAGAAGCTTAAAAAGCCAGAGGAACGGCACGAATGGACGAAAATCATCAACGAAAAACTTCTAAGCCTAGAGCGTGAGGTTTTCTTGGCAGGGAACCAAAAAGCATTCTTGCTCGTCATGGATTCCTGTAACATCTGCGAGAACTGTGCAAAAGAAAGAACCAAATGCAAGAACAAGAGATCCGCGCGTCCAACTCCTGAAGCAATGGCCGTCGACGTCTTCTCAACTGTGAGGCGGCTTGGCTATCCCATCAAGGTTCTGCGTGACTATTCAAAGACCATGAACAGATACGCTTTCCTACTAGTGAAATAACCTCCACAGTCAAAATGAAACTGCATGTTCACAACGTCTCTTCTTCTCCATCAGCAGACAATACGCAAGCCAGAACTGCTGCAGAACCAGATACAATAAGGCTTAGTAGATGAAAAAACGGGATTAAGTGGCACAAGCAAAGCTCTAAGCATATGCAAAGAATGGTCATAAGCGAAACCTAAACTCTGTTGACTCAACTAGCGAATAATAGCTTTGGCCCAACTGACTGACCACGTTGAACCGAGAAGTCTTAGGAAACGTCTTTGAATCAGAAAATCAGTCATGTTCTAACACATGCTCCGGCAGTATAGTCCGGTCACTCGGCACTAACGTGGCGATATCACCCGCGCAACCCTCCTTTTTCTATCTCTTGGATAACTTGGGACGTTTTCTTTTCCAGACTGCGATTATTGTCAGCGTATTGAGCATGAATATTGAAAGGATCAAGATTGATGGAAATTCTGGGATTATCGTGATTGGCTGTTCGGTGAGTGTTAGGTAGTTGTTTGTTGTGTCGTCCTCACTTGGCACTGGCCAAGCATATGCGCTCAGGGTGTAGTTGCCGTTTGTTAAGCCTGCCGTGTTCCAATCGAAAGAGACCATGTTGAAATCTCCGGTTTGCAGGGTCAGGATCTGTGATGCAACGATGCTTGTGTTTGCATATAGGGTGAGATTGCAAGTTTCCGAATATGAACCGTGATTTGCGACTGTAACGTTGATGTTGACGGTTTCGCCTTGGTCAGCAGTTGTTTCTGAGGGTGAGAGGGCTGTAACGATTACGTCATGGACGAAGTTGTTCACATAAACTATCAGGCTCTGGTTGGCACTGTTGTCTGAAGCGTCAAATGCCTTAACAAGGATATTTCTTGCTCCATTTGCGAGCATTGCCGTGTTCAGATTGAACTCGAAGTACGAGGTTGAGTATGGCTGCAAATCCAGTGAATCATACAAGTTGTCGTCTACATAGAGCTCAACTCTCTTGATGCATGCATCGTCCGAGACTGTGCCATTCACGCATATCATGTCGTGCACCACTGTTTCTTCTAGTGGGCGTTCGATATTCACAATCGGCTTCAGCGTGTCGATGGAGGGGTTGCCTGTTTCAGTGAACTCTACCTTCACAATCCTTGGAGTGGCTGTGTCGCCATTTTCTTCTTCCGCGGTGATGAAGAATGTGAAGTTGCTTGGGCCAGAAGCATGGCTGGTGAAGTTGACTGCTGGAATGTTTACTGTCCAGTTTCCATCGTGGTCTGGATCCATCATCTCAAACCATTCAAAGTTCAAGACACCAAGAGTATCGTTTGAAGAAGGAGAAGACAACCAGTCTGGAGGCTGCATATAAGCCCTCACGTGAGCGAGGGTTGTCTTGTTTTCCACTTGCGCCCACAACTTGACGCCAGAAGATGGCGGCCATGTGAAACTCTGCTTGCCAACTGTGTAGCTTATCCAAGGATAGGGCCATTCACACCTTCCGATGAAGAGGCTACTTGCGACATATCCGTCTCCGTCGAGTGCTGGAAAATGGTGGCCGATAGTGTCTCCATTGTCGTCAAGGAGCGGTGTTTGTTGGTGAGGTCCGCCGGGGTATGAATCTGTAGGCATTAGGTCGCAGGCCACCGCAAATGAGAATCCTACAGAGTGACCTGATTTGATTTCGTTCCAGAAGGTCTCTCCAAAGATTTCCCATTGCCCATGTGAAGCCCAGGAATACTCAGTGCCGTTACATGAAGTCACTATTACCCTTCCAGGCTTTGACAGATCGTCGATGAAGCTTCCACTGTGACAAGCAGAGTATATTACATGCACTTGGCTTCCAGTCTCGTTCTCCAAGTTGCCGATCCATGTAGCCAGCTGGGATGAATTTACACTATCAAAAACGGGAATCGTTCCATTTTGCCATATCCCAATCGGAAAGTAGTCCCAACCACCGTGGTCAAACATGTATATCACCAGAGGCGCATTCGGGCTGACTCGGTTTCTAGCCCATTCTTCTATTGCCCATTGAAGGTTCGCCAGTGTTGAATTATTATCCACGTCCCTTTGGGAGTCACCGTCCAGGTCTCCCGCAGCATAGTTTTCTGACTGCAACATGAGATAAATGTCGTCATCGCTGTATCCAACCTGTTGGAGCGTGTTGTAGACTTCGCAACAGCCCTGATGTATCAGGGGACTTGTTTCATGGTCCCAGCCTCTGCCTCCTGCTATTACTATGCAACATCCGTCTCCCATAACTTGTGCGGCGTGAACATCGCTTAACCCGTTGTTTATGACGTATGTTCCAAGGCTAACCTGGGTTACTTGTGCACTTATGACATAGCTGCTTATCTTGAAGCCTGCAGTTTGCCAGAGAAAAGGCAAGGTTTGGACTGACTGTGCGCCAAGCGTGACTGTTTTTGTTCCTATGGCTATTTTGCCAGCGTATATGGTTACTTTGAATGTTTCTGCATAGTCTCCAGCGTTCATGACTTGAACGTCAACCATCATCGGGTTGCCAGACCTCACCATTCGCCGTGACGCATTTACGCTCAGAAGTCGAACCTGACGTTTCTTCTCAACCACATACGGCTCCATCAGCGGATACCGATCACTGTTGTTCGCATTTATTGCGTATGCTGTATCGCCTATTCCATCATGGTTCGCGTCGGTCCCATTATAATCGCTCCAGTAATTGCCTTGTGAACCGTTATCCCAGAGGTTTACAGAACTGTCGCCCACAACCTGACTTGGATTGCCAAGAAGATTGTTCTGATAGAAAGTGTTGTTGGAAGAGCTGCCAAAATAGATGCCCCAACCTGTGGAATTCTCTATTGTGTTTTCGTATATTCTATTTTCATGAGAATAAGTATCGAGGTGTACGCCACTGGCGCTGTTTAAGGCGGTATTATCGAAGATGAGGCTTTTGGAAGCATTTGTCATGTAGATGCCAGAATTTGCACTTCCATTCACAAAGTTTGCAAATACGCTGTTGTATCTAGAATGCCATAGCATTATTCCTTCAGGATTGTTTTGAAGCTGATTCTGGGTAACCGTGTTATTTTCTGAGGAGGTTCTGAGTACGATTCCATGATTGCCGGCAGATTTCACGTTATTTTCGCTTATAGCGTTGTTGTTGGACTGCTCGAGCCAAACGTTTTCGAGATTATTGTCAACAACACACTTGCTTATCGAGCAGCTGTTCGAGTTGAAAAGATAAATTCCGACACCAAACTTTTTGATGCATATGTTTCTTATCGTTATGTTTCTTCGGCCTGAAACATCAAAGCCAAAGTTAGAACTAGAGCTCTGAATGGTGTAGCCTGCGCCATCTAAGACTATATTGTCTTTCAGGATCACGATGCCGTTTCCGCCGCCAGTGGTGGTTATGTTGTCTGTAAGAACGTAGACGAGATCATCCGGACGTTGAATCGGAGCATCCGAAGGAGAAACAGTCCCATCAGGCAATATGTAAATCGTTGTGACTCCTTCAACCTCTTGGATTCCAGGCTGCAGAAACACAATTAGTAGAGTAACTATCAAAACGGTAGCCAAAATAGACTTGCTATCCATATCACATCACTTTTTATTGTCTCTGCTTTGATTCTTATGTCTTACTTGGCACATGGTGCGGGAGATGGGGTTTACACACGGGTCAAATGGCAACGTTCCCACAGCCTCCCGCAAACCCACCTTTTTCTATTCTCTGAAGAAATCAGGACGTTTTCTTTTGCAGATCGCGAGTGCTACTAGCGTTGCGAGCATGAATGCTGGCAGAATGAGCATTGATGGGAACTCTGGGATTATCGTTACTGGCTGTTCGGTTAGTACGAGGATGTTGTTTGTCGTGTCTATTTCCCCTGTAACTTGATCGACTTCAGCGGTTAGTGTGTAGTTGCCTTCAGTGAAGCCTGTCGTATCCCAAGTGAAGGTTAAGTTTATGGAGGCCCAAGCTGGGACGTATGCCGATTGGCTTGAGAGGTATGTTTCGTTGCAGTATAGGTAGACATCGAATGTCTCGCCAAACGAACCTTGATTTTGAATTGCAACTGTGATAAACGCTGGAGCGCCCACGATGACTGTGGTTTCGGATGACGTGATGTTAATGACAGCTAGGTCGTGTGTTTCCACGAACAGGTAGGTCACTGCAACTTCGGTGTTGTTGCCACAAGTGCCTGATAGATAGATCGTGTGGTTTCCGCTCTCTATCTGGTTTAGCGTCTCAACGTCTAGCAGAACATAAGCGGAACCGTTGACAAATGGCGTAACAGTTGCGCCGCCATCCCATGTGAAGTTTAGCTGGTTCGTGGTTGAGCTGCTGGCACTCAGGGTTATCGGGTCGCTGAAGCCTCCGTAGCTGGTCAAATTCAGCAGATAGCATGCTTTGTTTCCGGCTTGCGTGGTTTGTGGAACGGAGACTAAACTTGCCGTGAATGAGGCTATCGTGAAGAACCCGTCTGAAACGTCTTCTGCCGTGTTCACGCCGTCACTTGCCACAACCTTCACTAAGTACTTGTTTCCACCTGAGAAGCCTGTCACAATCAGGTTATGAGTTGTCTGTTTTAGATCCGTTGCTACTGGATCCCAGGTTGCGCCTCCGTCACCGCTAACAAGCAAATTGTAGGTTAGCGAGTCTCCGTCTAGATCTGAGGCTTCCCATGAAATCTGGGTTGTTTCGGATTTCAAGACTTCCCCGCCGTTGGGCGATGTAACATGTATTGATGGAGAATTTGCACTTACCGTTTTGCTTGCCACAACGTTTCCAAGCTGATCCCGCATCTGAATCGTTTTTGCTCCGCTTAAATAGGGAATTGTGAACGCGATTGATACCCTATCGAGCGTTACTTCTGGATACTCTTCAATTGCACCCTTGAATGTGACGTTGAAGCCCACGGTGCTCAGAACATTGTTTGAACCATCAAGTTGCACTAAAGAATAGTTGCCGATGTTGCCCTCATTGAACGTAGGAAAGCCCGCGGGATAACGATGCAGGTTGCCAAGTTTTGCGGTTCCGTTTTGCCAGAAGTCCGCGTTGAATGAGAGTATTTCGGGGTCAAAAGGATCTTTCATAGCACTGAACAACTGCAAGAATTGATTGTCAGAAACCCAGAAGTAGGGAACAGGTCTCCTGAGTTTAGGCTCCACAGGAGGGTCGAAGATTGCCCCAGTACTCATCCAAGTCTGAGCATCATTGACTTCTGTCCTTCCTGTGACATAGTAACCATCGTCTCTGTAGTTTAAGTCAGTCAGGCCGTATGAGTGGCCCATTTCATGTGGGGTGATCGCCCAGTTTCCAAGCGTTACGACTGACGCCACTGGGTTATTTGTTATACTATATCCTTCCATCGCACTGAACCCTGGAATTCCTACAAACCAGTCTGTTCTTACGACTCCAACCACCCGGTCAAATCTGTAGCCAGCCCTCGCGGCAAGTTGTCCCGCTATAGAAACGAACGCGTCTTTCGCCTCATCCATGGTTGTGGGTCTTTCCAATTCCTCTCCGGTGATGTAGGTTTTCGCAGTGACGGGCGAGTTAGTGCAGGAAATGTCATAGTTAATGCCTCCCCCGGTGGCTCCTCCAGTCTCGGCTACAGGGTATGTAGCCCTAATATAGGCAATGGATTCTGTCGCTTGTTCCCGCAATGATACCGCGCTGTATCCATTAAATACACTCGGGTATCCGTCTTCGTTCTTCCAGCGTACTGGAACAAACAGAACTCTCAGGGAATCGGTTTTTGTGACGTTTATTTGCGTGTAACCCGTTGGAGGACTGTTGTCGGTTTCGTCAGTCTCTGGAGTTAAATTGTACGGGTCGATAGTAAAGCTAAAACTGGCTGCTGGTTTTAACCATGGTTTGAAAAATGTTGATGATCTAATGATTTGGCCAACATAAAACTCGTTCGAGCCAGGAGTGAATGTGTAGTTGAATTCGTAAACATCAGGGAAGAATCCCACAAGATCTATTCTGACGGAGGTCTTCATAGGAGTGCTAAACGTGGACTCGCAATTTATCCAGAAATCTGTGGCTTTCTCTTGAACCAGCCCAAACTCGTCCGATGGGACCACTTTGTAGGCTTGAACGGGCAGGATTTCTCGGGCGATGAAGTTGCCTTTGGCGACGGTTCTTGTCACTTGATTTGTTGAGCCTTTGTCGTCAGTTACTTTTAGTGTGGCTGAATATGTCGGATCCGGTACGGCAGCGCTCATTGCATATAAAGGTCCAATTCCACTGTTGTATTTGTGCGTGACAGTTACGCCAACACCAGTTGTTCCATCTCCAAAGTCCCATTCATACTTTACAATGGTGCTGTTGGAAGCATAGCTCAAAGAGGCATCGAAAGTGACTTCAAAATCTGAACTCATAGTGTAATTGTAGAAAGCTTCTAGAATAATTGGTCCGTCGTATGGTGATGTAACAAGTGGGAATCTGTCTCTTCCGCCATACCATCCCAAATAGCCATTGCCTTTAATGTCATATGGAAAGTCACCTATACTGTCGTAGTTTAGGTCTTGGCCAATATAGTCGCTCCAATAGTTCCCTCCCGTTGGGTAACCGTTGTCCCAGACTACCGCACCTACAGGGGGTGTCACTACTGAAGAAACCCCTGCTTGGCGGGTGTTATTTATTATGTGATTACCGTATATTCTGCTGTAAGGTATGTTATCAGAAGAGGGAATCCCAATAGTTATGCCATTTCCATTGTTTGAAACTACATTATTAGAAATTGTGCAGTTAGAGGACCGGGCAGATATTCCGCCGCTTGTCCCACCCCTTTTGCTGTTTGTCAAAAAGTTCTTCGAAATCTGAGCGCCAGGGCAATCAAAAATGGATATTCCATTCTGCCATATGTTAGAGGCATTGTTTTCAGAGATTAAACAATTTGGTATTTGACTTGCTTGTATACCTTTACCAAAGTTCAGCAGACTGTTTCCTATTATTGTCCCATTATATGATGAATATATGTTTATACCTGTAGAATCATAGTTGTTTGGACCAGTTAGAGTGTTATTAGAAATAGTTATGTTACGCAGGCCTCCGAAAGTAAAACCAGTTGTTGAGCCTTGGTTATCTGATATTAAACCGTTGGTGTTGGTGTCCGCATAAGAATACATTAAACTTATTTCTCCGCTATCCACAAACTTGTTTCTCGAAACTATACAGTTGCTCACATAGAATTCACGTAGGCTTGACAGAGAGCCAACAAATTCGTTGTCAGAAACGTTAATGGAGTCGGTCCACCACAAATCTATTGACCCATTAATGAAGTGGTTGTTTGTCAGAGTCATGCCGCGAATGTAATCTTGATAATTAGGACCATTGCTGCCATTCGAGTCGATAATACTCGAGCAATTCTTAACAATCATGTTTCTAATCGACACGTTGCGACAGTAGTAGTTACCGTCAAAGTCGAAGACAGAAAGGCCATAACCATTTTTAACTTCATGTCCATTGCCGTCTATGACAATATTGCCCTTCTGAATCACGCAAAAAATGTCCTCCGGTCCAAGTGTGATGTTGTCTGTGAGAAGATAGATGTCGCCGTTCCGCTGCATTGGCGCAGTTTGAGGATCAACTTCTCCATCAGGCAATATGGTGATTAACGTGTAAGCCTTAACAGGCACAATCCTGACACTCAACACAAACAGGCTTACCAGCATCAAAGTGACGAAAAACGCAGATACAACTCGCTTATACATCTCCTATCTTCTCCCTCGCCGCAGACACACCATGAAGAATCTCAAAACATATATGCCTTCTGCAGCACGCAAACGATTATCTAGCAGGCAGAGTGGATTTGGACCATCCGCAAACTGGAGACATCACCATATACCTTCTTTTTCTGAGCATTTGCTACAGTATCAAGAGCTCATGCAAGTTGGGTCACTGGGATTTAAGCCCGATCCCATGTGGAGATTTCTCCCACAACTTAGTGCGTTTCTCCTTGTTCCGCGCGCGTGTGAATGCCCTCAGTTGACAGGAGATTTCATCTTAAATTCCTTCCTGAGTATCTCTTCCTTGTCGGTTCTTTCCCACGTGAAGTCGGGATCATCTCGCCCAAAATGGCCAAACACGGCCGTTTTTCCATATATCGGCCTGAGCAAATCCAAATGATTAATGATGGCTTTGGGCCTCATGTCAAAATGCTTCTCTACCAATTCACGGATTTCGTCATCAGGCATTTTCCCAGTGCCAAAAGTGTTCACCATTATTGACACCGGCTGCGCTATGCCAATTGCATATGATACCTGAATTTCGCATTTGTCTGCCAAACCCGCAGCCACAACGTTCTTTGCAACATACCGTGCCATGTAGCAGCCGGATCTATCAACTTTTGAGGGGTCTTTTCCAGAAAAGCATCCTCCGCCGTGACTTCCGAAACCTCCATACGTGTCAACGATGATTTTTCTTCCTGTCAAACCTGTGTCTGACAGAGTTCCCCCCATTACGAAACGTCCCGTCTCGTTGATGTAGTATTTCGTTCTTTCGTCCAACATGCTCGAAGGTATAACCATCTTGATAACCTGAGCTATTATGTCCTCCCTCATCTTCTTCCTGTCTACGTTCCCAGAGTGTTGTGCGGCAATCACAACAGTGTCTACCCTTCTTGGTTTTCCATCGACATATTCCACAGTGACCTGCGACTTGCCATCAGGCCTCAAGTAAGGCAGAATCATGTTCTTCCTGCATTCAGACAGTCTTCGAACAAGCCTGTGCGCCAGCATAATTGGCAGAGGCATCAATTCCTTTGTTTCATTTGTTGCGTAACCGAACATCATTCCCTGGTCGCCGGCTCCCTGCTCATGAGTCTCAGTTTCATTGATCCCCATCGCAATGTCCGGGGATTGCTCGGTTATCGACACCAAGACACCACAAGTCTCCCAGTCCATTCCGTCTCTGGCATTGTTCAGCCCTATCTCCTTCAATTTGTCTCTGACGATGTGAGGCACGTCGACGTAGCAGTCAGTTGTGATTTGGCCAGTGACAATCACATTCCCTTGCATCACCAATGTCTCACAATCCACCCTTGCTTTAGGGTCTTCACGCAAAATAGCGTCTAACACAGCATCTGATATTTGGTCTGCAACTTTGTCTGGATGACCTTCTGCCACAGATTCTGAAGTGAAAAGATATCCCCCAGTTTTGGTCATGCGCATCCTCTGACTGAATTCACTACTCGGATTCTTAATCATTTCGCCGTCTCGCCTCAGAGTACGTGCATGAATGCCCTGTAACGCGTGTTTGTTGTACTCCAGTCGTGGCGCGCTTAGCTAGTTTTTTGAAGATTTTTCTCCGGTTACTATGAAGCCCATGGTGTCTTTTTTGCTTTGGATGATTTCAAGTCAGTCTTCGACAAGATTGACTGGATCTCTAGGACTGTGTAAGAAGCGTTTATGGATGATATGAGTCGCTCTCACAAACCAGACGCATTGATAATCGAAACTCTCCGAAAGAAAGGATACAAGGCTACTACGCAAAGGATAGCGATCTGTCGATTTGCCCTTCATAGCCGAGATCATCCGACCGCGCAGAGAATCTAGTGCGAAGTCAAGAAGGTTCATCCAACAGTCAGCCTCGCAACAGTCTACAAGACACTTCAAATCCTTACGGAACACGGCCTAGTCCAAGAACTGGATTTGCCAGAAAGCCAGGCGAGATTCGATTCTTATGTGGAACCTCACATTAACCTAGCCTGCACGCGGTGTGGCAAAATCCAGGATTTCAGTGATAATGCTGCTCAAGAAATGGTTGGGAGAGCTGCGGCCAAAGCAGAATTCACGCGGGCAAGACAACGCCTGGACGTTTACGATCTGTGCAAGACATGCCGCGGCAAGGCCAAATAAACCTACGTCATGATCTGGCTCTCAGCGATGACGAACGCTTTTCAGGTTTAGTTCAGAACACTTAAGAACTGCGCCAGATTGTTTAGCGCGCACTTTAGCAACAGTACAGTTTTCCTAACACAGTTGTTTTGAAGATATTAGCTCAGTATAACATCAATGAGCAGGGCGAATATTATCCCGACCAAGAGACTAACGGAAACAGTGTGCTTGTACCCGTACTCATGTGCCACTGGGATCAATTCATCTGCTGTAATGTAGGTCATCACTCCCGCCGCGAAGACCAATGAAAAGCCCACAATGGTCGTCGTTCCAAGAAGAGAGAGAGCAAGAGCTCCAACTAGGGCTGCGAGGGGTTCAGCCAGTCCTGAGAGAAGCGTGATTAATGCTATCTTGATGGGTTTCATTCCAGCTTCTGTAAGAGGAATGGCGGTTGCGAGGCCTTCAGGTATGTTGTGAAGCATTATGGCGATAGCGATTATCAGGCCCAGCCTAGGCATGTAAGTGTAGCCTGCGGCTACAACGAGCCCCTCTGGCAGGTTATGCAGTGTTATTCCCAAAGCTATGAGCTTCCCCGTTCTGAGCTTCTCCGCGTTCTTGTTAATTTTCCCTCCGGCCGTTATTTCAATGTGAGGGATTGTAAGATCCAGAGCGACCATCATGAGGGCGCCTACTGAGAACATAATTATTAGTTCGATGTGTGAGAGCAGCTTCTGAGCCTCGAAGAAGAGGTTGTTGAATGAGACTAGAAGCATTACGCCAGAAGCGAATCCAAGGGAGAAACTCACGACTCTGTGAGTGACTTTTCTCAGGGCAATTGCGATTATCCCGCCAATTCCTGTGGCCATCCCTGCAACAAGGCTTAGAAGAAAGGGTTCAAACACTGAAGCCATACTGTTGACACATCCAAGTGCGCGTGCGATTAGTGTTGATAGAGTGCAGACACAATTTAAACGTAGCCCGTCTCTTGGAGGTTATGTATTACGGCTGTCAGGATCGTTGAGGTTATACGTTCGTCTGCTTGCGTGGCAAGACGAAGTGGATCGCTCAACAACGAGATATGTTCTCATAACCCAAAACATGTCAAAAGATATTTATCTCTAAGGGGAAAACAATCTCTCAATGCTCCGGTAGTATAGTCCGGTCAAACTTCCCTGTCAATGATGATATGGAAGGATCATGTAT
>Ga0315293_10000904_pt1 | contig 28254 bp, 19 predicted proteins | sample YL17G13_20_MG_FD_203071 | JGI IMG/M metagenome (GOLD analysis project Ga0315293, IMG submission 203071) | Sediment microbial communities from Yellowstone Lake, YNP, Wyoming, USA - YL17G13_20 | ecosystem: Environmental > Aquatic > Freshwater > Lake > Sediment | place: USA: Wyoming | collected...
AAAAGTATTTCAAGACCTATTCCAGTACTACACTTTCGCGACGATCCCGTTTCGCAACCTCAATGCCCTCAATACCGGTCGTCGCGCAGACTGGGGATTGCTGTCAAAGTCGAGGGCCCAGATCTTGGCGAGGCCCCCGATCCCTTACCGGGAGCTGTTCAAGCCGGTCGTGTACCAGGCAATGGTCGAAGATGCCTATCCCCTTCATTCAGGTTGTCTCAAAACGCGGGTGGGGCGTTGACCGCGTGATCGTTGTGTAGGTGATTGGGTGGGAGCGGACGAGCACCTCGAGGACGCGTGCGACGATGCGGCCGACACCCTCGGTCCTGCGCCGGTTGTAGCGGAACTCGAATTCGTCAAGGTAGGCCTGGAGATGCTTACGGCTCACGGCGCCATGGTAGGTGCCAAGCCAGTTCCTCCTCGCCAGCGAAATCGCGTGGTGGGCACGTTGGATCGGATTACCGGCGCCCCGGGGGAGCCTCTTGACGATGATCTTCCTGTGCTCGCGGCGACGAATGCTGGAACCGCTGTAGGTCCCATAGCCGTCGGTAGTGATGTGGGAGCCCTCAGCGGTGTTTCGCTCCACAAACGACCGGACCGAGCCTACGGAGAGGTCAGGCGCATGCTCCAGCCGAATCCGGCCATTCTCCTCCGCCGCAACGAAGATAGGAGCCTTCTGCTCCGCGGGCCGTCCCGGCCGATCGCTTGGCGCCCCGAAATACGCATCGTCAACCACGACGTCACCTTCAAGCGGCAAGCGGTCATGTCGGACCATGCAGCGCCGCAGTTTCTGCATCCACACCCATGCCGTCTCGTACGACCCGAAGCCGAGGATCCTCTGAAGATCCTTGGCGCTGATCCCGTTCTTCCGTGCACACATCTCCCAGATGGCGCGGAACCACAGCCGCAGGGGCTTGCGTGTCCCGTGCAGGGGCGTGCCGGACGTGACGCTCATCTGGCAACCACAGGAGCAGCACTCAAACCGCCCGCTCCCGAGTTCCCATGTTCGATCCGACCCGCAACGGATGCAGACTGGCGTTCCGCCCCACCGCAGCTCAACAAGAAGACGCCGACAGGCCGCCTCATTGCCAAACGCCGCGTCAAATTCCTGGGCCGTCCGGGGAAATCCACGCCAAACCATCTCATCAGAAACAGCATCACGAACAGGTACATCTCGTTTCACTCACTGATGATGCCACAACCTGAGCAAAAGGGATAGGCATGTCGTCGAATAGAGGTCCTCAGGATCCTCCCAACTGGATCGCACGTGCCGCCGCCAGGGCTTCGCCGGCCTGCCGGGGCTTGCCGGCCCGGTTCAGCAGGTCCGCCAGGAGGTAGTAGCCGAGGGGGCCGTTCGCGTGACCAGGGTCGAGCGCCAGGCCGCGCCGGGTTAACCGCTCGGCCCGGTCGAGATCCCCGCCCGCGTCCATCAACAGCTTGGCAAGGTAGAAGTGGCCTTCTACGAACTCCGGGTTCGACTCCAGGGCGGCCTCGAAGAGCTCCCGCTGGTGGACGACGTCTCCAAGCTTGCCATACAGCCTTCCGAGGTTGAACTTCGCCTCGAAGAACTGTGGTGCCAACTCGATCGCCCGCTCATAGAGGGTGATCGCTTCCTCGGTCCGGCCCTGTCCCTCGAGCGCCACGGCAAGATTGAAGCATGGAGTCGCCGCTTCGGGATCCTCCTCGATCGCCCGCCGGAAGAGGGTGACGGCCTCGTCCACGCGGTGCTGCCGCAGCCGGACCTCGCCGAGGGCATTGTGAAACATGGCGGGCGCCGCTTCGCCGGGAATCGCCTCTTCGAGAACGCTCGCAGCCTCTTCGAGCTGGCCCCGCTCGGTGTAGATCTCGGCCATGGCGTACAAGGCCTTGCCATTGGGACCGGCGACCTCGAGATACCGCCTGAAGCCCGCGAGTGCATCCTCCAGCCGGCCGAGCTCACGATAGCTTCCGGCCAGGCCGAAAAGCGCTTTCACGTAGTCCGGATCCCGCTTCAGGGCCTCTCGGAAGTGCTCCGCAGCCTGCTCGTGATCGCCACGCGCGCCTGCGGACTCGCCCAGAAGCTGGTACGCCTCGAGGATCTCCGGATCCTCGGCGAGCACCTCTTCGAGAACTCGCTCGGCGGTATCAGCTTTCCCGACCCCGAGGAGAGCCTGGGCCGCGATGATGCGCTGGTGCAGGCCGATCTTGTCCTTCGGGTCGGCCCGGGGCCGAAGGCGGTCCTCTGCCAGATCGACACTGCCGCGGCCCGCGACATAGCCAAGCGAGCGTAGCCGCGCCAGGGTCCCTAAATCCAGCTCGGGGGCCGTGCCCGCCGCCGCGGCGGTGCGCTCGATCTCTTTCTCCATCTGCAGCAGGCCCGACCGCAGCTCTCCCGCGAGGTCAGCCTCCCGGTCGACCAGGTTGTTCTCCTCCCCGTGGTCGTTGACGAGATCGTACAGCTCCGGCCTCGGAACGTCGATGAGCTTGTACCGGTCGGTGCGGATCGCTTGCAGAGCCGACCAGCCATAGTGGAGCAGCGGATAGGACGACTCGGTGTAGACTCCGGTCCGGGACTCCACCCTCGCACCGAGCATCAGCGGCAGGAGGCTCGAGCCCTGAAGGGTCTCGGGGGTGGCGATCTTCAGCGCTTGCAGGACAGTCGGCACGAGATCGACGTGACTCACGGCCGTGTTCACGACCCGGCCCCCCAGGGTGCCCGCAGGCAGTCGGATGATGAGCGGGACCCGCACCGTGGTGTCGTACACGAAGTACCCGTGGAAGATCTCGCCGTGATCACCTAGTCCTTCGCCGTGATCGGCGGTGAAGATCACCATCGAACGGTCGAAGAGGCCTCGATCCTCGAGCGCCGTTCGGAACTCCCCCATCAGCGCATCGATGAAGGCGACCTCGCCGTCGTACGGTCTACCCTCGTAGCGCGTTTTGTACGGTTCGGGAGGCGTGTAGGGATCGTGCGGATCGTAGAGGTGGAGCCAGAGGAAGAACGGCGATTGGGTGGGTCGGCGATCCAGCCACCGAACGGCCTCGGCCACGGTCACGTCACCCGTTCGCTGCACCGAGCTGAGGTCCGGAGTCTGCATCTGGCTGAGGTCGAAGTCGTCGAAGTACTCGTCGAAGCCGCGGCCGATGCCAGACCGACTATCGAGCACGAAGGAGCTGACGAAACCGGCCGTGGTCCACCCTTGCGCCTTGATCAGCTCCGCCAACGTCGGTGTTCCCTCGTCGAGCACGTAGCCAACGTTCTCCCGCACACCGTGATACGGCGAATACGTACCCGTGAGGATGGAGGCGTGAGCCGGCAGGGTCAAAGGCACAGCGCATGCCGCATTCGAGAAGAGGACCCCATCCCGGGCCAGGGCGTCGATGTGGGGAGTTTCGACGCGTCCCGAGCCGTAACAGGAGAGGCGGTCGGCGCGGAGGGTGTCGATGGTGATCAGGATGACGTTGAGCTCGGCGGGGTTGACGATGCCGAGTCGATCGCTCGACGTGATCGAATCGACGGGTTTCGCACGTCGTTGCCAAGCGGCATGACCCGCGAGAAGGAGCAGCATGCCTGCGAGGCCCGCAGCAGACAGGCCCAGGACAGGTGATCGCAGCCTCTCGACTAGCGGTCGTACCGAGCGTCGCACCGTGGATTCTCCTCCCTCGTTCGCGTGGAGCCGTCAAACCCCGACCGGGCGTCTTTCATGGCTCTCACCGACGCACATCAAGGACGCAAACCGCAGCGCAGCCCCCACCATTTGAACTCACCTCACGGCCTTGACCGCGGTACCGGGACGGCCACCGAGCGCCTCCGTGATGCCGCGCGCAGCCTCCTGAAGGACGGGGAGGTGGTCACGTTCGAGGTCACGGACAGAGACCCGCGAGGAATGTCCTGCGGCGTTGATCGCCGCCTGCACTACGCCGTTCCGATCGAAAAGCGCTGTCGCAACCGATCGCACGCCCTCCTCTGACTCCTCGTCCGCGACCGCCCAGCCACGAGCGCGCACCCGTTCAAGCTCGCGTTTCAACGCGTTCTTGTCGGCGAAGGTGCGCCTGGTGAGGCGAACCAGCGAGGCCGTCCTGAAGTACTCCTCGAGGTCGCATGAAAGCAGGTTTGCGAGCAGGACCTTTCCCATCGAGGTGGCATGAGCCGGAAGCCTCGAGCCAACAGCAAGATTGATGCTCATGATCCGTTTGGCTGGCATGCGAGCGACGTAGACGATCTCGTGGCCATCGAGAACGGAGACCGAGCACGACTCGTGCAGGGTCGTCACGACCTGCTCCATGAAGGGCTGCACGACGCTCATGAGGTCGAGCGTCGATAGGTAGGTGTAGCCCAGATCGAGGAGTCGGGGAGTCAGACTGAACTGGCGGTCTCTCAATGAAACGTACCCCAGCGCTTGCAGCGTCAAGAGATAACGTCTGGCCCCCGCTCTTGTCAGACCCGTTCGCTGGGCGACCTGGGCCATCGTGAGTCTTGGGGCTTCGGGCGAGAACGCCCGGATTACGGCAAACCCGCGTTCGAGTCCCTGAACGTACTCCTGCCGGGGTTTCTCGTTCACGCCTTTTCGGCTCTCCTCCCTCTCACTTGGATTCCCGGGAGTCTGTCTTGTCCTTGTCACAATCACCTCCACGCTTCCAACTCGATCAAGATAAACATCGAACACATGTTCGCATAACGGACTAACTCTGACAACGAGGCTGCACACCCCGTCTCCTGCAGTCTCCCTACCGTCCGGGTGCGCCTAGCTTGACAGCATGGGCGGCGGGCGTAATACTTCCTGAGGGCGAATGGCGAACATGTGTGCGTTATACGAACTTCCACGCAAGGCCAACGCGGGCGAATGGCAACCCCCACCCGCGCCACCTATCTCCTGCCACCGCTCGGCGCCGGGCAGATGTCTAATCGATGCGGCGGGGATGTCGCGCAGCATCGACGCTCGCGACCCTTTCCAGCAAACCGTTATCGTGGACCGCTCGTGGACTCGAGTTGAGGGGAGCCAGTTGCTGCCATGAAGATGTTCATCAACGGAGAGTGGACCGACTCATCACTATCGATGCCGATCGTCTCACCGTACTCGCGAGAGGTTGTTGACACGGTTCCCGTCGCGTCGCTGGAGCAGATCGAGCTGGCCCTGGGGGCGGCCGTTCATGGTGCGGCGGCGATGGGGAAGTTGACCGCTGCAGAGCGCTTCAGGATCCTCATACGCGCGGCCGATCTCGTCGCCCAGGAGCTTGAGGACCTCGCTCGGACGATCTCGCTCGAGGAGGGCAAGCCCATCACAGAGTCTCGGGCCGAGGCGGGCCGCATGCCCGACATGATTCGGCTCTGCGCCTTCGAGGGGTCCCAGCTTCGCGGCGAGGTGCTTCCAATCGACGCTCAAGCGGGGGTGACGGGCAAGCTTGCCTTCACGCTCCGAGAGCCGTGCGGGATCGTGGTAGCGATCACGCCGTTCAACTACCCCCTGTTGTTGGTGCTGCACAAGGTGGGACCTGCTCTCGCCGCAGGCAACGCGGTCATTCTCAAGCCTGCAGGCCAGACCCCGCTCGTCGCCCTCAAGCTGACGCGAATCCTGATCGAGGCCGGAATCCCCGAAAACGGAATCCAGTGCATCACCGGAAAGGGCTCGACGATGGGCGATGCCCTCTGTTCCGACCCGCGTGTTCGCAAGATCAGCTTCACCGGTAGCTCCGAGGTCGGCGAGAAGATCACCCAAGTCGCCGGCATTAAGCGCCTCTCGCTAGAGCTCGGTTCGAACTCGCCGCTCGTCGTACTGTCCGACGCCGACGTGGACGAAGCCTCGGCGGCGACCGCAGTCGGCGGCTACGTCAACGCTGGCCAGGTGTGCATTTCCACCCAGCGCGTCCTCGTCGCCCGCAGCATCTATGCCGACTATCTTGATGCGCTCAAGCCGCGAGTCGAGTCGCTCACGGTCGGCGACCCGCTCAACGAGACGACCAAGGTCAGCGCGATGATCTCCGAACGAGAAGCCCAACGCGTCGAGCTCTGGGTCGGCGAGGCCCTCGCGGACGGGGCGCGTGTCCTCACCGGCGGCCAGCGCAGTGGCGCCGTGTTTCAGCCCACCGTGGTCGCCGACGTCAGGCCGGCGATGCGCATTTCCTGCCAAGAACTGTTCGGACCGGCAGTTGCCGTCACACCGGTAGAGGGAATCGACGAAGCGATCGCGATGGCCAATGACAGCGAGTTCGGGTTGGGCGCGGGCGTCTTCACGCGCGACGTCAGCAAGGCGCTTCGCTTTGCCCGCCAGGTCCACAGCGGCACGGTCCAGATCAACTCGTCGTCGCTGTGGAGGGCCGACCTCATGCCATACGGCGGCTACAAGCAAAGTGGCATCGGAAAAGAGGGCCCACGCTACGCCATCGAAGAAATGACCGAGCTGAAGACCGTGGTCATCCACGGCCTCGACAGCTGAGAGCTTGCGAAAAAATCCCGATTCGAGTGTCTCGCGCTCAAGACGAGAATCCGATGGTCAAGCGAGAAGATGCCTCGTGCGGGCTCCTTGTGCCTCGCTGCGGCCTGGATGAGACCAGGCTGGGCTTGAAGTGGTCCCTGGGCATGTCGGCCGCCGTATGGAGGCGATTTGGTGGCACGGATCGATTTTTTCACAAGCTCTGAGCGGTCGCGGAAGGGAGCGGTGATGCCCGGCGCGGAGGGGAGCTGGAAGGGGGAAGCGCCCGCTCCCGGCAACCCGGCCGCGAGGACACGCACTCAGGAGCCACCTTCCAACTCGATCATCAAGGTCGCACTTGCCAGCTTCATCGGCACCGCGATCGAGTGGTACGACTTCTTCCTCTACGGAACCGCCGCGGCGCTGATCTTCAACAAGCTGTTCTTCCCGACGTTAGATCCCTTGGCGGGAACGCTGGCCGCGTTTGCGACGTTCGCGGCCGGGTTCTTCGCTCGTCCGGTGGGCGCTGTCGTCTTCGGCCACTTCGGTGATCGGATCGGCCGCAAGACGATGCTGAGCCTGACGCTGATCATCATGGGCCTGTCGACGTTCACCATCGGCCTGCTGCCGACCTACCAGTCCATTGGCGTCTGGGCGCCCTGCCTCCTGGTGCTGTTCCGCCTGATCCAGGGGTTCGGCCTCGGCGGCGAGTGGGGCGGTGCGGTCCTGATGGCCGTGGAGCACGCGCCTGCCAACAGAAGGGGATTCTATGGAAGCTGGCCACAGACCGGCGGGCCGGCCGGCCTGCTGCTCTCGACTTTCGCGTTCCGCGTTGTCGCGTCGCTGCCCGAACAGGAGTTTCTTACCTGGGGTTGGCGGATCCCGTTCCTGGCCAGCCTGGTCCTCGTAGGCGTCGGCACGTTCATCCGACTGCGCATCGCGGAGTCTCCGGCCTTCGCGAAGGTCAAGCAGGCCGGGACGGAGGCGCGTCTTCCCATCGTCGAGCTGCTCCGGACGCACAAGAAGAACATCCTCCTCGCCATGGGTGCGCGATTCGCAGAGAACGGCTTCTACTACATCTTCACCGTGTTCGTGCTTGCCTACGCAACGGAACGGCTGGCCATCCAGCGCGGATCCATCCTGACCGGGGTCCTGATCGCTTCCGGCTTCCATCTCATTGCGATTCCCGCATTCGGGGCGCTCTCCGATCGCGTCGGGCGGCGCCCCGTCTACATGGCGGGCGCGGCGTTCTCGGCGCTGTTTGCTTTCCCCTTCTTCTGGCTGGTCGACACCCGCGTCGAGATGCTCGTCTGGCTGGCGATCGTTCTCGGCGTCGCCATCGGTCACGCCGCGATGTACGGCCCGCAGGCGAGCTTCTTCTCGGAGATGTTCGGGACCCGGGTCCGCTACAGCGGCGCATCGCTGGGCTACCAGCTCGCGTCGGTGTTCGCCGGGGGCCTGTCGCCACTCATCGCCACCGCGCTGCTCGCGGCAGCCGGCGGCCGGCCGTGGATGGTATCCGTCTACATGGTCGGCCTCGCGATCGTCACTCTTGTCTCGGTCTCCCTGGCAGCAGAGACGTACCGGGAGGCGACTACCGAGGAGGAATGAGATGAAGCACCGATCCCTCCCACGACGCGTTCGCGGTTCGTGCTGCCGAGGGGACGCCTCCGGCATTGCGGCTCGGTGCCGGTCATGAAGCCGAGGGGAGTCGCCATGACGGCTCGACTGTTTTTCCTGCTCCTGGGAGCTTTCCCCCTGGTCGCTCACGCCCAGGTTCGCATCGAAACCGGACTCATCTCGGGAACCGCGGGCAACAACCCCACCGTCCGCGTCTTCAAGGGAATCCCCTTCGCAGCCCCACCGACTGGCGACCTTCGTTGGGCGCCACCCCGTCCAGTTACCCCTTGGGAAGGCGTCCGCACGGCCACCGAGTTCGCCCCCTCCTGCCCACAGCACCCCTACACGAAGGACTCCCTGTACTACCGGCCTCCATCACCCGCAAGCGAGGACTGCCTCTACCTCAACGTTTGGACCGCCGCCGCTGGGACCGACGAGAGACGGCCCGTCATGGTCTGGATCCACGGTGGTGCCCTGACTCGCGGCTCCGGCTCCCTGCCGCACTACGACGGCACGGCGCTCGCCACGAAGGGCGTCGTCGTCGTGACCATCAACTACCGCCTCGGCGCCCTGGGGTTCATGGCACACCCTCAGCTCTCGGCGGAGTCCGAGCACGGCTCATCGGGCAACTACGGCTTCCTCGACCAGGTCGCCGCACTCCGTTGGGTGCAGAGGAACATCACGGCCTTCGGTGGCGACCCCTCGCGCGTGACCATCGTCGGAGAATCCGCGGGAGCGCGGAGCGTGTGCGTGCTGATGGCAACCCCGCTCGCCAGGGGGCTCTTCCACCGCGCGATCGGGCAGAGTGGCGGGTGCTTCGGGACCATGCCCACCCAAGAGGACGCCGAGAAGGCCGGAGCCGAGTTCGCCAAGGCGCTGGGCGCCGATGACGAGAATGCCATCCGCTCCCTCCGGGCCTTGCCGGCACAGGCGATACTGAAGCAGGACACCGGCGCCCGTTTGCCGGTGTCCGTGGACGGCTGGCTCATTCCCAACGAGACGGCCAGCATCTTCGCCGCCGCCAGACACAACGACGTCCCCCTCATCGTCGGATCCAATGCCGACGAGGGAACGGCCTTCGTGCGGTGGCCCGAGGACCGCAGCGCTGCTGCGTACCGCGCCATCGTCGGCAAGCGGTTCGGAAAACTCTCCGAGCAGTTCCTGCGCCTCTACCCAGCGAGTACGGACATCGCGGGACAGGTGGCCGCGGTCGACAGCTTCCGCGACGAGGTCTTCGGCTGGCAGGCGCGCACGTGGGCCCGACACGTGGCCAACAGTGGATCCTCGAAGGCGTACCTGTACTACTTCACACGAGTGCCACCCGGCGCGACGGCGGGCCGCTACGGCGCCTACCACGCAGCCGAGATCCCCTACATGTTCAACAATCTACTGCCGCCACGACCGTGGGAGGCGCTCGACCGCGCGCTTGCGGAAACAATGCTCGGCTACTGGGTGAGCTTCGCGACCACCGGCCGGCCCGGCGGCGACGGCCTGCCACTCTGGCCCGCGTACGATCCGACAACTGGAGAGACCATGGAGCTCGGTGAGACCGTCACCGTTCGCCGCCATGTGAACCGGGCCGAGCTGGATTTCTTCGACGCGTACCAGCAGCAACGGCGCGAGGGCGGAGCGAATCGGTGAGTACGTCCGTCCCAGCCGTCCACCCAAAGCCCGGCTCACGATCGGGGTCGCTGACCCGTTCCGGGACCTGACCTGCCGAAGGGGGGAGCGATGCCGAGAGCTCGTCGGAAAACCAACGCTGGTCGCAACGCGTCTCGGCAAATGACCGTCGTTGGCCTTGCTGTCTTCGCAGTGCTGCTTTACGCGGCAGCCTGCACCTGGTCGAAGGGCGCGCCGGACGGTGACCGGCTGGTCACCGCCGCTGCAGGGCCTCCGAGAGTCACCGTTGCCGGAGAGGTGCTCGAGGGGACCTTCTTCGGCGAGAGCCGGCACCAGGCCGTATTCAAGGGCATCCCGTACGCGGCACCACCGGTGGGCCATCTCCGCTGGCAACCCCCGCTGAACCACCAGCCGCGCAGCGGCGTGCAACCCGCGCTGGAGTACGCACCGGCGTGTGTCCAGCCAGCATGGAACCTGGCTTTCGCGAGGAACATCGCGACGACCTTCGGCACGGACCCCGATCTGGTACCGGCGCTGACTCAGACCAGCGAGGACTGTCTCTTCCTGAACGTGTGGACGGCCACCTGGGAGAGCACCAAGAGGAAGCCTGTCATGATGTGGATCCATGGCGGCTCCAACGTCAGCGGGGCCGGGAGCGAAGTCCCCTACGACGGGGCGAACCTGGCGCGCAAGGGCGTCGTCGTCGTGACCATCAACTACCGCCTGAACGTCTTCGGCTTCCTCGCCCACCCGGCCCTGAGCGCCGAGTCGCCCCATGCAGCGTCCGGGAACTACGGCCTGCTCGACCAGATCGCTGCTCTGAAGTGGGTTCGGAGAAACATCGAAGCCTTCGGCGGCGATCCCGAGCGGGTGACGGTATTCGGTGAGTCGGCAGGGGCCATCGATGTCGGCTACCTGATGGCCTCGCCGCTCGCCAAGGGGTTGTTTCATCGCGCCATTTCCCAAAGCGGCGGGGCCGCCATCGCGGACTTCCGGCTGCTCGCCGACGAAGAAGCCCGGGGGTCGAAGTTCGCCGACGCGCTCGGCGTGAGCGCGGGCAGTGACGTGCTCGGCGCCCTGCGGGCAGTCGAGCCCGGTGCGCTGCTCCACAAGGCCATGACCGCATTCCCGGGTGGCCCCAGCTTTGCGCCGAACACCGACGGGTGGGTCCTGCCCAGGCCGCCCGGGCTGAGCTTCGAGGCCGGCAAGCAGCACGAAGTGCCGCTCCTGATCGGCGTCAACGCCGACGAGTGGACGACACTCCGCTTCTTCACTCCCCGCTACGATGTCGAGAGCTTCCGAGCGGCTCTACGGGCGGCCTACAGCGCGAACGGCGACCGGGCAGTCGCGCTCTACCCTGCGAACGCGCCCGAAGACCTGGTGCACGCAACCGACAGGTGGCTCACCGATATCTGGTTCGTGGGCCCGTCGAAGCTGATGGCCCGTTGGATGAGCACGGTGCCGAGCAACACCTACTTCTACGTCCTCACGCGTCACCTGCCCGCACCGGGCGGCGCCAAGCTCGGCGCGTACCACGCCGCCGAGATGGCCTATGTCTTCGACAACCTAGATGACGAGGCATGGGTGCCGCGGGGGGCCTACGACCGAGAGCTTGCCGACATCATCGGCCGCTACTGGGTGCAGTTCGCAACCACCGGGGACCCCAACGTCGAGGGCCTCCCGGCCTGGCCGCCTTACAACCGAGAGACCGACACGCACCTCGAGCTCGGCGACGAGGTCGGGGCGCGATCGGGCTTCCGGCGCGAGGCGTGCGAGCTGTTCGAGGCGATGCTCGAAACACGCATGCGGGCGAAGCGCTAACCCGGTTCGCCCTTGTACACGGACCTTGAGAGGACGCCACGGGCTCTCGATGAGACGACGAGGTCATCGCCCGCCGAAGAGCGTGTGTGCGAACTCGCCGATTCCGGCAAGCGCCTCGGCTGACTCCGGAAGATCGAACTGCTGGAACACGTGGAGCGTGTCGTCCCAGATTTGTAGAGCGACATCGACCCCGGCCTCGCCCGCCCGTTCGGCGAACATCAGCGCGTCATCGAGGAGCATCTCGCTGGCACTCACCTGGATGAGGAGAGGCGGCAGGCCGTGGAGATCAGCGTACAGCGGCGAGACGGTGGGATCGCGGGGATCCGCCCCGGCCAGGTACGCCTCCACCCACCAGAACACTCCAAGGTCGGCGAGCACCGGATCAGTGGCGCCGTTGGTGACGTACGACCTTCCGGCAAGTGCCAGGTCAGTTCCTGGGGCGAGGCAGAGACCACCTGCGGGCAGAGGAAGACCCTCATCTCGTATTCTGAGTAGAGTCGTCAACGTGTAGTAACCGCCGGCCGAGTCACCTGCGATCACGATGCGGCGCGGGTCCAGCCCCGATGCCAGCAGCCAGCGATAGGACCTGACACAGTCCTCCTGTCCGGCGGGGAAAGGATGCTCGGGAGCGAGCCGATAGTCGACGCTCAAGACCCGCGAGCGTGTCGCCCTCCCGATCTTCACGCTGAGGATGCGCATGAAGCTCGGCGAACCCATGATGTAGCCGCCGCCGTGGAAGTAGAGGACCACGCGATCAGGTCGCGCCTCGGGCACGACCTGCCATTCGGCGGCAGTCCCGTCCGCATCGGCGCTCCCCACGTGCACATCCGGAGTGGGGTGGCTCGACTGCAGGGCCGCCGCTCTGTACTCCACCGCGAAGCGGTGCTGGCGAGCGATGAAGAGCTGTTCAGGCCGGGTCAGGAGCCCGCTGACGTTCTCGCCGGCAAACCAGCGCGCGTTGCCTTCCATGATCTTCGACCACAGCGCTCCAAAGTCCAGGACCTGATTCTCCGGGGCGCCGAGGAACACGGCTGCAGACTGCTCCCTGAGCCGCTGGATGAGGTCGAGGATCTCGAGAACCTCGGGCCGAACGATCTTGGCGTTGTCCAGAATCGTCATCCCCATCCCCCGCCACGGGTCTTCGGGCCCGTCCCCTCAGTGCGAGCCCGCATCCCGGTGCCTCAGACGCGCTCGAGGATCATCGCGATCCCCTGACCGACCCCGATGCACATCGTGCACAGGGCGTACCGCCCGTTGCTGCGCTGCAACTGGTGGAGGGCGGTAGTCACCAGACGAGCACCGCTCATCCCCAGCGGGTGACCGATGGCAATCGCACCACCGTTGGGGTTGACGCGGGGATCGTCGTCGGCGAGACCCAGGTCCCGAGTCACCGCCAGGGACTGCGAGGCGAACGCCTCATTGAGCTCGATGACATCCATCTGGTCCAGGCTCATCCCGGTCCGGGCGAGGAGCTTCCTGGTGGCCGGGGACGGCCCGAAACCCATGATTCGCGGCGGTACGCCCGCCGTCGCCATGGCAACCACTCGCGCCTTCGGCGTCAGACCGTGCCTTCGTGCCGCCGCCTCGGATGCGACCAGCAAGGCACACGCTCCATCGTTGACCCCGGAAGCGTTGCCGGCTGTGACAGACCCGTTCTTGCGGAAGAGGGCGGGCAGCGTGGCGAGCTTCTCGGCGGTCGTACCCGGCCTGGGGTGCTCGTCGGTATCGACCACGAGGGGCTCCTGCCTGTGGCGGGGTACCAGAACCGGGACGATCTCCTCGGCGAGGACGCCTTTCTCCATGGCGGCTGCAATCTTGACCTGGCTCCAGGCGGCGAAGCGGTCCTGATCCTGGCGCGAGATTCCGAACTCCTCCGCCACGTTCTCGGCCGTCTCGGGCATCGAATCGACGCCGTACTGCACCCGCATCAGCTCGTTGACGAAACGCCAGCCGATGGTGGTGTCATAGAGCTGCACGTCCCTGCTGAATGCCGTGGAAGCCTTGCCCATGACGAACGGCGCTCGTGACATCGACTCGACTCCACCGGCGATGATCAGGTCCTGCTCAGCGGCCTTGATCGCCCGGGCCGCGATGCCCACGGCGTCCATGCCCGACCCGCACAGACGGTTCACCGTGGTGCCGGGAACGGACGGGGGCAGAGCGGCGAGCAGCAGCGCCATCCGGGCGACGTTGCGGTTGTCCTCGCCGGCCTGGTTCGCGCAGCCCAAGACAACGTCATCGACGAGAGAGAAGTCCACGCCCGGATTCCGTGCCTGCAGGGCCTTGATCGGAACTGCCGCCAGGTCGTCCGCCCGAACGGCCGCGAGAGCGCCACCGTAGCGCCCGACCGGGGTCCTAATCGCATCGCAAAGATAGGCTTCTCGCATTTCACTCTCCTTGCTGACACTCGGGCCGGCAGCGAACCTGCCCCGCGGCTTGCGAACACCTCAACGACATCCTGCCCATGTCACCTCGTTCCTGGCTCGGGCTCTCCGCTACAGGGCCGCCCTGAAGATGGCATCGATGTCGCCTCGATTAAGGGGCTTGATGTTGTAGGAGAGGAGCCGCTGCTGGCGGAGCGCACCCTCGGTGAGCTGGGGCACATCATCCCTTTTGATCCCCAGTGCGCTGAGCCGGGTCTCGAGTCCGACCTCGGCGATGAGGATCTCGAGGGCGTCGGCTAGGCGATTGGCAGCCGCGTACTCGTCCCTGTTCTCGAAGTTCGGAATGACGGCGCCGGCGATCTGGGCGTAAAGCGGCGCCGCCTCCGGCAGGTTGTGCCGCATCACGGGCACGAGGACCACGGCGTTGCTACCTCCATGGGAAACGTGGAACTGCGCGCCGACGGGATAGGCGAGGGCGTGCACGGCCCCGACCGTTGCATTGGCGAAGGCGAGACCGGCAAGCATGGATCCCGTCAGCATCCGCGCGCGCGCCTCCACCTGCTCGCCGTCCTCGACGACGGTGCGAATGCTCCCGTAGAGCAGCTCCATCGCGTGCAGCGCCAGGCGGTCGGAGACGGGGTTCTTGCGAACGCCGGACGTGAATGCCTCGATGGCGTGCACCATGGCATCGACCCCGGTCGCCGCGGTGACCTTCCGCGGCAGCCCCAGAGTCAGCTCCACATCGAGGATCACCGTGTCGCACATGAGCTGCGGCGCCAGGATCGGGCTCTTGTCCTGGTTGTCTGCGGTGACGACGGCCACCTTGGTCACCTCGGATCCGGTACCGGCGGTGGTCGGGATCAACACCAGCGGGTGCCTCTCTCCCTTGGCACGGTCGACCCCGTAGAGGTCTTCGAGGGGCTGCGGCGAGGCCGCGAGGAGGGCCGCGAGCTTCGCCACGTCCATGGGGCTCCCCCCACCCATGCCGACCACCCCATCCACGTTGTTCGCGCGAGCGAAGGCGGCAGCTTGGCGGACGGTCTTTGCGGAGGGGTCAGTCTCCACCTCGTCAAACACGAAGACCTCGACCCCTTTCCGGCGCAGAGCCTCAACCACTCTTCCGGCGAGGCCGAGGTCCACCAGTGTCCGATCGGTCACAAGGAGCACCCGAGCCGCGGACCGCAGACTGTGGTCGTCGACAAGGCGCCTGATGCCGCCTGCCTCGGAGATGATCGTTCCCGGCATCCGAAACTCGAACCCGCTCATGGTCTCTCTCCTCTGTTGCGTGGCGCGGGCCTGCACCGGTCGGAAGCCGCCGACTGCGTCACCACACCGACCACCCTCTCGGATGGTCCGCCGCGACACCGACCGGCCAAGAGTCTCCTGCCTCTCAAGCCCGTTGAGCTGTCGTCACACATGCGTCGAGAGTCCAACCGTCAGGCCGCCGCACACGAAGAGAGTCTGGCCGGTGATGAAGGAGCTCCGCGCATCCAGGAAGAAGCTCACCGCATGAGCGACATCCTCCGGCGTCCCGAGACAACCCATGGGGATTCTGGAGATGATGTCCCTGGTTCTTTGGGAGTCAGGCGGATTGTTGCCGGAGAACGCTTCTGTTCCGATTGGGCCCGGAGCCACGGCGTTGACCGTAATCCCATCGCGGGCAAACTCCAGGGCCCAGGTGCGCGTCATTGCTCCAAGCGCCCCCTTGCTCGCGCTGTACGCTGTCCGCAGCTCCTTGCCGAGCACCGCGCGACTCGTGATCGAGACGATTCTCCCGGTCTTGAGCCGCCGCATGGCCGGAAGCACCGCCTGAACGCAGAGGAGCGCGGCGCGGACGTTCAGGTTGAAGACGTCCACGAGGTCCTCAAGACCGGTACTCTCGGCGGGGGCGGGACGCACGATGCCAACGTTGTTCACCAGACGAGTCACGTCCCACTGCGCTGTGATGCGATCGAGGACCGCGCGGGTCGCATCAGCATCCATCAGGTCCACGGGCAAGAACTCTTCGCTGGAGTTGCTGGCCGGCTCCTCCTGGTCGAGAACGACGACGCGATACCCCTCGTCCAAGAGCCGCCGTGTTATTCCCGCGCCGATACCTCGCGCTCCTCCGGTCACGAGAACTGTGTCCCCGCTCATCCTTCCTCCCCGCACCCGGACGCGGGCGTCGCACCCTCCGGACGCGAATCCTCGTCCGATGGTACGGCGTGTCGCTCCACTCCACCACTCCGACAGGCTCCTCGAATCACGCGCGCGCTCCTGCTTCTGCTGCCAGGAGCTCGGCCACGCCGGATGTCTCACAGGGCTTCAGCTCCCGCAGAACCGCCAGCTCACGAGCGGTAGGCGGATCGGTCTCGCCGATGTCGTCGGCCACCTGCAGGTTCCACCCGGTGGCAGCCACGACCGCCCCCGGGCTCACGCCGGAATGGACCTTGGTGAGGACGAGCTCGCGGCTGACCGGGTGCGGCTCGAGGATCCCGAGGTCTGTGATCACAGCCTCGGGGCCGCGCCCCGGGAGCCGGAGAGCGTCCCGGCTGTCCCCGCCATCAAGGAACCCCACCGAGGTGACGAAGTCGAGTGTTTCGACGAAGCTTCTCGTGTCCTGGCGGAGCATGACGAGGGTTCGCGAGCAGAAGCCGGCGATTTCGGGCGCTCCCCCAGCGCCTGGAAGCCGGACCTTCGGGGCGTGGTAGTCGCCGATGACGGTGGAGTTGAGGTTCGCGTACCGATCGATCTGGGCGGCACCGAGAAAACCGGTCCGGATCTTGGCGCCCTGGAGCCAGTAATTGAACATCTCCGGCACGGACACGACGGCCTTGGCGGTGCGGCTCAGCTCCGGATCGCCGATCGAGAGAGGCAGCACGGACGGCGCGGTGTCAAGGGTCCCACTCTCATAGATCATCGACAGTTTCGTTGCGTGCGTCCTGCGGGCAAGGTTGGCCGCCTTGCTGGGAAGCCCGATGCCGATGAAGACGATGTCGTCCTCCTCCAGCATCCGTGCAGCGGCGACGATCATCATCTCCTCTGGACTGTAAGTGCCTTCAGACATAGCCGTGGTCCCCCAGCTTTCTCAGGTACTCGCCGAAGTCAACCGTACCGAGGACGAACAACTCCATCCACTCCCTGAAGGAGTCGAAGTCCTTGCTAACCTCGCCCCACTTGACGTAGAAGGAGTTGCTCCGGTCGTAGTAGCCTTCCGCGTACGAAGGGAAGGCCCCCATCGGGACGCGACACACCGCCGTGACCACCCACCTTGGAATGACGACGCCCCCTGCCGACTCGTCGACGGAATCGACGATTTCCTCCACCGTCACGATGCTGTGTTCGGCAGCCAGGACAGCCTCTTTCTGCACTCCCGGAATCCCCCGCAGCCACACATTCCCCTCGCGGTCGGCTCGTTGGGCGTGAATGATCGCGACGTCCGGGCGAATGGCAGGTACGGCCGTCAGCTCCTCGCCGGTAAAGGGACACGTCATGAAGCGGATGTTGGGGTTGATGTCCGGATAGCCGGTACCACGATAGCCCTTGAAGATCGCGACCGGCATGCCGGAGGCGCCAGCCTGATAGGCGTTGGCCATGGCCGCGTGGGCGTGCTCCTCGAACTCCATCGGGTGAGGGATGCCCTTCTCGTACGCTTCGCGGAGACGGAAGAGCGACCCGACTCCGGGGTTGCCCCCCCAGGAGAAGACCAGCTTGTCCGCGCAGCCCATGCCGATGAGCTGATCGTAGATGACATCCGGAGTCATCCGGATGAGCGTGAGATGGCGGATGTTCTGCCTGATGATCTCGAGTCCCGCGGCATTCGGGATCAGGTGCGTGAACCCCTCCGCCGCCAAGGAGCTCCCCGGCCTGACGTACTTCGCGATGGCCTCTTTCAACTCCAGGAATTCTGTCATGAGCTTCTCCCCCCCAACGGTACCGATCCGGGTCGCTGCCCGGCAGCGGAGACTGATCCGGTAGCCCTCCCGCCCGAGGGACTGAGCGCTGCACCCTCGTGCCACCCCGTCTTGGCCTCAACGCAAGGCCACGCGGCGCCGCACCCTTCGGTCCGGATCGTCAACGGGCTCCCCCTCACAGGCCCTCCTCGCCTGCGGCTCGGGCACGGTCGAACCGGTTGGCTTCCTCGCGACCGACGTGACGCCCGGCAAGTGTCAGGAAGACCGCAGCGAGAACGAACGATGCCAACGAAACCATGAGGCCGGATCGCAGCGCATCGGCGCTGCTGTATCCGGCCGCCACGAACGCGTCACTCACTCGTCCGATCGCATAGGGCCCCAAGGCCAGGCCGATGAACGTCACGGTCAGGATGTAGAAGGCAGAGGACGCCCCGCGCATTCGCGGAAGCACGAGCTCATTGGCCGTTGCGACCACGGGTCCGATCCACATGGGCGCGGTCACTACGAAGAGGAAGTACAGCGCATAGGCGACGTGGAGATTCGTCGTCAGCAACATGGCCACGGCTGTAGGCGCCGTAAGCGCAATGCTGGCGAACCCTACGAGCACACGTGCCAGCGGAGTCCTCGGCTTGAGGCGATCCGAGATGATCCCGCCGGCGTTGATGCCAATCAGACCGCCGACCGCCCCTGTCAACCCGAGCACCGTTCCGGCCTCGCCCGCACTCACGCCATGCACCCGTATGAAGAACGCCGCCGCCCAGAATCCGAAGCCGTTCGTCACCACGGCGATCCAGGAGAAACCGATGATCCCGTAGACCAGTGCGCGGCTGCGGAAGATCATCTCGAACGCGGGGCGATCGCGGGCCGCGAGGCTCTGGACCCAGGAGACGAACGCATACAGGCCGATCGCCAGCGCAATCCACTGTGCGGGGTTCCCAAGCCAGGCGATCAAGGCCCAGGCCGCCGCCGCGAGTCCCGCGGCGAAGCCGAGATTGCGAGCGATCGCACGCTGGCCCGCACCGGTACGGAAGAGGCTCCACACGGTCAACGGCGGGACGACCGCCAGCAGCTCTCGACCAAACTCCCGGAACGGGCGAGGATGCGTCGCAGCCGTCGCGATGCCATCGCTCCGGCCGCGCACCGGCTCGCGCAAGGTCGAGACCCAGACGGCGAGGAGAACGCCGGGAAAACCCACTACCAGGAACGCGGCCTGCCAGGCGTGCAGACCGAACGGCGCGCCTCCGTGTGGAAAGAGCGTCTTCCAGCCGTCGACGACCCAGCCGCCGAGAAAGACGCCGATACCTGCGCCGATGTAGATCCCGCTCGAGTAGATCGACATGGCGGTAGCCCTGAGCCGGGGTGGAAAGTAGTCGCAGAGCATCGAGTAGGCGGCCGGGCTCGCGCTCGACTCGCCCACCCCGACGCCGATCCGGTAACCTGCCAGTGACAGGAAGCTCCTGGCGGTTCCGGACAGCGCCGTCATGAGGCTCCAGAAAGCCAGCCCGATAGCAATCAAACGCGCGCGGATCCAGGTGTCGGCCAGCCGCCCTAGCGGTATCCCGAACACGGCATAGAAGACCGCGAACGCGGTCCCGTAGAGAAAGCCGAGCTGCGCGTCAGCAAGACCGAGGTCGCTCTTGATCTCCTGAGCCAGGATCGCTAGGATGTTCCGATCGATGAAGTTGAAAACGTAGACCACCGTGAGAATCACGGCCACGTACCACGCGTAGCAGCCGTCAGCCTCGGGTCGGCCCTCGTGGAGCGCAGGCCGACCCTCAGCCCCGGGACCGTCTCCGACGGCTTCCTTCGCACCTCGCAGGGCTCTCACTGTTCCCGTTGCCACCGTGGCTCCCGCTTCGGTGCTCGTGCTGCCGCCTGGCCGCCCAGGAAAATCACCCAGACAGACACAGCATCGTTCGGGGAGGGGCGGACGCAACGCCAGCGCCGCCGAGTGAGCTGCGTCCGCCTCGATGTTTCGCCGCCGGTCAGAACTCGAGCTTCAGCCGGATCTGGCCTCGCCGTGGGTTGACCCAACCGCTGGGGGTAAAGTCCTCCCCCTCGTAAAGCGTCCACGTGGAGTAGTACTCGACAGCATCCTCGTTGAACACGTTCAGTACCTGGACGCCGACGCTGAGATCGACCCCCCCTCCCAGCGCGAAGGTCTTCTGAAGACCGAGATCGAAGATCTTCTGGGTCGGGAGCCGGAGGCCATCGCTTGCATCCGCGGTGATCGTTATGGCGCTCCCGGACGGCGCGACGACCTGAGCCAGTCGGAGATAAGGCCGGCCACTTTGAATGTTGAGGACACCGCCCAGTCGCACACCCCACCCGACGTCGACGTTGCTCTGCACCCGGAACATGTGCGTGCGATCCCCCTGGAGAAGGTGCTTGGCGTTGACCCAGTCGTTGGGATCCGACCCCGAGTCCGTGGTGAAGCCGGGGAGACCCTGCCCGAGGGATCCGTTATCGTGGGGCCGGGAGTTGATCCCTTCGGTCTTCGAGTACGTGTACGACGCCATCAGGTCCCAACCGTCCGAGTAGCGTTTCTTGAACGTGAGCACGGCGCCGCGGTAGTCGATGTAGTAGTTGGCGTCGGGGGCAAGTGAGCCGGGACCCGGGCCGTTGCCCTTCCTGCGCGTCGGTTGCGTGATCACGTCGACCAACTCGAGCTGCTGCCCCGTAAACGGGTCGGTCCAGGTGAACGGCTGATAGACTCCGTCGTCCATGATCTGCCAGCCGATGATGTCGTCGGTGTCCTTGTGCGTGAGCTGGAGACCGATGGCGTAGTCCTGGCCGAGCTGATGCTCCACCGCAAGCGAGTACTGCCAGGTATAGGGGTTCTTGACGTTGGGATCCAGAAGCTCATTGGCCGGAGCCGTGGGCTGGGAGTAGATCTGCCCCCAGGCTGGGTAGACCCAGAACAGCTCCAGCGGCCCGCGACCGGGAGCGGGGTAGTACCAGGCGGAGGAGACCGGCCCGTCCCAGAAGAGACCGATGGCGCCACGAACCACCGTTCTGCCATCGCCCCTCGGCTGCCAGGCGAAACCGATACGCGGCGCCCAGTTCTTCCAGTCGATCATGTCGGCGCCGGGGATTGTCTCGCCAGTGGGGTTGCCGTCCACATCGAGCTTCGGGAAATCAGGGATGCGGCCCTTCTGGTGATCGTAGCGCACGCCGACATCGACGGTCAGGCGTTTGCCGATCTTCCAGGAGTCACTGATGAACCCCGACAGTGACTCGACGTTGGCCCCGTAGATGAAAGGGTCAACCCGCCAGCGGAAGGCGTAATACTTGAAGTACTTCGCGGGCTGGCGCCACCAGAAGCTCGAGTTGCCGACGGTCCGCCGCGCCTCCCCCGCCGTGTACTGCACGCCGAACTTGAACTCGTGCTGGCCGCCGAGGAACTGGTCCGCGTAGTGGGAGAGCGTGACGTCCGCCTGTGTGTACTCCTCCTTCCGGTCCTTGAACCAGAAGACGCCGCCCTTGTTGAGGGCCGGCCCGACGTCGAGATCGTCGAGGAACCACTCCTCGGTGCTGCCGGTTCGTGACGCCATGTCGCGCTTGCTGGTCCAGGCGCCGGCGCGCACGTTGAGGAGGTCGTTCGCGGACACCATGGCGTTGTAGTCAACGGTGATCAGATCGGTCTTCAAATCGGTAACCATGACGTTGGAGAGCGCCGTGTACATGTCGGGAGCTGGCACGGTGTCCGAGGTCTGGTAGTGTCCCCGCACATCGAGGCGCTGATTCTCCGTGACCTGCGACGTGAGCTTCAGGTCGTACCGATCTGTCTTGATTCCGGTACCGGGAAGGTCGGCCACGTTGTTCGGTCCTGTAGCCGTCTCGTCGTAATACTGGATCCCCGCAAAGAACCACACCTTGTCCCGCACGACGGGCCCACCGAGCGTCGCCCGGGCATCGTAGTAGTGGTCGGTCATGAACTTCCCGCCGGGATCGTTGAGCCGGTAGTCGGGGAGGTCTTGCGTGTCGAGGTTCACGTTGCTGCCGGTCAGATTCTGGCTTCGGTAGTAGAAGTCGAGGCCACCACGGAACTCTTTCGTTCCGGACTTGGTGACAACGTTGTACACGTTACCCATGGTGTTTCCGTACTCGGCGCCGGCGCCCACTCCCATGAGTTGGGTCTCCGCGATGACGCTGGGGTTCAGGTTGATCGACAACCACCCACCCTCGGGCGCCGCCAGGTTCAGCCCGTCGATGTTCCACTGCTGCGAGGTGACGTTGCCGCCGTACCCCGTAAACGCGGCGGAGCCTTCGCTCGGCGCGCTCATCGCCGGCGCCAAGGCCATGATGTCGTAAAAGTTCCCTCTCGTTGGTAGGTCAACCACGAACTCCTCGTCGTAGCTTGTCGTGACGCTGGCGCTCGCCACGTCCACGATCGGCGCGGTGCCCGTGACCTTCATCTCTTCAGTGAAGGACTCCATCTGCATCTTGAAGGTCAGCGACGCGACACCGTCGATGTTGACCCTAACGCCTTCGACGGTCTGGCTCCTGAAGCCATCCAGCGACGCCGACACGGTGTAACTTCCCACCGGAAGGCTGCCGAATAGGAACCCGCCGCCCTCACCCGACACAGCCGTACGCTGCGCCCCAGGGAGCGCCTGCCCGGTGAGGACGAACGTCACACCCGGCAAGGGGTTCCCCTCCTGATCCACGACCTGGCCCCGAATCTGTCCCGTGATCTGGGCCGTGGCAGGCGTGCTCAACACGAGCAGCAGGCCCAAGCAGACGATAGAACTCACAAGCTGGAGACGCCGTCTGTCCATCTTGCTCCTCCTCCTCCCGTCGGTACAGGTACGTTCGTTATCCGAACACATGTTCGTATATCGTTCATCCGAATTCTCGTTCCACAAAGCTCGCTTGTCAAGTGTTCCCCAATCTCTAGGAACAAAGCACTTCGATTCATCGGACCCGGGGTGGTTCTTCCTCTTCCTTCAGCGACTTCCGAGACGCGCTACCATCAGCTGCATGACCGAGGCGATTCGAAGATCCCTGTTGTACGTCCCGGCCTCTTCTCAGGCCATGGTACAGAAGGCCGGCACCAGGGGCGCCGACGTGATCATCCTCGACCTCGAGGATGGCGTCGCTCCGACACACAAGGATCGCGCCCGCGACATGGTGCCTGCTTTCTTGCGCGACCTCGACTTCGGTGGTGCAGAGGTCCTCGTCCGCGCCAACCCACCCTCGTCGGCGTGGGGCAGGAAGGACCTCGAGATGCTCGCGGAGGCACAGCCCGTGGGGGTCGTGTTTCCGAAGGTCGAAGAAGCGGAGACGGTTGTCGAGATCGACAGGTTTCTCGGGTCCTCCACGGCACTGTTCCTCATGATCGAGACTGTCGATGGTGTTCTCGGTGCAGAGAAGATCGTCCGGTCCTCTCCACGGGTCGCAGGCCTTCTGTTCGGTGCGGCAGACTACCGGGAGAGCATCCGTGCCGGACGCCACCCCGACGAGCTCGAGGTGCTCCATGCCAGAAGCAGGATCCTCCTGGCAGCGCGCAGCGCCGGGGTGCACGCCTTCGATTCACCGTGGTTCGAGTACCGGGATCTGGAGGGGCTCGAGCGGAGCGCGCGACGCGTCCGCCAGCTCGGCTTCGACGGCAAGACGGCGATCCATCCCGCCCAGGTACCCGTCATCAACGCGGTGTTCTCGCCAACCGGTGAGGAGATCGAGCGAGCCCGGCGCATCCTCGATGCCATGGCCGAGGCCATTGACAGAGGGTACTATGTCGCCACCGTGGACGGTGAGATGGTCGAAGCGCTCCATCTGAAAACAGCGCAGCGTACCCTGCACCACGCTTTCCGCCTCGGGCTCATCGACTCGGCTTCCCCCACGCTCGGACCCCCGACGCTCACCTAGACGTATCCGGTTGAGGAGGGGAGAGAAGCGGCCCGGCAGGCGCCGTACCGCACCCAGGCGGAGCCGTTTTCGAAGCTGCCGCACTGGAGCTACGCGCCGACCGCTGCCGCCGAGCTATGGCTGCCGCTTCCCCGCGAAAAGGTGTTCGCGTTGTTCGCCGAGGTCCGCAACCTCGAGCGAATTACGTCGCCGCGGCTGTCATTCTGGGTGTTCACTCGAGCCGGATCCGCCCCCGCGCCACGACCGAAGGGATTCTACCCACCTCCCCTCCGAGTCCCGCTGCGTGTCCCGACAGTCGGGCCGAGAACGCGCAAGGCCGCGGCGAATGGCGCCCGAACCCGCCTCCTTGTCTACGGTGAACGGAGGACGCGCCGGGGTGGCCGAGGTTGCGTGGTGATCGTCACGCAGTCGCGCACATCGCTGATCACGCCGTCGCTGATGGTGGCACAGAGCTCGTAGGTGCCGGGCCGGTCGAGAGTGAACGCCGACGAGCTCGTGTCGGCGCCCTCGATCACCGCCCTGGCCTCCGGTCGCACGCGCGGACGGGTCGGAGGGCTGGGCTCGAGGCCCAGCCCGAGCGACCGCTCCAAGTCCGCGGGGCAAAGAAAGCCCACGGAGTCGGAAAGAGCGTCAAGGTGGCGTGCCGGGGAGGCAGGTGCGGATCTGGCGTGCGTCTCAGTCCATGGTGTAGATTGGCAGGCCAATTGCTTGGGGTCCGCCCCAGCGGGGACCGTCCCGCGCAGGCCGGGCCCGGGCGAGCCGGGGTCCCGGTCCGCCCGTGCGCACTCGGAGGTGACGTGTGATCGAGGTCGAGGGTCTGACAAAACGCTTCGTGGACAAGGACGTGGTGGACAACGTGTCGTTCTTCGTCCCCGAGGGCGAGGTGCTGGGCTTCCTGGGTCCCAACGGGGCCGGCAAGACGACGACGATGCGGATGATCACCGGCTTCCTGACGGCCACCTCGGGGAGGGTCCGGGTGGCCGGGCTCGAGGTCGAGCGCAACCCGCTGGAAGTGCGCGCGCGCATCGGGTACCTGCCCGAGAACGTGGCGCTCTACCCCGAGATGCGGGTGGAGGAGTACCTGCGCTACCGCGCCGCCGTCGAGGGCGTGCCACGCGCCGAGGTGCGGGAGCGGGTGGAGGCGGTCAGCGACCGCTGCATGGTCGGCGACGTCCGCAGGCAGCTGGCCGGCACGCTCTCGAAGGGGTACCGCCAGCGCGTGGGCCTCGCCGGGGCGCTCATCCACCGCCCGCCGGTACTGATCCTGGACGAGCCCACCGTAGGCCTGGACCCCCGCCAGATCGTCAAGGTCCGCGAGCTGATCACCGAGCTCGGGCGCGACCACACGGTGATTCTCTCCACACACATCCTGCCCGAGGTCGAGCAGGTCTGCCGGAGGGTGCTGATCATCGACGACGGCAAGATCGTCGCCGACGGAACACCCGACCAGCTGCGCAGAGGCCTGGCGGGAACCGCGGAGCTGAAGGTGCAGCTCGAGGCCCCGGAGGCCGAGGCCAAGGCGGGCCTGGAGGCGCTGCGCGGGGCGGGCAACGTGCGCAGCGACGGTAACGGCCGATTCCACGTCACCGCCGAGGGCGGCGCGGACCTGCGCCGGGACGTCTTCACCCTGGCCGTGCAGAAGGGCTGGGTGCTGCTGGAGCTCGCCCAGACGATGCCTTCGCTGGAGGACATCTTCCTGCGCCTGACCACGCGGGACGTCGCCGAGCAGGAGGCGCAGGGCGAGGAGGTGGCCAATGCGTAAGCTTCTGGCGCTCGTCCACCGCGAGCTGCTGGCGTACTTTTCGTCGCCGCTCGCCTACGTCGTGCTCACCGCGTTCCTGTTCATCAACGGCTACGTGTTCTACCTCATCGTGGCGTTCCTCAACGACCCGAGGACCCAGGCGATGGCCCCGCTAAAACTGATCTTCGGCGGCACGATCTTCTTCTGGCTCTTCCTCCTGTTCATGGTCCCGGTGATTACGATGCGCCTGCTCGCCGAGGAGCGCCGCACCGGCACGCTGGAGGTGCTGCTCACCTCCCCGGTCAGCGAGGGGCAGGTCGTCATGGGGAAGTTCCTCGCAGCGCTGGTGTTCTACCTGTTCCTCTGGGCGCCGACTCTCGTCTACGTCGCGATCCTGGCGAGCCACGCCACGATCGACTACGGCCCCGTCGTCAGCGGCTACCTGGGCATCGCCCTCCTGGGGTCCCTGTTCCTGTCCATCGGCCTGCTGACCTCGGCGCTGGTGCGCAACCAGATCATCGCCGCGATCCTGGCCTTCGCGGTGCTGGTGGTGGTGTTCTCCCTCGGGCTGGTGGAGAACCTCGCCACCGGAACGGCGGTCAAGGGCCTCCTCGGCTACATGAACCTGTGGAACACCATGGACGACTTTGCCCGCGGCATCGTGGACACCCGGCACGTCGTGTACCCGGTGAGCCTCGCCGGGCTGTTCCTCTTCCTCGCCACCAAGGCGCTGGAAGCGAGCAAGGGGAGGTGAGTCGTGCGCAAGGACAGAATCGCCGTCGCATCGAGCGCCACCGCCGGCATCATCCTGGCGGTCGCCCTCGTGGGCATGCTGAACTGGCTCTCCTACCGCCACTACCTTCGCGGTGACTGGACGTCCTCCAAGATCTACTCGCTCTCCGACAAGACCAAAAACGTCCTGAAGGGGATCAAGGACGAGGTGCGTGTCGTGGTACTCATGACCCCGAACACCCCGCTCTTCACCGAGACGAAGGAGCTGCTCTCCCGGTACGAGGCGGTATCGCCCAAGCTCAAGGTGGAGTTCATCGACCCCGAGCGCGACCCGCTGCGCACGAAGCAGCTGGCCCAGGAGTTCGGGGTCTCGGCCGCCAACACCGTGGTCTTTGCTTCGGGTGGCCGGAAGAAGTACGTCACCTCGGACCAGCTCGCGGACTATGACTACTCCGGGATGCAGACGGGGCAGCCCCCGAAACTCAAGGGGTTCAAGGGCGAGGAGCAGTTCACCGCGGCCGTCCTGGCCGTGGTCTCCCCGAAGGTACCCAAGGTCTACTTCGTGACCGGGCACGGGGAGCATGACCCGGACAGCGTCGGCGAGGACGGGATGTCGCAGCTGCGGGAGCTGCTCAAGCGCGACAACCTCGAGGTCTCCAAGGCCACGCTCCTGTCGGGCTCGGTCCCGGCCGACTGCGACCTGCTGGTGATCGCCGGGCCTCGAACACCGCTCACCGACCCCGAAAAGAGCGCGCTCTCGGGTTACCTGGAGAAGGGCGGGCGCGCCCTCGTGCTGCTCGACCCCGTGCTCGGCGCACAGCAGCGGCCCTCCGGTTTGGAGGAGTTCGTCAAGGCGTACGGCGTCCAGGTCAACAACGACCTCGTCATCGACCCTGCCCGCAAGCTGCCGTTCTTCGACGTGTCGGCGGTGTACGTGACCGACTTCCGCTCCCACCCCTCGGTCGACGGCCTGCAGGGCCTCGCCGTGCTGCTCCCGGTGGCGCGCTCCGTGACCACGACCACCGCGCAGGGTGCGACCTCCACGATCCTGCTCACTACCTCCGATAAGGGGTGGGGCGAGACCAACCTCGACCTGCTGATCAGGACCGGGCAGGCTCAGAAGGACGCCAAGGACACCCCCGGCCCGGTGGCACTGGGCGTCGCCGCTCAGTCGGAGAAGGACAAGGACCGGGGGTGGCGGCTCGTGGTCTTCGGCAACTCCGCGTTCGTGACGAACGCGCAGATCGCCAACGCCGGCAACGTCAACCTCGGCCTCAACACGGTGAACTGGCTGGCCAAACAGGAGCAGGCCCTGGGCATCGCGCCGCGCTCGCCCGAGCAGGTGCAGCTGTTCCTGTCCGCGAATCAGATGCGCACGGTCTTCCTGATCTCTCTAGTCGGGCTGCCGGTGTTCGCAATCGCGCTGGGCGTTGCCGTGTGGTGGCGGCGCCGCCACTAGGAGGGGACCATGCGAATCGGCCGACTGGTGATGCTCGCGATGGTGGTGCTCGCCCTGGGCGCGTACATCGTGCTGGTCGAGCGCCACGCGCCCACCACCGACGAGCGCAAGGAGCGCGAGGGGAAGGTGTTCGCCGGCTTCGATCAGGCCAAGGCGCGCCGCGTCGTGATAACCAACTCGCACGGGCGCTTCGAGCTCGTCAAGGAAAAGGACGCCTGGGCGCTCAAGGCGCCGCTCGCCGACCAGGCCAACCAGGGTGCGGTGTCGAGCCTGCTGTACTCGCTCTCCGCCCTCAAGGCCGAGCGGACGTTCAAGGAGGGAGAGGTCAAGCTGCCCGAGTACGGCCTGGACAAGCCTTCCTTTGCAGTGACCGTGGAGGACGAGGGCGGCACGACGTACACGCTCAAGCTGGGCACCGAGATGCCGCTGGGCAACTCGAGGGCCGCGCTCACCGCCAGCGGCACGGTGTGCCTGGTGAACAAGTTCGTCGCCTCCGACCTCGACAAGGACCTCGCCGGCTGGCGCTCGGACGAGCTGGCGCAGATTTACTCCACGGACGTGGCATCGCTGGCCGTCACGTCCCCGAGCGGGCAGGTGGCGCTTGCTCACACCGGCTCGGTCTGGTTGATCACCGCACCAGAGCCCGACCTCGCGGACCGCGACCGCGCCGAGGGCGTGATCTCCGACATCTCCGGCGCCCGCATCAAGGAGTTCCTGGACACCG
>Ga0315293_10000905_pt1 | contig 28243 bp, 43 predicted proteins | sample YL17G13_20_MG_FD_203071 | JGI IMG/M metagenome (GOLD analysis project Ga0315293, IMG submission 203071) | Sediment microbial communities from Yellowstone Lake, YNP, Wyoming, USA - YL17G13_20 | ecosystem: Environmental > Aquatic > Freshwater > Lake > Sediment | place: USA: Wyoming | collected...
AAACCTGCCGCCCCTCCTGTTTTCCTGGGGCTCAAATTCCCTTTCAACAGCGCCTTCTTTCAGCTTGTATTCAAAGTCCTCGATCTTTTTTGTGAATTCCTCGTTGTTTTTTATTGCGCCTTTTTCCTTGAGGGTTTCCCTCGCCAGCAAAAAGTATGCAAGCGCCAGGCTTTTCCTGCCCTTGTTGTTTATCGGTATAACAAGGTCGATTGTTGTAAGGCTGTTGCTTGTGGTGCACATTGCAATCACAGGCGTCTTGATTTTTTCAACCTCTTTTAGGACCTGCCTGTCTGATTCAGGGTCTGTTACAATAATGACCCTTGGCTCGACAAATTTTTTTGCATTAGGGTTTGTGAATGTTCCCGGCACAAACCTGCCTAAAATGGCTTTGCAGCCTATTGCTTCCGCAAACTGCCTTGCCGGCTCCTGGCCGTATGTTTTTCTTGCAACAGCTGCAATGCCTGCCGAATCGTATTTTGCCAGGAACTTTGCGACGGTTTTTATTCTCCTGTCAATTGTTTCAACATCAAGCACTTTTAAGCCGTCTTTCCTCTGCTTGAAAATATACCTGGCCATGTCCCCTGTCTTGAACCTTGTCCCTATGTGCGAGCCTGTTTTCAAGTATTCGTCAAGCTCTATCAAGTGCTTTTGCTCTTTTTTTTCTTCCATTGCCCTCAGCTCTCGTATTTTGATATCTCGTCAATCAGGTCAACTTGGGAAAAAAGCATTCTCCTGCAGCAGTATCTTTTCACGCCCAAATCATCCATTGCCTTTTCGGGCTTTTCTCCCTGAGCGACCTTTTTTTTGAATTCTTCATATAGGCTTGCAAGCTGTTTTCCGCAGCTGAAGCACCTTATTGGAACCATCATATTTCATCACCATTCCAAACATTTTGCAAAAGTTTTTTCCCCAGGCTTTTTGCTTCAGCAAAAAGGCTGTTATCTCTTGCTCTTCTGTTTTTTCTTCCTTGCCTTTGTGCCCAAAGGCTTTTTGCTTTCAACTCTCCTGACATCATCGACAAGCAGCAGCCTGTCATATGCAAGCAACGCCTGTTTTGCCTTGTTGTCCTTGCTGAGCAAAACAAGGCTTTTTGCTATTGCGCTCCTTGCAGCGCTTGCCTGGCTCATGAAGCCTCCGCCATGGACGCTTACCGTTATGTCAGCGCCTTTTGCAATTCCCGGCAGAATCTGCAGGGGCTCTTCGATAAATTCCCTCAGGTGCCTTGGTTCAAACATGCTTATTGTCCTCTTGTTTATTGTAATTTTGCCTGTGCCTGCCTTGACAACTGCCCTTGCAACAGCCATTTTTCTTTTTGCCTTGACATTAAGGCCTGTTTTTCTTTTCTTTTTTTTCTTTATAAGTTCCATTCTTTTGCACCTTCAAAATTTTGCCCCAAGCAGCCTGCATATTTCGCCAAGCTCCACAGACCTTCTGAATGATTTTGCCTTGTCAGGCAGTTCTGTGAATTTGTTGCCTTCAAACTGCGCTGGCAATCCGATGAAAACATGCACTTTTTTGTATGCTTCCCTGCCTCTTTTGCTTTTCCATGGCAGCATTCCCCTTATTGCCATTCTCAAAACCTTGTCAGGCATCCTGCTGTATTTTGCGCCGCCTTCAGGGTTTCCTTTTTTTACCAAGTCAAGCCTTGTCTTCAGCCTTTGCATTGCAAATTCCTTTGAGCCGCTGATAACGGCTTTTTCCGCGTTCACCACATTCACCTGTTCGCCCTGCAGTATTTTTTTTGCGGCAAAGGTTGAAATTCTCCCCATAACCCTGTTTTCAGCGTTAATCAAAATCATAACAATCCCTTTTCAATTTTATTCAGGCAATGGCCTGTTTATTTTGCAATCACCATTTCTTTTGCAGCGATTTTTGCCGCAATTGCCTCTTCAAGCAAAAGCGCTTTTCCCCCTGCTTTTTTTATTTTTTCTTTCGCTTCCCTGCTGTACTCAAACGCAATAACCGTTACCTTGTGCCCAAGAGCGCCTTTTGCAAGCACTTTTCCCGGCACAACAAGCTTTTTTTCCGGAAAGATTGACGCAAGCTTGTCTATTTTCCAAAGGTTCACGCTTGACCTTTTCCTTCTCGGCATTGAAAGCCTTTCTGCCAAATCTATCCAAATGCCGCTTTTTGTTTTCCTTCCCGCTTTTTCAAGCAGGGCAATTGTTTTCTTTGCCTTTTCTTTTGTAGGACCTGTTCTTTTCATAAAAATCCACCCATTAAAAAAAATTTGCAGGGGGGAGGATTCGAACCCCCGAAGGCACTAAGCCACGGGATTTCTCTTGCACTCCCAATAAAAAACAATGGAACACATCTTAAGTCCCGCCCCTTTGACCGCTCGGGAACCCCTGCTTGTTTTCCCAATCACTCCTTTGCCTTCTCAACCGCTTTTGAGAATTCCTCTATTTTTTCGCCTAATGATTTTACCGCGCCTGCAACTGCTTCTTTTGCGGTAAGCCCTGCAATCGGCTCAATCATGAAAATGAAACTATTCTTGTCAAAAGAAAGCTCTATAGCCCCTTTTGGGCAGGCATCAACGCATGCGCCGCAAAGGCTGCATTTCATCGGCTCTTCAAGTGAAATCTTTTTGCCTTTTGATTCAAGGATGCCAAGCGGGCATTCTTTTACGCACAGTTCGCAGCCGTTGCATTCTTTTGAAATTTCCAGCGACGGCACTTCCCTGTATCCAACCACTGCCGGCTGCCATTTTGCGTGCTCTTTTCCTGTCATGGCAACTGCCTGCATTTCAATCCTGAGCTTTTGCCCTTTCAGCAGCCTTGTTATCGGGATGTTCTTGTCCAAAACCTCTATTTTGGGATCGGTGCTTTTTATGTCCTTGCTGTAAACAGTGCAGGCGCCTTCTTTCTCAAGCACCATCTTCACTTTGTCGCCAAGCTTGTAGGTTTTGTCGGTTTTTACCGGCAATAGCCCAAGCCTGTGGGCAATCATTTCGTCAAACATTACTGAATCGTTCTCAAAAATTGTCACGTCTTCTATTGCAAGGCAAACTGTGTGCTGCATTATGCTTCTTCTTATTGCATTAAGGAACACCGGGCTGACGCCATTCACCAAGTACCATCCTGCATTGTCTTTTTCTTCGATTTTTTTCACGCTAATTGCCATACTTAATTCAACTCCTGCTTAATATTTTAATTCTTTTTGCCATTTTTTTGCGCCGGTTTTCCCCAGATTGCACCGATTTTTTTTTACTGTTTTTTGCCCCTGAATTTCTTCTTTTTCCTGCAGCCATCATGCGGAATCGGCGTAACATTTTCAATCGAGAAAATCCTCAGGCCTGCCCTTGTAAGCGACTTGATTGCTGCTTCGCTTCCAGGGCCTGGTGAAGGCGACTTATTGCCGCCTGCGCCCCTGACTTTTACTATGATGTCCGTGATTTCCCTTTCCCTTGCCTTTTCGGCAACAATTTCCGCAATTTTCATTGCGGCATAAGGGCTTCCTTCTTTGTGCTGTGCCTTTATTACCTGGCCGCCGCTGCTCTTTGCAATTGTTTCCGCTCCGGTAATGTCTGTCAAAAGCATTATTGTGTTATTGTGTGAAGCAAAAATATGCACTATTCCTTTTTTTCCCATTCAAATCACGCTTCTCCCTTCTTATTGCCAGCTTCTGCGTTGCCTTCGCTTTCCTGCGTTTCTTTTTTTCCCATTCTTGCTTCCCTGACTGCTTTCATTATGTCTTCAGCGCTCTGCCCTGCCGTTGAATCAGCTGCCCCAGGCTTTGCTTCCTCAAATTCTTTTGCGGTTTCACCAGGCTTTTTTGCCTTCTTTTTGTCTTCCACAACAGGCTTTAAAACCATTTTCCTGCCGCCATAATAAGAAATTTTTTCGTCTTCTTCAGCTGTCACAATGTAGCTTGGGGCTGTTAGCCTTCTGCCGTTTATTGCAATATGGCCGTGTGTTATGAACTGCCTTGCCTGGATTGCGGTATTTGCAAGCCCTTTTCTCAAGACCAAAGTCTGCAGCCTTCTTTCAAGCAGGCTTTCAATGCCCAATGTTAGAACATCATCAAGAGTTGCCTTTTGGCTCAGCAATCCTATCCTTGCAAGGCTCTGCAATAGCTGCTGCTCCCTCTTCAGCCTTTGCTCCAAAGGCAATGCAAGAAGGCTTCTTGCACTGTGCCTTTTTTTCCTCAAAGTTGTTTCCGCTTTCCACAATTCCCTCTTGTTTTTCAGGCCATAGGTTCCCTTCAGAATCTTTTCCCTTTCAATATTCTGCTTGTCCCAAATCTTCAACGGCCTTTTGAAATGCTTCCTTGTCTTCTTAGGGTCGCCCATTCAAAATCACTTCTTTTCCTTGCCAATTAACATATGGCATCGTCGAAGCCTTTTTGCCTTCGGCAAAAAGCCTTGGGAAAACTGGCTTCGCCAAGCCATACGCTCACTTTCGTTCGCTAAGCCTTTTTGCTGTTGCAAAAAGCCTTGGGAACAAAAGCTCACTTCGTTCGCTATGGCACTTGCTTCGCCATTCTCAACTATCCTATGAAATTTATTCAATTTCAGCATCACTTCTTTTCCTTTTTTTCAGGCTCTGCTTTCTTTGCTGGCGCTGCAGCCTGGGCAACATCTTTCTTTGTCACTCCGACAACTCCACCCTTGCCCCTATGGGTGCTTTTTGTCCTCTGGCCCCTTACAGTCAGGCCCCAGCTTCTCCTCAGTCCTCTATAAGACTTGATTTCACTCATTCTCTGCAGCTCCGCCCTCAAGGCAAAGTCAAGGTCTGAAGAAATCAAATGCCTGTCCTCGCCTGTTTCAAACACTTTTCTCCTGTTCAGGCAATAAACAGGAACGCCGTGCTTTTCCGGGTGCAAAACAATCTCTTCAAGCTTTGCATCCATTGATTCATCTATCATTCCAAGCTTTGTGCCGAAAGGAATTTTTGTCTCATTCTCAAAAGCAATCGCAATGTTTTTTGCCATTCTTACGCCAATTCCCTTTATCTTTGAAAGCGCCCTGTAAACAGGCAGGTTTCCGTTAATGTCCTTTGCAGCAATCCTGACAATGTACCTAAACTCTTCCTTTTCAGCCATTTTTAACCCCTTTTAAAAAATTCATTTCCCTTTTTTTTGTTCCTTAGCAGCCTTTTTGCTTTGCAAAAAGCCTAGGGAAATTTTGCCTTCGGCAGCAGCCTTTTTGCTTTGCAAACCTTGCAAACCTTTGGTTTGCGAGGCATCAGAAAGCTTTTGCTTTCCAATGAAGCTTGGGGAACTTTTGCCTTCGGCAGCGACCTTTTTTGCCATCTTGCAGGAAAACTCCTTTGGATCGCCTTTTTTTCCTGTGGGCAGCAAATGCCTTGCATTGCATTTCCTTTTCCTGACAAAAGGGCCCTCTACAATTGCCATGCCTGTTTTTTTGTCAAATTCAAGCACAATAACCCTTTTGCCGGCCTGCCTGCCGTGCGTCTTAACGCAAACCATTCCTGCTTCCAATCCAGCCATGCTACTGCACCTTAACCTGCTCAACAAATTTTATCAAGCGCAATTCAACATCATCCTTTTTCTTTGTGCCTGCATCAACCTTTGCTGCTTCCGCAACAACCAATGCCCTGCACTGGTTGCAAAGGACTCCTGCAAACAAGGCGCTTGGCCTCCTTTGCGTCCTGCTCAGCCTTGCAATGCCTGCCTTGTTTTTGCCATGGGGCATGCCATGCATTACCTTTTCACACAAGGCGCAATGGTGCTTTCCGCTTTTGCCTGAAACAAAAACCTTCCTGGCCTTGCCCTTGGGCCTTCTCCTGAACTTTATTTTCATGTAGCGTTCGCTTCTCTTCGGCATAGCAAATCACTTTTTTTTGAAACCAATTTCCCTGATTTTCAAAACAATTCCCAATGTAATTGAAATCAAAAGGTAAGAAATGAAATACCATTTCAGCCAGCCAGATTGCATGTTCCAGCCAACCGGAATCCAGGTGAAAGGGTTGAACATGAAGAAACCATTGAATTTTGGCACTAAAAACGGGGCGTCAATAAGCATATTGCCATAAAAATAACCCAAAACAAACCAAACGCCGAAAAAAATCGGCAGGCTGAACATCATATACCTCATGCTGCCCTGCATTGTTTCACTCATTTCCTGCAGCATCTCTGTTTGCAGCCTTTCCATCTCCTTCTTGCTTTTTTCATCGCCGTTTCGCATAAGCTCTTTTATTTTCGCCTGCTTTTCCTTCATGTTTTTCTGCGATGCCTTCTGCTTTTCCTTGTCAATGAGCCTGTTCTGCAGCAGCCTGCTGGCTACCACAATGCCTGCCGCAACCAAGGCTATGTCTAAAGCCGCTGTAATCAAAGCCATTTCAGCTCACCCAAAAAAATCGAATTCTGAGTAAAGGCTCCTGTAACAATTGAAAACGGAATAGATTTTAAAACCTCGTTTTTTCCAGCCATTTTTTCATCACCCGAAAAGCCTGCCAAGCAGCGGATTAGATGCAATCATCTGCTCTTTTGCAAGCTGCTCATAAAGCCTGTAAACTATTCCAACCGTAAGCAAAATTCCAGTGCCGCTTGAAAGCCCGCCCAAAGCCATGTTTCCAAATCCTGCAAGCAATCCCACAAAAATGCTTCCCAAAATAGTTATTGTGGGAATATACCTGTTCAAAATGCCTTCAATTATCCTCTTGTCTCTCCTGAAGCCTGGAATATACATTCCGCTTCTCTGCAATTGCTCTGCAACAGCGCTTGGCCCCTGGCCGCCCATATTAACCCAAAATACGCCAAAGACAACGCATGCAACAAGCAAAATAACCATATAAATTGCCGCCTGCAGGATGTCAGGTGCCATAAAGCCCAATGCAGGCCCAATGCCTTCGCTTCCAATCCTCACAATGATGTCATAAAACAGGTTGAAGGGGCTGTTTGTTGCCCAAGCCAGCCCTCCCAGAATCTGCCCAATAACAGGAATGCCTTTTGCGGCATTTGCCCAAAGCTGTATGGTTGCAAACAGTGAAACAGCAAGAATCACAGGCAGGTTTGAAACATACAAAAGCTTTACCGGAAACCTGCCGCCCATGCCGCTTCTTCCCATTGTTATTGGAATATTCACATGAATGCCCTCTGCAAAGACTATCAGGAGGAAAATCGCAATTGCAACAGCTATCGGCATGAAAACCAAAAAGTTTGCCCCTGTGCCGAGCGATGCAATGAACTGCATTATTGAACCGCCTGTTGGGTCAACTAGTGTCGGCGGCCTGAATACCAGCCAGAAAAACTGCGCGCTTACTCCGCCTGCAATAAACAATCCGATTCCACTGCCTATGCCGTGTTTTGACACAAGCTCATCAAGGTAAAGCAAAATTATTGAGCCAAGTGCAACCTGCAAAACGACAACCAGCAAAAAGCCGGGCTTTGCAAGCAATGGCGAGCCTGTAACAGTGTATACAGCTGCTTCAAAAAAGCACAAAATTATTGCAAACAGCTTTTGCAGGCTCTGGAATTTTGCCCTTTCGGCAGGGTTTGACAAATCAATATTGATGAATTTCGCGCCGACAAGCAGCTGCAGGATGATTGAAGCAAGCACAATCGGGCCTATTCCTGCGCTGATAATTGTGCCCATTTCGCTTGCAAGGATTGTCTGCAATCCTGCCAAATAATCCGCCCTTGCGATATCCAAGCCAACAAGCTCAATTCGCCCCATTATGAAAAACAATACCAAGGCAAGAGCGCTCCACACCAGTTTTTTTGTAATCGGCACTTCAGTTGCCGGCGACTTTACTTCCGGCAGCATTTTGAAAATCGGCTGCAGTGCATCAAGAAAACTCATGGCAAATCACTTACTTTTCTTCCCCGGATTCTTCGCTTCCTGCGCTTTCATCTGATTCCTCTTTCCCGCTTTCCGCTTCCCCTGGCCCTGTTCCTTCGCCTTCTTCAGTTTCGCTGGCTTCTTCGCCTTCGGCAAATTCATCTTCAGAGCCGGCTGTTTCGCCTTCAAATTTTCCGCCCGCTTTTTTGATTTTTTCAATGGCTTTTGCGCTTGCCTTCATTTTTCTCACAATTATTTTTTCCGAAAGCAGTCCCCTTGAAAGCAGCTTGTCAAATCCAATTTTGCTGCCGTCTATTGCAGGCATTCCGGCTTCTTTTGCCACAATTCCCGCGGCTGAAAGCTTTGGCAGCATTTCAACCAATTGGTCAATGTTTATTGCCTTAACAATTTTTCTTGAAAGAATCTGTTTCTTTTCAGTGCCAAACTTCTTGTAATACTTGCTCCACTTGTGCTTGTGCGAGCCAGCAAGGCCTTTGCCGCCCCTTGAGCCAGAACCCCTCATGTTTTTTGTATCGCCATGGCCCCTTGTCCTCTGGCCAAGCTTCTTGAACTTTCTCCTTCTTTTCCTCACAACCATAAGCAACACCTAAGCCATCCTTTTTATCAGGGCATTTATGTCGCCTGCCCTGTATCCAAGGGCGCCGCCGACAGCAAAGCTCTTTTTTATTCCTCTTCTTTCATAGCCCTTCTTTGGCGGCCCCAGCCTGAAAACCTTTTTCAATCCAAGCTCTTTCAGCGATGTTTTTCCGCCAATTATTGCTTCCGCCATCTCCAAGAAATCCTTAAACTTATGGGCTTGCAGGAATTCCTTGCCGAGCTTTTTGTCTCCAGGAAGCCTTGCCCTCTTTTCAAGCGCCAAAGCAAGCGCAGCAGCGTCAATTTCGCCAAAAGTGATGAATGAACAGGCCTTGTCAAGCATTGGCCTCTTCTCTTCTTTTAAAAGGCAAAGGTGGTTAACCCTGTCCAAGCCAAGCAATTCAAGGGTTTTCTTCGCATTAGGCGAAAGATTTACCCATCCCCTTACCCTAATCGCAGCAAGCATTATTTCATCTCCTTTTCAGAAGTGCCTTCACCAGCAGATTTTTTTTCTGAAGGCGAAACATCCTGGGAAAGTTCGCTTTCTTCAGCAGCCTTTTTTTCTGAAGGCAAACCTTGCAAACCTTTGGTTTGCGAGGCATCGGAAAGCTGTTGCTTTCCACTGACATCCTTTGCAAGTTCGCCAGAGCCTTTTTCTGCGGAAAAAGCCTCGGGAAAAGTGCCTTCGGCTTCAGCCTTTTTTTCCTCTGAAAAAAATTCCGGGGAAAAACGGCCTTCGGCTTCGGCTTTTTTCTCAAATGCATCCGACACTTTCATTTTTGTTGTCTTTCCCAAAGCGTCAATTGCAGCCCTTACAAAATTCAAATTGGTGTCTGTTGCGCCCTGGACCTTTATCCAGACATCAGTTACGCCGGCAAAAATAAGCACGTCCTTTATTGCATCGCCGACAACCAGGCCTGTTCCTTTTGGCGCAGGCAGCAATGTAACTTTCACGCTGCCGCATTTTCCAGTAACCTTGAACGGCACGCTGTGGGCTGTCCCGCAGGTGCATTCCCAGCTGCCGCAGCCCCTCCTGACTTTTACAAGGCCCAATTTTGCCTTCCTTGAAGCCTTTTTAAGCGCCGGCCATCTTTCCATGTCTTTGGCTGTGCCTATTCCAACAAAGCCGTTCTTGTTTCCAACCAGCACTGCGGCCCTGTAGCTGAATTTCCTGCCTGCCCTGACAACCCTTGTTGTTTTCCTGAATTCAATCATCTTTTCTTCAAGCGGCAGCAGGTAATCAATTATTTCAGGCTCAAGAATAGGCTGGTTGCTTTTAAATATCTCGTCAATGCTTGTTATTTCGCCGGCAAGGACTTTTTTGCCAAGCAGTGTTTTCGGAACCCATTTTTCAATATCGGATTCCCTTTTTTCAAAAGGTTTCTCTTCGCCAAATTTTCTTTTTTTCCTTTCACTCATCTTTACCACCCTGCGACAAAATCCTCTGCTTTGCATCGGCAAATTCCTTTGACAAATCCTGCAGTCCAGCCTTTTTGGATGCTTTGCTGAAAAGCAACGCGTGCTTTTTCGGGTTTTTGAAAGCAAGCTCGATGTGCTTTCCGCTTATCCTGTCTTCTGGAGGCAAAGTGTTTTCGCCGACAGGAATCTTGACTCCTGCGTCAATTGCCCCTTTTAAAGCGCTTGCCCACCAGCCCTTCAAATGCGGCATTGCAAAGCCAATGTCCAAAACCGCATTGTCAACTTTTTTGCCCTTTGCCTTGATTCCCGCAAGCAATCCTGTCAAATATGCAGCCGGCAAATTCTTTTTTCCGGCTTTCCATCCGAAGGACTCAAGGCGCCTGCTGTTGACATGCGCCAAAGTTTTGTCCCCTGCAGGGTCAAACTGCACAAATTGTGCAATAATGTGCTTGCTTGTCTTTCTTACAACAAGCCTTGGCATGCCTGAGCGCAGCATGCCAACCCTTTTGGCATAATTTGTCTTGCCTTCTTTCCTCCTCCTGAAAGGAGTTACAAACGTGCTCTTGTGCGCCATAATAAACATCAGCCCTTTTTGCCCTCAACAGCGGCTTTCAAATAATTCTTTCCCTTGAAATAACCGCCCTTTATTTTCATGTAAAGCTTCCTGTAACCAATTTTCTCAACATTATTTTTCTTTTCTTTCCTCAGCTGCCTGAGCATTCTCCGTTGGCTCCTCACATTCTTCATCCAGTTTGGCTTCTTTTCCGCCCTTGCGCTTTTCAGGCCTTTTCTCTTTCCGCTTCCCCTTTTCCTGCCCTTCTTTTTCTTCTTTTGCAGCAATCTTGCCCTGAACCTGCTGTGCGCATTTTGCTGCCTTTTCTTTATAATGCCGTCCTTTACAAGAGCCCTGACATCATCCTTTGTCATTACAGAGGAAATCTTCTCCCCTTCCTCCGGATTGAGCCAAACGCTGTTCCTGCCGCAATGCAAGACATCAGCCGCCAGCCTCTTCACTTTTTCCTGCTGCATTTTTTGTCACCTGTTCAAAACAACAATATTCAATTCATCAGCCTTGCGCAAAAGCACAGACCTCTTTTTTTTGCCAATGGCATGCGAAAGCCTTGCCGCAACGCTGGCTTTCTCCTTTTCCAAAGAAAGCAATTCATTCATGTTCCTCACAAGCCTTTCCCTGTATCCTGAGGGATGCACAAACCTGATTTCCCTGGCAACCTTGTATCCTGTGCCAGGCACAAGGCCGTCTTCCCTGTAAAAATAAATGTCAATTCCCCTCGGCTGCCTCCATCGCTGCCATTTCTTTTTGCTTACCTTCAGCACGCTCCTTCTGCCAAACCTTCCCCTGAAAAGATATCTCCTTTTTGCCCTGACCAATCTTGAAAGCCTTTTCACCTGCTTGCTCTTTGCAATCTTCGGCCTCTTTTTCAATTCAGCTTCCTGCTTCGCCCTCAGGGCGCGCTTTCCTTTCCCTGCTTCATCTTTCTTTGCTTCGCCTGCATGCCTTCCCTTTTCTTCTCCGGCTTTCTTCGCTTCACCCGCAGGCATTTCTTTTTCTGCAGGGGCTTTCTTTGCCTCTTGCTGGACATGAATTTCTTTTTCCGCCGAAGCTTTCTTCACATCTTGTTCAGGGTGCTTTGCTTCCTGTACCTGCTTTCCTTTGGCCAAATCCTGCCCTGGCTTTCCTGCCTTGCCCATTGCTTTTTCAGCTTGCCCTTTTTTTCCGGAAATTTTTTTTGCAGGCATCAGTTTTCACCTTTTGTTTCCTGAACAGCTTTTTGCACAATAAAAATCCCGTCCTGGTAAATCCTTTTGTCCTTGCCCTTAACCTTTGTTGCAGACTCAATGTTTGCGGCAGTCTGCCCTGTTGCCTCCTTGTTATGCCCTTTAACCGTAATCTCTTTGCCTTTCACTGCCACGCTTGCGCCAGGCAAAATTTTTGCATATCTCGGGTTTTTTTCCCCCACAAAGTTCTTGATTTCAACAAGGTTTCCCTTGACCGAAGCATTCATTGGAAAATGGCTGTAAACAACAGCAAGCCTGTAAACATATTCATCCCGCAATCCTGACTCAAGATTGCCCAAATGCGCGCCAATGGTGCCAACCAAGGCATTCATTTTTTTTGAAGCAGGGCTGCCGCTGACTACAAGCTCATTGCCCTCCTGCCTGACAGAGATGCCTTTTCCTGAAAGCCTGTAGGATGATTCCTTGCCATTGCCCCTCAGAACCACTTTGCCTGCAGCCAGCTGGGCGCTGAATCCAGGCTGCAAAGCAATCCTCTTTTCAAACCCTGATTTAACCATAAAAACCACTCTTAATAAACAAAAGCAACAAGCCTGCCTCCAATTCCTTTTTCCTTTGCCTGCTTATGCGTAAGCAATCCAACCGGAGTGCTCACTATCAGTATGCCGACATCCCTTGCAGGCAGATACCTTTTTTCATAAACCTCAAACCTGTTTTTCTTCACGGCATACCTTGGCTTTATTGCCTTGCACTCGTTTATTTTTCCGGCCAGGCCAATCCTGTAAACGCCGTCCCTGCCGTCCTCAACAAATTCATGGTATGAAATATAGCCGCTTGCCTGCATAACTTTCAGTATCTCGCCAAGCAGCTTTGAAGCAGGCCTGTAAAAGCACTCCCTCTTCGCAGCTATCTCGCTGTTTTTTATTGCAATCAATCCATCAGCTATCGGGTCAACCAAACTCATGCCAAATTCACCTAATCAAATTTTTTGAAGCCGATTTTTACGGCAATGTCCTTAAAGCATCTCCTGCAAACGTACAAATTGTATTTCCTGATAATTGCTTTCTTGCCTTTGCATACCCTGCACCTTTTCTTAAGCTTTTCTTTCCTCAAGTCGCGCTTTTCTTCGTTCATTGGAATGCAACCTCAAATTTTTTCCTGACAAAATCAATCGCATCGGTTTTTGCAATAACATGCCTTTTTCCTATGTTCTTGCACCGGTTTTTTCTCCTCTTGACCCTGTATCCAGGCCTTTCCAGTGTCACCAAAACATCAAAGCCCTTAACCCCCAAAGAGGGATCATACTTTACGCCTGGCAAATCAATGTACTCCTTTATGCCAAAGCCAAAATTGCCCTGGCTGTCAAAGCACCTGCTGTCCAAGGCATTGCCTTTTGCAGCAAGCGCTGTCTTAAGGAAATGTTCCGCCTTTCCTTTCCTAAGCGTAACCTTCAATCCAATCGGCAGGCCTGGCCTGATTCCCCATTTTGGCTGCCTGACCTTGCACTTTGTCTTGATAGCCCTGCTTCCGGTAATCTTTTCAATAATCTTCTGGCCTGTCTTCATTTCATTGGGGTCAGGGCCAATCCCCATGTTTACCGTAACCTTCTCCACCTTGATTTCCCTCATGCTGTTTTCCGCTGCCATATCATTCAACCCGCACCAACGGCTTTTCTTCGCCAACAACTATAATGTTCCTCTCGACTGTTTTGAACTCGCCATCCGGCGTCTGCAAAGTAACAAGCTTTGGCCTTCCCATTGTGCCCTCATCCATTCCCTTGATTTCTGCAATGCTGCCAATGTGCTTTCCATCAGTCACAAAAACCATTTTCCCCGCTGTTTCCTTCAAAACCTTCAAAATCTTCTGCTCCGGCACCTGAATCAAAAGGCTGTCGCCGACATCAGCATCTGTTTTTTTCTCCCTAAAGCTCCTGCCGTCATTTGTTGCAAGCTGCGTTATCCCATTTGCCACAACCTTCTTCCCGACAACCTTGCAAATCTTTTCATTGCTGCCAAAGCTCTCCTCTGCAAGGGAAAGCTCGCCTTTCCTGTTGAACAAAACCCTGAAAGTTTTCTTTTCATTCAAAACACTCACCAAATCAAACAATCCAACAGGCCTTCTTGAATCCTTTTCAGCCTTGCCGTCAACAAGGACAAGGTTCTGGTTCAATACAACCTTGGTTTCCCTTGCATTCTGCGTAATCCCGATAAGGTCCCTAAGCACAAAGCCCAATGCAACGCTGTTCTTTCTCTTATGAGGGCCTGGCTTTGCCCTGATATGCCAGACATGCGCCTTCCTAAGCAACGGGACAATCCTGCTTGCAGCAAGCCTTTTTTCCCTTCTCCTCTGGCCTTTGTTTGCCATAACTAATTCACTTCCCCCCTGGATTTTGCCTTAAACCTTTTTGAATCGCTCCTTTCAACATCAGTCACAAGCAAATTTGACGCCTGCACAGGCAGCTGCACTTCAGCGCCGCTGACCTTTTTCCTTGAAAGCTTTTCAATGAACACAACGCCTTTCTTATAATCAACGCCTGTGATTTTTCCGCTGCTGCCCTTCCTGCCGCCCCTCAAAACCTTCACAGTATCGCCTTTCCTGAGCTGAACGCTCCTTTTTCCAAGGCTCTGCCTAAGCTTTTTGTCCAAATGCCCGGCAAGGCAAGCCTGCTTCTGATGCAATGGCTTATTGTAATGGAATTTTCTCTGCTTCTTTGGCTTGCTTGATTCAACATTCATAAAAAACCACCTAAATCACGGCAGCCGCAATTCCTGCAATCTTCGGAAAGCGCTCCCCAACCTCTTTTGCAACAACGCCTTTTATCTCGCTTGCCTTTGGAACGCCCTTCTCATCAACAAGCACAACGGCATTGTCCTCAAACTTCACCCTCAGGCCATTCGGCCTCCTGTATTCCTTTCTCACCCTCACAATCACTGCCCTCTCAACCTTGTGCCTGATCTCAGGCTTTCCCTTCTTGACAACAACATTCACAACGCAGGCAATTCCAGCACTTGGATTCATCCTCTTCTTTCCCTTAAAGCCTGCAACGCTGATTATTTCAACAACCTTTGCGCCGCTGTTGTCTGCGCAAACGCACCAGCTTTTCAGCCCCAATCCCCTTGTAATATTGCTGCTAATTGCCTTCATTCAAACCACCAAAAATTATTCAGAATCCCCAGATTCTTCCTCCGAATCTTTTCCAGGCTTGCCTTTCTCCCCACGCAGTTCTTTTCCGCCCTTTCCTTGCATACCATCAGCGGCTTCATTTTCCGCTTTCAGCTTTTTTCCCTTGTGTTCTTCCTCTTTTTCTTTCTCCCTAAAAGTATCATCTTCAGCCTTCACAATCTTTTTCTTTCCAAGCACAGCCAAAACAACAAAGCTTTTTGTTTTGCTCAGGCGCCTTGTTTCCCCGACTTTTACGACATCATCCTGCTTTGCATTAATGCAGCCTGGATTATGCGCATAAATCTTGCTCTTGCTTTTTTTATACCTCTCATACTTTTTCACATGCCTGACAATTGTCCTCTGAACCACAACTGTCTTGCTCGGCCTTGCGCTAACCACAATGCCGGTAAAAACATTGCCCCTTACGCTAATGCTGCCATGCACTGGGCACCTGCAATCTTTGCACTCAGCCATTCTGCCTTCCCCCAAAATATTTTATCCTGTCTTCAGGCCTCTGCCCGAATTTGCCGCAATCCAGCAAGGCATCCTCATCGCCGATGGAAACCACCAGCCGCACTTCCCTTTTAGGCAACCTTTTTTCACCTTTTTCAGTTTCAATAACAACCAAATTCTTTGTCTCATCAACAATTTTTCCCTTCAAGCCAACCCTGCTTTTGTCAGTGCTTTCAATTACGCTTGCCTGCAGGCCAATCCACTCATGGCAGGCAATATTCTGCCCTGAAATGCAATAATTTTTTGACTTCAACACAACATTTCCTCCATTTGTTCCCTGGTTAGCCGGCCGAATTTTTTTTAAGCATCAATCAATTCTTCCTTGAAACCCTGCTTTAACAGCAGCTCCCTGACCTTTTGCCTATGGTTTCCCTGCAAAATAATCTCATTGTTCTTCAGGGTTCCGCCGCAAGCAAGGCTTTTTTTCAAAAACTTTGAAAGAGTCTCTGCATCAACATCACTGCCAAAGCCGCTCACAAGCGTGACAACCTTCTTGAAACGCCTGTTATTGACCCTGACCTTGATTTTCTGCTGCTCCTTTGCAATCTGCTCGCAAACGCACAGATTCTTCGGCAACCCGCACTTTGAGCAGATTTCATCCATCATTATCCATTCACCTCTTTTCCTTGCCCGCCTGCTTTGCAGGCAATTTCTTAACATCCGTTTTCTTTTCCAAATGCACTGCTTCCTTTCCGGCTTTCTCATGGATTTTCTTTTCTTTGCCGGCATGCCCTGCAGCGCCCTTTCCTGATTTTCCAATGCCCTTTTCCTTTTCATTGATTATTGTAAGCATTCTTGCAATGCTTCTCCTAAGCTGCCTGATCCTGCCAGGCTTCTCAGGCCTTGTTCCGCCCGCAACAACAGCCCTTTCCTTCGCCAGCTCCGCCTTTTCATCTGCTACCTTCTTCAGCAAATCAGGAACCGCCATTGACCTAATCTCATAAATCTTCATAAAAATTATTCGCCTTTTTTCTCCGCTGCCGGCTTTTCCTTCTTGGAATGCTGTTCCTTTTCCTGCTCCTTATGGCTGCCTTTTTTTCCGTCCTTATGGCGCTTCTCTTTTTCGGCTTCGCCTTTCTTTTCATCCTCAGCCTTCTTGCCTTCAGCGTCATGCTTCTCTTCTTTCTTTGCATGCTCTTCCTTTTCTTTCTTTTCCTTGCCTTCAGCCTCTTCTTTCTTTGCCGGCTTTTCCGCAATTTTCTCCTGTTCAACAATGTTCCCTATTTCACCGGCTTTTTCCTTTGCAGGCTCTGCCAAGGGCGCTTTTCCCGAGGCTTTTTCCGCAGAAAAAGGCTCTGCCAATGCTTTCGCTTTCTCCGCAGCCTCAGCCGCAGCAGCTTCTTCCTTTTTCAACGCTTCCGCAGCAGCTTCCTCTGCCTTTGCATTGCTTGCCATCTTTTTGTCAATTTCTGCATTAATGTCAACCTTGTCAGGAAAAATAACCCCTGGCCCGATTATCCTAAGAGTAATGCCTATTGCGCCTGCTTTTGGGTAGGCGGATGCCTTTGCAGTGTCAACAAGCTTTACCTGGTCACCGACCTTTTTCATATAACCCTGGATTATCCTGTGTTTTCTCTTCCTGCCGCCCTTGCCTGAAAGCTTTCCCTTCAAAACCAATTCAACGCCCTGGGCTCCTGCTTCAGTTATCTGCTTTACTGTCTTGAATGCAACGCTCTTCCACCTAAAGCCCCTTTCAATCAATTCAACCATCTTGTCAACAGTTGCCCTTGCATCAAGCTCAGGATGCGGAATATCCTGAATCTCAATCTGCGGGTTGTCAATGCCGAACCTTTTGCCGATTTCCTCCGTAAGCTGCTTTATGTTCTGGCCGCCTTTTCCAATAGCCAAGCCAGGCCTGGCAACCCTCAAGACAATCCTTGTAACAAGCGGGGTTTTCACCATCTGCAATCCTGTGAAGCCAGCCCTGTTAAGCTCTTTCTTGAGGTACTGCTCAAGCTGGATTTTTTTCATCCCCTGCTCAATAAAAGCCCTTTCAATCATTTATTTCGCCTCGGTGCCAATTAACATATGGCATTGTTGAAGCCTTTTTGCCTTCGGCAAAAAGCCTTGGGAAAAAGCTTCGCTTGCCATCTTCGCTCCTTTCAGTCGCTCGATGCCACTTGTTCCACAACGCCCTTTAGCATTCTTATGCATTTATTTCGCCTCGGTTGCAATGACTTCAATATGCGTTGATTTCCGCTGTGTTCTTTTTCCCGCAATCCTGCCTTTTGGCTGCATGCCTCTCCTGCCAAAGCCCCTGCTTGCAAAGCAGTGCACTATGAGCAGATTTTCCGAATCAAGGCCCTTGAAATCGGCATTTGCCTTAACGCTTTCCAGCAGCTTCAGGAAAGCGCCGCAGACCTTCAATGGATACCTGCCTGTTTTGGTGAACGAAACGCTGTTTCCTCTCCTGTGCGGAACCTTTTTCCTGTATTTTCTCAGCGGCAAAAAATCCTTCTTAACCAAAATCCTGTTAATCATTGCCTCTGCATCTGAAACCCTTTTGCCCTTTATTTCCCTGCACAGCTCGGTTGAATACTTTGTTGAAACAGGCTGGTTTTTTGCAATTGCCTTTGCAAAGCCCTTCTCGCTCCTGAGCCTGATTTGATAATCTTTCTTAACCATTTTCCTCACTTTCTTGCTGTAATTGCAGTGCTGCTCCTTGTTGCCCCAATGCCAGCCTTTCCATGCATCAGCCTCTTCCTTGTCAAGGCAAATTCGCCAAGATAATGGCTAAGCATCGGTGGCTTTATTTCAACTGTTTCAAACAGGTTTCCCTTGTGGACCGCAATAGTAAGCCCAACCATTTGCGGGATGACAATGGCATCCCTCAAGTGCGTCCTGATAATCTTCTTGTGGTCGCCTTTCTTTGCCTTGCTAATCTTTTTCAGGAATTGCCTGTCAAAGCCCCTAAGCAGGCTTCTCCTTGCCCTGCTGTTGCAAAGCCTTGCAAACTCTTCAATGCTCATTGCCTCAAGCTCAGGCAAAGTTTTTCCCTTAAAACTAAATTCCTTCACAACCATAAGAAAACCTTTTTTCTTTTGTTTTTCATTTCTACTTCCGGCAGCTCAATGCCGCCTCAGTTCTTCTTTCTCCTTAGCCGTCACGTCCGGCTGGTACGAGTACTATCTTCGTGCAGCCTTTTGCTGTTGCAAAAGCCTGGGGAAAAAACGCTTCGCATCCTTTTCAGGCACTCGATAGTACGGCTCACTTCGTTCGCATTCACCTTAATTCTTTTTTCTCCTTCCAGTCCTCTTGCTGGCAATGCTTCCAACCTTTCTTCCAGGAGGCGCATTCCTGCTCGTGCTCTTGCTTTTTCCCGGATGGTGCTGGCTGCCGCCGAATGGATGGTCCAAAGCGTTCATTGCAACCCCCCTCAAGCCAGGGTAATGCCTGCTTCTCGCAGCCATAAAATGAAATGCTGTTCCTGCCTTTACCATCGGCTTATCCAGCCTGCCCCCGCCTGCGGAACAGCCGATTGTTGCCCTGCATTCCAGGTCAAACTGCTTTGTCTGGCCGCTCGGCAGCTTTACAAGGGCTCCCTTCCTGTCCTTGCTCATGACCAAGGCATAAACACCTGTGCCCTTCACGGCTTTTCCGCCATCGCCTTTCACCAGTTCCAGGTTGAAAACCGGGCATCCTTCAGGAATGCTTACAAGAGGCAAAACATTTCCAACCTCAATGGCAGCGCCCTTGCCAAACTCAACATTCTGGCCAAGCGCAACGCCTTCCGCTGCAATAACATAATTTGTGCTCCCGTCCTCAAACCTGAGCACTGCAAGAATCGCGCTTCTGCCTGATTCCTTCACCAAATCCATAACCTGCGCCTTTTTGGCTCCGCTGACCTGGGTGCTATCCAAATTATTGTAGGCAGCCTTAATTCCATAATGCTTCGCAATAAAGGTGCTGCTTCCCTTGCCCCTTCTCTGTGACCTCAGGTTTTTTCCCATTGCGGTCACGCCCCGCGAGTGCGAGTACAATTCAGTTTTGCTGAATTGAATATGCTCGCTTCGCTCGCAATATTAACAGCCATAATCATCATATTACCCCGAGTTTTGTTGCAACCTCGTCAGCCTTGAATTTCTTGTTGATTTTCACTATTGCCTTCTTCCTGCCTTTCCTGTCATTCACAACCCTTACTTTATCAACCTTTATTGAATAGCTGTCTTCAACCGCTTTCCTGATATCTGCCTTTGTTGCCTTCCTGTTCACAATAAAGCAAAGCTTGTTCTCTGCCTCAATCATGCCAACAGCCTTTTCGGAAATCAGGGGAAACAAAAGAATTTCCTCTGCCGCCAGCCGCTGCTCCACACTGGCTTTCTTCCCTTTTTCAGGCCTCTTTTCAGCCATCCTAACTTTTGCCTTGCCTGCCAGGCGCTTTCTTTTTGAGGTGCTTTTTTTCATTGCTTTGCACCCCTCTCATTCAAAAATTTTATTGCTGACTCGCTCCAAATTGCAAGCCTTCCAGGCTGGCAGCCTGGCGCAAGCAATTCCGCATTCAAATTGGCTGCCGCGCATACATCAACGCCGACAAGGTTCCTTGCTGCCTTGAAAACATTTGCGTTCTTTCCTGTCACAATCAAAATGCTCTTCTTCTTTTTGCTGAGCCTGCCCCTCATCTTTCCTTTTCCAGCCCTTCTCCTAGTCTTCAGCTTTGCCTGCTCAACATCCTGCAAAAGATTCAATGAGGCCAAAACACTTTTAAGCTGCTTTGTCTTGCTGACTGATTCAAAAGAATCCTCAACAACAACAGGCAAGGAAATTTTTTCAGGCAAAACATGCCTTTTTGAAACCAAGTCATGCCTTGCGCTTGCGGCAATGGCTGAAACCAGTGCAGCCCTCTTCTCCTTTTTGTTAATCCTCTCTGCCCTGATTGCCTCTGCCTTTGGAGGATGCGCCTTTGGGCCGCCGACAGCCCTTGGAACATTTGCAACCCTCCCGGAAAGCCTGCCTCTCCTGTTCCTCAATCTCGGAAGCCTTGACCTTTCAACATTGATTGCCCTTTCATTCGCAGGCATGCTCCTTCGTCCAAGATAGCGTGCGGTATTTTCCCTGCCTGCAAGAGGATAGGTGCCCTTTGGCTGGATTGCCTTGCTCCTGATGCTCAAAACAGCCCTCTTTATAAGGCCTGAGTCAACATCTGCGCCAAAAGCGCCTGGCAATTCAACATCATGCAATTTTTTTCCATCCAAAGAAAAAACAACAGCCTTCATAAAAACCACAAAAAAATTTTTCAGCACCTACTTCTTCTCTCCTTTCACAGCCGAAGCGATTTCATCAGCAACGCTTTTCTTCTCCTGCTTCTGCTCTTTTTCGGCAACAACATGGCCTGCCTTTACCTCTTCCTCAGCAATCTCTTTTTCCTCGGCGCTTGCCGCAACATAATCCAATGACTCAAGCTTGTGCTTCTGCATATCAGGCAGCCTTACAGGCGCCCTGAGGCTGATTGCCCTTTTCACAGGGCCTGCAACGCTTCCAGCCAAAATGACAAAATCATTTGCTACAACGCCGTAATTCTTGAAGCCGCCTTTTGGATTTACAACTGCAATTTCCTTTGCGCTTCCAATCTTCAAAACCCTTTTGTTGAACTCTGTCCTGCTGTGGTAGCCCATCTGGCCTGGCCTTGCAACCTGAAACATTATTGTGCTCGGATTCCATGGGCCAAGCGAGCCGACAACCCTCACCTTCTGGGACTTTGGCCTCTGGCTCTTTATTCCAAAGCGCTTTACAACACCCTGCATTCCCTTGCCCTTTGTAACAGCCTTAATGTCAACAAAAGCGCTGTCAGAAAAAACATCAGAAACAGAAATCTCATGGCCAAGCTTTTCCCTTGCAAAAGCCAATTGCTGGCCGGCATTCCCTGACAATGCAACCTCGCAGATATCAGGCGTCTTTTTCCCAAAATTTGTCCTGCCTGGCAAAGAATGGCACAAAATCCTCACAAAAGCAACCTTTTCCTTTGCAGCATCCAAATCAGAAACTGTTTTCGGCTTCTTTTCCGGTTCCTTTCTCTGCTTCTTCCTGACTTTTTTCTTGAAGCCATGCAGCCTGCGCAGCAAAGACTTGTCAACATTTTCAGCCAAAACATCCATCAATGGCACAACGCCATAAGAGCCAACAGGCGCCTTTCCATAAGCCCTGATGCCAAAAACCTTCAACGGGGGCGCTTCCAAAACAGTTGCAGAAACAGCAACCTCATGCCCTACATTAACCCCGCCCTGGTGGGCATCCCTGCCAAGAACATGCGTCATTCCAGCCTTATAAGCCAAAAAATTCAAGGGCCTTCCCTTCTCGCCTTCCTTCACCAAAACACTTGGAAAAGCGCGAAAGCTGGCTGTTTCTTTTGCAGCCCTCTTTCTCGGATAATAAGCTATTGAACCAGAATGCGGCTTTGACCGTTTACCCATTTATCTTTACACCCGTACAATTTGATTCAGCCCTATTTCCAGCCAGCTCTCAATCACTGGAAAAAGCCTTTAACAGCCAATTAGAACAAACAAATTGGCATTTACATCCATTTCATCCTTGAAACAGATGCAGTGTACGCAATATATAATACAATAAATTTGCCCCAGAAACGTTTAAAAACTCACCCGATTAGCCAAAATGAAAGCCAAAAAGCGCCCCTATTCAATAATCTCAAACACCTGTCAGGCATGTTCCAACACAGCACTGGCCTGTGTCAAGCGCCAGCCTTGTTTCAGCCTGGCAGGCGGTTCCAACTCCGCATTCTGCTCCGCCCATTTCCAGGCAGGTTTTTTCCAGGCAGCAGCCTGCTGCGCCGGAAACAGCATAGAACAGGCCTTTGCAGGTTCCAGGCGTTTCCCAAATTTCACCGCCCATTTCATCACAGGTCTTTAATACGCACTGTTGCTCTTTTTCATCGCATTTCTGGTTTATTGCGCATGGCTTGTCAAAGCACCAGTTTTGCGCGCACTCCGCCAGGCAGCAGCTGTTTGTGTCAAAGGTTTTCACCGCGGTTTTCGTGCACTTTTCCCCAATGCCTGCATCGCAGACAATTCCGCTTCTTTCACTGCATTTTTTTAATTGGCATTTGGTGCAGCAATTTGCATTGTTCAGGGTTTTTTCAATTTCCCCCGCGCAAAATTCTGTTGTGGCATTGCATGTTTTTCCGCCGATGCTTGAACAGGATTCTACAATGCAATAGCCGCTTGTGCAGGCTTCCCCTGCAAGGCAATTGGAATCCGATGTGCAGGCTTTCCTGCATTCCCCTGTACAGCAGGTTATTCCAACCGGGTCCTTGAAAAATTCCTTTGTGCAGATTTCGGCTGAAACGCATAATGGGAGCTCCCTTTCCTCGCAGGTTTTGTCATAGCAGCTTCCATTGACGCATTTTTGGTAATCAGGGCATTTCACTCCGGTGCAGCTGCCTGTCTTAACGCAGGGAACATCGCAGCATGCGCCTTTGTCGCTAGAAGGCATGCCTGTTCCCTTGCAGGCAAATGATGTTGTGTCGCACAAATAGCCGTTTAATTGCTCGCAGGTTTTCAATTGGTGCTTGCATATTTTGGGTGTGGCTGTTGTGCAGCTGTCGGCAGTGAAATGGTTTGAGTCAAGGCAGTCTGTGTCTGATTGGCATTCGTCTATTGCAGGGCAATCCCTGTCGGTTCCATATTTGCACCCTGGGGGGCAAAAGCTGTCGCCTGCCTTGCAGGCTGTTATTGCAGTGTGGAAGCATTTTTTGGGCGTTCCCTTGCACTCGTCTTTTGTAACTGAATTGCTGTCGTCACAGTCGGCAACAACATTGCAGTCATTCTTGGCAGGCTGGACTATTTTTTTCTCATCTTTTGTGCAAACGACTTTTGTCACTGCTTCGTTGACATAAAATTCTTTGGTGAAAGCAGTGGTTCTGACTGTAACAAGCCAATAAGCGGCAATCGGCAAATTGCTCTGCCTGCATTCGCCCCTAATGTCATCAATTGCTACTACAACCGCCTCCCTTTGCAAAAAAAGCGTTTTCATGGTCGCATTGGGGTACTGGTCATAAATTGCCTTTATTTCAGGCAGCAGCTTTGCCTGGGGTTCAATATTCGGCTGCGCACAGCCTGAAAGCAGCAACAGGAAAATCAGGCCTGCAAAAAGAATGGCTTTTTTCATCCAGTTAAATAGAATGTTTTGCAGAATAAAAAGATTTTGTTAGGCTATTTAATTGAAAAAAAATAAAAAGGGGGCATAATCGCCCCCCATTTTTCTTGTGGCCTATAAATTTTATGCATTGCCACTTTTTTTGCGAAGCATTTTTTCCCAAGGCTTTTGCCGAAGGCAAAAAGGCTTTTTGATGAAACTTTTTCTAAAAGTTTCTTAAGCTATTTTATTTGAAATAGCCCAAGAATGACTTAAAGCTGTCCTGCAAAAAAGCAACTGGCTGGCCCAAAGCAATAGTTGCTTTGTTCCCTGCCTTAGCCTTTGATGCCCTGGCAGCCTTTCTGTTCTTAGCTTTTACAGTTCTCTTAGCCATAGTTTTCCCTCCCTTTAAAAAGAATTAAAGTTAAATTCAGCGCCTCAAAACCAAGTAAAGTGCAATTCCTATCAGGACAGCCAATCCAAGAACAGCGCCAGCCTGCCCAAGCAAAAACAAGCCGCTTGCAATTTCCGGCATTGTTCCATTTTGCCCTTCTTCAGGCACTGCTTCTTCTGCAGCAGCTGCAATTATTCCGGTTGATTTTTCCATATTGCACCCAAGCGCCTCAATTGTGTAAACAAGGCTTGTAGCAGGCAAAATAGAAGAAACGCTTATCCTTTCTGAATAAAGCGTGTTTCTGGGAACCGAAATGACCTTTGGCTGAATGCTCAATCCAGGCCCTGAAAGCCTTACTGTAGCCCTGTCCATTGTCCTGTTGTCAATTGTAATAGGCACAGTGCCGCTTTTTTCAAATTCCGCCCTTTCAGGCGCAATAAGCGAAAACAAGGTGCAGCCCGGAACAGCAAAATCCTGCTCCCCAAAAGCGGCTTCCGCTGCCTTTTCCTCAATTATAACAGGAAAGCTGGCAAGCCCTTTTGTGCCAATGCTGCAGCTCTGCATGTTCTGGAAATGCCCTTTTACCTCAACAAAAGCCTCTTCTTTTCCCGCAGGCGCAAAATCATAAGCCTCAATTTTCACGTTGATAAAAGCCCTGCCAAAAGAAGGGACGTTTTTTGCATAGCCTGTTTCCTCTGCCCTGAAATTATTGCTCAAGTCAAACACGCTTGCAAAATCAACAAAAAAATCTTCCTCTGAATCATTCTGCACAAAAGCAACTGCATAGGCAGTGCTTCCCTTTTCAACCCTGACAGTGCCAGCGTCAACCCAAACATCGCCGCAGCCTGCAGCCTGGGCGCTGCCCAAGAAAGCTGAAAAAGCAATGAAAACTATTCCTATGAGTGCAAACATTAGCTTCATATAGAAATTGCGTCATGCCAGATATTTAAATGTTACTAATTAACCGAAAATAGTTAATTATAGGGCTTATTTGACTAAAAAAGCTGTTTTTAGCCTTTTTTTCAAAACCCGAGTTTGCCATTTTTGACTAAAAAAGCCTTTTTCCATGGGAAAAAGCCTTGGGAAAACCCAAATTGCTGCTGCAATTTAAACCCTTTTTAGGGCCTGATTTTGAAAGAATTGCGCAATGTTTCCATTGTTTCCAAAATAGCGCCATATGTTATGCCTGCAATGTAAACAAGAATTATTCCGGCAAGCACGCCTGCAATTATTCCCATCAAAAGGTAATCAAGAGTCCTGCTAGGCATTCTTAATTTTTTCATTTTTCACCGCTTCCATTGCGCCCTTCCATTTTCATTATAATTGCTCTTTGCTTATTTTTAATTTTTCCTATCCTTTCATTACCGCAAGAGGAACATGCCTTGAAACCTTTTTTCCCAATCCTGCCAAAACAACGCTTTCAACCACTTCATCAATGTCCTTGTAAGCTTCAGGCATTTCTTCAGCCAATCCTGACCAGCTCTTTCCTTTGATGATTTCGCCTTTTGCCTCAAGCTCTTTTTTCACCTGTTCTCCACTTTTGCGCCTCATTGCCTCTCCCCTTGACATTGCCCTGCCTGCCCCATGGCAAACAGAAGCAAAGCTCTCCTTTAGCCCTGTTTCAGTGCCAACAAGCACATAGGAAGCTGTTCCCATGCTTCCGGGAACAATTGCAGGATGCCCTGTTTTTGCATAAATTGAAGGGTTTTCTTTTCTTCCAGCAGGCATTGCCCTGGTAGCGCCTTTCCTGTGCACAAGCAATTCCCTCTCTTTTCCATCAACCTTATGCCTTTCAAACTTTGCCACATTATGGCAAATGTCATAAACAATCTGCAGGCCCATGCTTTCTGCATCTTTGCCAAAAACCTTTTCAAAGCCCTGCCTGACCCAATGCGCCATTGCCTGCCTATTTGCAAAGGCATAATTTATGCCGCAGGCCATTGCGGCAAGATAATCCCTGCCCTCTTCGCTTTCAATCGGGGCACAGGCAAGCTGCCTGTCAGGAACATTAATGCTATACTTTTGCATTGCCTTTTGCATCTTTTCAAGGTAATCTGTTGCAATCTGGTGCCCTGCCCCCCTGCTGCCTGAATGCAGCATTACTACTGCCTGCCCTTCAAACAAGCCAAAGCGCTTTGCAATTTCCAAATCAAAAATTTCTTTCACTTCCTGAATCTCCAAAAAATGGTTTCCGCTCCCCAAAGTGCCTGCCTGTGGCATTCCCCTCTGGAAAGCTTTTTCGCTTACCTTTTCAGGATTCGCCTCTTTCATGCAGCCGTTTTCCTCAATCCTTTCCAAATCCTGCTTCCAACCATAGCCCTTCTCAACCATGTACTTTGCGCCTGCAGAAAAAAGCTCACCCAATTCCTGCTTTTGCAGCCTAATGCCTCCCTTTTCCCCAACGCCTGCAGGCACCAGCTTAAAAAAAACATCAATCAATTCGGCAAGCTTTCCCTTAATCTCTTTTGCAGAAAAATTTGTCCTGATGAGCCTGATGCCGCAATTGCTCACCACAAAGGAATTTGCTATGAAATTATGTGTTTTTGGAATGGTGAAATCGTAAACAAAGCCGTCAAATTTTATTTCTTTTATTTTGCAAATTTTTTCCCAGGAAATTTCATTTTTCTCATTAACAAGCGCAACCTCGTCCGATTCCTTAATTTTCTTTAATTCTGTCATTCCAACTTTGGCAAGGAACGGGTGTTCTTCGGTCGCCGTAATTTTGTTGCCTTGCTCTGTTGCAATTTTAAATACCCTTTTCTTTGCCGGCAGTTTCATGAATGCCGCTGGAAAAGTGAAACAAATCTTTCCCCTATCAATTGTTGCAACTTTGTCAATCCCGAATTCAAAATCCGAAATTCTCTTCAAACCATTTTCAGTAAAAATTTTTGTTTTTCCTTCAGTGCAATTTATGTCAAACCCAATTCCGCCAGGGCTTACCACTCCATTCTCCTTTGCGTCAAAAGCAGCAACGCCGCCGATGGGATAGCCATACCCGTAGTGCATGTCAGGAAGCCCCAAAGCAGCCATTTGAATGCCTGGCAATTCCGCAGTATTTACAAGCTGCTGCCTTGCCCCGTCTTCAATCTGCCCGAAAATATTGTCATTTGCAAAAACCCTTGCAGGAACCCTCATATTGCCCTGCTTTTCAAGCTGCCAAACGCCCTCCCTCATTTTTTTGAATTCCATAATCGCACACCGCTTTTTCCCATTTTAAACATCAACTACGCATTGCGCAACCCAAGCGCCGTTTTCCTCAATAACTTTCAACTGATGATAGGACGCAGCCTTGACACCGCTCTTAATCGCATGCTTCTTTGCATTAATTTTTTCCCCAAAGGCTTTTCCATTTATCTCCCAGGCGCCACAATCTTCGGTTATGTATACTTTGAACCCGCTGTACAGCTTTCCCCTGACTTCATGCAAATAAAGCAATTCATTCAAAAAATTCACCAATAGCGATTCAAGGCTTCCAGCCTTTGCTTCAACAGCATTACTGCTTTCAGCTTTCACCTTTGCAATGTCGGCTATGATGCTGAACATTGCCTTTGCGCATTCGGCAAACGCTTCCTCCCTGCTTTTGCCCCTGCCCCTAACTCCAATATCTGCCTTGTGCTCAAACAGCTCGAACATATAAAAAAGTATAATGGAAATTGTTTTATTTAAAGTGCTGTTTCCAGCCCAGCCAATCTGTTTTTGCCCTGGAGATTGTTTTATTTAAAATGCCGCTCTTCAATTTCACCAATTTGCTGTACCCTTTGCAAATGCCTTTCCCCTTCCTTTGAATGCCCCAAAAACCCTGTTTCCAAAAAAGTTTTCACCAATGCAACCGCAATCTGCCCTGTAATGTTTCTTGCGCCCAGGCAAGCAATATTTGCATCATTGTGCTGCCTTGCCATTTTTGCGGTAAAGCCGTCGTATATTACCGCCGCCCTTGCGCCCTTCACCTTGTTTGCAACAATGCTCATCCCGTTTCCAGTGCCGCAGGCAAGCACTCCCAAAGCGCCTTCCTCAGATGCAACCCTTTTCGCAAGCTCTATTGCAAATTTCGGGTAGTCAACCCTTTCATCAGTGAAAACGCCCAAATCGGAGAAATTATACTTTTTGCCAAGCCGCAAAACAATCTTGCCTTTCAAGGCAAATCCTGCATGGTCTGAAGCAATGTAGCAATTCATTTCAAGCGCCAATGAATAGAGAATGGCTTAACTGCTTTAAAATGGTTTTGCTTTTTTGGATTTGATTTTTCCATTTAATTAAATTTAAATATAAGAAACCAGCTTTTTATAGCCATATGAGGCTTTTCCCCTTTCTGGCATTGCTGCTTTTCTCGGCATTCCTTTTTGGAACGGCGGGCGCTGTTGACATTTCTTCATGCGCCACAAAAACATATACAATTTCTGCAGCCGGAACCTATAACGTTACACAAAACCTAAGCACAACAGGGGCAGTCACATGCATTCAAGTGTCCGCAAACAACGTGATTCTGGACTGCCATAACTATTGGCTAAGGGGGGATGACACCGCTGCCAGCTATGGAATAAATTTTCTCGCCGGCATTACCTCAGTAACATTGC
>Ga0315293_10000906_pt1 | contig 28239 bp, 22 predicted proteins | sample YL17G13_20_MG_FD_203071 | JGI IMG/M metagenome (GOLD analysis project Ga0315293, IMG submission 203071) | Sediment microbial communities from Yellowstone Lake, YNP, Wyoming, USA - YL17G13_20 | ecosystem: Environmental > Aquatic > Freshwater > Lake > Sediment | place: USA: Wyoming | collected...
AAAAGCGTTTTTGTGAAATGGAGTTGAGAGTAAGCCGCGTCCCACATCATAAAACCGGCGGATAAATGAGGGTCGTTTTCGCAGCCGGTCCTGATAACCAGGTCAACCGGCGGCAAGTCCTTTGTCCAGAGGTTTTCTTTGATTAATTCTCCGGTTACCTTAGTCGGTTTTTGTTTGGCAAAATTGGCGATTTTTTGAACGCAATTCAGCATTTCATCTGTTCCGTTGTAAGCTAAAAGAAAGGTTAAAAAATGTCGGTTATAGTCCCTTGTCTTTTTCATCACTTCTTCAATCGCCTGTTGGGTTTCTTTTGGCAAAATTTCTTGCCAGCGGCCAAGAACCGCAACTTTCACCTTGTTTTGATGGATTCTTTCGTCGTTAAGCATTCTTTTGAACTGGTTGGTGTAGACCTTAAACAGGAAATTAAGTTCGATCCTGGCTCTTTTCGTTAAATTATCAAAAGAACCGCCCCAGAAAGTAAGGTAAGGAATTTTTAGCTCTATGGCTTTCTCCAAGACCTTTTCAAAGTAATTTACTCCTTTTTGATGGCCGATCCAGGGTTTTAACCCTTTTTTTCTTGCCCATCTCCGGTTGCCATCAGGAATAATGGCAACGTGTTTGGGAATATTTTTGACGTTGATATTCATAATAAAAAATCGCTTTCTATCTTAACGTTTTTTGGCAATAACCAAGGTAAATTAAATCCTAAAAAATAAACTATACTTTTGGCGGTCTTTGACAGGATAATTTTCGGCAAAAAGAGCCTGCGCGCCGCATTCCTATATTCTAAAAAATCAGGGAAATTTTTCAAGAGTAAATTGGCGGCAATTAAACCCCAGATTACCCCTCCCCCGCTCCAGGGCTTGGTTAATCCCGCTGCATCTCCACACAGAGTAACTTTGGGATTTTTTGGGATTATCAATTCCTGCGCTACAATCGCCGAATTGACTCTATCGACTTGAACTCCTTTTTTCGTTAAAAACTCCTCAAAAAGCGCTTTCGCTCTTTTGGGCTTTTCGATGATTCCGTATTCTGTTTCTTTGCCTCTGGGGATTTTCCACAAAAACCCGGCTGAGGTTGGCCATGTTTCAACAAAATCAGACAAATCGCTTTGCTTTATAAATTTTTGAACTCCTAAATAAAATTTGGGTTCTGGCAAGTCCAGACATTTTCTGACAAAAGAATTGGCGCCGTCGCAACCGATTATTCTGTCAAACCCCTTTTGCAATTCCGCAAAACCTATCTTTGCAACATTTTGATTCATGAGGATTTTCGCGCCGGCTTTTTCTGCCAAATCAGCCGTTAAATTATCCAATTGATAATGGCTGATGACGAAAAATGGCTTTGAAAATCTGATTTTTATCGTCCGTTTGGGGAAACGGATCAGACAGGAATTAATTCGGTTCTGGACTAATCTCTTGTACTCGGGAAAGAAATCAAAAATTCTTTCCGAAAAAAGGCCCGAACAAACTTCCTTTCCTATTCTGTCTCTTTTCTCAAAAATGGTCACCTGATGACCATTTCTTGATAATTTCCAGCCCAAATATAACCCGCAAATACCTGCTCCAATAATAGCCACTTTCATATAATTCCGGATTCTATGTTTTGAATTATAGATTCTATTTTTATTGATTCTTTTTCCTGCGTTTTCGCAACGATATAACCCGCAGCAAAAGAAAGCAGGGAGATTAGAATCACACCAATGACCAATATGATATCGGCCTGATGAGTTTTGACAAAATCTAAAATTTTTGATAACATAATTTATTATGGCGAAGACTAAGGCAACCGGTGTAACAAAATTAGGCAGGGATTCTCTCCCGAAATATCTGGGAGTAAAACTCTTTGAGGGCGAAATCGCGAAAGTCGGCCAGATTTTGATTCGTCAAAGAGGCACTAAATTTCTTGCAGGAAAGAATGTCAAGCGAGGTGAAGACGATACTTTATACGCGTTAAAGGCGGGAAAAGTCCATTTTACTTCTAAAAGAAAAAAAAGGTTTGACGGGTCTCAAAGAATGGTGAAAATTGTCAACATAGAAACTGCCAAACCCCGCTAGATAGCGGCCTTGATAAACTCTCTGAATAATGGATGCGGTAAAAGAGGCCTCGATTTAAATTCGGGATGGAACTGACTAGCCACGAAAAAGGGGTGGTTTTTAAGTTCAATTATCTCAACCAGGTTCTTTTCAGGATTAATGCCGGACATGACCAGCCCTTTCCCCTCTAAAACCCCTCTAAACTCATTATTCAGCTCATAGCGGTGCCTATGGCGCTCGGTAGTACAATTTGACCTCCCTCCTGCCCTTGGTGTTTTAGAGCCAAAATACGCCCTAAAACTAAGGGTATTTGGCTTAATCTCGCATAAATAAGCTCCCAGTCGCATAGTTCCCCCGTATTTTTTCTCCTTCAAAAGAACCTTTTGTTCGGGCATCACATCTATCACCTTTTCTACGAATCCGGGGCTCTTGGCGAACTCTGCGGAATTTGCCTTTTTCAAACCGCAGACATTTCGGCTAAACTCAATGACCGCCAGTTGCATGCCCAGACATAATCCCAAGTAAGGGATTTTATTTTTGCGGCAGAATTCAATCGCTTTTATTTTCCCTTCCACTCCCCTGCTGCCAAAACCGCCTGGCACTATTATGCCGTCAAATTTTTTCAATTCTTTCACTGCACCGGGATTTTTTTCATACTTCTCCGCTCCCAGCCAGAAAATTTTGGGGTTTCTCTTAAAAAACCAAGAGGCATGTTTTATTGCCTCAATGACTGAGATGTAAGAATCCATTAAAGTGAAATCGCCCGTCTCAAAATATTTTCCCACCACGCCTATTCTTACAGGTTTTTTACTTTCCTTGATTGTCTTCACCAGTTTTTGCCAGTCCTTTAAATTCTGTTTTCTGGGACGCAAATTGAATTTTTTCAGAATCCTGTTCCCTAAATTCTCTTTTTCAAAATTAACCGGAGCTTCATAAATGGATTGAATGTCAGGAGCGGAAATGACATCGTCTTTATTCACGTTGCAAAAAGTGGCGATTTTTCTTTTCCTGGGTTCGTCCAGAGGAACGCAAGACCTCCCTAAAATGATGTCCGGCTGGATACCGGCTTCATTCAAAAGCCGAACCGCTGTCTGGGTGGGTTTGGTTTTCATCTCACCAATCATTTCAGGAACAGGCAGATAAGAAATCAAAATAAAAAGAACGTCTTTCGGTTTTTGAAGCCGCAGCATTCTGGCTGCTTCTAAAAATAAAAGGTTCTGGTACTCCCCCACTGTCCCTCCTATTTCAATTAAAACAAAGTCGGCTTTTGTTAATTTTGCGGCTTTTGAAATGCGTGAAATTACTTCGTTGGGAATGTCAGGCACCACCTCAACGCATCTGCCGTTGTATTCCAAATTTCTTTCTCTGGAAATTACCGCCTGATAAACGCGTCCGGTAGTCATATAATTGTGGGTGCTCAGATTTTCATCCATAAATCTTTCGTAATTCCCGATGTCCTGGTCGCACTCGGTTCCGTCATCAGTTACAAAAACTTCCCCGTGTTCTACGGGGTTCATTGTTCCTGCATCAACATTGATGTAAGGGTCAATTTTTATAGCTGTAACTTTGAAGCCTTTTGATTGTAAGATTTTACCGATGCTGGCCGTTGCCACTCCTTTGCCGATGCCCGACATAACTCCGCCAGCCACAAAAATATATTTGGCCATAGGCAACTTATTTCTCTTCTGTTACAATTACTTTTATCTCTGCTTCCAAATTGTGTTCAAATTTGATTTTAACAGGGAAGTCTCCCAGTTCTTTAATCGGGTTTTCCAAATTAATCTGGGCCTTTTTGACCTCAAACCCCATCTCTTTTAATTTTTCCAAAATCTTTTGGACGGTAATTGATTCAAACAGCTGGCCGTCAGCCCCCACTTTCACAGGAATGATGACTTCCTGGTCGTCAATGCTGGAGGCCGAGTCCTGAAACTTTTTTAATTGTTCTTCGGCTTTTTTCGCCTCAATTTCTTTTTGGGTTTCCAGCCATTTTATCGCCTGTTTTGTCGCGGGTTTTACCAGTCCTTTGGGAATCAAAAAATTCCTGGCATAGCCATTTTTGACCTCTTTTACTTCATGCATCTTCCCCAAATTTTCAACGTCTTGCAAAAGAATAACCCGCATAGATTCTTAGATTTTATCTCATTCCTTTTAATACTTCAAGGGCTTTGTCCAATTGGGGGTCTCTTTCCTTTTGAAAGTCTTCTTCAGTCCTTTCCACTTTTATATCGGGTTCCAAGCCCTTGCCTGTGATGAGTTCGCCTTTTGGAGTCAGCCATTTGGCGACTGTGATTTTCAAAGATGAACCGTCTTTAAATCTCTCCAGTTCCTGAACAGAGCCCTTGCCGAATGACTTTTCTCCGATTAATTTAACTCCCCGATTGTCCCGCAAAGCACCGGCCAGAATCTCTGAAGCGGATGCCGATCCCTGGTTTGTTAAAATCACGGTCGAATACGTTGTCAGTTTTCCGTTGCCCTCGGCCCTATATTCTATGTTTTCTTTTTTTCCGCCAAAGTCCTCAATCGTCACAATTTGTCCTTGTTCCAAAAACCAACCCGCAATATCTTGCGCCACTTCCAAGTAGCCGCCAGGATTGTCTCGCAAATCTATGATAATGCCTTTTGCCTGACTATTCAAAATCTCAATGGCCGCCTGTCTAAAATCGGGACTGGCTTTCTCTGAAAACTGATAAAGTTTCAAGTAGGCAATATCGCCTTCTTTCATCTCCCATTTCAAAGAAGGAACATTAATCACGTCTCTAATCAGCTTGATATCTTTGGGTTTCTGCCAACCATCCCGAAAAATCGAGAGAACAACCTCAGTTCCTTTTGGCCCCCTGATAAGAGCAACCGCTTCTTCAATGGCAAGATCGGCAGTTGAGGTGCCGTTGATGGCTAAAATTTTATCACCTGCTCTTAGCCCGGCTGTCTTTGCCGGCGTACCTTCCAAGGGAGACACCACCTGAAGTTGGCCGTTTCTGATGTCAATTTCCATTCCCACCCCTTCAAAAGAACCTTTTGTATCTTCTATAAATCTCTTTGTCTCTTCCGGCGGAAAAAATACGGTATAAGGATCTTGTAACGATTTTACCATTCCCGAAATCGCGCCGTAAACGATTTTTTGCTGGTCAATCTCTGAAGGATTTACGAATTTCTCTTTTAATTTATGGTATGCTTCCCAAAAAAGAGAAAAGTTTATTTCCTGGGGCTGACAAACTTCGCATCCTGATTCTCCGAAATAATTTCCGACAAAAACGCCGATCCCAAAAACCCCGCCAATCAAAATTAGCATTAAGGAAACAGAAATTATTTTTTTCTTTATGGACATATGTGTTAGTTTAACAAAATTATGTAAACTAGTCCACTGCCTTTATGTTAAAACTCGCTGTCCAGCTCAGGAAAGCGAGTTCAAATTTGCAGGGAGCAGACCCCTGTTAATTTTACTCCAGCTCTCTCTCCACGTCTTTTAATTCTTTGGAAACAAACCCTTCGGCGATTTCCAGCGCCTGTTTTAATTTGTCGCGAACCTCTCTTTCACTTTTAGTCAGACCGGGTTTCTCGTCAAGATATTCAATCTGTTCTTCCACTTCTTCCCGCAAGGCCTTAAAAGCGGCTGAAATCGCCTGAGCTAATTCTTTTGTTTCTAACCTAACCCTCTTTCTCCACATAACAATCCGATACCAGCCGTAGAAAATTACGACTATGGCTGCGCCGATTAAAACGATGAAAGTAACCATAATGGTAAGATAATCTATTACTATTTTACCAAATTGCAAAAATGGAGGCAAGCCAACGGAAACCTGCACCCTTTCAGAAGGTAAACTCCGGGCGCCTTTTTCATTTCGGGAAACGGCCCAAATGAAGTATTCTCCTTTTTCTAATGTCTTTGTGGAAGAAAATGTCCATTTTCCGTTTTCATTAGCGCTTGTTTCGCCGACCGACGTGGCTGTTTTTTGATTTTTTTCCTGAATAAAAATAATATTGGTTAAATCAGGCAAACTCTCTCCTTCCAAATCCAAGGCCTGTCCGATATTCAATCTTTTGGGATATTTAGTTATTACAGGGGCTTGAATCGGTGAAATTTCAATCTGGACGGAAGCCAAAGCATAATTCCCCGCTTTATCAAAAGCCCTGACCTCAACGTTATATTTGCCGGGCGTTTGAACCGGTATCTTGTAAGGAGCAACATCTATTTTTTCAACTATTACAGGGGCTTCTTCTCCTTCTCCTGTTACTTTCACTTCATAATAATCCATTCCTGAAAGTCCATCAGTTGTTTTGAAAGTTAAAACCGGCGAAGGATTCAGCGGGTCCCCACCATTGTCTGCCGTGACCTCAAAAGGTTCCGGCGGTTCAGTATCAATTAAAACCTTGCGGTGAGTAATTGTTCCCCAGCCGTATTGGTTTCTGAATTTAACATGCAAATACCAAGAGCCGTCTTCAACGTTTTCATATTTTTTTGATTCCATTAAACCGTCGGAAATGGAGCCGGGGTTGGAAGTTGATTTTTCATTGAGCATTAAGCTTACTCCACTGACATCTGAGGGCAGTTTCCAAGAAAATTCTGGATTGTCATTTGAATACCATTTATTTTCATCTGGGTGAGTGGGAGAAGAAACAACAGGAGCAAATGGCGTTTGACCTGCCGGCGTTTGACCTGATGGCGTCGTTGGACCATATTCTTCAGGCGCTGCCGGAGGCACGGTAATCTCTCTGGCAACGAATGCGTAGTTGGCTCCTTTCATACTGCCTAAAACATTGGTTCCTTTCCCATCGTCAGCCAGCACTGAGCCAGCGGCAAAGGTTATATTGGCAGTTCCCGCGGTTTTGGCTTTAACGAGAATATGGAAAATTATCCCTGCAGACCCGGTATATCCCGGACTGGGTTTTCCGCCGGCAAAACTTATTGTCCCAAGCGAATTGGAAAATGTCGGCTCTTGGACCCAAAGAACAAAAATAGAACCCTCTTTGGTAATACTTTGAACCGAAAAGTCGTCAACGTCAAAAACCAGCGTTCCGTCAGCCGCGTTAATCGGTTCTCCTCCACTGTTAACCCTTAATTCAATTAAGAAAGTGTTGCCGACAGTGTAAGTACCGGTAGCAGGAACCAGATATAAAGAAGTCGCCGCCCGAGCAATATCGGGATTTAGAAGAGAGAAAGAGGAAAGCAGAAATAAACAGAAAATAAAAAGCGGGAAATAGAAAATATAATTCTTCTTTAAGTTTTCCCGATTTTTATTTTTCATTTTTCTTTCTTCTGATAAACCATAAAATTATTCCAGTTGCTAATAAAAATATAATAACCAGCCAACGATAAGGAAACAGCTTTTTAAGCGGCATGTATTCAGCCACTCTCTCATTTCCTGCTTTGTCCATTGCCCTCACTTTTATTATACTCCTTAATGACTGGTCTTCCAACAAGTATGGACTCTCTCCTTTTTTCCATTCTTTTTTTCCTTCTTTAATTTCAAGGTAATCAATCCCGGTCTGTTTATCCGCAGTTGAAAAAGTAATAAAATATTTTCCTTCAAAAACCGAGGCGTCCTGATGAACCTCAATGTTAAAAGGTTCGGGAGGAAGAGTATCTTTTTTCAATTCCTTGTCCCATTCATCCTCTGGAACTTCAGTTCCTTTGAGCAGAATCTTTAAAGCAATTCTTTTTGCTGTCAATTTAGCCGACGTACCCAAGCCGTCATTTAATAACACTTGCGAACTGTCCAGAAATTCCACCTCTACGGATGGTTCTCCTCCGTTAATTTCTTTTGCTTTAAATACGATTTTTCCCAATAAATTGCTCGACCCGGGGTCGCCGGACAATTTTCCGCAATAGCCCCCGGGAATTCCGGCGATAAAAGAAATCAACCCCTGTGTCTGATTGATTTCAGGCGGTTTTAACCAAAGATTCAAAATGGAACCGCCTCGGCCGAAATCAATTGCCTCCAGAACATCTTTGGGAAAACTCAAATCAGCTTTTACGGTGTTGATACATTCTCCTTCCGCATCAATTCTCGCCTCCACCACGAAGGTTTGGCCCTGGCGGTATTCGTTCTGCGAGGATTCTAAATATAGAATGGCTGCCTCCGCTCTGCCAGAAATGCAAAATGCAAAAATCAAAATGCAAAATGACAATCCAAACTGTAAAATGACCTTTAATTTTTGATGTTTCATTTTAAATTACCCTGTCCAGTAATACATTAATATGCTGAAGTCCGGCAGATTAACTATCCCGTCGCCACTTATGTCCACACAAGGGTTATATTTTCCCCACCAGTAAAGCAAAATTGAGAAATCCACTAAATTCACTTTCCCGTCTTTGTTAAAATCAGCGCCGGGACAAATTTGGGTTGTTCCGTATTTACCAATATAAAATGCCAGAACCCTGGAGTAAGAACTCAGTAATCCCTCCGGTGTTTCAGCTTTTGCCCGAGTGGTGTGCATACCTTCATCTAAAAAACTGGTGTCTAACGTGTGCTTCCAATCCCCTGTCAGGGTAGCGGTTGTTTTTTTAATTATTTCCTGGGGCGATTCTATTGAAATGGTGACTCCGCTTTTGGGAGCGGTCTGACCGAGGATATCTATATCTTCCCCTTTTGCCACATTAACTTTTTCCAATTCAATCGTCGGAGGGATAAAGATATTGGAAATGGTGGTGGTCATATCTTTGGTCACGGTAACGGTAAAAGAAAAAGTAATTGACTTTCTGCCCGCACTATCTTCTGTCCAGAGTCCAAAATTATAAGTTCCGGCCGTGATAGTGGTGATTTCCACCTTGAAATTGGCAAGTGAGTCGGCGCTGATTAGAGTTGCCACTGCGCCATCAATCAAAATAGTAATTTTAGCCAAAGGGTAAACCTTTCCTTGTAAAATTACTTTGGTCGCGCTCGACGGAGGGATATAGCCGCCGCCTCCGCCGCCTCCGCCTCCGCCGCCGGCAGAACAAGCAGAAACGTTAAAAGTGCAATCGGTGTTACAGCTTAAAGTGCCGCCGCCCGCATATCCCCGACTGACGCAGGTCTGGCCGCTTAAATCCGCGCCATCGCATTGTTCGCTTCCTTCAGCTATACCGTTGCTGCAAACCGGTCCAAGCGTCACAGTTATTGAGGTGGTGGCGGTAGTCGCTGAAACATTAACCTTAAAAAAAGAAGGCAAACATAAAATCAACCCAAATAGAATTGGGATGATTAAAAAAATTAAAAGTTTTTTAGAAAAAATAGGCATTACCAGGTCTTATACCTTTCTTTTGCTCTTTTCCGTTTGAGCCGAACCAATAAAATTAAACCCGCAAAGAAAATTAATACTCCTGACCCGATCGCTATCTGCCAGACGGGTTTAAGCCGGGTAAATCTGGACCATAAATTTTTTCTTTCCACCACGCCAAAATATATTTTCCCCGATTGCATCAGTTCATCTCCTTTGAAAATTTTAATGTCCCCCCAATAATAGCCGATTGCTAATTTAGCCGAGAACTTGGCAAAAATATCTTTGGTCTCAAAAGAAGGCACCAGCTCCAAATTAGTGTCATCTCCGGAAGTTATTAATCTCATATATTGGTCGTAGATATCCAGATGAACATTGGTGGGAGCGGCAGCAACGTTGCCTTTGTTTTCAATTGATATTAAGACCTTGACCGGCCTGCCCTGTTCCACTTCCGTAATGCCAAACAATTTAACTATGAAATCGTAAAATTGTTCCGGCGTTACCGTCAGATTAACGCTGATTTCGCCTCCCAAGACAATAGAAACCGCTTCTCCGCCGCCCGTTCCGCCTGCCGGCAAGACCTTTACCCTGATTTTTCCCTGGTAATTTGCGAACTTAGCGTCTTTCGGCACGTCTATCAAAACCTTCATTGGGGTTTGTTTCTGGCCGTCAGGCAGAAGGAAACTCATTCCTTTATCAATGGATATCCATTTTTCTATTTCCGGCGCATCAGCAATGGTTACCTCCACTTTTGAGTCGCCTTTGGCGTCAGCCCGGGAAAAAACGATTTCCTGCTCATAATGAGAACCGGGAGAAAGATGGAAGTTTTTTACAAAAGGCGGAGAAATGCCAAAACCGGCCAAAACAATGCCGGCGCAAAAGAAAATCCCAAAAAGAACGGCAATACTAATGCTTATCCCTTTTGTTTTGCGAAACAAAACTGAAAGGCGAAAATTCCTCATTTATATATTTAAATGATTACCAACTGCTAATCAGCGATTAATAATTATTTATTAAAAATCAACTGTGTCCTCTACCACGCCTATGGTGTTGGTCCCGTAATAATCTCCAACCGTTTGGGCAGCTGGTATCAATATGCCCCAATAGACAATATCAGTAGCAGGAGTTGAAGTGGCTTCGGTTTTGCCTGAATCCAAATTGAGCAGAACTACGGTATCTGAAGCGGTCCATCCCAAATCCTCATAACCCACATCTCCGGAAGTGGCGTACTTTTGCTGTTCAACGGGAATGCTCAAAGTGGTGGTCTCCATATTTTCTCCGGTAACATTAGTGTTGATCGGACAGTTGCCTGTGGTGTTGATGGTAATGGTCTTTCCAGTGGCGCTGGTGGCATTCGCTCCTACTGTCCCGTAATCAATGCCTATTTCTTCAACCTCTACTCCAGACAAAGTAGTGAGTTCCTGGGAAGTAGTGGCTGCCCCTGTGGCGTTAGCAGCGTCAGTTCCCTGGAACCAGACCTCCCAGTCAGTGGTGGCGTAACCCAAAGTGGTTGACCAGTCGCCCGCGTCAGTGGGAATTGCGTCAAAGTACATATCAGTTGTACAGGAAGCGTCGTAAGTCGTGGCGGTGGTCGCATTTATCCAGTCGCAGGTGACGCCAAGATAGCTGCCGGCGCTTTTATAACAGGAATTCTCATTAGCCGTGCACTCCTGCTTATATCCATCTGCTAAGCTACTGGAACTGTTGTAAAATGTAGCCGTGACTGTGGAAATATTGGCCCAGCCGTCAGTGTCAGTAATAGTGGTGGTGGCGTAAACTACTGCGGTATCACTGGCAGTCAGTGAAATTGCGCCTCCGGCGTTTAGAATCACTGTACCCGTGGTTGGCGCGGCATTGCCGACAGTAACTCCGGTAGTGGCTGAATCAGCCTGTACTTCAGGAATTTTTAAAATTATTTTTCCCGGAGAAGAACTGATGTTTCCCATACCGATTATTAAAAACCCGACAGCGAACATTATAATCCAAAAAGAATTATCTTTTATTTTCTTTGCCATTTTTTGCTTTTAGTTTATGATTTCATTTATTAACAACGATTCGACCTTTTAATATTATAGCAATATCAGTAAAATTTAACACCTGTGGATAACTAATCTACCAATCAATGGTATCTTCTACCGCTGCAATAGTGTTGGTGCCGGAATAATCTCCAGCCGTTTGGGCAGATGGTATCAATATGGCCCAATAGACAATATCAGTGGCTGGCGTGGAAGTGGCTTCGGTCTTACCCGAATCCAGGTTAAGCAGTTGGACGCCGGTTGAAGCGGTCCAGCCCAGACCCTCATAGCCCACATCTCCGGAAGTGGCGTACTTTTGCTGTTCAACAGCAATGCTTAAAGCGCTGGTTGCCATATTTTCCCCGGAAACATTGACATTAATCGGACAGTTGCCTGTGGTATTTATGGTAATGCTCTTTCCAGTGGTGCTGGTGGCGTTTGACAACACTGTCCCGTAATCAATGCCTATTTCTTCAACCTCTACTCCAGACAAAGTAGTGAGTTCCTGGGAAGTAGTGGCTGCCCCTGTGGCGTTAGCAACGTCAGTTCCCTGGAACCAGACCTCCCAGTCAGTGGTGGCGTAACCCAAAGTGGTTGACCAGTCGCCCGTGTCAGTAGGAACAGCGTCAAACCAAAAATCAGCGGTGCAGGAAGCGTCTATAGCAGTGGCTGATGTGGTGGCGCCAAGCCAGTCGCAACTGACGCCAAGCCAGGTGTTGGCGGCGCCTGTATAACAAAGATTCTCACTGGCAGAACAGGCCTCAGTACTGGAACTATTATAAAAAACAGCCGTGACTGTGGAAATTTCATCCGCGCTATTAGTATCGGTAATGGTGGTGGTGGCGTAAACTGCCTGGGTAGTGCTGGCTGAAAGGGTAATGGCGTTTCCGCCGTATAGAATCGGCGTGGCAACTGAAGGAGGAGCATTGTGGTACACGATAACTGTAACGTCATCAACCGAAGCAGTGCTGGAAGCGGCAGTAGTGCTTGAATCAAAAACGGAAAAAGCCACTCCAAAAGATTCGGTGGCAATATCGTTTGCTGTCCAGCCAAGCCCCCAAAGGTCGGTCTCTCCGCCATAAGAATTGGTCGCATCAGCCACAGGCCAATACGTTGTGGAGGCGGCGTAATCTGAACCCTGAATTGTTCCTCCTTTAATAAGCATTACCGAGCCGTCTATAAAAGTGCCGCCGCCTGCAGTTGAGGCATTTCTTTCTATTTCAACCCTGATTCCGTTGATTACGCTGTTTGACGGGATGCTGTTTGCGGCAAAAAAACTTGTGGCTGTAATGTAAAAACTTGATTCATATATAGCCATGGTAACGGTAGCGTAAGCGTTATCAGAACCGGTGGCATAAAATTTTCCAGTTGCTCCCGGTCCCCAGTCAATTGTTCCGGTGGCAGAAGAGGTAGCCACTGTGGCTAAATTACTGGGTCCTGAAACATAATCAGCCGCAATCTGCCATTTTCTGGCTTCCATAAAGAATAATTTTGCCTGAATGTCTATTGGCGACAAACCAAAAATATTGATTGCCGCAAAAATCATTAATATTCCGAAATACCATTTTAAATTTTGTTTAATAACTTCTGACATTTTTAGTCGTGAAATTCCAATGGCCCCAGCAAATAAAAATAAGGGCTGACGTCCGGGGCATCAAACGCGTATTCTAATTTTAATTCATCGCCGGCTTTTAAATCAATATTTTGCCAAATTAATTTTTTCTCGCCGTTTCCGACACTCTCTATGCTGTATTCTACATTATCGCTTGGAATTTCAAAAGATTCCGGAACGGTTTCCACAATATATCCTTTGAATTCCTGCTTGGCTTTGATTTTCAAAACAATTTTATAATCAGCTGACGGATAGATTCTGGTGGGACCTGTTCTTTCTATGTCAAAAGGCAAGCCGTCACGAACCTCAAACTGGTCAGTAATTTCTCTGATGCCGCTAAAAGTGGTGGCTGTTAATTTCATTTGATAAATCCCCGCCCCTCCGACCGTGTAATAAGCAAAATAATCAGGCGTATCGATAACATTGTTGGGACCGCATTTTGGGTTTCTGGCAATATCTCCGGAAGCTGTTTCTAAAATAGTTTTCCCGCCCGAGGGATTGGTTATCTCCAAAACAAGGTCGGCGTCACAAACAGTGTGTCCCTGATTATCCAAAACCCCCATTTGCAAATAAGCTCTCTCGTTTGCCTGCCCTGAATCGGATGGGAGAGCGAGGTAAATTGATTTGTTTGTGTTTATCGCCAAGACCCCCCATGTAAAATCCTGCTCTTGCGTGAATTCCTCGTCGCCTTCTATAATTTTTACCTCTAATCTGTAGCGGCCCGGCCTGAAACTTCTTTTATCGGATTTGATAATTTTAATTTTATTATCCTGAATTATTGTTCCTCCCGGAATATCGTTGCCTTCGGGGTCAATCAAAACGGCTCTGGTTTCCTTTTTTACGAAAATAGAACTGACTTTCGCCAAAAGCCCTCTCTTTTTCTGCGGCATTTCTTGGAACTCGAATTCCGGCTCTTCATCCCTTTTCCAATCCTTTTTCATCGGCCTTAAAATAAATTTTTCCTCCGGCTGCATTTTAGCTTTTTCTGTTTCCTCTTTTTCTACCTCCAGCCAGACAGCGTCAAGATATACTTCTTGTTTCTTGTCGCTTGTCTCTTGTTGCTTTAAGTAAGTAAATCTGATTTCCAAGTTTGCCAGGTCCTCCCATTTTTCAAAAACCGGCAGGCCGTACAGGAAATAACCGCCGTTTAATTTGTTGGAAATTTCTTTTTCTAAATTGATTTCCGCCAATCCCCGCCATAAATCCTGGTAATAATAATCAATAATTAATTTATCTCCTGCCTTTCCCCTGCCCGCCAAAGACATTCTCAACTGGACAAGTTTGATTTTGGCCTTTTCAATCTCAGGAAGAGAAAAATCAGAAAGAATTAAAACCGACCGACGCATCTCTTTCTCTTGAACTGCTGGCTCATGTTTTTCTTGGCTGGCAGTATCCGGGACAGCAACGGTTTCGGTAGTGGTCGCCTCGGTTGTTGTTTCCGTGGTCGTTGCTTCTGTAGGTATAAATTCTCCTGAAGTCGTGGCTTCGGTTGTAGTTGCTTCGGTTACAGCAGATTCAGTGATGGTGGCTTCGCTTGTGGTTGCTTCTTCCGCCATTGCTACTCCGCTCAATAAGTCCTTTATTTTATTGGTTAAAGCAAAAGAAAAACTTTTCAATCTTCCCCAAATTTTCGTGAAAAGAGATGAATTGTTTATTCTGGCTGTGGTAGTGGCTTCTGCGGCAGTTGTGGTTTCTTCAGGAGTGATAGAGTTTTCTTCAGAAGCAGTTGCTGCTTCAAAAGAAATTATTTCTTGGGTTGCAGTTGAAACTTCTTCAGTAGTTGTTGCTTCGGTGGTGGTGGCAATAATCTCATCTGAGGTTGCGGTCTCGGAAGTAATTATTTCTACGGGAATAACGGGTTCGGTAACAGTTGCTTCAGATGCGGTTTCAGGAATTTCGATTGACGGATAAGCAGAGTTTTCTTTATTGAATTTTTCAGAACTCGCCTCTTCTCCCAAATCATGAAAAAAAGCGGATTTTGGATTTTGCCAATCGCCGGAATAAGAAGCGGGGAAAATTTTTATTCGTTCCTGCGCTTCAGTGAAAGAATTTTTGAAAAAATAAAAACTGGCGACAAAAAAGATTCCTAAAAACAAGACCATTAAAAAATTTCCCAGATTATTTTTAAAAATCTTAACCATTGCTCTATTTTAACATATTTAAAACAACGGGAAACCAACGGGGAACTGACCGCTGTTCTATTATTTTAGCAAATTTTAGTTATCAAGCAAAATAATCAAACAAAAAAGGGCCGGCAAATTCAGTTGATTATTGAATCTGACGGCCCATTAAGGCGCGGATGTTCCATCCTGACTGAGTTTCAGTAACTCGTCCTCAACCAGAAAGATGTTTTTAGTTCTGATTCTGTTTCCTATCCTGATTGTCGTCTTTTCTTTCAGGTCGGGATAAAGAAAATAAGGCCCTTTTGGGAAATGAAACTTATTGGGAATTACCTTATCTCCTCCTTCGGTCCAGACCAGCAAGACAGGCGCCTCGGTTAATTTAAGAAGGCCTGAAAAACCATTTTGGAATCTCCTTATTTTCGGAAAATTATTTTCTTCCGGACAAAACTCGCTTTTCTTTTTTACAATAATCGCCCCGTCTTTAAGAATTTTAAACTCTTCTCCTTTGTCGGTTCTGCCGCCTTCTGGCGCAACTATTACTATTTTACCTTCGTTGACCCTTTTGATTAATTCCCTTAGCCCCTTGCTTCTCCCTTTTCCCCTGTCAATTGAAATGCAGAGACATCTGATGCAATAAAACCACCATTTGTCAAAAAAATTCTTCTTATCCGGCACTGAATAAGGCGTGAACCTCAGGGAAAAAAGAAAAAAAGGGAAAAATAAAAAGGGTATCAAGCCCGGCTCCCATAGAGAAGGATGGTTGTAAATAACTATCAGTCCTTTTTTGTTGGGGTAAAGTTTTTTTGCGTCAAAACCTAACACCTTAATCCTGCCGAAAATTCTTAAAAGCGAAAAAATAACTCCGCCCAATGCCCCGACCGTCCATAAGGAAACCATCTTCACCAGATTATCAATCATTTCTTTCATATGCTATTCCACCTCCTTTTTAACGTTCTAAAATTTTTATGCCCCCGCCGCGACTTGAACGCGGAACCACTTCCTTAAAAGGGAATTGCTCTACCAAATTGAGCTACGGGGGCGCGATAACGTTAAATTCCTTCCTCTTTCAATTTTTCCAATAATTCTTTTTGTTTTTTGGTCAGTTTCTTTGGGGTTTTGACGATCAATTCAACGTATAAATCTCCTCTGCCATAACCTGAAAAATGCGGAATGCCCTTTTCTGATATTCTTAAAATTTTTCCTGATTCGGCGCCTTCGGGTACTTTTAATAAAATCTTTGCGCCGTCTAAAATTGGCGCCTCAACTTCGTCTCCTAAAGCCGCCTGAGAAAAAGAAATCGGCAAGGAAATATATAAATCGTCGCCTTTCCTTTTGAAAGCAGGGTGGGCTTTAACAAAAATCCTGACATATAAATCTCCCGGTTTCCCTCCTCTCCTGCCCGCTTCTCCTCTTCCTTCAATTTTTATCACCTGATTCGTGTCAATGCCGGCTGGAATGAAAATTTTAATCTTTTCTTCGTCCTTCACCCTGCCTTCTCCTTTACAGACATTACAGGGCTTATCCGGTCTTTTGCCTTCCCCTTTGCATTCAGGACAGGTGGTAAATCTGGTGAATGAACCGAAAAATGTTCTTTTTATCTGCTGGACCTCGCCTGTTCCCCGGCAGGAAAAACATTCGTTGATTTTTGTGCCGGGTTCAGCTCCGCTTCCCTGACAACGAGAACAGGTAATATATTCTTCCAAGGAAATATCTCTTTCTTTTCCTTTCAAAGTATCTTCAAGCGGAATTTCCAAACCAAGTTCAATGTCTTTTCCTTTTCTGACATCTTTCTTTCGAGCCCTTGGCCCTCCGCCAAATCCGAACATTTCTTCCACCACATCTCCCAAGTCGCCGAAATCAAATTCAACATTGGCGCCAGGTCTTCCCCAAGCCCATTGAAAATCAAAACCTTCCGGTCCTCCTGCAGCACCTCCCTCAAAAGCCCTGCCGAACCTGTCGTACTGACTTCTCTTGTCTCTGTCAGAAAGAATCTGATACGCTTCGTTTATTTCCTTGAATTTCTTTTCGTCTCCGCCGCTCTTATCCGGATGATGTTTGTGAGCCAGTTTGTAATAGGCCTTTTTAATATCTTCGGCAGAAGCGCTGCGGGAAACGCCTAAAATTTGATAATAATCCTTAGCCATAAATTACTTCTCCTTGTATTCTCCCTCTTCTGTGTCTTTCTTTTCTCCGCCATTTTGTTCTTTCTTTTCGCCACTTCCTGATGTTTTATACATTTCCGCTCCGATTTTCTGGATTGCCTGCGATAAATCCTGCGTTTTTTGCTTTATATCCTCTATATTATCACCATCTCTGACTTTTTTCAATTCATTCATCTTTTCCTCGATTTCTTTTTTCACGTCAGAAGAAACCTTGTCCCCGGCATCTCTTAACGCTTTATCGGTCGTATAAATCAAGTTATCCGCCAGATTTCTGGCTTCCGAAAATTCCCTTTTCTTTTTGTCCTCCTCGGCGTGCGCTTCCGCTTCTCTTTTCATTTTTTCTATTTCTTCTTTTGACAAGCCGATTGAACCTTCAATTCGGATTGATTGAGATTTGGCACTGGCTTTGTCTTTTGCCGTGACTGTCAAAATTCCGTTGGCGTCAATGTCAAAAGTCACCTCAACCTGGGGCATGCCTCTGGGAGCGGGCGGAATGCCGTCCAAAATAAATCTGCCCAAAGACCGGTTGTCTGTCGCCATTGACCTTTCTCCCTGCAAAACATTGACTTCCACCGAGGTCTGGCTGTCAGCGGCAGTGGAAAAAATCTGTGTTTTGGCAGTCGGGATAGTAGTATTTTTCTGAATCATTGGCGTATTAATTCCGCCCAATGTTTCAATTCCCAAAGACAAAGGCAATACATCTAATAGTAATACGCTTTTTATATCGCCTTCGGGCGCTCGGCCCTCTTCTTTGGCTCTTAAAATTTCAGCCTCAATCGCCGCTCCCATTGCCACAACCTCTTCAGGATTGATTGATTTGTTGGGTTCCTTGCCAAAGAAATTCTTAACCGCTTCCCTGATTGCCGGAATTAAAGTTGTGCCGCCGACCAAAATAATTTCATCAATGTCTTTTTTCTCCAGTTTCGCTTCTTCCAATGTTTTTTTAGTTCTTTCAACTGAACGTTCCACCAAATCCCGACCTAAATTATCAAATTGGGAGCGGGACAATTTATATAAAAGGTGTTTGGGTCCCGAGGCGTCGGAAGTAACGAAAGGCAGATTGATTTCAGTCTCGGAAGCGGAAGACAATTCTATCTTCGCTTTTTCGCTGGCTTCCTTTAGGCGTTGCAAAGCCAAAGTGTCTTTTGACAGATCAATGCCTTGCTCTTTTTTGAATTGCTCGCAGAGCCAGTTGATAATTCTCTGGTCAAAATCCCTGCCGCCCAAGTGCGCTTCTCCGCCAGTTGCAATCACTTCCACGATTTCAGGAGTGGTATTCAGGATGGAAACGTCAAAAGTGCCGCCGCCAAAATCATAAACCACGATTTTCAGATGTTCTTTCTTGGTAAAGCCATAACTCAAAGCAGCGGCTGTCGGCTCGTTAATCACCCTCATAACCTTAAAACCTGCGATTTCCCCGGCAGCTTTAGTCGCTTTTCGCTGGGAATCGTCAAAATTTGCCGGACAGGTAATCACGGCCGATTCCACCTTCTCTCCCAGTTTTTCTTCGGCGTCCAGTTTTAATTTCTGCAGGATCATCGCGGAAATCTCAATGGGAGTAAACCATTTATCTCCCATTTTAATTTCCACGCTCCCATCCGGCTTTTCCCTTGTCTCATAAGTCAGGAGTTTTAATTCTTTCTGGACTTCAGGGTCAGAATATCTCCTGCCGATAAATCTCTTGACCGAATGAATCGTGTTTTTGGGGTTGGTGACTGATTGTCTTTCAGCCAAAATTCCGACCATCCGCTCGCCGGTTTTTGACAACGCCACAACCGAAGGCATCAAGACCGAGCCCTCGCGCGATTCCAAACATTTTGGCTCGCCATTTACAATGGAAGCCATCTTTGAAATTGATGTGCCTAAATCAATGCCTAAAATTTTTGACATAATAATATTTTATTTTTTAGTTAGTTAATAATATAACCTTTTAACTTTTATTTAACTATTTTGACCTTTGCCGGCCGTAAAAGACGGCCGTTTATTTTATATCCTTTTTGGATTTCTTCAATTATAATTCCCGTTTCTTTGCCTTTTTCTTCCACTTCTTCTACTACTTCATGAAAATTGGGGTCAAACTTCTCCCCCACTGCCTTAACTTCTTCCACCCCTTGTGATTTCATAAAATCCAGAATCTGATTTTTAATCTGTAAAACTCCTTTCACATTCTCATCATTCTTTAAATCTTCCGACAGTTTCTTTCCAACAATTTCAAAATTATCCAAAATCGGCAGAATTTTCAAAATCAAGTCCACGTTAGCGTATTTTAAAATATCGCCGATTCTTTCCATTTCCTCTTTTTTGTAATTCAGCAAATCAGCCCTGGCTCTTTGCCACCCCGCCAGATATTCTTCCTTTAATTTCTGACATTCCTCCAATTCGCTTAATTTTTTTCCTTCGTCTTTTTCCTCTGACATATTAAAAATCTTCCAGCAATTTACTGTTCGAAGAGTAGCTACTCTTCTCTCGCCTCAGCTAAAGCTTCGGCCAAAGATTTAATTAAACCGATATTTGTGTCGTAAGCCATTCTTTTGGGCCCTAAAAGCGATAAAATAACTTCATCGCCCGCCGGTAAATGACATTTTGAAGTTATGACGGTAAAATCTTTCGCTTTTTTGAAAGGATTTTCCTTGCCGATATAAATTTTAATTCCGGAATTGATTTCAAAATTTCCGATATTATTCTCAAAATTTTCCAGAAACTCGGCGAAGTTCAAAGCAAAGTCTTTTTCTCCGAATTCCGGCTCTTTCAAAATCTCTTCCCAGCCCTCTTTCCAAAAAACATTTTCTTTCTCCAGATAGCCCAAGGCCAAAGCACCTGAAATATGAGCCAAATTTTTAGTTAAACCCTGAATGAATTTAATATCGTCTTCATCTTCATCCTTAAGCCAACTTGCTATCTCAAAATTCTTGAGCTCCTTTTCCAGTAAATTGTCTACGAACAATCGCAAGCCCTTGTCAGTCGGCACTCTCCCGGCCGAAGTGTGGGGCTGACATAAAAAACCCTTGTCGGTCAGTTTTTGCATTTCAATTCTGATGGTAGCCGGACAAATCCCAAAATCATATTTTTTCTCAATCAACTGCGAAGAAACCGGCTGCGCCAGTTTTATGTATTCCCCAATAACGCTGTCTAATATTTCTTTTTGTCTTTCGGTTATATTCATATTTCGAACTATACCCCATTATACAAAACCAAGATTAGCAGTCAAGACCTTTGACTGCTGACTATTTGCCAAATGTCAGAATGCAGGTAGTTTGGTTTTTTGACTTAGTTTTGGTAAAATAGTTTAATGTGGTGTAAAAACAAAAAATCACTCTTTTTGCTTTTAATCATTTTGGCTATTGCCGCTTTTTTCAGATTATGGCAGTTGGATAAAATTCCGGGAGGGCTTTTCCCCGACGAAGCGGCTAATGGACTGGATATTCTTTTAATCTTCCAAGGCCACCATAGCCCCTTTTTTGAACGCGGATTGGGCAGAGAAGCGCTGTTTTTCTATTTACAGGCGGCAAGCGTTGCTTTGTTTGGAATTGGCGTCTGGCAAATGCATCTTGTTTCTGCCTTGATTGGAATTGCCACTGTTATCGCCACCTGGTTTTTGGCGAAAAAGTTATTTAACAAAAGAGTGGCCTTTTTAGCCAGCTTTTTCCTTGCCACTTCAACCTGGCACACCACTCTTTCCCGGACCGGATTCCGGGCAATCTTAGTTCCCTTGATGGCTACTCTGTTTTTTTATTTTGCCTATTTAACTCTCAGGGAAATATCAGGAAGAAAACGCAAATTATTTGCGGTTCTGGCAGGAATTTGCCTCGGTCTGGGATTTTATACTTATATTTCTTTCCGGGCAATGGTGGCAATTATCGGGCTATTGGCGGCAATAATTTCAATAACAAATCGGGGAATTTTCAGGAGATTCTGGCGGGAAATAGTTATTGGCCTATTTGCAATGGCATTAGTTTTGATTCCTCTGACCGCTTATTTTGTTGGGCATCCCGGTTCCTTTGTTGGTCGGGCCGGTTATGTTTCTATTTTTAATGTTGACCAAAATAAAGGTAACTTGCTCGGCACTTTTTTGGACGTTTCAAAGAAAACTTTTTTGATGTTCTTTACCGAGGGGGATTTAAATTGGCGCCATAACGTTTCCGGCTTTAGCATGCTCAATCCTTTTGTCAGCCCTCTTTTTGCCCTTGGTTTTCTTTATTCTGTCTGGGTTATTTTCAGGCGACTCATTAAGTTCAGAGATTTTCAAGAAAAATCGTCAGACGATTATTTTAAATATTTATTTTTAGTCATCTGGTTTTTAGGTCTGTTGGGTCCTGAACTTGTAAGCGCTGAGGCAATCCCCCACGGACTCAGGGCAATCGGCGCAATGCCGGCAGTATTTTTCTTCCCGGCAATAATGATTGATGTATTCTGGAAAAAAATTGCCTCGACTTTTAACAAAAAGGTTGTTTTCGGAGTTATTTTAGGAATGATTCTGGTTATCAGCTTACTTTATGATTTCTATCTGTATTTCGGCATCAGCGCCAATTCCCCTGATTTTTATTATGCTTATCGGTCTGATCTGACACAAGTCAGCAAATATCTGAATGAACGCAACTTGAAAGAAAAAACTTATCTGGTCCTGGACGAATATTCTGTTCAGACCCCTGAGTTTCTGACGGCGAAAACCAACCAGCCCTATATTCTGGTCAATCCGGAAAAGAGTTATCAAGCCGAATTGCGACAGGGTGACCAAATTATTTTTACCCAATCAACAATCTTTGACGCTAAAAAATTTAAAGAGTATCATCCGGAAGCCAAGGTCGTAAAACAAAATTACAATCAATTTAAACAAGAAATTATGCGAGTAGTCGAAGAACAATAGTTCTTCTTCACCCTTCGCTTCGCTCGGGTAGTCGAAGAGGATTAATTTTTTCACTATGGACAATAAAAAAGCAATTATATTATTGTTTCTGGTCTTGATAGCGACGACTGTGCTTGAACTTTTAATTCTGACCAAGATGTCTTTATGGCATGATGAGGCCTTTTCAGCCCTTCTGACCAGATACGATTTCAAAGAAATGATTTATCGGGCCGGCTTGGATGTCCATCCTCCTCTTTACTATATTTTATTGAAGGGCTGGGCCGGCATTCTTGGAGACTCTTTGTTTTCTTTGCGGTTATTCAGCGTGATTTTTGGGATTCTTGCCGTAATCGCCTTATTTTTATTTATTAAAGAAACTTTTGGAAATAAAAAGTTCGCTCTTTTTTCTTCTGTCCTATTGGCGCTTAATTCTTTTTTCATTCAATTTATTATGGAGGCAAGGATGTTTACTCTGGGCATTTTTTTAGTTATCCTTTCCAGTTTTTTCCTTGTAAAAGCCATGAAACATAAAAATTGGCCTTGGTGGCTCCTTTACGCACTATCTGCAAGTGCCGGCATTTATACACATTATTACGTTTTCTTCTCAATCCTGGCCCAAGGGCTTTTTCTGCTTTATCGGATTCAGGTCGAATCCGGGTTTAAGTTTTTAAGCTGGCTGAAAAATAGAAATTTCCAATTTGGTTCGGGGGCTTACCTTCTAATAATTATTTCTTTTCTTCCCTGGTTAAAAACTTTTTTAAGCCAAATGGGGCAAGTTCAGAAAAGTTATTGGATTCCGGCAATGAATATCGGATCTGTCCCAGCCACTTTTTTGAAGCTGACAACCGGCGGAGGAATTGATTCTTCCAGGTTTTGGTACGTTTTAGCGATCTTAACGATTTCAATTGTTACCGCCTTTATTTACGCTTTGAAAAAAGTTGAGTCGCCGAATAAATGGCTGGTTCTCTTGCTAATTATCGTTCCTTTCCTGGGAGCAATTGCTTTCTCTCTTAAAACCTCAATCTACCTTGACCGCTATTTTGTTTTTACGCTTCCCTTTTATCTGATTTTAATGGGAGGAGCTATTTGGGCAATAAAAAACAACAAGTTAGTCAAAGAACATTCGTTCTTTTCCACCCTTCGCTTTGCTCGGGTAAGGAATGTCTTGCTTGTTGTTGCTATTTTGGGAAGCTTGATATCTTTTCCTGTCCGTTGGCAAAGACTTGAAGTGGAAAAAAAGCCCGGTATGGCGGCCACTGCTAATTATTTAAATCAGCAGGTAAAACCGGGAGAAAAAATTTATGTGGGTTCTTCTTTCGTTTATTTCACTTTTAAGTATTATAATCACACGGGAATGCAGCCAAAACTTTACGCTCCTTATTCCCTTCCCCACTTTTCCGGCACGGCCTTGCTTTCTCCCCAAGACCTTATCCAAGATTTTTATCAGGAACTTGAAAGAAACGATATTGTCTGGATGATTAACACCACCGGTTTTGGCAACTATCAACCTTCCCCGCCTGATAACTGGGTAAAAAAAGAGGAGAAAGGCTTTCAGGATATTTATGACTATCAGGGCTGGATTATAGCGGCAAAATATCAAGTTTACTGATTGTAGGTTTCGGGGAAAATATAAACCTTATCAAATCTTAAATCAATATATTTAAGATTTTTTCTTTTCTCCAAAGGAATTCTGTTTTCCAAAATAGCGGCCAGTTCCGTCATCTGCCAGTCCAAATCCTTCTCCGGATTAAAATAAATTTCCCAGGATTCACTTGTTTTAACATGAATATTTTCCTCAGACACTATTGAGACCTCCTCAATGAGGATTTTTAAATCTTCCCTCAATTTTGACCCAATCTCTGAAATTGAATCTATAATTCCTTTGTCAATTACTTTCTTGCCTAAATCCAGCTCTCCATTCAGGACTTGATTCTGAAATTTCAACAAAGGAGACTCGCTTGAAGCTGACTCAAAAATCACTCCTTCATGGTCCAGTAAAAAACAATTGATGTCCCGGCAAAAAATTCCGATCTCCTTTCTCTCAATAACCACCAAATGTAAGGCATCGGGAAGCCCTCTTTTTACTTCAACCTCCTCTATCTGGGGGAATTTTTTCAAGATATTTTCTCTGATTTTATTTAAATTTACAAAAAAAATGTTTTTTGTCCCGAAGAATAATATTTTTCTTCCCAACTCGTTTTCAACAACGGATTTAATATCTTCGGTCGAAACCTTTTGTTCTCCGGTGATAATAATTTTTTTAATCTGGAAAAAATCAGATAAAACAAAAAAATAGAAAATCCCTCCAAAAATTATCAAAAATAAAATGCTGAACCAGAAAAACCGGCTTTTCAAAATCTGCCTCTTTCTTCTGATACGATGCGGTCTTCTATAGCTCGCCATCTTATAAACTTCTTTTCATTCTCCTTAATTTTTCAAAAATATAAGTCAGCCAGTATTTTCTTGAAAGAGGAAAATCCTGGGTCTTAACATATTCAGAAGCCCTACCGCCAAAGCCCATTTTAAAAAGTGTCGGCCCTGCCCAGGGATGCTTGGCTTGAGTTTTTGGGTCAACATAGCCCCAGAAATCATATAGAACGCACCCTCTTTTTTTGGCTTCTTTTATCGCTTCCCATAGAAGCAAATAAGGGATGGAAAGCTTGGCGTATTTTGAATCGGAAGCCGCCTGATGATAGAAACCGATTCCCTGCCAGAAAATAATCAAAGCGGCCGCTGCCGCTTCATTTTTATATTTGCCCAAAAATAATAAAGCTTGATTGTCTTTTGAAAAAACTTCGAACTCGTTCTTTGTATATTCGCGGGAAAAAGGCACAAAATTCTGCCTCTGACTGACTTCAACAGAAATCCTTTGAAAAATCTTAATGTCATCTAAATTGCCGCTTTTCTCTGTCGTAATGTCCTGATTTTCCCTTGCCTGACGGATTAAATAACGGGTGGTTTTCCGCATATTCATCAAGAGTTTGTCTTCCGGCAAAGTAATGTCTAGCTTCCAAGTGGCTTCATAAGCATTGGCGTGCATCGGAGAATTCCTAAACCCTGATTCCTTGAAGATTTTAATATTTTCCTCGCTCCTTTCCCAAAGCGGCGCCATCCTGATAAAATCCGCTTTCTCTTCTCGGGCAATTTCTTTAAACCTGCCTAACAAAATGTCTAAAACTTGTCGCTTGTCGTTCCTCGCTTGCTGCTTTAAGCAAGGTCCATGTTGTATCAACAAAAATGCTCCTCTTTTGGCTTTAATTAGCGCTGCCAAACAAACAGACAATAATTCTCCATTATCATAAACGCCCAGTCGCCAAATTTTTCCGCCTGAGGCGGATCCCATCATTTCCTGGAACTCTCCCCAATTCCAACTCTGCAAAAATGTTTTCTCCTCGCCCCCCGAAAGAAAATCTTCCCAAATTTCTTTTTGCGTAATTTCCTTTATTTCCATTTTTCCAAAAATTTAATAATTTTTCGGGCTTCGTTTTCTGAAATGTTAATATGGGTTGGTAAATTCATGGTCTCTTTGGATAGCATTTCGGCTTTCGGGCAACTGCCTATTTTATATTTCATTTTTTCCAATTTTGTGTCGTGAGGCGCGATTGGCGTTGTGTACCAGTCCCCTATTAAAAGATTCTTCTGCCAGGCTTGTTTAATAATTTCGCGTGCTTTGGGATGTTTTATTGCAAATCTAAGATAAATATTTTTTTTATCTTGCGGGTTTAGAGGTAGTCCTTCGACAAACTCAGGACACGTTTTTATTATTTCATTATAATAAAAACGTGCTATTTCTTTTCGGTGCTGATTAAATCTTTCCAATTTTTTAAATTGATTAAGAGCTAAAATTGCCAAGGCGTTGGGGAAACGTTTTGGAAAATAACCAGGCTTTCTGCCTCTTTTTTCTTTCCAGTGGACGGCTTTTGACAGAATTTTCAGCCATTGAAACAAAATCAAGAGATATTTTCCGAAAATTCTATAAGTCGGTAAAATCAGCCAGTTGAGTAAAACGGGATGGAGCAATTGCTGAAAAATCCAATAATAAGAGGGGCAGCTAAGCTTGTCCTGAACTTGCCGAATTCTTTCGGCAAGTGAAGGATCGTTGGTCACAACCATTCCGCCATAAACTGAGGAAATCACTTTATCCCGCGAAAAACTGAAAAAAGCCGCCTTTCCGAAAGTGCCGACGAGTTTTCCTTTGTAAGTTGCGCCCAAAGAATGAGCGCAGTCCTCGATTAAAATTAGATTGTTTTGCCGGCAGATTTCCAGAATCTCATCCATTTCAGCCGGCAGTCCAAAAGTGTGCTGAACTACCAATGCTTTAGGTTTCTTGCCCTGAGGGCTTCGACTGAGCTCAGCCGAATGTCCTTGTCGAAGGGTATTTTTTAAATCTTCAATATCAATGTTAAAAGTTTTTTCATCACAATCTACATAAACCGGCGTAAAACCTGACCAGATAATTGGATTTGGCACGGCATTGCAAGTAAATGCCTGCAATAAAATTTCATCGTCTTTATTTAGATTTAGGGCATTCAAAACCGATAGAAAAGCGGACCTGCCGCTATTAAATGAAATGGCATATTTTGCGCCCAAATATCTTTTAAATTCATTTTCCAAGTCCGCGACTTGCCCTGAGCCATTCGGTACTGAGCTCATGGCCGAAGTGCTTGCCGAAGGGTCTTTCCATTTCCATGGTTGCCAAAGCAATTTAAAAGCCAGCCGAATATCGTCTTTTTCCGTATTTGGCGACAAAGATATTGAGATTGGCTTGATAAAGCTCATTTTAATAAGCGTCTGATTAGTTCTGACGGTACCCTGCTCTCTAATAAAATTACATCGCCTTCTTTATATAATTCTTTTATCTTCTCTAAGATTTTTTTATGGCTTTCCATAAATATGACTTTCTCTCCCGCGGTTTCCTTGATTTCTTTGAATCTGTCTTTGGTGGTGATTATCGCCAAATCGCAAACCTCGCTGATTTTTTTGCCGATTCTTCGATGAACTTCTTTTGACGCCTTACCTAATTCAATCAAACAGGGCATTATAATTATTTTCTTGCCCGGAAAGGTCTTTATATGCTCTAAATGAGCCATTACCCCGTCTGGATTTGCCGAATAAGTGGCGTCAATAATATTCATTCCGTTTATGCCTTTTTTTAATTGAATGCCGCTGAATTTGTTCTCTATTTTTGCCGTCACTCTGGAAACTTCTTCGTCGGTCATCCCTAATTCTTTTGCCACCGCCATTGCTCCTAAAATATTTTCCCCGCCAAGAAAAGCGGCGTTTTCGCCATAGAGAAATTTCTTAATTTGTGTTTTCTGATAGAGTTCCTGGCAATATCTATTTTTGGCATTGAAAAAAGCCGTTCCGTCTGCCGGCAAGTTTTCAATTAACTCATATTTTGTCTTAATTATGTTCTCTTGCGAGCCGAAAGTTGCCATATGTTGTTCGTTAATCCCGGTCAAAATGCCGATTTTTGGCTTGGCAATGCCGCATAATAATTTTATTCCGCCCTTATTGTAAGCTGCCATTTCACAGACAAAAACTTCGTGTTCAGGTTTTAAATCATTAAGAATACACTGGGATATTCCCACTTCTGAATTCTGGTGTTCTTTTGTTTTCAAAACCTTAAATTTTTCGGATAAAATCGCGGCCAAAAACTCTTTGGTTGAGGTTTTGCCAAAAGAACCGGTGATGCCGATAACAATTAAGTTTTGGAATTGCTCTCTTTTTTCTTTGGCTTTTTTTATAATTCGGTTTCTTAACAAAGCTGCAAAAGGTTGAAACAACAGAACGATTCCTGAAACCAAGAAGGGAGAAAAAATATCAAAAGAAAGGAGGCCAAAAGAAAACCAGTAGAAAAAGCTTATTTTTTTATAGAGGGTGAGGCCGAAGAAAATCGCGATAAACAGATTGGCCAGAATAAGAACGAGGGTTTTTTGGGTCAAAACTGGTCTTTTTATCCTTTTCAGAAAAATATCTGTAAAAAATTTAATTGATTCAAATAAATAAAGCGATATTAAAACAAAAACCCACGTCGCGTAAAAATACCAAGGCAAAAACTTGGGATAGAAAGATAAAATCAGGGCATAAAAGAGTGTGACGGCCTTGGAAATATAGAGCCAGTTCAGAAAGAGTTTTTTTCCTTTGTCGGTACGGAAATGGTCAAAAAAACGGCCGATGTGATATTCTTTCAACTGCCAGAGATAAAGCCAGAATAAAACGGTTTTAATTTGGCGAATAAACCAGAAAAAACC
>Ga0315293_10000909_pt1 | contig 28218 bp, 30 predicted proteins | sample YL17G13_20_MG_FD_203071 | JGI IMG/M metagenome (GOLD analysis project Ga0315293, IMG submission 203071) | Sediment microbial communities from Yellowstone Lake, YNP, Wyoming, USA - YL17G13_20 | ecosystem: Environmental > Aquatic > Freshwater > Lake > Sediment | place: USA: Wyoming | collected...
GGCAATGCTGGCGGGAAAAGAAAACCCCTCGTCCGGATGGGACGAGGGGCGCCGTGATGCGATGTTTGTGTTTTGTTCCGGACCTTATCTGCCCGGACCGCGTTCCACGCGCGGTTTGGCAACGTTGACTTTGATCTCGTTCCCCGCCAGGGAATAGGCGTTGAACATGCTGATGGCCTTATCAGCGTCAGCCTGGGTGGTCATGGTGACAAAGGCAAAGCCCTTGGACAGGCCGCTAGCGCGGTCTTTGACCAGGTCAACGGTGGTGACTTCCCCGGCTTGTTCGAACAGGGTCTTGATTTCGGCCTCAGTGGTTGACTTGGCCAGGTTTCCTACATAAATTCTGATTTCCATTTTTTACTGCTTTCTCCGGCTCGGCCGGAAATAGAGATGGCCGCCAGGCCATAATAAGAGGGTCGGCGGCCAAGGTACGACAGAGATCCAATTATTTAACTACGCTTTCAGTATAACACACTTTCCGCTCATGGACGGGGGCAGTTTGGTTTCGTGGAGTGTCCACGTGGGAGGGAGGATAAGTCCAAACCTGACATGCCTTCGCAAAACCGTGATTAATCGTGGTTTAAGTCCACACGAGCGGGCTAGTTAAAAAGGGCGTGCCTGAGACATGTCAGGTTTTAGCAGGTCAAGGCGGCTGCCAACGGATTTTGTCACCCCGCCACACCGTCCTGCGTTCGGTGCAGGGAAGAACGGCGAGGCAGGCGGGTGCCGTTTGGTTGGGCGAGTGACCTCACCCCTAACCCCTTCGCGAAGCACCCCCGAAGGGGGCTCCCGCGGGGAGAGGGGGACGCGCGGGAGAATTTGTGTCCGAACCGACAGGTTTGTGCTTGTGGGTGTGTGTCCGCGAAGACTTGCGCGCAGCGCGCATTTGTGCTGGTTGATAAAAAAAATTCCCCGAGACTCAGATCTCGAGGAATTTCTTGGACAATCAGTGGGATTAGCTGTTGACGACTACCACGTTGGTGGCTTGCGGGCCTTTGGGGCCCTGCTCAACCGAGAATTCGACCTTCTGGCCTTCTTCGAGGTTCTTGAAGCCATCGCCCTGAATGGCAGAGAAGTGGACGAATACATCCGCTCCGCCTTCGCGAGCAAGAAAGCCGTAGCCTTTGCCCCCGTTGAACCATTTGACTGTGCCGGTGATACGTTCAGACATAATATTTGCCTCCTTTTGGCAAAAAGAAAATTAGATCGGTACTCAATATGTCCCATCGGGCAGTCAAAACAAAACGGCTCATGGATTTGAACCCATGGGCCGACTTGGTTGTACTTCCAAAGCGAACTTACTGGTATCCGTAGACTTGAACTATATCATGCTGGCAGAAATGTGTCAATGAGCAGTATTTAGCAAACTATGTCGAGCACTTGGCGTAAAAAAGGAATAATGGAAAAACAATACCACAATTGTCCAAATAATCGTTGATAATGGTGGGCATAGTCACTCATTTGTTTTCCCTCTTGTGTCTTTGCGCCTTTGTGGTTAAATTCACCTTGTCATGGATACCAAAACCCTCTCCATCCTCGAATACCCCAAGATCCTCGCCCGCCTGGCGGACTTTTGCGACTTCTCCGCCTCGGCGGAACTGGCGCACGACCTGTCCCCGACCCCCGGTTTCGAGGATGCCTTCGAGCGCCTGGCTAAGACCAGCGAAGCGCGCAAACTGCTCTCCACGCAAGACCTGACCATCGGCGGCGCGCACGACATCCGCGAGCAGGTGGATTTGGCGGCGCGCGGCGGCGTGCTCGACCCGAAGGAACTGCTGAATGTGCAATCCACGCTGGTCTCGATGCGCGACCTGCGCCGCTTCTTCGAGAAACGCAGCGCGGTATATACCCACCTTGCCGAGATCGCCTTGCGCCTACCCGCGCCCTCCGGCCTGGTCGAAGCCATCTCGCGCGCCATCGCCGACAACGGCGAGGTGCTCGACAACGCCTCGGATAAACTGGCAGGCATCCGCCGCGAGGTGCGCGTGGCGTACGACCGGCTGATGACGCGGCTGCAAAGATATCTCACCGACCCCGGCACTGCGTCCAAGCTGCAAGAAGCCCTCATCACCCAGCGCGACGGACGATACGTCATCCCGCTGCGGGCTGAATTCAAGGGCCAGGTCAAGGCCATCGTCCACGACCAGTCGTCCACTGGCGCCACCCTGTTCGTCGAGCCGCTGGCGGTGGTCGAACTCAACAATACCTACCGCGAGCTGCAACTGGCCGAACGCGACGAACTCCGCCGCATCCTGGCCGCCCTCTCGGCCCAGATCGGCGCGCTGGCCGGAGAGATCGTCCCCGGTGTCCAGGCCCTGGCTGAATTGGATTTAGCCTTTGCCAAAGCCAAGTACGCTGAAGAGATACACGCTGCGGAACCTATCCTTCATCCGACCAAAGAGAATAGAGAATCGAGAATAGAGAATAGTCAGGCGGGACAATCGTCAATTCGCTTGTTGAATGCCCGCCACCCTCTCCTTGACCCGGCAACTGTTGTCCCCATAGATATTGACCTCTCTCCCGACACCTACGCCCTGGTCATCACAGGTCCCAACACCGGCGGCAAGACCGTCTCGCTCAAGACCGTCGGCTTGCTGGCGCTGATGGCGCAGTCTGGGCTGCACATCCCGGCCCAGTCCGGCTCGGAGCTGCCCTGCTTCCAGGCCGTTTACGCCGACATCGGCGACGAGCAATCCATCGAGCAATCCCTCTCCACCTTCTCCGGCCACATCACCAACATCGTCCACATCCTAAAGAAGGCTGACCGCCGTTCGCTGGTCATCCTGGACGAACTCGGCGCTGGCACCGACCCGCAGGAAGGTTCAGCCCTGGCGCGCGCCATCCTCTCGCACCTGCTCGAACGCAACGTCACCACCTTCGTCGCCACGCACTATCCCGAACTGAAAACCTTCGCCCATTCCACGCCCGGCGTGGTCAATGCTTCACTGGAATTCGACATCCAGACTCTGCGCCCCACCTATCACCTGACCATCGGTCTCCCTGGCCGCTCCAACGCCTTAGCCATTGCCCAGCGACTCGGACTACCCGAGGCCGTCGTCGCCGCGGCGAGGAGCGAGATCAACCCCGACGACCTGCGCGCTGACAAGCTGCTCGGCGACATCCACCGCCAGCGCAAGATTGCCTTCAAGGAAAGTGAAAAGGCCGAGCGGGCGCGTTCCGAAGCTCGCCACTTGGAACGCGAACTGGCCGGGCGGCTGGAAAAGATCGAAGAAGAACGCCAGTCCGTGCTCGAACAGGCCCGCGCCGAAGGCGAACTGGAAGTGGAAATCCTGAAGACCCAGCTCGAAACGCTGAAAGACGAGTTGAAGAGAGCACGCCAGCCGCTGGAGGCGGTCAAGGCAATTGAAGAGCAGATTGAGTTGGTGGAAGAAAAGATTCAAGAACCAGTCAAGAGTCGAAAGTCACCTGTCACCCGGCAGCCAGTGCTCGGCCCGCTCAAAGTAGGAGAACGCGTCCAGTTGATGAACTTGAACGCAGAGGGCGTGATTACTGCTCTCAGCGGAGACGAGGCAGAAGTCCAGGCTGGCGCGCTCAGGTTGCGGGTCAAGGCGAGCGAGTTGAAGCGGAAAGAAGTAACCAGTGATCAGTTACCAGTAATCAGTAAAAGCACGTCACCCGTCGCTCGTCATCCTTCGCCTTCGTTCACGACAGGCCTGACACTCGCCCCATCACCAGGCCTGGAACTCAACCTGCGCGGCCAGAAAGCCGAGGATGCCCTGTCCATGCTAGAGGATTACCTCGACCGCGCCTTCCTGGCCGGCATGCCCTTCGTGCGTATCATCCACGGCAAAGGGACGGGCAAGCTGCGCCAGGAAGTGCGCGCCGCGCTCAAAGGGCACCCGCATGTCAAATCGTTCGAGGAGGGGGGAGAGAACGAGGGCGGCGCCGGGGTGACGGTGGCGAAGATTGTGAGTGGGTAAAACAGACCTCCGAGTTCTTGAAGAACTCAGAGGTCTCTGTTAGTAGTGATACCGCGCCTGCAAGAAATCTATCCGCTCGTCGCGGACGAGGTAGACGATGCGGTGCTCCTGCGTCAGCCTCCGTGACCATGCCCCCGGTGACAGGTGTTTTAATGGCTCGGGCTTACCATTGCCCTGGAAGGGGTCACGCAGGATAGCTTCTACCAAATCCAAGGCACGCAGGGCAAGTTTCCGGTCGGTCTCCACCCAGTAGCGCAGATCTTCGAGAAACTCTGGCTGGAAGACCGCGTCACGCCGTTTCCGGCTCAATCCCCACCTCGCGGCGTAACTCTTCCAGGCTTGCAGTTGATCCTTCGTTCTTCAAAGCACGTCCCAGCGCGGTGAGCAACCGCTCGGCATTGCGCGGCGAACGGAGCAGGTAGGCGGTCTCCATCAGGCCGACGAGTTCATCGGCCGCAATCACGGCCACGTCATCCTGGCCACGCCGCTGGATGACAACCACCTCCCGCTCGCGTGTGACCCGCTCCAACAATTTGGCCAGGCCGGCACGCGCCTGGGTATAAGTGGTATGAATGGTCATGGCATCTCCGTTCTGTACAGGAATACTGTACAGACATTTTACCATATAATCTACCCCCCTCTCACCCTTGCTACTGCTCCGCTATCCACGCTCGGACGCGGTTTTCGAGCACGTCCAGCGGGACAGCGCCGCCGAGCAATACCACATCGTGGAACTCGCGCAGGTTGAACATTGCGCCCAGTTCTTTCTCGGCCATGGCGCGCAATTCCCTGATCTTCAACTCCCCGATCTTATAGGCCAGTGCCTGACCCGGCCAGGCAATGTAACGGTCAATCTCGTTAGTAATGTTGAGCAGCGTGGACGAGGTGTTCTCCGCCATGAAGTCAATCGCCTGCGAACGCGTCCAGCCCAGGGCGTGCATACCAGTATCCACCACCAGGCGGCAGGCGCGCCACATCTCGTAACTCAGGCGGCCAAAATCCGAGTAGGGGTCCTGGTAGAAGCCGACTTCCAGTCCCAGCCGCTCGGAATACAGCGCCCAGCCCTCGACGAAGGCGGTGAACCCGCTGAAGCGGCGGAAGTTCGGCAGGTCGCCCAATTCCATCTGGAGGGCGATTTGCAGGTGGTGGCCTGGAACTGCCTCATGCAGTGAGAGGGCTTCGATCTCATAGAGCGGGCGGCTCTTCAGGTCATAGGTGTTGACGTAGTACACACCAGCGCGGCTACCATCGCCGCTGCCGGGCTGGTAATAGGCAGCCGTGTTGCCCGGCGCGCTGAAGGCCGGGATCTCGCGGATGCCGTACGGTAGGCGCGGCAGGGTCTTGAACAGGCGCGGCAGCTCGCCATCCATGCGCTTCAAGACGAGGGCGGTTTTCTCCAGCAGTGCCTCGGGAGTGGTGACGTAGAAGCGCGGGTCGCTGCGCAGGAACTCGATGAACTCGCGGAAACTGCCATCGAAGCCGGTCATGTGGATTCCGGCTTCCATCTCGGCGCGGATGCGGCGGACTTCGCCCTGGCCGGTCTCGTGGACAGCTTCGGGCGACAGGTCGAGCGTGGTATAGTAGCGGATGCGGCTCTGGTAAAAGAGGCGGCCATCGGGCAGTTCCGAAGCAGCAATGCCCTCACGCGCCGCGGGGAGATATTCTTCCTCGAGGAATTCGAGCAGTGACCGGTAGGCCGGCGCAACCGACCCTGCGATCGCATCCCGCGCCGAGGCGACCAGCCGCTCCCGCTCCACGCCGCTGATTGTTGCCGGGAACTGCTCGAAGGGTTTGAAGAAAACGCCGCGGGCTGGGTCGTCCACGATGTGCGCCTGCAGGGACTTGTCCACGCCCTCCAGGGTGACGCGCGGCGGGACGAAACCTGTGCGCAGGCCGAGGCGCATCAGACCGATGGACTCGTCGAAATATCTGCGCAACGCCTCCAGCCGGGCGAGGAAGTTCTCGTAGTCGCGGGCAGTCCCGAACGGGGTTAACAGGTACTGGTCCGGGAAGTAGACGTGGAATCCGCCCGTCTTGGAAATCGGCAATCGGTAACTATGATAGTCCAGAGCGGCAATCTCGAAGTTCAACATACGGGCGAAGATATCGGAGTTCAGCCGATCAGCCGGAGGAAGCGCGGCTTGGTCGATCTGCCGTAGGCGATCGCGGAAAGCCGCCAACTGCTCGCGCCCGGAGACGTAGTGCTCTTCTCCGGCGGCGGGCAGGCGGTCGTTGAAACGGTGGTCGCCGCATTGCGTAGCGAATAAAGGATCCCAACGCATCCATGCTTCCCACTGGTCTGCGAGCAATTGGTTAAGGCGTTCAGAGGGTGTATCCACGGTAGTCTCCTAGTCAATCGTCTGCCACGCACGCGCAAAGCGAAGGATGCGGCCACGGATGTAGAAAATGTCCGGGTCGGCGAACGGACGCCTGGCCTTGATCAACTTCATGGCCGCTTCGGGTTTGTAACCTTGGGCGATCAAAATGGACGCCCCCATGGCGACGCCACGATGGCGGCCCCCCGCACAGTGGGCGTAGACCTTTCCGCCGGAGCGGATCGTCTCCAGCGCAGCCTGGACGCCGCGCATCAGAAATCGGATTGGAATGACCAGCAGCGGGCTGTCTATCGTGGGCAACCACAAGAAGTTCAAGGGTGGCTGGTGCAGGTCGGGCCTGGGAGGATGCTCGAAGCGCATGTTGATCACCAGCCGCACGCCCAGGTCACGCAGGTGAGGGTAATCCTGAGGAACCGGGGTTGTCCCAATAATCAGATCTTTAGTGATTGGAGAGAGATCCATTGCATTCAATCCAGGATTAGCCTGGCGCGCTTGAAGCGCGCCATCGCTGCCAAGATCAGCACCACATCCAGGAGGGCGACGATCACCCCCGCCCCAATCGCAATCGTCGTGAAGTCAGTATGCATCAGGAACTGGAGGACAGGCTGCGTCACCGCCTCCGGAAGCATCGGGATGACCATCAGCGGAATGAACAGCACGAAATAGGCAATGGTGAAGGTCTGCTGGGCCTGGCGCACCGATCCGGCGCGCAGCGAGACCAGCACACCCAGCCCGGAGGCCAGGGTCGAGATGAGCAGCACCACCGCCAGGATGCCCAGCCCAATCGCCAAGGGGAAGAACAGCAGGACGCCCCTGCCAAACGCCACGTTGACCGTTACCAGTCCGAGGAGGATGCACAAGAGGGTCATCGCTAAGCCATAGATGACCCCGGCCAGGATCTTGCCGAACAGGATCGCCCGGTCGGAAAGACGGCTGGCGAGCAGCGTTTCCAGCGTGTGGCGCTCGCGCTCCCCGGCGAACGCGTCCACCATGGTCGTGCCGACCAGCATGAACGGCAGCCAGCCCGAGAAGAGCAGGGCGAGGGGTGAGGTTACCCATTCTTCGCCGGTCTGCAGGGGCAGGAAAATACCAAACACGCCGACGAAAATGAGCAAAGTGAACATGTTGGTGCGCGACTTGTCGCGCCGCAGGTAAGGCAATTCCTTGATCTCTTTCAGAGCAACGATCAAAATATCGGTGAGCATACTTCCTCCAATCTCTAGACACCCGGCGTCTTGGAGACGCTGGGTGTCTCCGCTTCTTCTTCCACCAGCGTCAGGAACAGCTCTTCCAGGCTGGCCTTGCTTTTTCGGACTTCTTCGACTTCCGCGCCGGAATCGACCAGCAGGCGGACGAGCGGCGCGGTCGGGACGCCCGGCTGGAGGTCAATGGACAATTTCCCATTCTTCTCTGCAACGCCGCGGACCTCGGGCCGACCGCGCAATTTCGAGAGTGCTGCTTCGCTGAAGCCGCTCCCCGTCATCTCGACGCGCAGCGCTTCGTTATGGGCGCGCAGCTCGTCCAGCGTGCCAATCGCCAGCAAGCGCCCCTTGTTGATGACGCCCACCTGCTGGCAGAGTTTTTCGGCCTCGGCCAGGTTATGCGTAGTCAGGAAGATGGTCACACCCTCGCGGGCCGCCAGCGTAGACAGGTTCTCGCGCAAGGCGGCGGCTGCCACCGGGTCCAGCCCCGCCGTTGGTTCGTCCATGAAAATGAGCGCCGGGCGGTGGAGCAGGGTTCGGGCGACGGCCAGTTTCTGCTTCATGCCGCGGCTCCATGTCCCGACGGCTTCCTGGCGTCGTTCCCACAAGCCCATATCGGTGAGTAGTTCCTGGATGCGCTTCTGCCGGTCGGCCTTGGGCATGTGCCAGACGCGCCCATAGAATTCCAGGTTGTCTTCGGCAGTCATGCGCTCGTACAGTCCGTTATATTCGAGCAGCGCGCCGGATTTCTCGCGGATAGAAGCAGCCTGGGTGCGGGTATCAAAGCCGAGTACTTCGGCGCGGCCGCCGGTCGGCTCCAGCAGGCCGAGCAGCAGGCGGATGGTGGTCGTCTTGCCGGCGCCGTTTGGGCCGAGAAAGCCGAAGACCGTCCCGGAGGAAATTTCGAGCGAGACATCGTCCACGGCGTGGATCGGCCCGAAATCGCGGCGCAGGCTCAAGGTCCGGATCGCATACGTATTCATGGTAGTCTCCAAATTCACATATAAAATTAGACTTTATCGGAAAAGCGAGCCGTTCGATGCCGTGATTTTTCCGATAGAGTCTATTTTTGCGTGTGCCCCAGGCGGGAATCGAACCCACAACCTTGGCCTTAGGAGTGCCCTGCTCTGTCCTTTTGAGCTACTGGGGCGGCGAAAAAATTATACTGCTTTTTACAGAAATTGGTGAACTCTTTTTCAGCGGAGTCCTTTGGCGGTCTCAAAGTGCTTGCGTTTCACCCCATACGTTGCTATACTAGGCGGTATGGATCCAGAGAAGATCGGACGCTACGAGATCAAGGCCGAGCTTGGCCGCGGAGGCATGGCTACGGTCTATCAGGCCTATGACCCGCGCTTCGAGCGTGATGTGGCGATCAAAGTCCTGCCGCGCGAAATGCTGCACGACCCGCAGTTCCGCGCCCGCTTCGAGCGCGAAGCCAAGACCATCGCCATGCTGGAACACCCGGCCATCGTCCCAGTCTATGACTTCGGCGAGGAAGACGGCCAGCCGTATTTCGTCATGCGCAACATGACCGGCGGCTCGCTCTCCGACCGGATGAACCAAGGCCCTATCACGGTCAAGGAAGCAGCCCGGATTTTTGAACGCCTTGCCCCTGGCCTGGACGAAGCCCACGCTAGAAACATCGTCCACCGCGACCTGAAGCCTGGGAATATTCTCTTCGACCGACTCAACGAACCTTACATTTCCGACTTTGGCATCGCCAAGCTATCCGAGGCTCAGGCCAACCTTACCGGCAGTGCCGTCATCGGTACACCCACCTACATGAGTCCGGAACAGGCGCAGGGTGAGCCAGTGGACTGGCGTTCGGATATCTACGCCCTGGGTGTGATCCTCTTCGAGATGCTTAGCGGCAAGCCGCCCTACAAGGCCGATACGCCCATGGGCGTGGTCGTCAAGCACATCACCGAGCCAGTGCCGCACATTCTGGATGTCAACTCCAACCTGCCGCAGGCGATCGAGACGGTCATCCAAAAGGCTATGGCGAAGGATAAACAGGCGCGCTTCGCCACCTGCGCCGAACTAGCGGCTACCTTGAGCGCCATCGAACGCGGTGAGGCACTGGATCCAAAGACCCTGCTAGGTATGCCGCGCATTCCGACGGCTCAGACCGTGGTTGCCAAGCGTAGTGAGCAGCTTAAAAACCGCATCGAAGTTCCAGGTCCGGTAAGCGCGCCGCGCAAAAAGACCAGGCTGTGGATCGGCCTCGGCGCGGCGACTGTTCTGTTATGTGCAGGCATGCTCTCTGTCTTCTTATTTATCCCTGGGTTATTGCCGTTCACCCTCTTTCCAACGAAAGCCCTCGCAACAAAGACGATAGCAATTCCAGCTTCTTCGACAAATATCACATTGCTCCCCTCCGAAACTGCCTCGCTGCCTCTAGCCCTTGGACCAACCAATATGGTTACCCCTCCATCCGCCCCAACGAATATGGCTGCTCCCAGCTTCACGCCGACAGTTGCCATTCTCCCCAAGCTCGGCGGCGCGGACATGATCGCCTTCCTGAACGCCAACAACGTCTGGGTCATGGGCGTGGACGGCGACGGTTTGAGCCAGTTGACCACCGATGGCGCCGAAAAGCACGATCTGCAATGGATGCCAGACGGCGAGGGCGTGTTGTACATCACCGGCAAGTGCATCCAGATCGTGAACATCAAGACCAAAGAGTTATCCACACTGACCTGCTTCGTCGCTGCAGATTACCTGGAAGCCTTCCAGTTCTCGCTGGACGGCGCGCAGGTCGCCATCAGCCTGAACCGTGAACTCTATGTCGTTCCATTTGACCTTGATAAGCTATCGCAGGCGCGTTCGCACATCGAGCTGGCGGCCATGAATGGTTGTCTCACTTACACCAAATTGGCAACCAAAGGCGTACGCTGGTCGAATGACGGGCAGAAGATCGCCGTCGTCATAAAGGGCGTGGGTGATAGCGGTCTCATAGAAGAGATGGTGTATGTGCTGGATATCCACCGCTGCTCTGCCGCTGAGCCTAATAGGGTAGATATCTTCCCCGCCTCACGCTTCAGCATGACCGGTTTCAGTAGTAATCCCGTCATCCCCTCCTTCAACTGGGATGGCATGACGTTATTCCTGCTGAATAGTCACTATCGCAATGATGGCTATGGCTATTTGTACATTTACAACCTGGAAACTCACAATGCCGATTCTCTCGATCCCCTCGGCAGCACCTGTTGTTACCGTGATGCGCGCTGGAGCCCGGATGGGAATTACATCGCCTTTGCCTACCAGGACATCCGCTTGGGCGCGAATGGTCCGACCCAGCTATTCTACATTCCGTATGGCACAATCGGCACCGGCACGAGCTCTACGCCCTTCTCCCTCCCTGCCGACTTCTTCCCAAATCCCCGCGAGAAACCTCAGCTTGCCTTGCGGCCAGCGCGATAAGAATACGGGCGGTCAAACCGCCCGTATGATTTTCTGCACCATCCCCGGCCCGGCGTAGACCAGGCCGGTATAGACTTGAACCAGCGCCGCCCCCATGTCCAGGCGGCGTTTGGCGTCTTCTGGGGTCATGATCCCACCCACACTGACGACTGGGATTCTCCCTTCGACCCTTTTCACTACCTCGCGCAGCACCGCTTCGCTGCGGACCCGGAGCGGGCTGCCGCTCAAGCCGCCAGTTTCTTCCCGGCGCTTTGATCGCAGCCCCTCGCGTCCCAGCGTGGTATTCGTTGCGATGACGCCGTCCATTTTGTTGTTAAGGATGACCCCGACTGCGTCATCTAATTCTGCATCACCTAAATCTGGCGCAAGTTTCACTAAAATGGGCATACCTCGGACCTCACCCCCAGCCCTTCTCCTGGAAGGAGAGGGGAGCCGTATGCGCTCTTCTGCAATTGCCTCGAGCAAGGTTTCCAGCATCTCGCGTCCTTGAAGACGGCGCAGGCCAACCGTGTTGGGCGAGCTGATGTTGATAGCAAGGTAATCAGCCAGGGGAGCAAAAGTACGCATGAGCGACAGGTAATCTTCGGCGGCGTTTTCCAGCGGCGTGTCTTTGTTTTTCCCAAGATTCACGCCGATAATCGTGTCATTGCGAGCCTGCGAAGCAGGCGAAGCAATCTCCTCGCCAGCCCTGTCATTGCTTCGTCGCTGCGCTCCTCGCAATGACAGGGCAACATATTCCGCGCCTTTCCCCGGAAATCCCATGCGGTTGATGACCGCCTGATCCTCCACCAGCCGGAAGACGCGCGGCCTGGGATTTCCCGCCTGCGGACGCGGCGTAACCGTCCCGACCTCGATGTGGCTGAAACCGAGGGCCGCCAGTCCGCGCACGGCGACCGCGTCCTTGTCGTAGCCAGCTGCCAGACCGACCGGGTTGCGGAAGGTCAGCCCGAAGGCCTGTACTGGCTTTTCAGGGGCGTTGAAGAACTGGCTGATTGCCCAATTCAAGGGAGGCAGTACGCCCGTAAAGCGTAAAACGTAAAGCGTGAGGGCGTGGGCGGCCTCGGGATCGAGACGGAAGAGGAACGGGCGGATAAGGCGATACATGGAATTACTTTTTCACCTTTAGCATCTCGATGGCCTTCGCGATCCGGCTGCGGCGGGTTTCTTCACGCTTCGCCTCCAGTATGGCGCGCACGTATTCCCGCTGGTGGGTGTAGGGTATCTTCTGGAAGGCGGCTTTCGCAACCGGGTCTTGATCCAACGCCTGCTGGAAATCCGGAGGGACTTCCACCACGCGCGGTTCGGTGTCTTCCTCCAGCGTCACTTCCACTTCGTCGCCGAAGGTTTTGCCGATCTTCTCGCGGATTTCCTTCAACACAATCAAAATATGACACGGGACTCCCATTCGCACCCCGTCCGGGCCGCGAGACCCAGCCCGCCGGGGCGAGACGGCCAGCGTACCGCGATATGGCTCACCGTCAATCGTGGCCTTGACCGGAACGCGCTTCTTGCCGAAGGCCTGCTCCACGTCGAAGGGGATGCGGATGAAGGCTCCGCCTCCGCCGGGATTTTCGATGGTGGCACGAAAAGTGTGCATGTTGGTCACAGTCAGCTCATATGAAGAGAGACGCGCTTTCTCAAGCACGCCTCTATATGTCTTCGGGTGTCAAGCCTGTCACCTTTGCCACCCTTGCCAACATCTTCGGCCCAATTTCATCTGTATCGTGGAAAGCAAAGACAACGTCAGGCCAACCGGGGCGTTCCAGGATTTTATGTGAGCCTGTCTTTCGTTTAACCCTCCAGCCAATCCGCGATAAGGCGGTCAGCAAACGTCTGGCTTTGACAGTTTTCCAGCCGCTCACACCAACGCAAATGTGAACACCAGGGAAGGAGTACTTTCGCCGTTTTCAAGGCGGTCAGCTACGACGCGTAATGCCAATGCCTGGGCATGCGCCGCGGCATCCTCGGGATCTTTTCCATAGACCAATACCCCAGGCAATTCTTTCACTTCCGCCAGCCAGCGTCCGTCCTCTTCCTGTTCATATTCGACAGTAAACTTCATCGCTTCCAGCCTTTCTCTTGAATCAATTATAGCAGAAACGCAGAGACACAACCGTCCCATTCACGAGATTGTAGATAACTGCGTGAGGCTGGTCGTCCGGAGACCTGCGGTCGCAAGCCGGGCGGGGTCGGGAAACCAGCAGAACAATTTGAATCTGTCGGTAATCGCTAATGGAGACCTTCGGTCGGTAATCAGCGGGGTCGGAGACCCACGCCGATCGAGGGTCAGGAGACCCTCGCCCAGCAGGCACCCTACGGGTGTGCCTCGCGGAGACACGCACTCAGCAAGAGACGATCAACGTTCCACGAATTCTCGTGTCGCTTTGATTTTACATGCTTCCACCTTCCCTGTCTGTTCCCAGTAATACAATAATCGTGTAATTGTCAGCACCGCGTGCAGATGGAAATCCACCACCCCAAAGTACTGGTTTTTGTGCATTCAGAAAGACTATTGGATATCACTCGTCACTTCCAATCCCTGCCTCGGCTAATGCTCTGTCCAACAGGTCGAGAATTATTAGCGCTCTTGCGCTGTTCGCAAGATAATCTCTATCCAGCGTGCTCGCCTGAACTTTCAATATCCCCAGAATATCATTCCATTGCCGGTCAGAAACCTCACCGCCGAGGCGATACCATTCCAGTTTTGCCAGGACAACATCTTCGGCGCTGGCAAAATAGGCGGATTGCGGAGGTTCGTCCAAGACATTGATTGCCACCCGGCGTTTGATTTCATCCTTCTCGAAAATGCGTTCCCGTGAGACAAAAATATCCACTTTGAAAAATGTTTCAGAGTGAATGAGGTTGAAACTTCCCCGTCGGGTAACTGCATCGCGGATCATTTCTTCATCCACATAGAATGCTGTCTGGAGCGCAGCGATAAAGGTTTGGATGTGTTCTTCGTGCAAATCAGCCAAGATGTCTGCATCCATTGTTGCCCGCGCTACCCCATGCACTGCGCTGGCGAATGACCCGACAATGACATACGGGACGCGGAGGTTCTCGAGAACATCGGTGACAATAAACACCACCTGCAAAGGTTCACTGTTTTCAGGCATCATGTTCATACACTTTTTGTGCAAGTTCCTGACCCAGCAGCAACTCGGCCAGCATGCGGCGCAAGGATTCGGGAGGCGTTTTGGGATGACGCTGTTTCAGGCCGCTCCACATCAGCGTGCGGACAGCATGATTCATTTGCGCCACCATCTCCAGTTTACGCCGCGCCGAAGCCTGCCGCATCAGGCGGATTTGCATTTGCTCGATTTTAGGATGAGTATCCGAAAGCGTGTTCATGATTCAAGTATACCGCATCCATTCGCCCTACCGATGTGCTGATTGCCAATTACTGGTTACTGGCAAGGAACTGTCTTGTCGCCAAGATTTTATCTCTTCCTACCTTGCCCGTCTTCTCCCAACAATCCAACAACTCAGAAATCGTCAGAACCGCGTGCAGACGGAAACCGGCCGCTTCCAGCGCTTCCTTTGCCCCGGACTGGCGGTCAATCAGCACGACCACATCCTTGACGATCAGCCCGACGGCGGTCAGCTTTTCGATGGCTTCGAATTTCGAGCCTCCGGTTGTAGCCAGGTCGTCAATCACGACGACCGTCTCCCCGGCTTCATACGCGCCTTCGATCTCAGCCTTCGTCCCGTAATCCTTGACTTCCTTGCGCGGGTAAATCATCGGGTAATTTCCTGCAAGGCTGATAGCCGTCGCAATCGGGATAGCGGCGTAGGGCAGACCGGCAATGCGGTCGAAAGCCAGGTGGTGCAGGATAGGGAGATAGGCGGCCGCGATCTGCGCCAGCAGTTTCGGGTGCGTGATGATCTGCCGCAAGTCAATGTAGATGGGGGATTGGAGTCCCGATTTGAGGGTGAATTCGCCAAATTTGATGCAGCCTGCTTCGAGCAAACCATCCGCGAGAGTGGAGAACAGAGAGTAGAGACTAGTCCCCGATTCTGGGAGTTTTTCTCCGACTGGCTTCCCTTTACTTATCTCTAATCTCGACTCTCTAATCTCTAGCATCTCATCCCGCAGCTTCGCCGCTTCCAGCTTTGGATTCTCAGCACGGGAAATTGCCCTGGAGATGTTGACCAACATACCCTTGCCATCGGGTCGCAGACCCGACTGGAGCGCGGTTTCCAGGTAGCCGCCCTGGGCGCCAACGCCAGGGACGAGGAACCACAGATCTGGCGCGGCGGCGCGGACGCGGGCCAGCGCCTCCGGCTGAGTCGCGCCGACCACCAGGCCGATGTTGCCTCCGGTGTTCCATTGTTGGGCAAGATGGGCGATGTATTCGTGCAGGGTGAGACCTCCGAGGTCTTTATAGACCTCGGAGGTCTGTATGCGCAAATCCTGCAAATCCCCCGCCCCCGGGTTGGACGTTTTGCACAGCAGGAACACGCCCTTCTCTTTGTAAGCCAGGAACGGGTCAATCGAGTCCTTGCCCAGATAAGGCGAGAGCGTGATGGCATGGACGCCCAGGTTCTCGAAGGACGATTGGGCATAGGCTTCGGCGGTCGAGGCGATGTCGCCGCGTTTGGCATCCAGGATGACCGGAATCAGGGAGCCGAGACGCGCTGATTCTTCAGCCACGGCCTCGATGACGTGCTTCAGCGCAGCCCAGCCGTCGGGTCCGTAGAGTTCGAAGAAGGCCGCGTTGGGCTTGAAGGCCGCAACGTAGGGAGCGGTTAGTTTAACGAGACGCAGGCAAAAGTCTCGCGCCGCATCGGCGGTGGGGGCAGGGAGATCGGAAACGTGCGGATCGAGTCCGATGCACAGGAGCGAGGAACAGTCGTCCACGCGTCTTTCGAGAAAAGTAAAAAAAGTTTCCATGCCGCCAGTATACAACAACTTCCCCGAAGGCGTCGGGTATAATGGTAGCTGCTCCATATTTCATTGAGAAGCAGCTACCATAATGGGGCGGCTATGATCAAAGCCCTCATCTTCGACTTCGACGGTCTGATCCTCGACACCGAGACGCCCGATTACATCGTCTGGCAGGAAATCTACGCCGAGCATGGCGCCAGGCTGCCCATCGAACTGTGGGGACAACTCATCGGCGGGGCGGGCGCCACGGATTTCGACGCCGCCATTCACCTCGAGAGACTTCTCGGCCATCCGGTTGACCGCCCGGCGCTGAATACCCTTTGGCGCGCTCGCAGCGATGAGTTGATTGACCGTCAACCCATCCTGCCTGGCGTGAAGGATTGTCTCGACCATGCCCGGCGACTCGGCCTGCGCCTGGCGATTGCCTCCAGTTCCCCGCACAGTTGGGTGGACAGGTACCTGACCCGCCTCGGCCTGTTGGACTACTTCGAGGCCATTCTCTGCGCTGAAGATGTGCGGCGGGTCAAACCGGACCCGGGCCTGTTCCTGGCTGCCCTATCTGCCCTCCAGCTCCGGGCGGAGGAGGTCATCGTCTTCGAGGATTCGCCCAACGGCGTGAAGGCCGCCAAATCTGCCGGCATCTTTACCGTGGCGGTGCCGATCGGCCTCACGCGGCAATTGGGCGTTGACGGTGCGGATATTGTCCTTCCCTCGCTGGCCTCGCTCCGGTTGGAAGAATTACTATCCAACCATCTCCCGCACAAGTGAAATGCCTGAAAGTTTTCACGCTTCCTTTGCCAACTCCTCCGCTGCCTGCATTTCCTCTTTCTTCGAAATCTCCACCAGTGGCGGGCGGACAGACCAGCGCGGAAAGCCATACAACCGTGACAGCAAGGCTTTCAGGATGGGCGGGAAAGGCATATAGCCCTCCAACACGTGCCGAATATCTGTCACATGCGCCTGCAAGGGGGCAATGTCCTCACCCCTCTGCCAGCCATCCCAAATCTTGCGCAGGTCGGGTGAGATCAGGTTGGCCAGGGCGGTGATGCAGCCCTGCGCGCCGGATTCGAGGGCTAACTGGAAGAGAGAGTCCGTGCCGGTCAGCACCAGCAGATCGGAGCCAAAGCGAGCGCCGAGGGCGCGGGCGAACCCAGCCTCGTGAGAGGAATCCTTGATGCCGGTAAACTGTCGCGGGAAGGCGTCTTTCAAACGCGCCAGCAGGTCGAGCGAGAAGCCGACGCCCGTCTGCGAGGGGATGTGGTAGCCAAGCAGGAACCTATCCGCCGGGACAGCCCGCCGGATGATCTCGCCAAAGTAGGCGAACAGCCCTTCGTCGCTGACCTTGCGGAAGTAATAGGGCGGCAGGACGACGACGCCATCCAAGCCCAGGTCGAAGGCCAGGCGGGTCAGGTGGACCGTCTCGTCCAGGCTGGGAGTGCCGGTACCGACCAGCAGGCGGAAGTCGGGGTGCGCGGCGTGGATCGCCAGGGCAGCGCGGAAGATGTCGGCGCGTTCGGATGGAGAAAAAGAGGGGCCTTCGCCAGTCGTCCCCAAAAGGAGCGAGCCGTGGCAGCCGCGGCTGGCAAGGAATGCTAACAACGGCGCGACCGCCTCCAGGTCCGGCGAGAAATCGGCCTCGAGCGGGGTGAGGGCGGCGGCGTAAACGCCAGCCAGGGGATGGCTGGGCGCAGTCTTCATTCTTCCACCCCTTGTACGAAATCGCGGGCAGCCTCGTCCGGCGGCTGGAGGCTGTGACCCGTCTCGGACAGGTAACGTTGGTGATCTAGCACCCACAGGTACAGGTCGCCTTCCGTTTTGCCGGGGAAATCTATGAGAATGTCGCTCTCGCGGATGACGCGGATGATGGGCAGATAGACCGCCTCGTACCAGTGCGCAACCGCCTCTTCTTCGGAGACATCTCGCTTCAGGTCAAGCCCCATGAAATAGCAGTGCACGGCAATGTGCTCGAGCATACGGCTGAAACCATCCGGGATGGTCAGCTTGATATGCGCCTCCGGGCGGATGCGGTCGAGACCGGTGCGTTCGAGGAAATTCACCTTATCGCCCAAGATCCGCAGATCTTCCGGCCTGAGGTCGGGAGTGATGTTGATTTTGGTCGAGCACTCACGCACCTCGGCGTCAATGAATTCTTGTCCCTGCTCGCGAGCGACCGAGACACGGTGGTGGCCGTCCACTACAAAGTAAACCTTACCCACCTTGTACAGTACCACCGGCGGCAGGCTAACATCTTCGTAGAAGGCGCGATCGACGCGCTGCCAACGGCCCGCCGTATCATCCTGTTTCGGCATGAAAGCCCGGTCAAACTGCTGGTAGCGGTTCAAACTACCAACGATTCTCTTTATCGGCACGGCCTGAACGCCGCGATAGATCGGTCCGCCGATGCGCAACTTTTCTTTGACCTCGTCATAGGATAGCAAAGTGTCCGGCCGACCAGTGAGGGCAGCTTGGACGCCATTCAAGAAGGCCTTGAAACGGGCGTGGAAAAAGTCATCTTTTACGCGCGATTCCAGTTCATTACTCATAAGGGTTCGATCTCGATGAGACGATAGGGAAAAACGTTAACGACTGTCGCCGCGCCAACCTGCGTCACCGAGGAGGCCAGGTTACCCAACGGTACCGTATGCCCGTGCAGGAAATAACGCGGCTCGAAGGTGCGGATGAAGTCCATAAAGGCCAAGAAACCGATATGCGCCCGGTCGTCTTCGTCGTGGATGCCGCGCGGCGGGGAATGGGCGATCAGGATGTCCAGCGCGCGGCCAAAGCGAAGGCGATGCCATAGAAGCGCCGGTACGATTTTCAACATACGCAAGTACATTTGCGCCTGCGTGTATTGGTTTACTCGAGTCGGATGGTAGCGGATGCTGCCGCCCATCCCGGCGATGGTCAGCCCTTTGAGGCGCGTCACGCGTTGATCTAAGAACACGCAACCTTCCGCCCTGTGATCCGGAGAGCGCGGCTCGTAAAGCGGATCGTGATTCCCAGGGACGTACAATAACGGTTTATTCAATGCCGAGACCAGGAACTCAAGGTACTCGTAGGGCAGGTCGCCGCAGCCCAGCACGAGATCCACATCGCCGAAATAATCCCGCGCTTGGGGCGTGTAGATACGATCATCAACCTGGTCGCTGACTGCCAATATTTTCATGATATGCTCTGCCTGTATTTTCCCCGAAATCGGCCATCTCTGCAAGGTCAGATAGGTTGCTATTTCCTTCTTTGGTTGCTATAATTTGTACAAGTTCTGTGCGCAGAAGGAGGCTCGTCTGGAAAGCACCAAGAACATCACCGATCCACTCAAAGAAGACGAAGGCGGCGAATCAAAGCGCCTGCAAATCCTACCCAAGACAGCGCTCGTTAACCGCTATGTGATCCAGGATGTGATTGGGGTGGGCGGCATGGGCTCGGTTTACCGGGCGCGCGACCTGCACTTCCCGAACGTGGTCAAGCTCGTCGCCGTCAAGGAAATGATCAACAACGCCAGCGATCCATTGATCCGCCAGACCATCATCCACAACTTCGAGCGCGAGGCCAATATCCTAGCCACCTTGAACCACTCTTCTATTCCGAGAATATATGATTATTTCTCATTGGAGGAGCGCTCGTACCTGGTGCTGGAATTCATCAACGGGAAAGACCTGGAGATGATCATCGAGGAGACAGAGGGTTTCATGGCTGAGGAGCAAGTGCTGGTGTGGGCCATCGAGTTATGCGATGTGCTCAATTTCCTGCACACCCACAAGCCCGACCCGATCATCTTCCGCGACATGAAGCCCTCCAACGTAATGATCAACCAGTCCCAGCACGTGATGCTGGTGGATTTTGGCATTGCCAAGCCCTTCCAGGCTGGTCAAAAAGGGACGATGATCGGCACGGAGGGTTACTCTCCGCCCGAACAGTACCGGGGCGAGTCCACCCCGCTAGCGGATGTTTACGCCCTGGGCGCGACCCTGCACCAAGCCCTCACCCGCCGCAACCCGCAAATGGAGCCGCCTTTCTCCTTCTCCGAGCGGCCGGTAAGGAAGATCAATCCGGCTATCTCGGCGGACCTGGAGACTGTCATCAGCAGGGCGCTCCAATATAACCCTGAAGACCGTTTTCAGAGCGCTGAAGAGATGAAGGAAGCTTTGGTGGCGGCCGGCCGCAAGACCGGCATCCTCAACCGCATTGGGGGGATGACTGCCGCCATCCAGTCTGGCGGCCTGAAACCCCTATGGGCCTTCCAGTGTGAAGACGAGATCCGCAGTACGCCCATCCACTACGACGGGTCAATCTACATCGGCTCCTACGACCATAACCTGTACTGCCTGAATGCAGTGACGGGTGAATTCCAATGGAAATACGCGACGGATAACGGCATCGTCACGCGCCCGGCCGTGTACGAGAGCAACATCTACTTCGGGTCGGAAGACCAGCGTCTGCACGTTGTTAGCGCCCGTTCCGGCAAAGTTGTATGGACTTATTACACAGAAGGGGCGGTACGTTCTTCGCCGCGCATCGCAGAAGGCCACATCTTCTTCGGCTCTGATGACGCCCACATCCACGCGGTCAATGTGCTCACCGGGCGGGCTGCCTGGCGTTTCGAGACCGCTGCGCCGGTGCGCTCCACTCCCTTCGTGACCAACGAAGCCGTATTCTCCGGTTGCGAAAGCGGAGATTTCTACTGCGTGGATTTCGGCGGCGAGTTGAAGTGGCGCTTCAAGGCCAAATTGGCCGTCACATCCTCGCCATGGGTCGAAGAAGGCGTCGTCTACTTTGGTTCGCTCGACAGCAGCTTCTACGCGCTAGATACGCGCTCCGGGTGGGCCATCTGGCGATTTCGCATGGGCAAAGGCTCCATCGTCTCGCCTTACCTGGCCGAGGGGTTGATCTTCACCGGATCCGCTGACGGTCATATCTATGCGATTGACGCCCGCACTTCGAGGGAGGCCTGGCGTTTTCGCACTGAGCACCAAGTCAGCGGGTCACCGGTCATCTATAAGGATTCGCTCTATTGCGGCACGGCGGATGGGTATCTATTTTGCCTGGAATATCGTACGGGGCGCCTGCGCTGGAAATTTTCCAGCCAGGGGCCTATCACCGGCGCCCCATTAGTCGATAATGATATTGTCTACGTGGGTTCCGCCGACCACTTTCTCTACGCTCTGTTAGCTTGAGCTGTTTGTACCTTCTCGATGATTAGGGAAAGGTGGGGGGTGTGCGGGTGGCTTCGCACCCTTCGGGTATGCTTCGCGACCGCCTGCACACCCTCTCCCCCAATTTATCGAGGATACAGCAGGTTCATAAACTCAAGGAGACCTCAAGTGACTCTAAAAAATATCTTTCGTGGCAAGAAACGTGTGCGCGTACCTGCTCCATCGGCTAACGTGAGTACTGCTCCCCTACTGAACCAGCAAATCCAGGAGGCATTGGTCAAAGGCAAACATTACGAACCGCAGCAATTGGATGCGGCTTGCGGACAATCTGTAGGAAAACAACGCGAGCACAACGAAGACAGCTTGTTTGCGATCTCGATCACGATTGGCAACGGGAGCAACTGCGTCCCGCTCGGCCTCTATATCGTTGCTGATGGGATGGGTGGTCACCAGTATGGCGAGGTGGCCAGCAACGCAGCCGTGCGCACGGTGGCCGGGAATATCCTGCGAAAGTTCCTTCCTTATATCGCCAACCAGTCTGAAGTGATGGACGAACCGCTCCAGGAACTCATCCGCGCCGTGGTTGACGAGGCGCAGCACACCGTGCTGCAGTCCGCGCCGGGCGGAGGCACCACGCTGACGGCAGCTCTCGTACTCGGCAAACAAGTGACCGTCGCCCATATCGGCGACAGCCGCGCCTATATCCTCCGTCCTGACCGGCGAATCGAGGCCCTCACCCGCGACCATTCGCTCGTAAAGCGTCTGGAGGAACTCGGCCAGATCACCACCCAAGAGGCGGCCGTCCACCCTCAGCGCAACGTGCTCTACCGGGCGCTCGGCCAGGGAGAGATGTTCGAGCCGGATATTTTCACAGCGCCTTTCCCACAGCCAGGATACATCTTATTGTGCACCGATGGCTTGTGGGGCGTGCTGCCAGAAGAAGATATTTATCAGATCATTGGCGAATCCTCTAATCTCCAGAACGCCTGTCAAAACCTTGTCAACGCGGCCAACACCGCCGGCGGGCCAGACAACATCAGCGTGGTGCTGGTTCAGTTGCTTGGATAGGATGACCAACAAACCGGATTACTACACTCTGCTCGGCCTTCAACGAGATGCCTCACCCGAAGAGATTCGCAAGGCATATTTCAGTGCTGCGCGTCGCTTGCACCCCGATAAAGGCGGCTCTGCGCAAGACACCGAAAGATTCCTCGAGATCCAAGCGGCATACGAGGTGCTGCATGATCCCAAAAAGCGGGCCAAATACAATGACACTCTCCAGCCAGAAAAAATCGAAAGCGGGCTGATCCAGCAAAAAGTACTCTACAGCCGGCAAAGCGTACCCCGCATGAAGGAGCCGCAACTTGTTTATGCCCTGATCGAGTTTTTCGCTACGATTGACTCGAAGGCCCTTCCCACGCCGCCGCTCAACCTCTGCCTTGTATTGGATCGCTCGACATCCATGCAAGGCCAAAATATGGACATGGTCAAGGCCACCGCCATCCAATTGCTCCGTCGCCTGCGCAATAGCGACACCCTTTCGGTGGTGGTCTTCAGCGACCGGGCGGAGGCGATCATCCCAGCCACGCACATCATCGAGCTGAAAAAGCTAGAAGCGCGCATCCAGATGCTCCAAACCTCGGGCGGCACCGAGATATTCCAGGGGTTAGAAAGCGGATATAACGAGATCCGTCGCGGTCTAAAGAAATCCCACGTCAATCACATCATCCTGCTCACTGACGGGCGCACTTACGGCGACGAAGAGAAGTGCCTGGAGCTGGCAGGAAAAGCCGCTGAGGCCGGCATCGGCATCAGTGGATTGGGCATCGGAGACGATTGGAACGATGATTTCCTGGATAAACTCGCCAGCCTGACGGGAGGGAGCAGCCTTTACGTTTCCAGGCCGCAGGATATTCAGGTCATGCTGATCGAGAAATTCAACAAACTATGGCAGATTTACGCCAAAGAGAGCACGCTGGAATTCAAGGTGAGCGACGGGGCAGATCTGCGCTACGCCTTCCGGCTGCAGCCGGAGGTTGGGCTTCTGCCCGTCGAAAGTCCGCTGCGCCTAGGCCCAATCCTAAAGGATATTGATCTAAAAATCCTCATGGAATTCATGGTTCAACCTCCAGGCAGCCAGGCCGAGAAGGTGCGCCTGCTGGAGGGGGAGTTCAAAGTCTCGATCTCGTCTCAACCTGTACCTGTCCAATCTGTACCGCTCCACCTGTCGCGGCCGGTGGTTGATTCGACCAAGTTACAAACGCCCCCAGAAGAAATCATGAAAGCACTTTCCCACTTGAGCCTGTACCGGCTGCAGGAACAGGCTCGCAGGGAGGTGGCAGCCGGCAAGTATACACAGGCCTCGCGGCGCTTACAGCTGTTGGCAACGCATTTACTCGAACAAGGACAGAGAGGCCTGGCGCGCACCGCCCTTTTGGAAGCCGAAAACATCCAACACCAAAAAAAGTTCTCACAAGAGGGTGAGAAGCATATAAAATACGGTACGCGCGCCCTACTCCTGCCTAAGCAGGAGGAAGATCAACCATGATCATCTGCCCGAGTTGCCAGTATAAAGAAATTCCTGGCGCGCTGTTTTGCAGCCAATGTGGTGCACAATTAGTAACCACCTCAGACCCCGACTTGCCGTTAGGCCTTCGGCAGAAAGACCCCATAACCGAAACCGGCTCGAATACCAAAGGAAAACCCAATCTGAAATCCACCTCTCCCATGCTGTCTGCGGGGGCGCACATCTCCCTACATCTGGTCGAAAGCGGACAGATCTTGCCTCTGGCCGAGTGGAATGAGATCTCGCTGGGAAGAGTCGCCGAAGGTCAGCCGATCATGCCAGACATTGACCTGACGCCTTACAAGGCTTATAAGAATGGCGTTTCACGCCTCCACGCCTTATTGAAACTAGTCAACAACCAAGTCTTGATCCTGGATCTGGGATCGTCCAACGGCACATACGTGAACGGGAACCGTCTCGTGCCGAGCGTCGAGAATCCCCTCAACCACGGCGATCTGATCCACCTGGGCAAGCTGAAAATCCAGATCCTTTTCAGCCCAGAGAACAAATAAAGTAAGGTGCGCATGACCCAAACAATCATTATCCACATCACGAACGAAGACCCAATTGTCGGCGAGGTAGACGAGCTGCCCGCTCCCACCGACACACTGATCACGATCCACAGCCCGCGCCGGCGAGACGGCAAAGACGTCCACTACTTGCAAAACAATGTCGTGACCGTCCTCTGGCCGGTCAACCAGATCGCCTTCATCGAAGTGTTGCCCAGCCAGGTAGAAGAAGAGATCATCGGCTTCGTAAGGGAAAATCCATGAACGACGAATCTCTCAAACGGCGGAAGGTCCTGGTTGTTGACGACGAGGAGCGCATGGTGCGCTTCATCCGCCTGAACCTGGAACATGATGGATTTATCGTCATCGAGGCTTTCAACGGTAAACAGGCCCTGCAACGCTTGCGGGATGCCACTCCCGACCTCATCCTGTTGGACATCATGATGCCTGATCTGGATGGCTTTGAAGTATTACAGATGATCCGCGAGATCAATAACGTACCGGTTATCATGCTGACCGCCAAGGGCGAAGAAGATGATCGCGTACGCGGCCTGGAATTGGGCGCGGACGATTACATCACCAAGCCATTCAGCCCGCGCGAACTGGTCAGCCGCGTCAAAGCCGTTCTGCGGCGCACCGAAGGCGCGGGCGGCAGTATGCACGGCCTGATCCAGGTTGACGAGCGTTTGAAGATAGATTTCGACCGGCGAGAAATCTGGCTGGAAGGCAAGATCGTCAAGTTGCGTCCTACGGAGTACCGTCTGCTCTTCCACCTGGTACAGAACGCAGGTTGGGTGATCTCACACGACCAATTGCTGGCGAAAGTGTGGGGCTACGAGTATCGCGACGAGCCGCACTACGTCCGTCTGTACATCAACTACCTGCGCCAAAAGTTGGAGAAAGACCCAGCCAACCCGAAATACATCCTGACAGAGCGCGGGGTAGGATACCGGTTTGTAGATTTTCGACGAGAGCAAAAAGAATAACCCGGGTTTTCTGACATACTATTTATACATGGTTTGCGTATTTCTAACGCAAACCATGTATTTTTAAACCTGAAACAATCTTAATAGATATCATCTCAATAAAATAGGGGGCGGGGGATGTGCGGGCGGCTTCGCGGCCCGCACATCCCCCATCCTCCCCTACTTTGAGAAGATACATTCATCGGAATGAAAGGAGAGTAGACCTTGTCCAATCTAATCCGTTGGGAACCCATGCGCGAGATGATCACGTTGCGAGAGGCGATGGATCGCCAGTTCAACGACGCCTTCACCCGCCCGCTCGACCTTGGCACCTCCTGGCAGATGCCGGCCATTGACATGTACCAAACAGACGACGATGTTATCGTCAAAGCCACGCTGCCCGGCATAAAAGCCAGCGATGTGCAGATTTCTGTGACGGGCGACATGCTCACCGTCAAGGGTGAGTTGAAGGAAAAGGAAGAGGTCAAGGAGAAGGCCTACCACATCCGCGAGCACCGCTATGGCTCCTTCGAGCGGACCCTCAGCCTGCCGACCGATGTCGTGACCGATAAGGCCAAGGCCGAGTTCGAGGATGGCATCCTGTCCATCACCCTGCCCAAGGCCGAAGAAGTTAAACCAAAAACGGTCACCGTCCAGACAAAATAGACGCACCATGGGCGATAGATGAACTGTCGCCCATTATCCATGCAGCGAGGAAAGGCATGCCGCGCTACAAGTTTTCCTGCACCACTTGTAGACAAACCTTTGAAAAGGATTTGCTTTATAATGGGAGCAGAGCTGAGGTGCGCTGCCCGTCTGGACACCGGAGCGTGCACCGGGTCTACCAGGCGCCGTCAGTCGTGTTCAAAGGCAGTGGATGGTATCGTACCGATCATCGTTCTGTGGGTAGCTCCTTAAGCGAGAGTAGCCAGTCATAATCTTTAGCACCAGACCTCAACGCATTTGAAAAACGGCCATGGGTGGCCGTTTTTTTATCCTTGCCAGACAACCCACTCTCGAATATACTTCCAGTACGGAGGTAGAGACCCGCATGAGCAAGCAACGCATTCTATTAGTAGATGATCATGAAGTCGTCCGGCTGGGATTGAAAGTCCTGCTGGAACGGCATCCGCAATTCGACGTGGTCGCCGAAGCCTCCACGGCGCGCGAAGCCCTCGAAATGGTCAACAACACGCAGCCAGACGTGGTCGTGATGGACATCCGCCTGCCAGGTTCTTCCGGGATCGAGGTCTGCGAGGAGATCACCCGCCGCTTCCCGGATACGAAGGTTATCATGTTGACCTCGTATGCAGAGGACGAGATGCTGTTTTCGTCCATCCGCGCCGGGGCTTCCGGCTACATATTGAAGCAAATCGGCGGGGAGGACCTGGTAAAGGCAATCGAGGCGGTCGGACGCGGCGAAGCCCTGCTCGATCCGGCCGTCACGCAGCGCGTCTTCCAGGAAGTGCGCCGGGCGGTCAAAGAGGAAGAGGCCTCTGCCTTTGCGCATCTCAGCCAGCAGGAAAAGCACGTGCTGCTCCTGGTTTCGGAAGGAAAGACCAACCGGGAGATCGCCAAAGCACTCTTTTTGGGTGAAGGAACGGTGCGGAATTACGTCAGCAGCATCCTTTCCAAGCTAGGGGTCAATAACCGCGCTGAAGCGGCCGCCTACGCGGTCGAACACAGCCTGAGGGAACATATTACAACCTGAGGATAAAACTTCCGAAGTCTTCGAGACTTCGGAAGTTATTTTCTATTCCACCGCGCTGCCCGAGCGCTGCCTCTTCACTCAAAGCCCCATCGCCCTCAACATTTCATCGTTTGTCGCGAACTTGAAGTATTCCAGGTGACGGATTTGGGCTTCAGCCTGCTCAGCTGCCTCCAGGCGCGCCAGCCATCTCTTGGTCACAGCCAGCGGGTGGATATCTTGCAGCCAATCCGCAAACTTGAGGTAGACGTTTTCGTTATCCATCATGGGGGGTTGAGTTTGCAGGTATTGTTGCACAGCCTGCGCCGCGTTCTCCCCATCTTTACGCGCCACGCCGACCAGCCCCGTGCTGGCTTGACGCGCCCAACCCGCTAAAAACACCTTCTCCATGGGACAGTTTGCGTCCACGTCAAATGCCTCGTAGGAAATATCATTCACAGGAAAGCGCGGTTTTTTGACCACCACATAAGCATCGCCATAGATCGGCATACAGAAATCCTTGTCTACGGTATCGCCGATGGCAAAGATGATTGTGTCCGCTTCGATCTGGCGGGTGATCCCTGACCCTTGGGCTTTGACGCTCCCATTCACCGTGACCAGGTGATTGTCCTCGATCTTCAGCGCGCTGACGCCTGTGGTCCAACTGCCTAAGATGCGGACGGGGGATGCCAGGAATTCGAAACGCAGGCGCGTGTCCGAGACCCGCTCGGAGGCTTTGGGGAAAGCTTCAAGAAAGGCATTCTTCGCTGCAACCACATCCTGGCCGACAGCTTGCATGTGCGGGGTGACGCGCTCAAACTCGGCGTCCAGCGCCTTGAGATCTAAATTGCCGACTACGTTTTCCATCTCTTTCCTGGTGAACTTCACATCTGCCGGACCGCGCCGTACCACAGCAGTCACCTCGTCCACTTTCTTTTCGTGAACGAGATAATGCGCCAGGTCCATCATCACGTTCCCGGCGCCGACCACGATCACATTCCGTCCGATGACGAAGCGGCGCTGGCTGAAAGGCGGAAGTAAGTTATAGTGATAGACGATGTCTTTGGCGTGATAGACCCCCGGCAGGTTCTCGCCGGGCATCCTGAGCCATTTCGTGCCTTGCGCGCCCGTTGCAATGACCACGACCTGAAAACCCCAATCGAACAGATCGGAAAATACGATGTTGCCACCGCAGCAGACAGTGACGTTTCCATAATAATCAATCAGCGGCGAATCGAGAATCTGGTGGAATTGCTTGCGCAATCCCTCCTTCATCTTGATCTTATCGGGATAGATGCCGTATTCGGCCAGTCCGCCGGGTTTGATGTCGCGGTTGAACAAGACCACCCGTACACCGTTACTGCTGAGGTAACGAGCAGCGAACAGGCCGGCCGGGCCAGCCCCGATGATTGCCGCCAGGTATTTCGTTTCTTGCATAATATCCCTTTCGAGTTGGCTCTATAAAGATTCACCACTAAGAAATAATGTGGCGTAGATTATAGCCGCATAAAATCCATGAGGCAAGTACAATACACTAATGCGACAGTC
>Ga0315293_10000910_pt1 | contig 28204 bp, 19 predicted proteins | sample YL17G13_20_MG_FD_203071 | JGI IMG/M metagenome (GOLD analysis project Ga0315293, IMG submission 203071) | Sediment microbial communities from Yellowstone Lake, YNP, Wyoming, USA - YL17G13_20 | ecosystem: Environmental > Aquatic > Freshwater > Lake > Sediment | place: USA: Wyoming | collected...
CAATTGAAGCGGGTACAGCCAAGATGTACACGTGCGGTCCGACCGTCTATAATTTCGCACATATCGGCAATTTTCGGGCTTACATCTTTGAGGACCTGCTCCGCCGCTATTTGAAATACAAGGGGTATCGGGTGATTCAGGTAATGAACCTGACGGATATCGATGACAAGATCATCCGCGACTCCAAAGCCCGCGGCATCCCGATCAAGGAATTCACCGCCCCGGTCGTCAAAGCATTTTTCGAGGACCTCGATGCGCTTCGAATAGAACGCGCCGAGTATTATCCGCCGGCAACCGAACATATCCCGGAGATGGTCGCGCTCGTGAAACTCTTGCTTGAACGCGGGCATGCCTATCAAATCGGCGGCGACTACTATTACCGGATCGCATCGTTTCCTAAGTACGGTCGGCTGGCCAACCTCGATTTGCAGGGGTTGAAAGCAGGCGCGCGGGTCGATGCGGACGAATATGAGAAGGAATCCGTTTCCGATTTTGCCCTCTGGAAGGCATGGGACGAAGCGGACGGCGACACCTATTGGGAGACGGAACTCGGCAAGGGGCGGCCCGGCTGGCATCTGGAATGCTCGGCCATGTCGACCAAATACCTTGGCAAAAAGTTCGATATTCATACCGGCGGCGTCGACAACATGTTCCCGCATCATGAAAACGAGATAGCGCAATCGGAGGGGGCAACGGGGGAGACTTTTGTCAACTACTGGCTCCATTGCGAGCACCTCATGGTTGACGGCCGTAAAATGTCCAAATCGCTGGGAAACCAATACAACCTTCGAGACGTTCTGAACAAAGGATTCTCCGGCCTGGCGGTGCGATACCTGTTAATGGTTACGCATTACCGACAGCAACTCAATTTCACCTTCGATGGCCTTGAGGCTGCCGGTGCGGCGCTGGAGCGTTACAATGATTTTGTAACGAATCTTGAAAGCTATGCAGGCGGCAGTTCTGACGGTTCCGCGGACGGCGTGACGGCCGCCGCTTCAGCCGGCTTCGAGCAAAACCTTGACGACGATTTGAATATCTCCGGGGCGCTCGGCGTGCTGTTTGATTTCATTCGGGAAATCAACAGATTGAAGGCGGAGAACAAGCTGTCGGCTGAGGAACGGGATAGGGCGCTTCAGTTGACCAATCGGTTTGACACAGTGCTCGATTTTCGTACTCGGGCGGGGTCGCTTGAAGGCGAGGTTGCGGATCTGATTCGACAGCGAACGGAAGCTAGGAAGAGCCGCAATTTCGCTCGGGCGGACAAAATCAGAGATGATCTGCTGAAACGCGGTATTATTCTCGAAGACACGCCGCAAGGCATCAAATGGAAACGGAAAGTGTAGACAGCGACCGGCTCAGGTTGGAGGCAAGGCCCTGATTAGAGCTTGAAATTCGCCCTGAGATTGTTATAATTCGATTCGTTGACGCCGGCGTAACTCAGTTGGTAGAGTACCTGATTTGTAATCAGGCTGTCGGGGGTTCAAATCCCTTCGCCGGCTTTGTTCATTGTGGCAGGCAGAGATAATCAACGGAACAGACGGATGTCCTGGGATAAATACACAAAACGGATCGCCGTCACCGGCGGCGCGGGGTTCATCGGTTCAAACCTGCTGCTAATGATGGTTCCCAGATATCCGCAGTACGGCTTCGTTAACATTGACTGCCTCACGTATGCCGGAAATCTCGCCAACCTCAAGGCGATAGAGAATGCTACCAATTATAGATTTGAGCGGATCGACATCTGCGAGTACGGCTCGCTGGAGAGTTGCTTTCAGAGGCACGTTATTGATGCCGTCATTCATCTGGCCGCCGAGTCGCATGTTGACCGGTCAATCACCGGCCCGGCTGAGTTTATCAATACAAACATTATCGGAACATTCAACCTGCTGGAGCTGGCGCGCCGAATCCTCAGCGAGGGTCGGGAGTTTCGATTTCATCACGTCTCCACCGATGAGGTATTTGGTTCGCTCGGTGAAACCGGATTCTTCACCGAAGAGAGCCGTTATCGCCCGAACTCTCCTTACTCCGCCTCGAAAGCCGCTGCCGACCATCTGGTTCGGGCATATCACAAGACGTACGGTCTGAACGTCGTGACGACCAATTGCTCGAACAACTACGGCCCGTTTCAGTTTCCCGAAAAGTTGATTCCGCTGATGATCCGCAATGCCACCTGCGGCATGCCCCTGCCGGTGTACGGTGATGGCCGCAATGTGCGGGACTGGCTCTATGTTGAGGACCATTGCGAAGCGATTGATTTGGTGTTTCACAAAGGGCAAGCCGGCAACACGTATAATGTCGGCGGACACAATGAAATCGAGAATATCCGGATTGTGGGGCAGATTTGCAGCATCCTCGATGAACTGCTCGGCGGCGAGCCAAGACAGAGGCTGATCACGTTTATCAAGGACCGCCCCGGCCATGATCGGCGGTATGCGATCGATGCCTCCCTTATTAGGCGCGAACTCGGCTGGATTCCCAAACACACGTTTGAGCAGGGATTGCGGGCGACTGTGAAATGGTATTTGGATAATGATGCCTGGCTGCAGAACTGTGTAAGCGGCAACTATCTTAAGTATTACGAAAGCATGTACGGCAAACGATGAGCGACGAGAAAGCAGTCATAAGCAAGGCCATTATTCTGGCCGGCGGAGCCGGCACGAGGCTGTATCCGATTACTCAGGTTGCCTGCAAGCAACTGCTTCCGGTATACGACAAACCGATGATCTATTACCCGCTTTCCACGCTCATGCTCTACGGTATTCAAGATATCCTGATTATTTCGACTCCTGCGGACACGCCCCGATTTGAGGCGCTGCTCGGTAACGGCAGCCGGTTAGGCCTGCGACTCACCTACAAAGTGCAGGAGCGCCCCGCCGGAATCGCCCAGGCATTCCTGGTGGGGGAGGAGTTTATCAACGGCGATCCGGTTACCCTGATACTCGGCGACAATATCTTCTACGGGGCATATGATTTCCTGCGCGGTGCGCGGTCATTCACCGGCGGCGCCACGGTGTTCGGCTATTATGTAAGCGACCCCGAACGCTACGGTGTCGTTGAATTCGATCACGACGGCCGAGCGGTATCTATCGAAGAAAAACCCGCAAAGCCAAAATCGAATTACGCCGTTACCGGTTTATACATGTATGACCACGATGTTGTGAATATTGCGAAGCACCTTAAGCCCTCCGGCCGAGGGGAGCTTGAGATTACGGATGTCAACAAGGTCTATCTGGAAAGAGGCAAGCTGCAGGTCATCAAACTTGGTCGCGGGATCGCCTGGCTCGACACCGGCACCCATGAATCGATGCTTGAAGCCGGTGATTTCATTGCCACTATTGAAAAACGGCAAGGTCAGAAGATCGCATGCATTGAAGAGATTGCCTACCGCATGGGCTTCATTGACCGCGATCGGATGAAAGGTTTGATAGATCACTTGGGCGACAGCACCTACAAAAAGTACCTTCTTGGCGTGCTGAGGGAGGTTGATGCCGGACAATAGCAGGATTCTCATAACGGGACACCGGGGTCAATTAGGATGCGACTTGATGTCGTACTTCTCTGACCGGTACCAGGTTGCCGGAGTTGATCTCCCGGAACTGGATATCACGAATCGTTCGGCCGTCCGAAATCTCATCACGCTTCTTCGTCCGGCTGTTGTGATCCACGCCGCTGCCTATACCGATGTCGATGGCTGCGAATCCAACGAGGGGCAGGCTATGGCGGTTAATGCCGACGGCGCTGAGAACATTGCACAGGTGTGTCGCGAAGTTGGCGCAGTCCTGGTGTACTACTCAACGGACTATGTGTTTGACGGAGTCAAGGCTACGCCGTACGTGGAGGAAGATGTTCCGAATCCGCAGACTGTGTACGGTCGGAGCAAGCTGGCGGGTGAAGAACGGGTGCGGAATCTGGTGGATAACCACATCATCATGCGAATCGCCTGGGTTTATGGCGCCAATGGTCGGAACTTCGTCAAGACAATCGTTCGCCTGGGTCAGGACTATGTAGACAAGGTCAGGCGGAATCTTCCGGCGGCGCCTTTGCAAGTAGTGAATGATCAGATCGGGAATCCCACTTGCACGGCAGACATTGTGCGCCAGACCGAGAGAATACTGCAAAGTGGGTTGTACGGGATATTTCATTCTTCCTCAGAGAATCCGACATCCTGGTATCAATTCACCTGTGCCGTCTTTGAAGAGTTGAATATGAAAGTGGACGTTAGGCCATGTTCAACCGAGGAATTCAAGCGGCCGGCCGTGCGTCCGGCCAATTCCGCGCTTGAAAACGCTCGACTCAAGGAAGCCAGGATAAACGTCATGAGGGACTACCGGCAGGCGCTCGCCGAATTCCTGGTCACAAACAAGGAGAAGCTGCTGCTGTGAACTGCGAGATTGACGGTGTCATCATCCGGGAATTGAAGCGATTTCACGATAGTCGCGGCTGGCTCACGGAGTTGTTTCGTCGTGACGAATTGCCGGAGGAGTATGTTCCTGCAATGTGCTACCTGTCGATGACCAAACCCGGCATCGCACGTGGCCCGCACGAACATTCGGACCAGGCGGATTATTTCTGTTTCATCGGCCCCTCAACCTTCCGCCTGTATCTCTGGGACAATCGGCCATCCTCAACCTCCTACGGTCGGTCCTGTCAATTGGAGCTGGGAGAAGAGAACTCGGCCGCTGTGATCGTACCGAAAGGTGTCGTTCACGCCTATAAGAACATCGGTGGTCGCGACGGAATTGTCTTCAATGCGCCTAACCGACTATACGCCGGACGCGGGCGAACCGAGCCGGTTGACGAAATCCGTCACGAGACTGATCCGAATTCACCCTTCAAGATTGATGAGTAGATATTATGAAGAATTATGTTGCCAAGGTCTTTGACGTGCATATTACGCTGGCTGAGGAAACCCGGCGCACCCTCACCCCGAAGATACTGCAAACCGCGGCGATAATAATCGAGCGGTTGGAGAAGCAGGGGAGCATCCTCTTGTGCGGAAACGGCGGGTCGGCCGCCGATGCTCAGCATATTGCTGCCGAATTGACCGGCCGATACCTGAAGAAAGATCGGCGCCCGCTCTCGGCCGTGGCTCTGACTACGGATACATCGGCACTGACAGCGCTGGCCAACGATTTCGGCTTCGATCAGGTTTTTTCCCGCCAAGTGGCCGCAATCGGGCGCCGCGAGGATGTGTTGATCGGCATCTCCACATCAGGCAATTCGGCGAATGTGCTTCAGGCGTTTCATGCAGCTCGGGAAATCGGCATCGTGACTGTGCTGCTTACCGGCGGCGACGGCGGCATGCTCCAGTTTCACGCGGACCATTGCCTGATAGTTCCGTCGAGCGTAACCCCTCGCATTCAGGAGATGCACATTACGATCGGCCACATTTTCTGTGATTTGATCGACCGGCATTTTGCCGCGGCGGATTGACCGAACGGCGGGGCCGTCAACATCCGGTTGAACCACAATGGACGTGACGCCGTTAGGTTTACCTTGAGGAACCCCGTCTTCAAGACATCTTGATTGTATCCTTCCTCTGATGTTTTTGTTGCGATATTGTCAAAACAGTATTGGATTAGCGTTCCGGTCGGTCGTGCGATTTCCGGGCCACTGATATCTACGTTGACCCGGCATGCCGATTGTCTTGGCGCGCGTTTCGCAATACATTTTTGGGTATGGTGTGAACCGATTATACGAATTCCTCGTCAACTCGAATTGTAATCGAGTCGTTCCATGAATTGGCTTACGAATCGCATTGCCGGTATATACAGGCACGACGGCCGCAGGAAGCTGATTGCAAATGTTCTCTCCCTGTCGTTATTGCAGGTCGCGAACTACATCCTGCCGCTCATTACGGTGCCGTATCTGGTCAGAGTGCTGGGGGCTGAACGGTTCGGCCTGGTGATGTTTGCGGCCGCCTTCAACATGTATTTCGTTATGCTGTCCGATGTAGGTTTTGATCTGTCGGCTACCCGAGCGATTGCGGTGAGCAGAGAACGACTGGACAAAATCAGTGAGATCTTTTGCTCCGTAATGATAATCAAAACCTGCTTTATCATAATCGGCTTTAGTATCCTCGCGGGTCTTGTGTTCGCGATTGGGCGTTTCAAGGCGGACTATGCCATTTTCTTGGTGAGCTACGGAGTGACGGTTGGTCAGGCTTATTTTCCTACCTGGTTCTTTTCGGGGATGGAGCACATGAAATTGATCACGATACTCAATGTCATCGCCAAACTGACTTTCGCGTTGTCAATCTTCATTGTCGTCAGAAAGCCGGATGACTACCTCTATGTGCCGGTGATGAATTCGCTGGGGTTTGTGACGGCAGCGCTCATTTCCATATTTCTGGTGATAAAGAAGTTCAAAGTCAGATTCGTGGTACCGACGCTGTCGGTTCTTAAATTCAGATTGGGAGAGAGCGCTCACTTCTTTCTTTCTCGCGCCGCCGTGTCGCTTTACGACAACAGTAATACGTTCATAGTCGGTCTTGTGCTTGGCAATGTCTCGGCCGGATACTACTCGGCGGCTGAAAAGCTGTTTAAAGCGATGACCGCTCTCCACATGCCGCTGACCAACAGTCTGTACCCTTACATGTCGAAGAACAAAGACCTCAGGGCGTACCGGAAGATCTTCTCGCTGGCGGCGACAGGAAACGTTCTCCTATGCCTGTTGGTGTTCATATTCGCGTTTCAGATCGTCTCTTTGGTTTATGGCTCGGGCTTTGAGATTACCGGAACGCTATTGCAGTTGTTCGCGATTCTGGCGTGCATTATGGTCCCGTCGGCACTGCTGGGCTATCCGCTGTTGGCGGCCATGGGACATTCCGGTTATGCGAATTACAGCATCGTAGCCGCCGCGTGCATTCATGTGTTAATGCTGGTACTGGCTATTCCAGTACTAAGCCTGGAACTAGTGGTTGTCTTCTCAATCATCACTCAGCTAATCGTGCTGGCGATCCGGGTAGTCGGAGTGAGGAGACACCTCAGCAGCGTGATGGCGGGATAGCTTCGATGTGTGAATTAGCCGGTCGCGATAAACTGAAACATTTTGGTCTTCTATTTGCGCTCCTTCGAGAGCAGGATCGCATACTATGCGAGTAGCAATCGGATCCTACTTGCTCGACGGCGAGCGGTGCGGCATGCAGATAGCCTTGAAGGATATGCTCGATGGCCTCTCTCGGTCCGGCCACAGCCGAGACATACACCTCATTCACACGAAACCGTTTAGCGACCAGAGCTTCATTTCGTTTAATGATGTTCTGGTCAGTAGAGGAACAGTCCCGGGGGCCGGCCTCTGGTGGTCACAGGTAGCCGTGCCGAACAGAATACGAAAGCTGCCGGTTGATGTTCTTTGGTGGCCGTACCAGATTCTTCCCCCCATACGCTGCGCCGTGCCGCGAGTCATATCGGTGTGGGATCTGGCTCCAATGAGTTTCAGAGATAACAACTGGAACCGTTTGTCAGTGACGGTTAAATACCGTTGGATTCTGTCGCTGGCCCTCAAAAATGCTGCTCACGTAATCTGCCACAGCCGAGCCATAGCGGACGAAGCAATGCAGCGATTTCGTCTTCCGGCGAAGCTGATATCAGTAGTCTATCCGGGGCTGAGTGAATCGTTTCGGAAGGCCATGGACAGCCGCGTGCCGGTCGATCCGGACGGTCACATATTGTACATTGGAACATGCACACCACGCAAAAACGTGAAACTGTTGATCGACGCATACAAGCGGCTGGCAGATGGCGGCATTCAAAATTGCCTCGCCTTGGTGATCGGCGGTCCAAAAGGGGCAAGAGCCGAATTGCTGGCATATGCGCGGCGAATAGGTATACCGGTCGATCGACTGCTCGTGCCGGAGCCGGTCGGCGTCAGTGAATTGATTGAAGTGTACCGGCACGCTGCCGTATTCGCCTTCCCATCTCTATACGAGGGATTCGGCCTGCCGCTCATTGAAGCCTTAGCTTCTGGTTTGCCGGTTGTCGCGCTGAATCGGTCGACCATGCCGGAGGTACTCGGCCAGAGCGGCGTGCTGGTGAGCGAGGCAAATCCGCAGAGCTTTGCTGATGGTGTCCGGGCAGGACTTAGAATTGCACGGGAGAGAGCGACGGAGGTGTCTGAAACGGCTCGCGCGCAGGCGGCCCAATTCAAGTGGGATGAGGCCATTGAGTCAACAGTGTCGATTCTAAGGCGGGCAGCCGAGGGGTCGAGGTAATGAAGATACAACTGCTCACTCACGAATTTCCTCCATTCCGAGGCGGAATCGGCACCTATGCTTCTCAACTGGCACTGGCCGCGCATCAGATTGGCCACGAGGTCACAGTAGTGGCGCCGGATTTTGGAGAGGAACTCGCGCGCAAGGATCAGACGGACTACCCCTTTGCAATTGAGAGATACCGATCTTCGACATACAATTACCGCAAGTTGGCAGGATTGCTGTGGCGCGCCTGGAACCTGAGCGCAAGACCGGGCTTCGATCTTCTTCATGCGGTCGATCCGTGCTACACCATGGCGCTCGCCTTCGTGAGCCATTTCAAGCGGGTCGATTTTGTCGCTACGGCATACGGGACCGAGATATTATCATTGAGAACTTCCAAACAAGCCCGTTTCTTGAGAACCGGTGATCTGTTCGACAGGGCGTCGGCGGTGTACGCAATTAGTGAATTCACGAAGTCACTGTTGGAAAGCCACTGCTCTCGGTTGGAGATGACGAAGGTTCGAATCACCAAGTTAGGCGTTGATCCCTTCTGGTTCAAGACAGGTGATGATTTCTCAGCGACTAAACGAGAGTACCGCATTCCGGAGGATCACAAGGTGATTCTGACAGTAGCTCGCCTTGATGAACGAAAAGGACACGTTACGGTCCTGAATGCTATCAGTATGTTGAGCGACCACCTGAAATCGAAACTCACATATATAATTGTAGGCAGCGGTTCCGATGCCGCAAATGCGAAGAGGCTGCATCAACTGGCCGCCACTTGCGGAGCGAAGGTGCTGTTCGCAGCCAATGTCTCAGATGAGGACTTGCGAAGACTGTATGCTTGCTCCGATCTGTATTGTATGCCGGGAGGATTTCACCCGCAGAAGGTGGAGGGATTCGGCTTGGTCTACCTCGAAGCCGCAGCTCAGGGCTTGCCCTCTATAGGCTCCCGCACTGGAGCCGTGCCTGAGATCGTTCGTCACGGTGAGACAGGACTATTGATAGAACCCGGCAATGCAATGGAACTCACTCAGCATCTGACTCGTTTGTTGACGGATTCTATTTACTGTCGGACGCTGGGGAAGAGGGCTAAAGAATGGGCTAGGTCATTTTCGTGGCGCCGGTGTGCCGAACTGACGTATGGCCCTGCCGGCAACGCACGCGGACAAGCGAGGAGCGTTTCAATTGATCGGTGAGACGGAACCGACAAGCAGAAAGAATGTACTGCTGATATTGTTGGCGGCGGCGCTGGTATTGTCGCTCTACATCAACTTGGGCAAGGTACTTTTGGGGAGTCGGTATTTTGCGCTGCTGGCCGATGCTGCCGTAGGGGCGCTCGGGGGGTGGGTCATCCTGTCTCATCTGCTGTCGGGAAAGAGATTTCAGATGCTTGAACTGTTTGCCGCCGCCTTCCTGATCCTTGGCTTGATACTTATATTGCATCCCAATGTCCCCACCTATTTGGCAGGCATAGAGGGGTATCGCAGTCTCATGTTTCAGATGATCGGCTTGTTTATAGGTCTGAGGGCGGTACGTGAGCGCGCCGATTTCTTCTTCCTGCTCAGAGTAGTGGCGATAGCGGCGTTCCCGATTCTGCTCTATGGCATTAAGCAGTTCTTTGTGCTGTCCTCCTTTGATTATGCTTTGATTGCGAGCAATACCGCCGGATTAGATACTTGGCAGCTTTTTGGAAAAGTGCGCGCTTTTGGCCTCTTTAACGGACCATTCCATCTCGGCCTTTGTGGCGGAATAGTGTTCTGGCTGGCAGTGGGGCTGTGGTTGGAAGGCAAGAGGAAGGGCTGGTTGGTCGTTGCGCTGGTCGCAGCTTTGGCGTGCGTAGCGTCACTGACGCGGTCAAGCTTGATCGCTCTGGTCGGTTCGATTCCTATTGTGCTGTTTGCCGTCTACCGCCGGTTCCGATTCAAAGTGGCTGTCATTACAATTGCTGTCGCAGTCGTTATAGGCGTCAGCAGTTTCGTTCTTCGGACAGAATGGGAAGAACTCGACCGTCTCATGGATTCCATTTCGAGCCTGGAGTCAATCGCGGAAGACAGCCGCCTGACCACCCGATTTGAGGGATATCAGCGTGCGGCCAACGTGGTAATGGAGCATCCTTTGGGGATCGGCATGGGGGCCGCCGGTGATGCCATGTCCCGTTATTTTGAGCCGTACGGGAAGATACATATCACCAGTCACAATCTGTTTTTGTGGGTCTTGTTGGAAACGGGCATACCCGGCCTGGTGCTGTTCCTGTTTGTCGCTTACTATTTGGTTAGGGCAGTGCGCAGTCTGCTGAAAGGCGGTGAATTGACTATCGGCGCCATCAGCGCGGGGATGTTGCTCATTATGTTTATCGCCGGTATTACCGGATCAACCATTGGCGCATATCCGGTCAACCTGCTGTTCTGGACATTATGCGGCGGCCTCTGCGCCCATGCGCGCCGATTGAAAGGCGAAAGCTCTCCTTCCCATGCTCATTGATCTTGTCGTCATACCCTACCATGATTGGCGAAAGATAAGCCGCGAGGGGGTACGCACGCGCGATGCCCATTTGATCGAGCAGTGCATGGTACATCCTGACATCGGACGTGTCCTGATTATCAATCGCCCAATGACATTGCCGGAGATGGTTTGCAGGCGGCGCTCCTGGAAAACGCCGGGGGAGACCTTCTGGAAGGAAGGCGACGCTCGATTGGTACGAATTCGCGATAACGCCTTCGTCCTTGACTATTTTGATCGGTCCTTGATCAGTCCCTTATTGGAGGGAAAAAAATCCTTTATGAAGGCGTATGGCCGGTCCCGGTTTGCCGGTGAGATCATTGCGTGCCTGCAACGTCTGCAAATGAATGCTGTCTCCTGTATCAGCTTCAGCCTATTCGCCGCCGACCTGGTTGCGACCCTTCCGGCACGATTAAAGCTGTTTGACGGCTGGGACAACTTCATGCTCTTTCCGGAGCACACTCCCATTAGAGAGAAATTGATGCAGGCATATCGCACCTACGAGGAGGTATCGCATTGCTGGACTACTAACTCGCGGTCGAATCAGGTGTTCTACCAATCGGAGTTTGGTGTAAAGCGGTGTTTTCTGATTCCCAATGGAGTGGACCCTGACAAGTTTAGCGCACAGTATGAACTCCCCTCAGATATGAATGGAATCCCGCGACCGATTGTCGGCTTCGGCGCCAAGGTGACTCATTTACTCGATTATGCTCTTATCAACTATTTGACCGAAGCGAATCCGCATCTGAGCTTTGTGATGGTAGGGCAGATACTGGAGAGGGATATCTTTCGCAAAATATGCAAACGCGCCAACCTGTTCTATTTGGGCGACAAACCTTATGATGACTACCCGGCCTATGTTAAGGCGTTCGATATTTGCATAATCCCGTATGTCGTGGGGGAGAAGGAACACGGCGGCGACTCGATCAAGTTCTACGAGTATCTGGCAGCAGGCAAACCTGTAGTTACAGCGAGAATTGAAGGAGTCTCAAACGAGTTCGGGAATACACTAATCGCCGACAGCCGTTCACAGTTCTCCGAGATGATTCGCCGCTCTCTGAATGCGACCATTGAGAGAGTCCAGTTGCCGGAACGGCTCACGTGGAAGTACAAGGGAAATGAGCTAATCCGGCTGCTTAAGACGCCACCGGGATAATCTAATTAGAATCAGACGCCGACTTGCTCGTAACGGCGGCGGGTGCCGGCAGATGGCTCGAATGCGGTATGATCCTGTAGACTCCGCCGGTTAGATATCCGGACATTCTCTTCGTATTTGGTCGGACGGTAGGCCGCCTTTTCGTTGTTGCAGAGACGCATGTAACTCTCGGCCACGGCATCCCATTGATAGAGGGCGTGAACGCGATTGAACATGGCTTCGGTCGAGAAGGCCGGCGGGATCTGTCGGAAAGCCGCGGCGATGTTGTCTCGGTCGAAGTACGTGCCGGTGTTCCCCAACACTTCGCGGCTGAATTCACACTCGAGCGCCAGTACCCGAGGGCAGCAGGCCATTGCTTCGAGCAACGCGGGGTTCGTCCCCCCAACTGAGTTGCCATGAAGGTACCAATAGCAGTTGGCTCTCAGCGTGTAAAGAATATTCTGATCGTAGATGGCATTCAGGACGTGTATGCCATACCGGCCATTAAAGGCCAAAAGCTTCCGAGCATACGGAGAGTCGTCCTTGTAACCAACCGTAACCATCGAGTAACCTTCCCGACTCAGTTTGGAATCGGCAAAGCCTACAGCGATTTCCAACGGAAGATTATCCGGTTCGATCCGGGTGATTTGCAGGAAGAAACGGCCCGGTTCCAATCCCAGCGAGTTTAGGATACGCCTCTGGCGTTCCGGCGGCGTTTCCGTATGCCGAGGGGCACCGTAGGGGATAAAGCTGGTTTGCCTGAGGAAACGGCGTTGGTAGTAGTTCTGCAGCGCCAGAGAGTCGGATACCAGAGACCGGCACAGAATACTAACTGCAAGCGATGAAAAGATGTAGTACAGCTTGAACGGCCAGGACCATTTGGCCCGCCGCCATTCGAGTCCGTCTGTGTTTACTGTCATAGGTATCCGGGCCAGCCAAGTCAGCAGTATGCCCGGAAGGTTCGCATTATTGAACCAGAGAGCATGGCGATATTGATGACGATGGCGCCACAAATACAGGCCGGTTTGAATGGATGACACGAAAGTATCCAAGGTGCGGCGACGGCTGCCTCGCACGTGAATCAGACCTCGGCCATGATGAGTCGTAATCGGAAGATCACCTGGTTTGCCGCTTCGGCAGAAGACGTCGCAGCCAAAGCCGGCCCTCACGAATCTTCGGGATATCTCATCAACGGCCGTCTCAAACCCGCCGTAATTCGCGGGCAGTCCCCGCGTCCCGCAGAACGCTATCTTGCCTGACGGAATACGTTGTGAGGGTTGAGTAGATGCGGAATCACCGCGTGTCCTCATAGCGATTTCTCCTGCTTGTGCAGAACGAGTACGCCTCGGTGAGTGCGATCGGGGGCAATCTCGCCGGCGGGCCTTCCCGTATAATCGGGGAGAATTCGCCGCGACAGGGTTGGGAAGACTGTCGCAATATGCTGCCTGAAACTGTCGTATGACTGTCGCTCCGATGCTTTGGCCCGGAGTTTCAGATTCTCAAAGACCGCTATCAGTAGGGTTGTTAGAAGTAGAGTCAGCAATCCAATCACGGTCAATATCTGGAGACGGAATGGCGAGGATTTGACCTCTGGGAGGTTGGGCTTGTCAAGGACACGGACAATCGGCGTGTCCATCTGGACTTTCAGCTTGCTCGCTTCGTATTCCTGACTCAAATAAGCGTAGGCCTGCTCTTTGATGGCGACCTCTCGCTGCAGGGTGGCTACTTCATGAAGAAGATAAGGATTGGACGTCTCATTCCAGTTCAGATTGCTCTCTTGGAACGTTTTGAGACTATCCTGACTCGCCAGAAGCTCCTGTCGCCTGACCGCCAATTCGCGAGCGAGATACTGTTCCACCTCTTTGGCTTTGGAGCGGCGGGACACAAGGTTGTAATGTTCCAGTTCGGCCAGATACCTGGTCAGAATCGCCTGCGATAATTCAGGGTACTCTGTTTCAACACTGACCGAAATTGTACCCGTAGTCTTGCTCGTGGAGACACTGGTGATGTTCGCCAGTTTGTCATACCGCTTGTCGCTATTGTCTTCATCGAAGTACTCGGCAAGAGTAGTTGACCGTTGTGCGCTGTCGTCCGTAAAGCTATAGCTTTGTCGCAGGACGGCGTCCGCAATCTGACGTGACCTGAGTACTTCCGGATACAGCTCCGAGGAACTCTCGTCCTGCAGTTGAGGTCTTGCCAGACCCACAATGGCGCTGAGACTTGATAGCTGTCCCGATGGACTGGCCGGCAGAATTGTCGTCGTCGAGCAATATTGGTTTGGCAGCAGGGCAAGGATGATGAGACTGGGCACAAGCGTGGCCGCGAGGCAGAGTCCAATAAGCCTCCTTCGCCGCACTAACAGGGAAGCGAAATCAAAAACTGTGGTAGTGATCTCCTGCGTCCTTGTAACCGATTCGCCAGGCTCGTCGACGCCTCTTATCATCAACAGACTCCAGATTGCGTAAGACAGTTAATTCCACGCGTCGTATTGCAATGGGCATGCCATAACAGGAAGCCGCGATGCGACCGGTTAAGTCGTTGCAGCGCAGAGAGAGCGACACCAGTAGCTCCAGATGGCGTGATCTCAGCCGGAGAACGCAGGAACATATTTCCCGAAGTGCCGGAAATCCTTTGCGGTATGATTAGGTCGCACCGAGTCGAGACGCCCGATTCGAGCTGAAGTCTCAATTGATGAATCTTGCAGGTTTTCGGGAAGTAGGACCAGCAAAGAAGGCCAAGGCACTATATGTCCTTTGGGCAGTCGGTTACGATGATATACAGACCTGTTACATCATCACAGGCGGCGTGCCGCGACCCAACCCGCGATGAAGGCCACAAATTTGATTCCCTGCGAACATTTCCGTTGATTTTATCGCCGGCGGTCGGTATTATCGAAGGCTGTCAGGACAGGGTAACTTGTTTTGAGACAGATTCATAGCAGAGTTTGGTGGGGTTCCCGAGTGGTTAAAGGGAGCAGACTGTAAATCTGCCGGCGATGCCTTCGAAGGTTCGAATCCTTCCCCCACCACATGGTAGAACTTACAGCCACAGCACTAAGAGATTAGTGCTTTTTGCTGTGAGGAAATCGCAGTGGGCACAACAATAATAGGATACAGAAGAAGGAGCTATTGATGAGCCAAGGTCTGTTGTTGGGATTGATTATAGGAATCAGTCTGCTCGGCCTGGTTGCGGCGTGGCTGCTGGCCCGGTGGGTCATGCGACGCGGCACCGGTTCGGAAGCGATGCAGCGGATTTCGAATGCGATTAAGGAGGGTGCTGAAGCATTTCTGCGACGCCAGAATCGTACCATTATTATGCTGGCCGTGCTGTTTGCGGCAGTCTTGTTTATTGGCTATGGCTTCATTAGAAGTCACCGTGAGTTCGATCCGGTCGGCAGCTCGTTACAACTAGCCACCTGGATCACCGCTTCGTTTCTGCTGGGAGCCCTTTGTTCGGTTATTGCCGGATATGTCGGGATGTGGGTGTCAATTCGTGCCAACATCCGTACGGCCACAGCGGCACTGAGCAGTCTGAACGACGCTCTCCGGATTGCCCTGCGCGGTGGCGCCGTGTCCGGGCTTTTGGTCGTCGCCATGAGTCTACTCGGCGTTGGGGGACTATATGCTCTTGTCAGCGCCGTGGGCGGTGTTGAGCCGACTAAAATCCCGCTGTTGATCGTTGGATACGGTTTCGGCGCCTCGTTTGTCGCGCTGTTTGCCCAGTTAGGCGGCGGTATCTATACAAAGGCGGCCGATGTAGGCGCCGACCTTGTCGGTAAAGTCGAGGCAGGCATTCCCGAAGACGACCCGCGCAACCCTGCCGTTATCGCTGACCTTGTCGGTGATAACGTTGGTGACTGCGCCGGTCGCGGCGCTGACCTGTTTGAGTCCACTGCCGCTGAGAATATCGGCGCCATGATTCTCGGAGCCTCACTCGCTACGCTGGCCGAGAAGCAGGGATTCGCTTTCTCGGCAGGAATTGTCGGTGTGATGATGTTCCCGCTGATGGCTCGTGCCTTTGGAATTATAGCTTCCATTATCGGGATAGTGTCGGTGCGGATGGACAGGGAAGAGAAGATGGACCCGATGGAAGCGCTGAATCGCGGCTATTACGTGGCGGTGATCCTGGCGATGATTGCGTTTGGCGGCACCAGCTACTGGCTGCTCGATTCACCCGCCGCTCCGAACGCCTGGTGGCATTTCTTCCTGTGCGGCGTTTTGGGTGTGTTGACCTCGGTAGCTTTCGTCTACATTACCCAGTACTACACCGAATACAAGTACGCTCCGGTGCAGCGCATCGCTGAGGCTTCAAAAACCGGACCGGCCACGAACATTATTGCCGGTGTCGGCGTGGGGCTGGAGTGTACGTGGATGCCGACTCTTGTCATGGGCGCGGCCCTGCTCGGCTCTTACTACTTGGGTCAATCGAGCGGACTGCCGCATGCAGGGCTATTCGGGACAGCTGTTGCGACGATGGGTATGCTGGCTACTGCGGCATATATTTTGGCAATGGATACATTCGGTCCGATAACCGATAACGCCGGCGGCATTGTCGAAATGTCGCAGCAACCGGAAGAAATACGCAAGAAGACCGATCGCTTGGATTCGGTCGGCAATACGACTAAGGCCCTGACCAAAGGGTATGCGGTCGGTTCCGCCGCTCTGGCGGCATTCCTTCTGTTCCAGGCGTATATGGATGAGGTAGCTCAGTATGCCGGGAAAGAGATGCACTCGGTCAATCTGGCCAATCCGGTCGTGTTTGTCGGCGGACTGATCGGAGCTGCATTAGTGTTCTTGTTCTCGGCGATGGCAATCCGTGCGGTGGGAAGTGCGGCGCAATCCATCATCGAAGAAGTCCGCCGCCAGTTTGCCAAACTGCCGCGACTAAATGACATTATTCAGTTCCCCAAGGATTTCAAACCGGATTACGGCTCATGCGTTGATATCGTCACAAAAGCGGCGTTGCGTAAGATGGTCGCCCCCGGCCTGCTCGTGGTGCTCACGCCAATCGGCGTCGGCCTGATTTTCAAGGTGTTTATTACACCAGAAAACCCCCTCATAGCGGCAGAGGCGGTAGCGGGGTTGCTCATGGTTGGTACTATCGCCGGAATCCTCATGGCGCTGTTTCTCAATAACGGCGGCGGAGCATGGGATAACGCCAAGAAGTTTATCGAGACCGGCGCTCACGGCGGTAAGTATATCACTTTGGCCGACGGCTCTCGTGCCAAGAACCCGACTCATGGCGCGGCAGTGGTTGGCGACACGGTTGGCGACCCGTTCAAAGATACCGCAGGTCCATCCCTGCATGTGCTGATTAAGCTTCTGTCGACTATTACGCTGGTGCTGGCGCCTCTGTTCTTGTAAGAGCGCTTCAGTGCCATTTCGATCTCAAAGCCTCGGGCGTCTGCCCGGGGCTTTGCTACATAACGACCGAGCAACGAAGTCGATTGACTTTCCACCTAACAAAAAGCCAGGTTCGCCCGTATCATTGAGATCATTATTGTGATTGCCGAGGAGAATTAGCAGGCTATCTTAGCGTCCTATGACAACGACGACCAGTCAACTCGAAGAGAAGACCGACTACACTGAAGGCTCCGTTATGGGGTCAATCCTGAAAATGGGATTACCGTCGATGTTCGGCTTCATGGCCCAGAACATTTACGGTCTGGTGAACATGTTCTGGGTGTCCCGCTTGCCACAGTCCGAGGCGGCGGTTGCCGGAATTACGTTTTTCAATAACCTCGGCTGGTTCTTGAGCACGGTCAACCATCTGATCGGCCCCGGCTCCGTGGCAATAATCTCACGAAGATATGGCGAAAAGCAGTACGATTTGACGGAGAAGGCCATCAAAGAAACGCTGGTCCTCAAACTGGCCACGGGGGCCGTTTTCGGCCTGATCGGGTTTGCTTTTCTGCCGCAACTCATGTACGCAATCGGCGCCCGTGATGAAGCTCTGACGCTTGGGCTTCAGTACGGTCAGATCGTTATGCTGGGATTGCCGGTCAATTTCGCCATTTGGACAATCTTCACGGCCCTGCGCGGCGTTGCCAATCCGCAAAAGGCAATGGTCCTGATGCTTAGTTTCTCGGCGCTCAACATGGTTCTCGACCCGATCTTGATATTCGGTTGGTTTGGCCTGCCCGCCCTCGGCATGGTTGGAGCTGCCATTGCCTCGGTGATTACATTCACGACGATATTCCTTATCGGCATCTGGCTGTTCTTCGCCGGGCATACCAATGTCCGCTTGCATCTGAAGGGTCGGGAGAAGATGTCCTGGGACACGATGTGGGTGCTCATCAGAATAGGCATTCCATCCTGGTTGGCGGAAATGTCGCACTCCGGCTCACGACTGGTCATCACACCGCTGATTGCCGGATATGGCACCGCAGTAGTCGCAGCCTATGGTGTCGGCAACCAGATCATGGGGCTGGGATTCACGATTCTGGTGGGAATAGGTCTCGGTCTCTCGGCTTTGATCGGGCACACGGTCGGCAGCGACAAGATGGAGCGGGCGAAGAAGACCGGTGACAAGTCCATTGCGTTGGGTGTCGGCATCATGGCGGCGTTTGGATTGATCGTATTTGTGCTTGCCCACCCGATTGTAGGAATTTTCTTCAAGAATCCTGAGACCGTTGCTCATGGCGTGACTCTTCTGCGCGTGTTCTCGCTGGGTTTCCCGTTCTTCGGCGTGCTGATGATGGTTGAGTTCGTTCACACCGGCGTCGGGATGAACACGCCGGCCATGGTCATCAACCTCATCAACTCGTGGTTGCTGCAGGTGCTGCCGATATTCCTGTGGCGGCAATTCTTCGGCGGAAGCGAACAAGTGGTTTGGTGGATTATGACCGCCGGTGGTACTCTGAGTGCGATCATGTTCTACATCTACTATCAACGCGGCCGATGGCTGACGGCAAAAGTCTAGGGGCAACTGCAATATGAGACTTTTCGTGGTCGCTGCAATGGTTGTATTATGGGGTGTCGCTTACGGTGCGTTACGTTTGATAATGTTCGCAATGGGGTATCGGCAAGGTGGATTCTGGAAGTACTTGGTACTGAGCAGCGTGTGCCTATTCGTGTGGTTCTTCAGCTATGTTTTTCTTGCGGACGTCCTCGCGGGCGGTGATTCCTCGCGCACTTTCCTAACTGGTGGTCTTGTCACGATTGGGTGTGTCTGCATGGCTGGTTTGACGAAGTCTCTATTTGCGGCTACTATGGCAGAGAGTATCACAGTAACGATTCTTTCGTGGATTCTACTTGTTCTTGGCAGCACAGTGCTCCTTTTGTTGACGGTGGAATTGACTGCTCCCGAATTGCTCGACGTCTTCTAGCGGACCCGATCAGTCAGTTGCTGATTGATTCGGTCGATGGTTGACGGTGAAAGTTTAGCGATCGCAATCAACTTTTTTTCTTGACAGCGATATTTTTTTTTGTCAATCTTAAGTCCGATGCTAAGCAACACCTTTTGGGAAATCACCCTTTAACCCTTTAATTGATGAGGTATGCGCAATGGCTGCTAAGAAGAAAGCAACGAAGAAAGCCACGAAGAAGACCGCGAAGAAGAAAAAATAAGTGCGCCGAGTGACCCGTTGATTCGGGTCATGTGACGTATTTATTGTCTGATTGTCAGGCGCCTATTTGGGCGCCTGATGTTTTTCGGGGAAGTGCTTCAGCTCCGGCTTGTTGAGACAATTGACGGCAACAGATTGCGACGCCGCGAAGCGTGGGTCGCGATGATGAAGTGAGTCGGACTTGTTAGCGGGATGCCAAAACACCGAGTGGGTACGACCGATCAGTCTACCTTTTTTCTTGACAGTCATCTTCTTTTTTGTCAACTTTGCGCTCGATGCTAAGCAACATCTTTTGGGAAATCACCCTTTAACCGTTAAATCATGAGGTTTCATCATGGCATGCGCAATGAAAGCTAAGAAGAAAGCAACCAAGAAGACCACGAAGAAGACCGCAAAGAAGAAAAAATAGGTGCGATTGATGACCCCGAAGGTGGGGTTATCGGACGTATTTATTGTCTGATTGTCAGGCGCCTATCGAGGCGCCTGATCTTTTTGTGGGGGAATCCGGGCACATCACCTGAAGTCCAGCGATTTGAGTTCCATCACCTGTTGCTGGAACGGAATCGTGAGGAACTGCTTGCCGATCACGTTGATTACGCCATCCTTCCGTTCCACCACCCCCTTGACCAAAATCACGCTGGCATAAATGACCACTTTCCGGTATCGCTGAACCATCTGCGGCTTGACCACGATATTGATGAAGCCGGTTTCGTCTTCGAGGGTCAGGAAGGTGAACCCTTTGGCTGTCCCCGGACGCTGGCGGATCACCACCACACCGGCGACCATCACCCATTGGAAGTTGCCGGTCGTTCCGAGGTCGGCCGACGATTTCATCCCTTTCCGTTCCAGTTCCGGTCGAAGCAGCGCCATCGGATGTCGCCCGGTGGAAAGGTCCATTCCCCTGAAGTCAGCGACCAACGTCTCCAGTTCCTCCATCGACGGCAGTAGCTCCTTGCCATGGTCATCTGCTTCCACCTGCAGTTCATCCGATGACCGATGCGCCAGTTGCAACGTTTCCCAAAGTGCCTGGCGGCGGCTTAAGCCAAACGGATCAAACGCCCCCACCATCGCCAACTGCTCGAGCGCTGATTGCGGAAGCTCGGTGCGGAAAACGAAATCTTTCAACGATTGGAACGTTCCCTGCACGAGCGCCGCCTCGATTTTCTCCTGAGCCGCCGGTCCGAGCTTCTTGGAGTATCGGAATCCAAGCCGCACGGTGCCGTTTTCAATCGTGCAATCCCACAGACTGCGGGTGATATCAATAGGGAGGATCCTCAGATTGCGCCGTTGGGCTTCGTAGATGATCGTGGAAGGGGAGTAGAAGCCGAGCGGCTGTCCGTTCAGCAGCGCGCAATAAAACTCCGGCGGGTAATAAACTTTCAGAAATGCCGAGACATAAACGAGCAGGGCAAACGAGGCGGCATGTGACTCGGCGAATCCGAAATCGGCAAACGCCGCTAATTGCTGGTAAATCCGCGCCGCGGCGGTTTCGTCGATACTGTTCCGAATCATCCCGGCAATCAGGCGCTCGCTTAACGCGTCCATCTTTTCTTTCGACCGCTTGTGCCCCATAGCGCGGCGGAGTTCGTCCGCCTGGCTGGGAGTAAATCCGGCTGCGGCCACCGCGACCTGCATCCCCTGTTCCTGAAACAGCGGGATACCCAGTGTCCGCTCGAGAATCGGTCGAAGCGACGGATGCGGGTAGGTGACTTCCTCTTCGCCGTTGCGCCGTCGAAGATACGGGTGCACCATGTCCCCCTGAATCGGACCGGGGCGGATCAGTGCGACTTCGACCACTAGATCATAAAAACGGCGCGGCTTGTGGCGCGGCAGCGTGTTCATTTGGGCGCGCGACTCCACCTGGAAAACCCCCACCGTATCGGCGGAGCAGAGCAGGTCGTATACTGCCGGGTCATCGTACGTGAGTTTGGCCGGATCAATCGTGATTCCTCGGTGCTGCCGCACGAGCTTAAGCGCGATATCAATCAGGGTGAGCATCCCCAGCCCGAGCAGGTCGATCTTGATTAACCGCATGTCGCCGGCATCGTCCTTGTCCCATTGGATCACCGACCGGTTCGGCATAGTGGCATTTTCGACCGGCACTACCTGCGAGATCGGTTTGCGGGTGATCACCATGCCGCCGACATGAATCCCCAGATGGCGGGGGAACCGCCTGATTTTCCGGCTGAGGTCGATCAGCAGTTGCACCCGGACGTTTTGCAGATTCAGGTGCGCCTCTTTGGCTCGTTCCTCCAGTTCCGACTGATCCGAGTAGTGATCCAGCAGCTTGGCCAGTTTGTCGAGTTCATCGAGTGAAAACCCCAGTGTCTTGCCGACATCCCGCACCGCCGACCGCCCGCGATAGGTGATGACCTCGCAGACCATCGCGGCATGGCGGCGATCGTACTTGGTGTAGACATACTGAATCACCTCCTCGCGCCGGTTGTTGGCGATATCGATATCGATATCCGGCGGTTCGGTGCGATTTTCCGATAAAAACCGCTCAAACAGCAGTTGCAGCTTGATGGGGTCAACTGCGGTCACGCGCAGACAATAGCAAACCGCCGAATTGGCCGCCGAGCCGCGCCCCTGGCAGAGAATACCGTTCTCGCGGCAGAAACGGGCAATATCCCAGACAATCAGGAAATACCCGGCCATATCGAGCTTTTCGATTATGCCAAGTTCATGTTCAAGCTGGCGGGTGACCGTCTCGCCGAGTTCGCCATACCGTTCGCGGGCGCCGTCGTAGGTGAGGCGGCGCAGATAGCTTGAAGAGGTTTCACCGTTGGGAACCGGAAAATCGGGGAGCGAGGTCTGAAGGTTGGTCAGCGAGAAGCGGCACCGGGACGCGATAGCCAGCGTATTGGCGATAGCGTCCGGATACTGCTTGAATCGACAGGTCATCTGCTCCGCCGATTTCAGATACCGCTCGGCGTTGGGATACAGAAGCGCGCCGGCGTCATCAAGCGTGGTGTGATGTCGGATACAGGTGAGCACATCGGCCAGACGGCGGCCATCGGGGGCGGCATAATGCACGTTGTTGGTCGCCACACAGGGGATTCTGAGGCGACGCCCCAGCGCGGCCAATTGCTCACACAGTCGCTGTTGCACCGGCAGATTATGATGCTGCAACTCCAGATAGAAATTCTCCCGGCCGAACAATTCCTGATACCGAGAGGCAGACAACTGCGACGGGAGGGTGTCGTCAGCCAGCAGCAAGGACGGCAGTTCACCATACCGGCAGCCGGAGAGGGCGATCAATCCGTCGCGATGCGTGTGAAGCATCTCGGCGGTGACTTTCGCTTCCCCCTTTTTGCAGCCTAACTGTGCCTGGCTGAGCAACTCGGAGAGATTGGCGTAGCCGGTGTCGTTTTTGATCAGTAGGGTGAGGTGATACCCACTGTCGAGTGTGATCTCGGCGCCGATTATCGGCGTGATCCCGCGCTCGCGCGCCGCCTGATGAAACCGCACCACGCCATACAGCCCGCTGTGGTCGGTGAGCGCCAGCGCCCGGTATCCCAGATAGAACGCCTGCTCGACCAGGTCCTCCGGGTCGGAAGCGCCGTCGAGAAACGAGAAGTTCGAGTGACAGTGCAGCTCGATATACGAGTCGTGTGGAATCAATCAAACACCCCTTGCACGAACCACTGCGACATGAGCCGGTCGAAATAGACGAGATAACATTGCCGGTCAACCGTCTGCATTTCATAGTAAAACCGGTCGAACGGGCCGCTCCACCAGCCGCCGGAGAGTTTCCACGGTCCCTGTTTACGTGCAACCGGCTGTGGCTGCTTAACTGCAGTCCAAAGCAACGTACGACCCCGCTCGGTGACCACTTTGCTTGCGAACGGAGGATGAAGCAGCCGCAAGCCGGTCACCGCATGCCCGGTGAATGTCTGTGGCCGGGGCTGTTGATGTTCGGATATCTCATATTTACGGGCTCGTTGCGGGAACCTGACCGGCGCCAAACGGAAAGCGGTTTCCGGAAGGTGTGTCTCATGGATCTCCGGCGTGTACATGGAAGATTGTATCTTCAGCGCCGAAGGGAACTTCTGTGCGCGTGAAACACTGCCGCCCGCTTTCCGTTGAAGTTCCGTCTGTTCCATAATCAAGGGGATCGGCTCAGGGATAGTGACGGTGATTTCAGTCACCGGCGACGGCAACACGGTTTTTTCGAGGGTCAGGCGAAGTTGCCTGATAAACAGCGTCGGCGCGGCGGATGGCCGGTCCAGAGTGATTGCAAAGGGAATCGTGCTTTTATCTTCGAGACGGCAGATAAGGGTAAATGTCGTGTACGCCTGTCCGGATCGTTGTAAATGATGAAACATATCCGCCAAGAGCTGTTCGGTGTGGGCAATGAGCATACCGCTGTCGGCAATCGAGAAGATGAACGGGATTGTTTGCGAGATCGGTTCAACCGGTGTGTCAGGCAGGAAAAACGAACGGTCAATTCCGGCTGCCAGTTGAGATAACAAGGCTCCCTCGGCGCCGAACCGCTCGGTGATTTCATTGGCGGGAAAGACAGTCAGTTGTCCGATCTTTTTCAACCCCAAATCACGCAGCTTGTCGTGGGTTTCCTCGGCAAGCGGGAGATGTTCAACCGGGAGATTGGTCAGGAACTCCTGCTCGGAGCCGGATGGGACAATCGTGTATCGGGAGAGGGGTGAACTGATCGCAGCAACATGGGCGGTGAATTTATTGCCGGCGATTCCGATTCGCACCGGCAAACCAAGTGTGTTGATTGTCGCTATGATCTTCTCCCCAAATTCCGCCTCATCCCGATAAATGAAGCGTAACCCGGAAGCATCGAGAGAGAAGATGCCTTTGGTGTCGGACTCCACGAGCGGTGACAGCGTCTGGAGCTTCTTCAAAATCAGGCCGGACAGCTCGGTTTCTTTTTGATGGTCGCGTAGTTTGATGATCAAATCCGGGCAGCGGGAATGCGCCTGCGCCGCCGTCATGACGGTAGTGACTCCATCACGCAGAGCTTCAGCGGTGCATACCACTAGCGGTGAAGCTGCTTTCTCCGTCTCTGCAATGGCCATCGGGCGGTTCGCTAACATTGGGTCCTGATATATCCAGACCGCGGCCGGAAAATCCGGAATCACGGCACAGGCGTAACGACAGTTATTCATGCAGCCTCACTTCGGCTTTGATCCCTTCCTGGGAAATCCGACTTCTGACTACCGATACATTCAAGCTGCCGGACTCACCGCGCTCGACATGCAGCTTCAGCGAGGTGGTGCTGGCTGGAATCAGACTGGATTGATATTCGGTCAGAAAGATCACGAGCGCTTTGGCGCGGACTGTCTGCATCCGGAGCCGGTGCAACAGGGTCAGCGGAAGCTGCCCGCGTTCGCCGATCAGATCGAACACCACACAGCAAGCGAGATGATGACGGAAGATCAGCTCGGCGCTCCGCAGGGCGTTGGTGAACGGCGAACTGGAAGGTGCCCCACAGTTTGCTGTGGGGCGGCTGGCCGTTTCATTATGAGTTTGACCATTCGGATGAAGCACAATCACCCGTTTGATATCCACACCGCAGGCGGTTGTGGCGGCCGGGAAAAATGATCCGCTGAAATCCAAATAGGCGACTGTCCCTTTTCGCGTTATGCCGGACAACAGCAGAAACAGCAGACTCGTTTTGCCGGAGGCGATATCACCGGTAATCTCAATCAATTGACCGTAGGGGATACCGGTGGCAGGGAAGAGGGAGTCGAACGCCGGGTGCCCGGTGACAAAGGCAGCTTCAACCCAACTACTCTCCGAGTAGACCGCCTCCGGCCACTTGCGAGCCAACAGGTTCTTCAGGTTATCCGGCGAAAGATCGCCCGGCGTCACTTGAGATGTTGATTCCATATCAGCCATATCAGCTATTACTGCACAAATGTACAGTATACGATACTATCCTGACAATGGCTGTCAATCGCTTTTGGAACTGTATGACAGACAGGACCATAGAAGGTGTATGGTGAATAAGCGTTTGCCTTTTCAAAGCGGACTTCTCACATTGGGGCAATCAAAATCGGAAAGGCAACCGTGATCCGACTCTCATTCCATGGCGCAGCGGGAACTGTCACCGGCTCCAAATACCTGCTCGACGTAAACGGCACAAGAATACTGGTTGACTGCGGCATGTATCAAGGCGCCAAAGAGCTCCGCCAGCGGAATTGGAATGCGCCGCCGTTTGATCCGACATCCGTCTCAACCATCATTCTCACGCACGCTCATATTGACCATGTCGGCTACCTGCCGCGACTGGTCCGACAAGGGTTCAACGGCCAGGTGTTCTGCACCGCGCCGACCGCAGACATAGCATCAATCACACTCCAGGACACGGCTCACCTGCAGGCGGAAGACGCGGAATTCCGAAACAAGAAGAAACTGACCAGCCACGAGGTCGCATTGCCTTTATTTACCCCAGAAGATGTCGAAGCCACCGAGCAACGGTTCGTCCCCACGTCATATGATACGTGGACCAGAATCGGCGAGGAGTTCCGTTTCCGGTACCATGGGGCCGGGCATCTTCTCGGCGCGGCCAGCGCGGAGTTGGAGATAATCGACAACGGCCGAAAGGTGACCATGCTGTTTTCAGGCGATATTGGGCGATATGGAAATCCGTTGGTACGAAACCCCTCTGAGCCGCCGGAGTGCGACTATTTGGTATGCGAATCAACTTATGGCGGACGAATGCATCCGCCGGAAGATCCTTACTTTATATTCGCCGAATTGATCAAAGAGGTGATTGCCAAGAAGCGTGTTATGTTGATTCCCTCGTTTGCAGTCGGGCGAACGCAGCAGATCATCTTCATGGTCGATGGCCTGGTGCGCAGCAAGATGATCACACCCATCAATATTCATATTGATTCGCCAATGGCCATTTCCGCCACCGACATCTATATCAAGTACCGGGGATTCCACGCGATTGATCCGTCGCTGCTTACCGGCAGTAGTTGCGTGTTCGAGAACAAGTATGTTCATCTCCACCGCAAACGGGAGTCATCGCAGGCGCTCAATAAACTCAAAGGACCGGCGATCATTTTGTCCGCTTCCGGCATGCTGACCGGTGGGCGTATCCTGCATCATATGATAAACCGGCTCCCCGATACCAAGACCACTGTCGTGCTGGTCGGGTTCATGGCCGAAGGAACTCTGGGCCGCAAATTGGCTGAGGGGAGCGACATGGTTTTCATACACAAGATGCCGGTGTGGGTCAAGGCGAAGATTGTGTCAATGGAGGCGCTCTCCGGACACGCTGACTGGTACGAAATTCTGCATTGGCTGGAAGCGATAAAGCGCGCGCCCAAGAGAGTATTTGTCACTCACGGCGAGCCGACGCAATCGGCGGCGATGGCAGAGCATTTGCGTGAAAGCCGGGGTTGGGAGACACTGGTGCCGACCCTTGACCAGACAGTAGAGCTTTAATCCGAATCGCCCGGTCCGGTCAGACCGTACTTCTTCATGCGATAGATGAGTACATGGCGGGGGATATTGAGATACCGCGCCGCTCCCGCCTTGTTCCAAGCAAATTTCTCGAGGGCACTAAGAACGAGGTTCTTTTCCGCTTCGTGGAACGTAACATGCTCGCCGGACAGGGGAATATCTGCTTTCCTCTTGGATGTCCCAAAATCAGGCGGAAGGGCCGAAAGCGACAGCGAATTCGATGTCCGCAAAATGACCATCCGTTCAATCAGATTTTCAAGTTCCCGGATGTTGCCCGGCCAGGAGTGGTTTTTCAGAGCCGACATCAGACTGTCGTCAACCTCCACCGATTCACCCGGTGCAAACCGCGCGAGGAATTCTCGAATGAGTAGAGGTATATCGTCGGCGCGCTCCCTGAGTGACGGCACCCGAATCGGTATGACGTTCAGCCGGTAGAAGAGGTCCTCGCGGAACAGACTGCGGGCAACCCGCTCGGACAAATCAACATTGGTGGCGGCCAACAGGCGGATATCGATTTCCACACGCTGCTCCGACCCGACCGGTTCGATGATTCTCTCCTGCAGCACCCGCAGCAGTTTTGCCTGTAGGTCATAAGGAAGTTCGCTGATCTCATCAAGCAAAACGGTCCCACCTTCTGCCAACTCGAATTTCCCCTTCTTGTCCTTAATTGCTCCGGTAAAAGCCCCTTTAACATGACCGAACAATTCCGATTCAATCAATTCTCTCGGAATCGCGGCGCAATTGATCGCGACAAACTCCTTGTCGCCGCGGGGACTGAGCCGGTGAATGGTGCGGGCAACCAGCTCTTTGCCGGTGCCGGATTCACCACTGATCAGCACTGTCGCTTCTGTTGGGGCAGCTTTTTCGATCATTGTCAGCATCGCCTTGAAAGGAGCCGAGACACCTATCATTGATGGCTTTGAACCGGCCGCTTTCAATTGCTCCTTAAGCTCGCGGTTTTCTGCTTCAAGGGATTTGAATCTGACCGCTTTCTGCACCGCAAGCAGGAGTTGGTCATCTTCGAACGGTTTGGTGAGATAGTCGAATGCGCCCAATTTGATCGCCTGCACTGCCTGAGGAATCGCGGCAAACGCGGTCATGAGAATCACGGTGATCTCAGGCTGAGTCTTCTTGGCCTGTTCAAGCAATTCAATTCCCGAAAGGTGCGGCATCTTCATGTCGGAAAGCAGAAGGTCGAACTTGGTCCCGCGAAGCAGCGCCGCCGCTTCTTCACCGTCGGCCGCGACTGACACAGCATACCCATGCTGAGTCAGCTTGTACTCGATAATCCGACGCAGCGCCGGATCATCGTCCACGACGAGTATTCTTGTCTTCATCTGTTCATCTCTCCGGCCGATGGAAA
>Ga0315293_10000911_pt1 | contig 28201 bp, 32 predicted proteins | sample YL17G13_20_MG_FD_203071 | JGI IMG/M metagenome (GOLD analysis project Ga0315293, IMG submission 203071) | Sediment microbial communities from Yellowstone Lake, YNP, Wyoming, USA - YL17G13_20 | ecosystem: Environmental > Aquatic > Freshwater > Lake > Sediment | place: USA: Wyoming | collected...
GCTTTTCATCAAGGTTACTATGCCATAGACGGGCAAAACGTCGAACCCGTCAACCGAAACGATTGAGGGGAGGAGAGAAAATGAACGAGGTAAAAGGCGTTGAAGTCGAGAAATTCTCGACGGACGGGAAAGACCTTTACGTCTACGGGAAAAAGGTCATTAAGGCCTGGGAGTCTTTCTCAGGCTGGTATTGGTTCGCCACCGAAAAGGATCACGAGCAAGACAGCGATTTCGGGGACGGCAAGGCGACACCCGACACGATTTGGTTTGGCTACGTCCAGGGCCTTGAGGAGGAATGGGGTTATTTCTCCGAGGCCGAAATAGGCAAGATGGGGAATTATTGCTGGCTGATCAAGAAATGCGATCTTCCGTATTCGGGACGGAGAAACTAGGGAAATTCGGAAAATGCCCAAAAACATGGCACTTGAGAAGGGCAAGGCTGAACGTTCTCCTCTGAGTCCATGTCAACCTACGGGCGAATTTAGTCATCGTTAAATTAAATCTAAGGGAGAGAGGAAAATGACCATTCGAAACCATGACATTCAATTCCGATTGCCGAAAAACAAAATGTGGATCAAAGAAGAACTCGTAAGGATAGGACAAGAGAATGGGTTGCCGCTGTCCCAGCTCCTAACCATGATCTTGAGCTCATGGCTGAAGAAGAAGCGGGGGAAAAAGGTTTTATTGGGCCTCTGACTAATCCTCTTTAGCCCTTTTTAGTTTGCGAATAAGATTATCGATATCCATCTCCAGCTGAAACGTTTCCATGTCATTGATTTCCTGAAGTTTGCGTTCATAGTCCCTAAGCTCGTCGTCGAGGGCGGATTCAAGGAGAAGAGACCTGTAAAGAGAATCCCACGTGAGAAGGGGCCGATAAGAATAACGAGTTTGAGACGGGGCGTTGATGAGCGAATAATAATATAAGCCTAAAAAGCAAGTCATTGACGGCGGGTTCACCCCTTAGGGCCAGCTCTTCTTGTTGATAAACACCGTCATATTCTCTGATGTCTTCCATGAGGGCGGCGCAAGATACGGTGGAGAGGATCAGGATGGCACTAAATTGGTCTGGCCAACATTTGGTTTGACATCCATCGTCAACTGAGGTTCAATATTCTCATCAAAATCAAGGAGGGTTTTCATGAAAGGCATCGCTATTGCAGTCAGCGTGGCGGTCTTGGTCTTGGGAGTAGCTATCCTGGCACAGACAAAGAGCGAGAGTGTGGAACAGGAGTTGATAAAGCTGGAGAACCAGTGGGCTGATGCCTGGATTAAGAGCGACGTCGCATTCTTTGACCGGATTATAGCAGATGACTATACGTGGACGTCCCCCTGGGGCGAGGTCTGGACCAAGGCCCAGGACCTTGCACTCGTAAAGTCTGGGGAGGACGCGATTACATCCTGGGTGCTCGCTGACATGAAGGTTCGCGTTTACGGAAATACGGCGGTGGTCACTGGCCGAAACACGGTCAAAGAAACGTATAAAGGCGAGGATGTCGGTGGGCAGAATCGATGGACGCATACCTGGATTAAGCTTGCCGGATGCTGGCAGTGCGTAGCCGGGCATAGTTCGGAGATAGCTCATGAATAAGGGCATTGAACATGATGGGCAATAAAGGATTTGGAAGTGGTGGGCGATAGAGGACTTGAACCTCTGACTTCTACCGTGTGTAGGTAGCACTTTAGCTGAGCAGGCAGGCTTTATTCACGATGCGGCTGTATGAGGAAAATGATTGCCTTCCCCGTCCAAAGCCCCTTATCAGCCCAATAGCTATTTCTCGTCTTCGGACTCGATGCTTCGACGCACGCTCTATGCTGGTGCCAAAAACATCCGTGCACAAAAATAACTGTGCAACACGAATGTTGACGATCAATATCTCCAATAATCTTAGCTTTCTCTCAGCGCAAATTGGCCCAGCCGGCTGTTCGGCCCGCCGGACATCCTGGCTCCCTGCGGCCGGGACTATCGTTTTTCAACTAGCATGAGGGCGATTTCCTTGACTAGGGGGCCTGGGAAGTAGGGATTCGGCGCCTCGGGGAGGTACGTGGCGACGTTCGAGAAGACGGCGACGAAGGCCTTTTCATCCTTCAAGTACAGCGAATAGACCTGCGTCCCGATCGTGCTCCCGGATATCCTGATCATGGGGGCCGTGCCCTCGGCGAAAATAAAGAGATTTCCGTACCCATAGGGGGACGGCGTTCCGTCCTTCATCATTCGCGGGGTCGTCACGTGGATCAGGCTTTCGGGCTTCAACAGCGTCCCGTCGAACAAGGCCGCGGCGAATTTCGCGATATCGCCGACCGTCGAATGGACGGTTCCGGCCCCGTACGCCTGACTCCACGGGATCATAAAGGGCGGATTTTTCAGGCTACCGTCGGGGTAGATCAGGTAGGATTTGGCCCGACGAGGGATGATCTCCTCGAGGCCGATAACGAACCGAGTCGCCTGCAGGTCGAGATGCTGGATGATGCGTTCCTTGACGAACTGTTCGAGGGGCTTGCCGGACACTTTCTCGACGATCTGCCCCAGGACGGCGTAGTTGGAATTGCTGTACTCCGCCTTGGTCCCCGGTTCGAACTGCAGGGGCTTGTCCATGAAGAACGCGATCAGGGCCTTGGGGGAGATTTCTTCTTTCCATTGAGCCATCCATTCGGGGATCTTGAAGAGGTCGAGCAGACCGGAGGTATGGGACAGAACATGATCGACCGTGATCCCGGCCCAGGCCGCCGGCGCTTCGGGAAAATATTTTGAGATCGCGTCGTCGTATCTCAAGGCCCGGGCTTCGGCGAGCATCATGACCGCGGTCGCCGTGAACATCTTGGTCATGGACCCGCAGGCGAAGACCGTGTCCGGAGACATGGGAACCCCCAACTCCAAGTCGGCCAGGCCGTAGGCCTTCCGGAAGAGCACTTTTCCGTCCTTGATGACGAGGCTCACGGCGCCGGGTTTGTCCGGAGGATAGGCCTTCGCCAGCAAGGCGTCGATCCGGGCCGCCGGCGTGTTCGCATCCTGAACGCCCGCCGGGGAGGAGTTGCCGGACAGGGGAGAAAGAACGGTGCCGAAGACGATCATCGCCGCCAGGGTCAGGATTCTCATTTTTTCCATTGCGCTTTCCTTTGATCCGACATTTTGAAGAAGCCGGTCCGATTCAATCCTAATATACGGGCGGCGAGCGCATTTTCCATAGGGGAAAGCGCCGAATTCGCTGATTACGGGATTTTCCGTAGGCCGAATTTCTGGTATATTGCCTGTCAGTGAACATCGGACTCATCGTCATCTATTTCGCGGCCATCGTCCTAGGGATCTTCCCGGTGGCCTGGGTCTCCCGCCTCCGGAAGACCTACAGGCAGCCGTTTCTCGGCCGATTCCAATCCTTCGCCCTTCTCTTGAGCCTCGTGACCTTTTCGGACGTGATCATCCGGTATCTCGGCCCGGGCTTGAATGTCATCCGGCGGGAGCAAACCCGAAACCTCAGCATGTTGTTCGGGTTCATCCTGATCCCGGCCCTGATCGCCCTCTGCTATTTATTCGTCAGGCTGGTTTTCTCCCTCCTACAAAAGCCGATTCCCCGGCCGCTGGCGGCCGCGTATGCCGTCTTCTGGGGGCTCTTTTTTGTCGGCTTCGTTTACGCCGAAGTCCGCTATTTCCAGACGGGAAGCATGTCGGCGACCCGCGTTCTGGAGGTCGTCTTCAACGCCGGGCTATCCGTTTTCTATTTCGGCTCGGCGCTTATTCTCCTCCGTCAGGCGCGGAATCTCCCGGACCCGGGACAACGGACTCTGGCCAGAACGCTGGCGACCGCTTATCTGGTCACCTTCCTGGTCCCCCTGTCGGGCCGGGTCTTCGCTTCAGGGTTGTTCCGCCATTGGATGATCATCGAATACGCCATTCTTCTGGTCTTCAACGCCTGGGTCGCTTTGTTCATGCAGTTCCATCTCCGCCGCGTTCAGCCCGCCGGGTCCGGGGGACGGAGTAACGCTTTGGAAGAGGTTTTCGCCCGGTTTCGCATCACCCGGCGCGAACAGGACGTCGTCCGAAGAATCCTTGAGGGGCGAAGTAACGCCGAGATCGCCAAGGCTTTCTTCATCTCTGAAAAGACCGTGGAAACCCACGTTTATAACATCTATCAAAAGACGGGCGTCAGGAGCCGAATCCAGCTCCTGAATCTTTTCCGGGGGAATTCCGAACCGGAATCCGCTCTCGAGCGGCCCTGAGCACCGGACTCCGGATCAAAAGGTCGGAGGTTCGAATCCTCTCAGGCACGCCACGTTTTCCCCTGATCTTTAGCCGCTTTTGGCTGAACAACTTTTCGGGTGAGGCTCCTACGGATTGAAAATCTCACCCCGGAGGTGGTATCTTGATCGGGGGCAGGTCAAGCTTGAGCATTAAAACAAGTTCTGGCGAAGAAGAAGCCAGGTTCCGTTTCTATGAAGAACTCAATGATTGCGTTCCTGAGGGAATAAGGAAGGTCGAGACGCCCTTTTGGTTCAGTAAACCGCGCACGATAAAAGAGGCGATTGAATCCTTCGGTATACGTCCCGATGATGTTGATCTTGTCCTCGTCAATGGCGTATCGGTCGATTTCGGTTATCTTCTCAAAGACGGAGACCGCGTAAGTGTCTATCCGGTTTTTGAACGATTTGATATATCGAGCATCACCAAGATCAGAGAGAAGCCTCTGAATAAAATCAGGCCCAAAAGTCGGCGTCGGCGAGGGACTTCATCCCTGAAAAATGGTATAGACACAATGTGAGTTTTCTGGCAAATGGAAGCTGCCTTCTGATTAGGTTCATTCATTAAAAAGAAAGACATTCTAGAACTCCGGATCCAAAGGTCGGAGGTTCGAATCCTCTCAGGCACGCCACGTTTTTCCCTTGTTACCCCGAGAGAATCAGCGAGTTACGGGCCCGGGCCGTGAAAACTGGCCTTAAGTCCATTTAAGCCGTTTTAAGCCCCTTTTAGCTCCCAACACGTCGCAAATCTTGACAGTTTGTAAACCCGAGATAACGTGAATCAATTCTTCAATCTCGGATGTTTCTTTTGCCATATGTCGATGATGGTTTGCAATTCTCGTTTTATGAACTCGGCAAACTGAGCCCCAGTTAACCCTCGCTTGAGAAGGACGGATTCATAAGCCAAGTCTAATTCGGCTCGGGCACTTATTTTTTCTGCAATGTCCATGAGTTGCTCAAATTGCGACCTCTGAGCCTTATACTTTGGGGCCAAGAACTGCCCATCCCTAAATTCTATATAAAGCATTTGGTTTCTCGTCTCAAATGTGGTTTTGATTTGTGGTTTTAAATCCGAAATCTTTAGGCTGTCCATTATTTCAAGTAACTTGCTCGCCATGGCCTCTGGGCGCCTATCCTGCCAATCGGTTTGCAGGAGTCGGCTGACCAGCTGCTTGTCAACTTCGGAAGTCCCGATAGCCAATTCAAGCTTGTCCGGATGCTCTCGGAACGATTTTTCCAATGTCTTTGCGGCCTCATTTCCTCCAGCTGCCTTGTCCTCTTGATAGTTCAATAACAGCAATGCTTTTCCAGTTTCTTCAATCGCTGTGCAGACGGCAAAAGTAGCAAGCTCCAAAAAGCCTCTCTCAGAGAGAAGTTTGGCAGCTTCTATTAAACGGTTAGCGTTATCAATACATAATTGGACGCCTAAACCAGCTTGATCAATGCTCAGGGAACTGAAATCCTGTCGCTTTTTCAAAGGCACAGCTCTCGGCTCATCCCTCTAAATGCTGACCCGATTCTACTGCAGCCCTGCCGGTGCCGCAACGGGAGAATTCTCCCCCAGCCCATGAACGCCAGAATGCAAGGTCGAGACCCCGCCGCCTGACGGATTCACATCATGCGATAAATAAAAGCGTCCTCAATTAGCACGTTATTTATCACGTTTTGTGTGAACCTGATCCCAGATATCGTAGGCCCAGTGCCTATGGCCAATCTCATGAGGCTTATTAACCGGTCTTGGGGACTTACCACCGCAATGTTTCTTAGTTTAATGCCGAGAGCTGGCGATAATTTTTCCATTTCTTTTTGAATAAACTCATATGCTTTCATAGGGCCAGAATTATCCACAAAAGGAGATGCGATTATTAGCCGCCACTCATCTGTATCTGGTAAATAAAACCACATTGCAGCCTTAACATCGAATTTGGCGGCGTCCAAAGCCTCAATTAGCCTCTTGCCGTCTTCTATTAGTTCTACTACCAACGATGCTTTATCCACGCTAATACTCCGTGTTTTTTATTTGTAATTGCGTTGTATAAGTCCTTCGCCTCTTTCTGGCTATGTGTTGTATAGCGAGATTCTTCGTTCCAGCGAATTACATTGCTCCAATTGCGCTCCAGCTTTTTGTCATTTTTTTCCTTTATAAAATCATCCAATTTTTTTTCTAAGCCGGCAGCCTTTATTAAACTTGATATCTCATGTTTATAGATCATGTCGATTACATTTCTTTTGGGCGGGAATTCGTATTCCCTAGTCATCTTTGCTATGCAGGCCTTCAGGGCGCATTCAATAGAGTAGCCGCACAGATAATAAGCACCATCATATTTTTTATTATTCAATAACACCCGGGCTTCCTCGAGTCTTATGAGGGCAAGGTCTCGAAAATCTTGTCTATTCATGATAGCTAAGAAAGCGACATTATTGTGAACCGTTTTTAGGCCGCTTTAAAACGGCGCCTTGTTATCTATAGCGAATAAACTCCCTCTCGCCACTGAGTTTATATATATGCCTGTACGTCGTCAGGCGGTTTCGAACTCGCGTGCTGATTTCTTAAGCTACGGATTCCGTCTCTCATGATAATTCAGCTGACGCCGTTTGGCAAGGGTTCAAGCATCGCCATCCGGTTCTCCTTCCAAGTGTACCCTGAAGACGGGAATTTTAATTGTCGCCGATCACTCATCACCCTATCCATCGCTGGCAACGTATCGTCAACCATCTCTCTGATCAGCTTTATAACAGGCGATAACCGTAGCTCCTCCTTCCTCCTGTTCGCAGCCGTCCATTTTTTCGTCAATTTTGGCAATTTATCCTCCTGCCACTTACCCCACAAGTCCGAGACATCGATTTTTCATGTCACCTTCCCCCCATATGATTTATGTCGAAAAACAGCGTTTCCATATCAACCTGCGGGCAACCCCACTAATGTCACCTTTTCCCCTGTTGGAATAATTTGCCCATGAAGCCGCTACAAGGCCCTCGTACTCCGCGACAAACCGCCCGAAATGATGGAAAAGCACCCGGAAGAGGACCGACCGCTCCGGATGTCTGTAGCCTTAGGGGAATTGACAAAAAGCGGATGTTGGATTTATTATTTATAAATTAAGGAGGGTATTATGAAAAAAAGTATTTTAGCTCTCTTATTTTTCTTCGCGAATTCCTTAATATGTATCGGCCAACAAATTCCGGAATTCTTTGGCGTTTATCTTGTTGCGGATGGTCGATTAATAGAATTAAAGGAAAACAATATTAGGATTAGAACCCCAAGTAAAGGCGGCATGCAAGAAGATGGTGTCGCCGGACTCAGGGAATTATCTAAGATCAATATTAATGATGCAGCGGCGCACTTAATCATATTTCTAGAGAATTTTGATATAAATTCAATAAAATTGAGCAAACTAAGATATGCCAGTACAGAGTCGTTAGTTTCAATTCCAATTATCGGGAATGCCGAAAAGGTTATGACTAATATAAACATGTGGGTATTAGAAAAGAACATTCCTTTTAGAACGGGTCCAATAGAAGGAAAAAAGGGGATGTACAAAATTGCTCCAAGCGCGGGCTTTGAACCCGGTGTCTACGCGTTGCATCAAGGGGGTATACGTCGTTCGAGAATTCAGGGAGGACAACTTGGCATTTTAATGGAGAGTGAGGAATACGGAAATACTGCTTTTGATTTCTCTTTCAATTTCGAAAATTATAAAGGCGCTTTGGTAGCCGAAACGCCTACTCCAGATCCGACAATCAAACTAGGTGAAACTAATGAAAATGCTGCTATTTTAGGAAAACAGGATCTAGCAGTTTTATTAAAAGAGGTGCTCCAGAAGATAGAAGATAGCAGAAAGCACGCTGAATATATTCATCAAGCAATGCAATTAATATCGATCGCCACTGAAAAAAAATACGATGTCGAGGCTTCAATTAAACAAGGCGTTGATAAATGTTATACGTTGATAAACGATGCTAGAAATATTTATATTGCTGGAAAACCTTTTGCATCAATAAAAGCATCTTTAAAAGAAAAAGAGGCGATTAAAATATTGAAAGATATCATTAAAAAAATTGAAAATTAAAGCGGTCAATCCTAACGAAAAAGCGGTCGCTCCCTCTGAGAAACCTGAACGTGCGGCCAAGCAAAGATTCAATTTCCACGGGGAGCCGATAGCAGAGAACATCCCCACTTCCGATAAACCTACAGCCTCCAAGCCCGCGCCCCACTCTACTAACAGTAGTACCGGAAAACAAAGCTGAGGGCATGGCACGGACTCACCCGCCGGGGCGGCAAGGGGAGACAGCCGATGGCAGGTGATCAACGACAATTAAAATTCCCGTCTCTAGGGTACACTGTCCGGGTTCATTTGGAAGGAGAACCGGATGGCGATGCTTGAACCCTTGCCGAACGGAGTCAGCCAAATTATCGTGAGAAACGGAATTCGTAGCTTAAGAAATCAGCACGCGAATCCGAAACCGCCTGACGATGCACACTCCGCACCAACAGGTCCAAGGGGCAAGCGGGCTTTGATCTACTTTTTTTTCAGTCTGATCGCCCGTCCGCGAACGGTGGTCGTGATCTTCGTGTAAACGCCGAGGAAGCTCTTGACCTTCCTGTCGACTATGATGTCGATGAGCCGAGTAGCGTTGGGACACTGTTTCATGGCGTTTTCGATGGCGGCCCCGTATCCGAAGTCGCCCGTCGCAATGAGACCGAGGATGATCTCTCCGGAGGCCTTCCCTTCGACAAAGGCCAAGCTTTCAAAATCCGACTCGGGCGTGATGGTATAGCTGGATTGGCTGGCGAGCACGCCCGGAGAAGTCATATCGGTGTAAAGACCTCCGGCCACGCCGACGGCACAACTGATGGATGCGCCCGCTACGGCCACGATCAGGAAACTACGGAAAATTCTGGCAAACATGACCTTCCTCCTTAGAAAAATAGATAGCCGAGGGATATGGAAAAAATCCGGTTCTTGATATCTGCAAATGGACCGAATGCGTCCTTAATGATCGGAGACAGGCCCATGGTATATCGGAGATAGAATAGGATCGACTCGCTGTCCGACAGCCGGAAGGCGGCCCCTGCCCCAAGGATCACACCAAAGTCGAAAAGTTTAATATCGCTGTATTTTCCAGTAAGTCTCAGGGCGACGGCAGGTCCGGCGATCACGAACGGCCGAACGATATCTACAGGGACGTTCATCTTTAGCAGGATCGGCATTTCCAGGTAGTTGATCCGTACGGCGATCAACGGGTAGTCATTGGAGGCCGCTCCTTTTTGCGTAAAGGCCAATTCGGGCTGGATCGACAGGAAGCGACCCATGGGGATGTCCATCAGGAGTCCTATGCCGATCCCTGTGCGCGTGGTCATAATGCCCTTTTCCGGGAAAGACATGGTGGCCATGTTCAATCCGGCCCTCAGACCGAAGGCAACAAAACCGCCGTTTAATACGGAGCGTACGTCCTTGCGAGGTTCCGCAGGCTTGCTCTTCGTTCTCTTTTCGAGTCTCCAGGAGATTTCCGTGCCGATCTCCTCCTCGCTCCTGGACACCTGCTCCACATTTTCGTCAGGCTTTTCCGGCTTTCCCGCTTGAACCGGCGCCAACGGGCTCACGCCGACCACGCTCCTGTGGATGTATCCGGCTTTTCCGCTCGCCGAGAACTCGGATAGGTCCTCGATCCTGAACCAATCGCCCTCTTTTTGATGGGATACGAGTTCGGTGTCCTTCTGAACTTGCGCTATGATCAGGCTTGTCGTCGCCGGGGCCGCTCGGATGTTGGCGACCGCGACTCTGACCTTGAGCCGAAAAACGGACTCTTCGGAAAACAGGGAAGAGCAGAAACAGCCAATGAAAAAGAGCGAACAATAAACGGCTATCCTCCTGGCTTTTGACATTGGACGTCTCTCCTTTGTAAGATAAGGATTTCCTTTTTCCACGGCATGGCGAATTTCCGCTCTGGGCGCTAAATCTCCCCTTCTGACTATACTGGAAGTGTATCGCCGTCCGCATGGCGATGTCAATAGCCGTGAAAAGCGGCCAAGCGTCAGCGTTTCAGCCGTTCCTGGATGTCCGCGGCGATGTCCTTTTCCGTCTCGAAGCCCGAAAGGTCCAGCCCGGCCCCCATCAGCCCGGCGATCAGCGCCCGGCTGATTTCGGTCCGCTTGACCTTGGACCGCGTCTTCGTCCGGATTTCAAGACAAAGGCGATCCAGGAAGTCCACCTGGCCCGGCGGAAGGATGACCGTCAGCTTGTTTGTTTGACGTCAGAACTTTCGGATTTCGCCACTCATTTCACATATTGACAAACCCCCACCGTTAACGTAGGATTTTGACACGGGGAAACGAATAGCGACATTAGCACGGTGGTACCAGGTGTCGATAATTATCCTTGCCTGCGCCGACAAGAAATCGGTTCGTCATAAGCCGTCAATTTAATCACTGAATATTTTTCGGGAGGTGTGTCATTTGTCCATCACTCAGTAATGTACCTAATAGGGAATTGGTGGTTTATTGTCTTTATCTTCTGGGGGGTGACTCAAAGCGAATCCATACAGAAGACATCGCCCTGAAATGCTTTAAACTATTCCCCCATTCTTTTTCTTGGACGAAGTACAAACAATATCCAGATAAAGATATCGTACGCGTTGCCCTAACAGATGCACATAAAGAGCGTTTCGGACCGCTAGTAGAGGGCCGCTCAGGACAAAAGTCTGGACTAACGCGAAAAACAAGTCGTGGTCCCGTTGAGGATGGGTGGATACTAACTCCAGGGGGTGTAGATTGGATCCGCAATAATCTCGCAAAGTTTGAAATGGGTTCCATCGAAGCAAAGGACCATAGGCAGCAAGTCCTTAGACAGCTTAAAATCATTCGCGGACATCCGCTATTTTTCAGATACGTTGATAATCCCCATAATTTTACCCCTGCCATCGGCGAATTAGCTGATATGCTTCGATGCAGAGTTGATGCAGAACAAGAAGTTTGGTTATCCAGATTTAAGAGGATTGAACTCCTATCCAAGTCCGCAACTCAAAAAGATGTCTCCGACTTCATAGAGAAATGTCAAAAAGCATATTTCGAACAAAGATAATTCGATATGGGGGGCGCATTGACAAAATATCGTGAAATACAAGCTACTTCCCGAGCGCTTATTCAAAGCGCAAAGCTTGCGATACGCGATATTTTTGATGCTATTACCGAATTAGTGACAAACTCTGATGATAGATATCAGATACTGAGCAAAAAAGGAACGATCGAGATAGAAATCGAACGCCGCCGTGGAAAGATCCCCAGTACGCTGAGGGTCAGAGATTATGCTGATGGAATGGACGCAGACACAATGGAACGAAAGCTCTCATTTATCGGAGGGCGCGATAGTGGTATGGCTGAAGGAGAAAAAGTACGGGGTACGCACTCTCGAGGTGCTAAGGATGTTGCTGCACTTGGGCGAGTAGTCTTCGAATCGATTGCCCAAGACGGTAAGTATCATAAATGTGAGATCACCCCATACCTCGAATTTATCCCGTATGATTCCCAAGAATTGAACTCGGAGATCCGCAGAACCATTGGAATTCCTGAGGGTACAGGTACGCTCGTTACGATAGAGCTCGTAACAAAAGAGCCTGTTCCTCAGCATGATAACTTGAAAAATCAAATCGAGCGGCTGGTGAGTTTACGAGGAATCCTGTGCGATAGCAATCGTAAAGTGATTCTACGGGACCTTATTCAGAAGAAAGTAGATATCCTATCTATGCCTTATATAGATGGCAAAGAAAGAATAAAAGAGCCATTCGAAATACCGGGATACCAGGGTGTTCAAGCGAAATTAATAATCTGCCGAGCAAAAAAACGATTTGAGCGAGATCCTGATCGCTTTAGACTCGGAGGTATTGCTATTCAATCCAAACGGGCATTTCATCAGTCCACGTTATTCGACCCCGGCCTGGAGTCAGATATTCATGCCCATTGGTTTTATGGGAGGCTAGTTTGCCCCTATATCGATGATCTTTGTAATGAGTTCGACGATTGCTTCGAAGCTCACCGCCCATATCCGGAAAACAACCCAACTTATCTCGTTGACCCCTCCCGAAGATCGGGGCTAAATCGTGATCACCCGTTCACGAAATCATTATTTGCTGAAGCACTAAAAAGACTGAGGCCACTTGTAGAGGAGGAAAGAACTAGGGAAGAGCATGAAAAGACACAAATCGAAAGTGAATCCACAAGAAGACGATTAAGAGCTTTGGAAAAGGCCGCATTAGAGTTTATGCGAGATTATGAAGAAGAGGAGACGGCTCGAGATTTGGAAAGCGAAAAGCCTGACAGCCAGTTTAGGGAAAGGGGATATACTCTCTCCCCGCCTTTTACTCAAATGCTTGTTGGCCATTCGCAGCTTTTTTGTATCAATATTAAGCAGTCCATTTTTCCAGAAGTTGAGGTTGGAACGAACGTTCAAATTGAATGTCTAACGCCTGATATCATATCCGATAAACGCTACTGCAGCCTTGAGCCTCACCCTGTGCGCGAGGGAATTTTGCGCGCCTCCTGGAAGGTAAAAGCTGAATCGGTGACTCCTGCAACAGGCCTTAGAGTGCGCGTAAGTTCGATCGTAGCGGAGAGTGCAATAGAGATCTTCAATTCAGAGGCTGATAAGTACCGCGATGTGCTGAAGCTGCAGTTCAGCAGGGCTCACTATAGAATGAGATCAGATCAGAAACATAAAAAGATTCGTCTCCTAGCGCCGATTAATATGGTCCGAGTGCCCACTCCGGTTCAAATAGAAATAGATTCCAAATACTTCAAATTAGCAGGCCAACAAATACTAAGTCCCGATGAACGCCTCCAGGTCGCTTATTGTGATCTTTCCCTAAGGTGTGACAAGGACGAAGCTTCAGCGAAGCTTTCAGCCCGAATGGGAAATGATCGGGCAGAAGCAAAAATAACGATTGTCCCACCGTTAGGAGCTGATCTGTCGATCAAGCTCGAGGACATTGATTTAGTGAATCAGAGATCTCGGTGGCGGCAAAATGTTCTTGAAATTGCCACTCGTCATCCTTCACTCAGAAGGTATTTAGGAGAAAAACAGGATGGTTACCCAGGACAAGATTCTAAGCACTTCCGTCTTCTCGTTGCCGAAATCGTAGCTGATGCTGTATGTTTTAGAATTGTCGAGCGTCGTGTTCAGGCGAGCATACAAGCGAATACGGGAGAATTTGAGGACGCAGATTGGAATACTTATTACTCCCTTTACAGCAAATATATGACTCAATTTCTCCCATTAGCACATAAACTTCAATGTCCAGAAGAGTGACTTAGATCGATCTGATCATTACTCCTCGCGATCAGAAGCCGTCAATTTTTGCGGGTGGCACAGGTGGTGAAAATATAAGAATTTGCTTTTTCCGAGCGAGCTGAATTCCCGCCCTTGGCGCTGAATCCCTCCCTATCCATAGCGGAACTATACATCCGGCCGCGCGGAATGATAATCGCCTCCGATGGCTTGTTAAGCAGTCCTATTCCTCCGAGAAGTAGTCCGAGTCTACCTTCTTAAGTTCGTAGGTATTGACAGTAGAAACGCCGACGCCGTGGTCGATCATCAGCTGGGCTAAAGTTTCGCCGTCGATGAGCACAACCTTCGCGTCGATGCGCGAGACATAGTCTTCCGATTCGGCACTGAATTCGGACGTGGTAATGAACAGCCCTTTCTTGGCGCGTTGACCGGTGAGGGCACCGACAAACTTCTGAATCTCGGGCCTGCCGATAGTGTTATCCCATCGTTTTGCCTGGATGTATATGGCGTCGAGTCCAAGTTTGTCTTCCTTGATGATCCCGTCAATCCCGCCGTCACCGCTCTTACCGATGGCTTTGCCAGCGTCCAGACGCGTGCCGCCGTAACCCATCTTGACGATGACCTCGACCACGAGGCGCTCGAAGAAGGCGGGCGAACAAGTCTTCAATCTTTTGCGCAGGTCGGCCGCAAGGTCGTCCCTGATCTTCTGGTATGCATTCTCCAGGGCTTCCTCAGGAGTCTTGTTGTTGGCCTCCGCCTCCTGTTCCTCATCCTGTTTGGGATGCCGCAGTGTACGAAACTCCTGAAATTCCTTGAATTGTGCGAGGTAGTTGACGTCAATCCTCTCGGGCTTCTTCTGAAGAACATCGAGACCGCGGGGCGTGATCCTGTTGATGCCTCGCTTGAGTGCTTCGATTAGACCAGCCTTCTTCATGTAGGTTCTGGCCCATCCGATCCGATTATCGAATATCTCTTGTTGCCCGCTTGGTAACATCTCCCTTCGCTCCTGTTCCGTAAGCTTGAAATGCAAGGCGAGTGCTTCAACTGCCTCGCGGAATGTGCGGTCTTGGCCATCGGAGTAGAACTTCAGGAGCGGCAGCATGCAAGATTGGTAATCTGGTATGGACATGTCATCTCCTCTTCATCTTCCTGTCCAACGGCACGCATGAACCTCGGCGCGCAACGCGCCGTAGCGTTCCGTACGATTGGTCGCCGTCATCAATTCTTGGGCCACGAGTACGTTGCTTTGATAACTTTCCGGTAGTTGTCGTCCAAGGATGCCTGCAAGGCAACTATGGCAGCCAGGCGGCGCGCAATTTTCGTGACATAGCGGACTTCGTCCGAAGTCAGGCCACGGCCCAGGAGGGGCTTTTCGCGATACGACAGCCACTTCTTGATGACTTGGTATCCGCCGATGGTGTAGTCCCATACCGTCTCGGGTACGTTCCGCCAGCACGCATTTTCGTTGAGGTAAATGTCGCACGTGTCTTTGTTTGGTCGAACCAGTTTCCCTTTGCCCGGCATTATAATGCCGCCCTTGCCGCCGTGGCCCCAACCGGCGGTTAGGTCAAGATCCCCGGACTCGGGTTTCGCCGGTTTCCCGTCCACACACTGAAAGATCGCGATGCTCTTTAGGTCATCCAGAATCTTTCCTGCGGTCACGCCGGGCACAGGCGTTTCCGTGTCCAGCAATGCCGCCACCTGCCGACCAAGGGTCGCGGAGGCGACAAGTAAATCCTTCGCCTTCGGAAGCGGAATCCTCGGCCAATCCTGCCGGATGCCGTCGGCGTTTTTGGCAAGATACTCGGGCGAAAAGCCAATAGCTAACGCGTGATACCAAATCAATTCGGCGGTCTCGCGATCGGCGTCAGGATTAGGAAGTCCGAGAGATAAAATATAGGTGCGGACCGCGGGAGAGAGGTTTGCGGTGATTTTTCCGGTGTCGTTTTCCATCCCGCGAAGGGGGCGTTCTCCTAGTACAGCGCGGCCCGCCCGGAGGCCGAGCCCGACCTTAATCCGAAACGCAAAAGCTGCAGCGTCGGGCGCGAGCAAATGATCGTCGCTCAGTCCACCGGCGAAATAGAACGGAACACCCTCAGGGTCTTTGGAACGATTGAACCGTGACAGTAGAAACGCGTTTTCATCCCAACGCTGCATCCAGAGGGAGGGGCGAGGACGGTTCCAAACAGTACTAACGCCAGTGTAGTAGCACCAACAATAATCGAATGGACGCAAGGCGTATCGGAGTAGACGGTCTTCAATGAACCCTTCAGCTTCCAGAACTTTCTCTCGCGCGTTGCGCGCATCGTGGGCCGCCGCATCGCGCGTCAGCGGATGCCCCTCGCTCTTCAGTTGGTCGAAGGATATATTCTTGTCAAAGTAGCGCTTCATGCGAACTTCAAGAGCAAACCTGTCGTCGTCCATAAGCGCGCCGCCGCGCTTTTCCATCAGCCCGTTACCTGGCGCCGCCGCACACAAGTCGGTCAGTCGCGGCCATTCCATGTAACGATCTGAGACATCCGATGGCCGGAAACTCCATCTGTTATCTTTTCGAGGGTTCGAAGTTTTGTATTGCGCGTCTAAGTCCTTCGTATCGAGAGTGGCAAGGAGATGTGCGCGACGTTCGCCGGCCTTGGCGTCACCAATGTCATCGCGGAAACGTACAATCGGGTTTCCTTGGCGTTTGGGATGTTTCACCCACAGCGAGATAGCAACGCCTTGCCGGATGCCGACTGAGAAGCCTGAAGTCGCGAAAACGGTTTCACTGGTACGGCCATCCGGCGCGTATTCCGAGATCTTCCGGTTGCCATGCATGTTCTCGATCCAGAAACGATCGAAGGAGCCGAGCAAATGTTGCCGTAGAACAACGAAAGACGGATCACTGACCCAGGAGTGGTTCGAGATGAACGACACGACGCCCCGCCCACCGTGCTCGGCGATGCGCTTTTCGGCGAGGCGGAAAAAGCGGATATATAGGTCGTCGAGGTTGAACTTTTTGATGCCCCACTCGGAGATGAGGCCCGTCTTGTAAGGTTCGACAAGGCCGTGCTCTTCCTCGGGACTAACGCCGGCGAAGGCGTTGTAGGGGGGGTTGCCGAGGATGACGAGGATGGGCTTTTCCTGCTTCACCTTGCCGGCGGCGTCTCGTTCGTCATCAAAGCCGGGAAAAACAATCTTTTTCTGCGTTTCCTTGGGAGGTTCCCAACCGGTGAGGGCATTGGTCAGATAGACGCCGGCGCGTTCCGGCGGATCGCTTCGATCGCTTAACGGCGCACCGAGGGTCTCGAGTTCTAAACCGAGCTGGAGGTGGGAAATTACGAATGGCGCTGGCAGAATCTCGAACCCGAAGACACGCTCCATGGCGGCTTTCTTTAGATCGTGCGCGACAAGAGCGTCGCCGCCCTTGTCGTGCAGGGTGGCGGCGATGCGGCGGAGGACGGCTCGTAGGTAGGTGCCGGTGCCGCAACAAGGATCGAGGACGACCACTTTCGGGTCGGCCAGTCCGTCGGCGAGACCGAGTTCGGATCGGAGGACGGTGTCCACGCGTTCAACCTGGTAGCGGACGATCTCCTCGGGGGTATACCAGACTCCGAGCTCCTTGCGAAGTTCGGGATCGAACGCGTGCAGGAAGGGCTCGTAGAAGTACTGGACGGCGTGCCCCTCGTCGAATGACTTGAAGAACTCGGCGCGGTCCACGCGATTCAGTGTGGCGGCGGTCCAGTCGAGGACTTCGATCAAGCCCAACGCGCCGAGACGGCCGGGGTCGGCGACTTGTACGAAAAGGGCGCGGAGCATGGGAACGCGCAATAGATAGGGAGCGAGACGCCAGTAGAAGCCGCCGGCGACGGCGTACGGCGAGCCAGCATCGCGGATGGCGTCGGCAAACCCCTTTTTTTCATTGGGTTTAGCGTCCCGCCGTCGCGCCCACAAGACCCAAGCCGAGAAAACCCCATAAAAGAGGGTTTGAATGAGCGTCGAACGAAAGAAATGCTCGCCTTTCTCGCCCTCGAAGCGAAGGCCGAGAGCATCTTCGAGGGCCTGTCGAAGACCGGCCAGGGCCGGGAGATCGGCCTTTTCAATGCGCAGCCGCGCGTCGTGGGCGTAGGAGGCAAGGATGCCGGCCACGTCCTGCGGAGCGGCAAGCGGGGCATTAAGGAGCAGCACACGCTTCAGATACTCCAGCATGTGTTCGCCGTGTTCTGTCGCCGCCAGGCGAGGATGGGCGGTCAGACGCCAGAATTCACTTTCGGATTCGGCCAGAGCGTAGGATTCCAGAACGCACGGCTTTCCTGTCGGGCCTTGGCCGATGAGAGCAAAGGCACGAAAGTTGGTCACGAGCACCATGCCATACCGCTTCCAGTATCGCTCCACCTGTTCGGTCTCGGAGATGCGGCGGACATCTTCAGAGGGAGGCTTAGCTTCGATCACGCCGCGCGACGGGTTTTGAATCAGAAACGGATTCTCCTTGGCGTCCTCGTTGCGAGTCTTACGGCGGAACTGATCGGCCGAGAAAAGGCCGCCGTCCGGGAGTCCCGCGCCGCGGTTCGCCAGATTGATGACGCAGCGGACCTTGGGGGAAAGATTTTTCCCTATGTCAGTGAGCAGCCGTTCTAATGCTGGATAAAACGAGGTCTCCGCTACGTTGGCTCGTGTCCCCCGGATTTCTCCCATATCGGTCAAGTAACGCTCAAGCAGGTTTTCGGACATGATTCTTTATTCCAACGTGCACATCATCGGTATTGTATCATCTTGGCGAATGTAGCGGCTCAGACGCGGTCCCAACTAAAGCCCCGACCAAACGACTAATTGTATTGCCGTCCCCTTAAGCCGTGCGTTCGGCTTTCCACTTATGCTCATAGGTTATCGCCTTTGACTTTAATTACGGTGCCATTGAAGGATAGTCAGGTGCCGCGACATATTTCTTGGCGATTGCAACAGACGATTGGAATACAGCAGCTTCGAGTGACTCTCTATATCGAGAAACAAGACTCCAAGATTCCTCCCAAGTCTGTGCGGCCAAGCCGTGCGAGAGGTAATACGTTTCGAGTTCTTGAATCGCACCCGGTTGGCGAACGCGCTGACCCGCCGCAACGTCAAGCAAGGAGACATGGAATATGGCCGCTTGAATAAACTCCTGAGCCTGTCGTGCCACTTGAATCGGATAAGGGTGAGCAGTCGCCGCTGCGGTCCGGTGGCAATCTGGAAGCGGAATTCGCACGATAATATCTCCTTCTAAGAGAACTGATTATCACGATGAATTGAGGGTGCATAGAAGGATTTTCCTTTTTGTGCGGCGTTGAGAACGGCCCCTCCGTTCGATGAATCCCCCCTCCTAACCATGCCGATACTATATCGCCGGCCGCGCGGCGATGTCAACAGCCCCGGAAATCGGCGCCTGGAAAACCGGACGGAGGCCCGGCTTGAATGAGAAAATCAAGTGAGAAAACCTCAACAGCCGTTGCCGCTCGTCGGAGGCAATGAGAAACGTAAGGGTACGGACACAGCGGCCCGAAGGACGAGCCGTTTCGTCACTCCCAAGAAAGTGCCGGCCGCTGGCCGGGCCGTCGGCCCGGCTTCCCCATTCTTCAGAACGGCCCCAAATGCAAAGCTTGGGCGATGATCACCGCGGCCATGCCCAAGGCCAGCCAGATGAGAAGCAGCGGCAGGAGCCAGCGGACCCATTTCTCCCAAGGGATCTTGAGGATGCCCAGGGCGGCCATGAAATAGCCTTGCGTGGGGATGAAGACGTTGGTCTGCCGGGTGATGCCGACCAGCTCCCCGAGGGGTGCCAGGATGGGCATGGACACCGCGGCCTGGCCGCTCCCCGAAGGGACGATGAAGTGAAGCAGGTTCTGCATGAGGTAGATGCCGATGCCAAAAAGCAAATTCTTATGTTTCCGACAGGTTCCGGGAGGTATCCTGAGTCCGCTCCCCGGAGATCGAAACGCCCGATGGCGTCAGGAGTCTATAGGCGCGATCCGCCGGTGTCAAGAACAGGGGAATTTGCTTTTTCGCGACGTACCCTCCGGCTGAACTCGGAATCGAGACTGCCCATCGCAAAACGACTATATCGCCGGCGGCGGATCGTTGTCATGCACGCGGCGATCCTCGCGGAGCGGGCCATTCGGCCGATTCCTTCCTCACTCGAAATTGATAAACATCAAGGGCAACTCGGAGAGGCGAAGAGGAAAGCAAGAGGGGGAAAGGTGGTTATTCAATACGAATTATGAATTTACCCTTGTCTGGAATATGGGAGTTGACCGGGGCGATGAACTCCCGATAATCCTCCTGCTTTCAACGTTGGGTTAATTTTTGTATGACTCAACCAGTCTTCTCTCGGTTACATACTACGTGAGTCAATTCGTGCCCTTGTTCGCTGTCTTTCACTTATGGTATTCTACAAACAGGAATTAAAAGCTATTCACTCAAGCTGGTAATAAACGTGAGGAGGTCGGATTATGGAAATCGATGATGGCTATATTCGGCTAAACGAAGTTATAGAAACTAATGGCCAGCGAGATTTATGTGATGCCAACGAAGCCACCACCAGAAAGCTTGTAATTGACAAAATTCTAGAAAGGGTCCTTGGCTGGATTGCTGGAGAAGATATCAAATATGAAGAGCGAGTTTCTGAAGACGGCGAAACAACATTCGCAGACTACGTAATCGCTACAACGACCACTAGCATGGTGCTCGAAGCAAAAAGGCACGGCAAATCCTTTTCATTACCATCAGACAAGACTTCAGCTTTACTAGGTGGAGTCCTCTCCGAGGGGGACGTGGGCCTTGCGATACGTCAGGTACGTGACTACGCTCGCGGGCTTTCAGTCCAGTTTGCAGTTGTAACTAACGGTTCAGTGTGGATTATATTTCCTGCCATAAGAACCGATCTGATTCCATTTGAGAAAACTCGGGCAACGGTATTCCGTAGTCTAGGAGATATTAAGGAGCGTTTTATCGAGTTTTGGGAGCTCCTCTCGCGTCAGCGCGTGCTCGAAGGAGGGCTCGAATCGTTTTTTTTCCCTCCTGAGCGGGATCCAGTACAGCGTCGCCTTGTTACCACACTGCGCGAACCAGGTTACAGGCTAGGCCGGAACAGGCTTTATGAATATATAGAACCGGTAGTTACGGCAGCGCTTACAGACGAGGCATTACTAAATGACGCAGAAAGCCTTGAGAAATGCTATGTGAAAAATACAGAGCGAGTAAAATTTGACTCCCGAATTCGCATGTATTTACAGGATGTCAAACCAACGCTTGATCGTTCAGTCGCGAGGCCGCGGGCAGGTGGTGATCCGCAAAAGCTCGATAAGTTTGTTGCAATGCAAAACACACCCCCGCAACGTTTTTTACTCGTGTTGGGCCCAGTAGGAGCGGGCAAAACTACATTTCTGCAATACACGAAAAAAGTATCTGCCCGCGACATAATAAGTGGAAAGGTCATCTGGCTAGACGTCGATTTTAGAAAAGCGACTGAAGGTGATGATCCGCGGGTATTCATTTTCGATCAACTGAGTCGATTGATTGAAGAAGACCAAGATTTCTCACTTAGCAGCTGGGAACAATCGATTAGACCAGCGTATCGAGATTTTATCGAAGCAAGGCAAAGGGGCACTTTAGCTCCCTTGTACCGTGATGATACCAAACAATTCGAGCAACGAATTGCCGAGAGTATAGATCAAGAGAGGGCCCAGATCATTCCCTTCGTTGAGCGTATAATCCGAAATGCGGCTCGTCGGTTGCCAGTATACTTAGTAATAGACAATGTCGACCAAATTGAGGACGAGAACTACCAGAGGAGAGTTTTCATCGAGACACAGGCAGTTGCTCGACGCATCAACTCACATGTCATAATGTCTTTGCGGGATGCCACGTATTTGCGCCATAAGGCAAGTCCCACATTTGATGCTTTCCAGGTTGAGAGCATATATATCGATCCGCCCCCGATCCGACCTGTGCTTTCGCGCCGCTTCGCGTATGCTAAGAAAGTTCTCGACGGAGTAAGCGCTGATATCTTAAGCGAAAGCGGCATACGCTTTCACGTGCCCGACCTTAGTGTTTTTTTTGAGATAGTATCAAGATCAATACTCGCTGACCCTTCTGGCTACCTAATTGAAGCCTTATCAGGATCTGATATTCGGCGTGGCCTCGAATTTATTCGGGAGTTCCTTGCAAGTGGACATACATCAGCTGATCACGCATTAATGTCATACTTAACTGACGGATCGTACCATTTTCCTCGCCATGAGATATTCAAAGGGGTCGTCTTTGGGCAGAGAAAGTATTATAGAGAAGAGACTTCGCAATTACTTAATATATTCGACGCAAAACTTGGAAATTCGAAGACACAGCTTCTTCGACTGCGAATTCTTCTTAGATTGGTTACATTAGCAAGCGATCCCACTTTTGAAGGCGCTACTACTGAAAATATTGCTGGGGATTTATATCGTCTCGGAGTTCCTCAGGAAAGTGTCGTCCAGGTACTTAAGGACATATGCAATGCTAGGTTTTTGCAGACTTCTGATCGTTTGCAATTACACGAGGGATCTCAGGTATATCCGACCCGCTTAGGTGGTTTTATCGTTAACGAACTAGCTTCGACGTTTATGTATTTTGAGCCATGTCTTCTTGATGCCCATATATACTCGGAGCCAGATTGGTTGAAGTTAAACGAAGTCACCTCAACTATTGAATCGGTACCATGGCGCCAACGAATTGACCTACGTATTCAAAGAGCTGAGCATTTTCTAGAATATATCAATATGCTAGAAAAAAAATGGATTGTAGATTGTAAGAGATATCATTTAGACGAATCTTGGGGAAAAGAAATTGGAAAGGCACTCGCATCAAAACTCAGGCAAGATTTTGATCATGTGCGAAAATCAGCCGAACGCACTGCTATGCGAAAAGGTACGCGCCCTAGCAGTATATAAGAGCTAGAAATATCCTTTACATTGTTGCAATTATTAATATCAGCTGTGGGATCGAGCAACAGAGGGAAATTCTACAGATTAAGCGAAATATTCCGCACCTTCCTCAGCAGCCATGGGCTTTGTCATAGACTGGAGAGCGACATCGGTGGTTGATTAGATTTTCCTTTTTCCGCGGCGCGATGAATGGCCGCTCCGTGCGATGAATATCCCCTCCTGATCATGATGGGATACTACCGCTGGCCGGGCGGCGATGTCAATAACCGCGAAAACCGCTCCCGCAGATCATATCCGGATAAGAAACCCCGCCGCACCGGCAAAAAGACGATAGACTTTCCCTTCCGGTGAAAATGAGATGATCAAAAATATTCCCCGCTCTCCTCGGCCGCCATGAGTAAAACCTGCTCGAAGACATGGAACGGCGGCGGCTTCTCGGCCACGAACGTCAGTTTCAGATGCTCCATGATCCTGTCCACGACGGCATGCTCCGTGATGAAGGCGATGATTTTCATCGTCCCCCCGCACTTGGGGCAGAGCCTCGGGTCAACCTCATAGACTTTTCGGATCATAGCCGCCCAGCCCTTGGAATGGCGCCATTTCTCCTACGCCTAGATTGCCACATACTTCCCTTTCCCCAAAAACACCCTTCCCTAGCTGCCTTTTCGCCGATAACCCAAATACCCGCTACCCCCCTACCGACCCCCCCCTGCGTTTCCTGCAAACCACGTTCCCTGCAATGCTCGAAAGCCAAGAATGGCCATTCTACGGCTCATCCGAGACCTTAATCCCTCACTTTATCTTCCTGTCGCTTAGGTATCCGCCACCAACCCAACCCCACAAGTCCGAGACATCGTTTTTTCATGTCACCTTCCCCCCATATGATTTATATCAAAAAACAGCGTTTCCATATCAACCTACGGGCAACCCTTCCGATGTCACCTTTTCCCCTGTTGGAATAGTTTGCCCATGAAGCCACCGCAAGGTCCTTATAACTCCGCGACAAACCGCTCGAAATGATGGGAGAGTACCCGGTAGAGGACCGTCTGCTCCGGATGTCGGGGACGATAGACTCCCGCCATAGCGGGAGATAGGCCTCAAGACGGTGGCCGTCTATGATCGGATTTCCGTCCCGAGATGAGTTCTTCCTTGCGCCGCCGGCGTTTGCATGAGGAAGCGTCCCCAATCAGACTAGCTCTGACCCCGGCGAAGTGCTGTTATGGCATCGCTATCTTGAGTTTGTTCGCTCCCACCTGCAAGATGGCCCGTCCGTCTTCTCCTGGCAGGCCGAACCGCGGCCTCTTCGCCGATTTCTCAACCAGAAGGGAGGCATCGATTTTGGACGCGAGAAGAATCGTACGCCGGATCTGATGTGGCCCCGTCTGCCCGTATTGGTCCGTCATCTCGCGAGAGGTCAAAAGATCGATAGTCTGAGGTGTCGCAAATACCAGATAGGAACCGCTGTCCACGCTCTGACCCTCCAGAACGAAATCCGTCTCAGAGACAAGAAAACCAATCTAAATCCATTGCGCGTCGGCCCAATCCATTATTCGCTCGTAGTCTGTTCCACTGCTCTCGCCCATAAGGCGCAGGCCGTTGGGCAGCAGAAGACCAAAACAGTTCTCCTGCTTAAGCCCCTCGTAGATCCCTGGGCCGAAAGGCGGCGGAACCAATTCCTTTCTATCATTGAGTTGCTTCAGGGCGATGAAAACCTTCTCAGCCGCCAGTACCAGCGCGGGCTTCGCTAAAGCCTCTGGCGTCGACGTTGCCTTTTGAGATGCTGTCTGCGCCCCCGCAGCCGAAACCGCACTGACGAGTAGAAAACAGATCACCCCCCCAATGGCTTTCTTCATAGGTTCGCCTTTCTTCCGGTCGCATATTTTGACACGCCCGAGACACGACATAGCCGTCACTCACTCAACGCAACAGCTTTTCTATCCACCGGAGCGTAACGGGTTTTATAGGATATGGCTTTTTCCGCGATGCGGCGAAATGCCGCTCCGGACAATAAATCTCCCCTCCTGTCCATATCGGTACTATATCTCCGGCTCGGCGGCGATGTCAATCGACGCGAAAATCGCACGAACATCAGCTTCATGTAATCGATGATCCGGTCCACAGCCCCGTACTCCGTGATGAAAGCGATGATCTTCATCGTCCCGCCGCACTGGGGGCAGACCATCGGGTCAACCTCATAGACCTTCCGGATCATCTCGGCCCATCCTTTCGAGGGGATGCTCTTCTTGTCTTCCTCGGCTATCCGTAGGGCGAAGGGAGAGATCCCCGCCTTCCGCATCTTCCCCCCGATGGGCGTTGTCGTACAGCCCATAATAACGCACTGTCACTTGGCCCTTATCCGGGATATGGGAGGTCACCCGGGCAATGAACTCCAGATAATCCATCACCTCCCGCTCCGCAGCATCTTGGCAATGGTGAAGACGACTTGGTGATGCGGCACGTCCAAGAGAAGCGTCTCCCGCATCCATTCACGTTAAAAGTGGGGGGCGCAGGACCTTTTTTCCAAATTCAATTTTTGCCCAATAACCGACTGCAGGTTTAGGAACTTTTAGTTTTCGGCATATCTTAGCAAGGCCCACATCGGACATTCCCCTGAACTTCTTCAAGAGCTTTAGCTCATTTTCCAAGTCCATTTTGTCTTTATCAAGGATAGTAAGCTAATATACATTTTGATTGTTATGAAAAAAGAAGTTTTAAATTAACAACGACTAGGTTAAGATGCGCATTAGAGGGGTAAAATGAACATGTACGTTCTTGGCATTGTCAGTGGCATCCTGTTATCCATACTGGGCCATCTCGTGGCTTTTTGGAGATTGAAATGGAAGATCAAAGCTGGCAGAAAGACATATTGGGCTAATTTAAGAATCCCGATTTATGCGGAGGCATTAGCGCATGTTTACTCAATAGAAAACAATCAAGGGAATGCCGACGCTCTCCAAACGGCCATAAATGGACTGAGGGACTGGATCCCGGCGAAAGCTACATATTTGCCTCCTCAAGGGAATGACGCGATTTTTGGAATTATTAACTTTGGAACTTTATATTGGTGTAATTTACAGAATAGACAAACAGATGCAGAGACTCGAAGAATCTTTCAAGAAAAACTCCAAAGTGCAAAACGGTTTTTTATGGAAAACCGAGATATTGGATGGTTGCCGAAGGACCTGGAATAACCGATGATCGACAAGACTTTGGATAGCATCACCGAAGAAGATCTTCAGGGTTTAATACAAAACGCAATTCCAGAAAAAAAGAACCTCGAGTATAAGGCGGAAATCCCTCTTAATTCTGATAGAGAAAAGATCCGCTTTTTGGCTGATATTTCATCTTTTGCTAACGCAAATGGCGGAGATTTATATATCGGTATTGTCGAAGATAGAGAGAAAGGCATACCTCAGGAAATACGGGGCGTCAAAATAGAGAATCCCGATAAGGAGATTCTGCGAATAGAAAGCCTCATAAGAGATGGGATAACTCCTCGCTTGTCCCCTGTGGAAATACGGTGCCTAAAGATGTTAAATGAGAATTTCATAATTCTCTTGCGAATTCAACCCAGCTGGATGAGCCCCCACCGTGTGATTCTGAAAGGGCATGATAAGTTCTATTCAAGAAATTCTGCGGGGAAGTACCAGATGGACGTCGATGAACTTAGAAATGCATTCACCTTGGCCGACACGGTTAGAAAGAATATAAGCAATTTCAGGACCGATAGAATCTTTAAAATCGAAGCAAATGAAACTCCCGTTTTGTGCTATGAATCCGCGAAAACAATTTTCCATTTAATTCCCCTGGTATCGTTAAGTCGGCCAATTAGTTTTGAGATCAAATCGCTTGTGAGGTCTCCCGATATTTTGAACAAGATGCAGCCAATGGGACACACTGCCCATGAGAGAAGATATAATTTCGATGGTTATCTAACGTATTCTATCGGCCAAGAAAACAAAGCTTCCTCCTACTTTCAATTCTATCGAAATGGGATCATAGAATCAGTCGAAGCTTATTGGCTCAGTAGGGATAAATATATACAAATAGCCTCCCTCGAAAGGGGCATTATTGAATCATTATCTGATTATCTAATTTTGATGCGGGGTCTCAGGATACCTGTTCCAATCTTCATGTTCTTGACATTAGTAGGAGTCAAAGACCATCGCATTCCGCCAAGTCGTGACACATATCTCTTATCTGCAGAGCACATGATTGGGAGAGATATTCTCCAATTACGGGAACTAATCATCGAGGACTATCCAACAAAGGTCGATGCTATTTTGAAGCCGATCTTTGATTCTCTATGGAATGCCGGCGGGTATTCAGAGGACCCATATTATGCGGAAGATGGGACATGGTCGGGTCCTGGTTCGTGAATTTTCTGACTGCTGGTCTTATATAGCGTCAAAAAATGCGTTCTTGCCGCGCTTCGTAGCCTTTGGCGGGGCTGATAGCCCCGCCTTAAGTCGATCGTGGGAATATGGGAAGAAGTAACCAGAATTCATAAAAACTAGGCCGAGAACCAATAAGCTTGCTCTTTTATAAATTTCATAACACCATCGACGCCACTAAACATTGAAGCTCCGTCAATACCCTCGTACTCACTAAGCCTTTTTAACAATATTTTTCGATTACGTGAATGCAAAATGAATTTTCTTAATGGAAAGATTCCACCGTATTTTTTGTTATTGAAGCTTGCTGCTTCTTCAAAAGTAAGATACTTAGGATACTTATCTACTACGGGTGATCGGACTAAGGTAAAACATCCACGTTGAAGTACAAGATTCTGGTTTAACCCAGTGGGCACATCTATAATCTTTATTTCAGGTTCTTTGTATCTTTCTATGAACTGATCGCAAAAAGCCCATACAGCCATATCTTCATTTAGCTCTTTTTCATCTTGTTCATAGATTGCCTTCTTTGCAGTTCCCGTCGCGGCAAAATAAGCCGCTATATAGGATCTTTTCGTCCAATCAAGCAGTCGTGTTGGCAAGCCGGAATGTTGCGCAAATGTCAATACATGAACAGCGTTTTTATCCGGCCAGATATCCGAATTGCTCGAATATCCAGAAACAACGCTTGAGCTAAACTCTTTATTTATCCACCTCTCTCTAAACTCTGGACTATCACCTGGTACTAAAATGCCCTGCCGGTCTGCGGCTTCAAGAAATAGTCTCAATGCCCGGAACTCAAGTGATATTTGACTTTCTGGAGAAGGTGCAGCATAAAACCAGCGCGTTAAATTCGAAAGAGTTTCCCCCCTAAAAGCGGAAGGAGTTAGATTAAACTCAGATGGTTGACCACGAAATATCCAGCGTCTTTGGGAATCGTTCCGCATATCACTTATCGGATGAATCCGTTTTAAAAAATCATCAACACTGTCATAAGCAAAAGTATAGTCAGCCGGGATCTTGTTTATTGATTCGTTAGCCATTTTAATCGTTCCCCCTCTTAATTCTGAACGAAAGGATAGAAACTTGCTTTTTGCATAGCGTGGCTCTTATTACGATAAACTAAAAATCGACGGCACCCCGCGCGACATGATGATATTGCCGGCCGTGGATTGATGTCAAGAAAGAGACAGTTGCCACGAAGCGGACGGTCTGGCCGAATAAGCAGGTCGGACGGCTGCAAGCGGTAACGCTCCCACCACCCTGGCCCGTCCTTTCCTCCAACCTCTGCTCACGTCTGCTGTTCGTTCTCGGGCGGCGCTAGGGCTTCAATTGACTTTTCTAAACAATAGGAGATTCCTTTTCTCGC
>Ga0315293_10000912_pt1 | contig 28197 bp, 22 predicted proteins | sample YL17G13_20_MG_FD_203071 | JGI IMG/M metagenome (GOLD analysis project Ga0315293, IMG submission 203071) | Sediment microbial communities from Yellowstone Lake, YNP, Wyoming, USA - YL17G13_20 | ecosystem: Environmental > Aquatic > Freshwater > Lake > Sediment | place: USA: Wyoming | collected...
TGGGGGTCGTATCTTCGCGGTAAATCTTTTTGGTTGCGGCTGGAGGCCGCGCTATACGATTACTCTTAAAAAACTATCACAATCGCGAGGATTTTGTAGCGCGATATTTATATCGCCCTTTGGTTGCGGAATGAATTCCGCGTTACGGTAATGGGAAAGAAAATGGGGGAATGAGATTGAGGGCCAGCAATTTGATTTTGAGGCCGTCAATTTTCAAAATCGTCACCGAACCGGTGCGCGCGGTCAACCGTTGGATGTTATCCAATGGCAGGCCTATGTAGTGCGCCACAACCAATTTAATGGGATCGGCGTGGAAGACCACGGCGACCATTTTGTCTTTCCTGTGCGCGGCAGCGATCCGCTCCAGCGCGGTGACGGCGCGTTCTAGATTCTCGGCGAAACTTTCCCCGCCTGGAAAGCGGAATTGCGACGGCGTTTGCTGGATCACCTTCCAGGCTTTCGACCGTTCGAGCACCTTCCACGAACGTCCCGCCCACACGCCGACATCAGTGTCACTCAGGCCTGGTTCTACCTTGATTTCTAATCCCTTTTCCTGCGCCAGCGGGCTGGCGGTCTCGACGGCGCGCTCCAGCGGACTGGAGTAGATGGCAGCAATGGGGAGATCCTTGAGCGCAGCGGCCAGCGCCTCAGCCTGTTGGCGGCCTTTGTCATTTAGGTGCACGCCGGGGATTCGTCCGGGAAGGATGTTTTTCTTGAGGTAATCGTTTTCGCCGTGACGAATGAGGAGGAGAGTAGTCACTTGATGTGCCGCTTCAACTCGTCAATCTTTTCCTGTGTCAGGTCGGGAATATCTTCGCGGCGGGTGATGCCGAGGGCTTTGCGCTGCGCTTCGCGCCACATTTCCAGACGCTGGCGGACTTGTACCTCATAACCTACACCGGAGGGTTTATAGAAATAGGTTCCGAGCAATTCCTTGGGGAGATATTGCTGGGGGATGAAGTGGCCTGCGTGCATGTGGGGATATTCGTAGCCCTTGCCGTGGCCCAGCGCGACCGCATCACGGCTGGAATCCTTCAGGTGCGAGGGTACGTCGCCGACGCCCTCTTGCTCGATGCGCTCGAAGGCCTTGAAATAAGAGGTGGCTGTGTTGGATTTGGGGGCGGTGGCCAGGTAGAGCGTAGCCTCGACGATGGGATACACACCCTCCGGCAGGCCGATGAAATCAAACGCTTGTACGGCTGAAGCGGCCACTACAATCCCCATCGGATCGGCCAGGCCGATGTCTTCCCCGGCCAGGATGATAAGACGGCGCAGGATGAAGCGCGGATCCTCTCCCGCGTAGATCATCTTGGCCAGCCAGTAAAGGGCGGCGTCCGGGTCCGAACCGCGCACGGACTTGATGAAGGCCGAGACCGTATCGTAATGGGCGTCGCCATCCTTATCATAAAGCACGGCGCGGCGCTGGATGGATTCCTGGGCTACATCCAGAGTGATGTGAATGTCGCCGTTCACATATGGAGATGTGGACTCCACGGCCAGCTCGAGTGCGTTGAGGGCGTTGCGCGCGTCGCCGCCGGCCACATCAATCAAATGCTGGCGGGCTTCGGGGTCGAGGAGGATGCGGCGCATCCCGTAGCCGCGCTCAGGGTCCGAGAGGGCGCGATCCAGGATCAGGCCGGTTTGTTCTTCTGTGAGGGGATGAAGTTGGAAAACGCGCGAGCGCGAGACCAGCGCGCCGATGACTTCGAAATACGGGTTCTCGGTGGTCGCGCCGATCAGTACGAATGTGCCGTTCTCGACGTGCGGCAGGAGGGCATCCTGCTGGGCCTTGTTCCAGCGATGGACTTCGTCCACGAACAGGATGGTTTTCTTCTGGTTCAGGCGGCGGCGCTCGAGGGCGGCGTGAATCACGTCCCGTAGTTCGGCTTTGCCAGCTAATACCGCCGAGAGCGTCTCGAAATGGGACTTGGTCTGGTTGGCAATGACCATGGCCAGCGTGGTCTTGCCGGTGCCGGGCGGGCCCCACAAGATGATGGACGAGAAGAGCCGGTCGGCTTCGATGGCGCGGCGCAGGAGCTTGCCTGGCCCGACGATGTATTCCTGGCCAACGAACTCATCCAGGGTGCGCGGGCGCATCCGGGCGGCCAGGGGTGCTTCGTTCTTCATGCGTTCCTGCATGGCATGGGTGAAGAGATCCATGCCCCCATTATACCTGTATGCTCTATTCCAGCGGCAGCTCGAACTGTTGACCCGGTTGAGGGGGAACTTTACCGTTTTCGGTGGTCGCCCCGACGCGTTTCAAATCCGCGGCGGCGATGCGCGCCAACGAGGCCGCCTTGTCGCCTTCCTTGATCTCCATCATGCGGACGCCGCGCGTGGCGCGCCCGGCCTGTTTCACGTCCCCGACTTTCATGCGCAAGACGATGCCGTTGGCTGAAATGAGGGTCAGGTCGTCGGCAGCCTGGACGACGCGCGCCGCGGTGATCACGCCGACTTTATCCAGGGCTTTCTTGTCAATCGTCTGGACGCCGCCCGTGGCGCGACCCTTGACAGGATACTCGCTCAAGGGTGTCCGTTTGCCGTAGCCCTCGACCGTGACCAGCACCAGCTCACCGCCCGGCTCGACCACGTCCATGCTGGCAACCTTGTCTTTCCCACTCAGACGGATGCCCGTTACGCCGCCTGCGGCGCGTCCCATAGTACGAACCTCGCCTTCGGAGAAGCGTAAGGCCTGACCTTGTTCGGTGATCAGGATGACATCATCCTTGCCGGATGTCAGCCTGGCCCAGCCGAGTTCGTCGCCTTCTTCCAGGCTGATGGCGATAATGCCGGAAGGCCGGACGGCGGATAATTCGGAGAGAGCCATGCGCTTGATGCGCCCGTTGCGCGTGGCCAGGGTGATGTATTCTGCGACTTCGAAATTGGGTACCGCCACGGCCGCGGTGACGATCTCACCCGGATCGAGTGAGAGCACATTCACCAACGGAATCCCCTTAGTTGTCCGGTCGGCATCCGGGATCTGGTAGACCTTTTCAGCGTAGACCTTGCCCCGGTCAGAGAAGAACAGCATGGTCTCCAGCGAACGCGCCGGGATGAGGGTTAGCACTTCGTCTTCTTCTTTCGTAACGTGACCGGTCACGCCGCGTCCGCCCACACCTTGCGAACGATAAGCCGTGGCAGCCACGCGTTTGACGTAGCCCATGGCGGTGATGCTGATCAGGACGGCCTCATCCGGCACCAGGTCCGCTTCGCTCAAGTCTTCGCTGGCGTCCGCGGCGATGTGCGTGCGGCGTTCGTCGCCATATTTTTCGGACAGTTCATGCATGTCTTCCTTGATAAGCTCCAGGATCTTCTTCGGATGCGCCAGCAAGTCTTCCAGATGGGCAATCTGTTCTTTGATCTGCTTGTATTCATCCTCGATCTTTTGGCGCTCGAGGGCTGCCAGGCGGCGCAGTTGCATGTCCAGGATGGCCTGGGCTTGCAGCTCACTCAGCTTGAAGCGCTTTATCAGGCGCTCTTTGGCTACCTCGGCATCCGGTGATTCTTTTATGGTCTGGATAACAGCGTCCAGGTTGTTCAGCGCTATCGTCAGGCCTTCAAGGATGTGGGCGCGGGCGCGCGCTTTTTCAAGCTCGAACTGCGAACGGCGGGTGAGCACCTGCTGGCGGTGTTCGATGAAAATCAGTAGAGCCTTCTTGAGCGGTAGCAGGTGCGGCTCTCCCCGCCCGCCTTCATCGGCGACCAGGGCTAGCATCTGCACGCCGAAGGTGGATTGCAGCGGCGTGTACTTGTAGAGCTGGTTGAGCACCTTCTTGGGCTGGGCGCCGCGTTTTAGCTCGATGACGATGCTCATGCCGCGCCGGTCGGATTCGTCCCGCAGGTCGGCGATGGCATCAATCCGCTCGTCACGCGCCAGGTCGGCGATGCGTTCGATCAGGCTGGATTTGTTGACCTGATATGGGATCTCGGTGATGACGATGCGATGCCGGTTGCCGGTCATCTCCTCGATGTGGGCCAGGCCGCGCAGGACGATGCGTCCCTTACCGGACCCGTAGGCTTGGTCAATGCCCTCCCTGCCGACGATCACGCCCCCGGTCGGAAAATCCGGCCCGGGGATGAACTTCATCAAATACTCGATCGGGATATCCTCGATGGTGTCGTAGTTGTTGATGAGATAAATAATGGCAGCCGACAGTTCTTTCAGGTTGTGCGGCGGGATGTTGGTTGCCATGCCGACCGCGATGCCGGATGAGCCGTTGAGCAGCAGGTTGGGCAGCCGGGAGGGGAGGACGGTTGGCTCTTGCAGCGTGCCGTCGAAGTTATCGGCGAAATCCACGGTTTCCTTTTCGATGTCGGACAGCATCTCCTCGGCCATCTTGTGCAGGCGCGCCTCGGTGTAACGCATGGCCGCCGGTGCGTCGCCGTCCACCGAACCGAAGTTGCCCTGTCCATCTACCAACATGTAACGCATCGAGAAATCCTGCGCCATGCGCGCCATGGACTCGTACACGGCCGCGTCGCCGTGCGGATGATATTTGCCCAGCACCTCTCCCACGATGCGGGCGGACTTCTTGTAAGCAGAGTTCGAGCGGATGCCCATATCGTGCATGGCGTACAGGATGCGCCGGTGGACGGGCTTGAGGCCGTCGCGCGCATCCGGCAGGGCGCGGGCAACGATGACGGACATGGCGTAATCCAGGTACGCGCTGCGCATCTGGTCGTCAATATCCACCTGTGCGACGGTGCCGATGATTTGCTTGATGGGTTCCGGGGTCTGACCGGTGGGTTCGGGTTCTACCATAGTTGCCTCATACGGTAGGGGCACGACATGTCGTGCCCCTACGGGTGAACGGAATAGCGCAGGGATTATACCGCAAACGGCTTGTCAAATCGTGGTGGGGCGGTGTATAATCTCGCCTGCCGAAGGCCTACTCGGCTTGTTCGGGGTGTGGCTCAGTTTGGCTAGAGCACGCGGTTCGGGACCGCGAGGTCGGCGGTTCAAATCCGCCCGCCCCGACCAATAGCAGATGACAGTCACTTCAAGAAGTGACTGTCATCTCCCTTCATATCCTCGTTAGGCGAGGCGGCTGTGTGGGACACAGGCCATTGCCCCGAAACGTCGAAAGACGCCAAGGGGTAAAACAGGCCGGGCCGGATTAAGGCCCCGCTCAAAGTGGCTGGGATGGAAATCCCTACGACGCACAGTGCCAAGGCTCCACCAGGAGGTAACCAGCGGCAAAGGCTGCCGGTTATGATTGACTATGTCTTCCTCCTGGATATTAGACAGGAGGCTTCTCTTTATCCCCGTGTCCTGGCCGAAAGGTCAAATCCAACCTCACGGGTGTAGGAAGGAGGTGATTGCATGGACGCTGATGATAGTTCTCATAATCACCCTGACACGTTTTGGCGGAAAAGGTGCTCTGCTATGGCTGTCCTCGCGCGTCTGTGTTCTTGCCTCCGTCGGCTTGGCGGGGGATAAGTGGTAGCCAATGGCTACCATAACAAAAGGAATACCGGATTTTCTTGATAGCACGCCTCACGTAGGCTGTACCCAGCGAGGTTTATCCTGCAAGATCTGATGACACCGCCATCCGCTGGTCAGAATGGCGGCTTTTGCTGCCTGATTTCTTGAAATCATCATGAGAGGTGTCGTATGGCTTTCTTGAGTGAAATGCTCGGCAGACCGGTAACCGATATAGACGGCAAATTGATCGGGACGCTGAAAGATGTGATCGCGAAACCGATGCAGGAGTTCCCGCATCCCTTGATCCAGGCTATTCTTGTAAGCAAAAAGGGTGAAACCCTTACGGTTAATTATTCGGCTGTGGCTTCGCTGATGTCGCCGACCATTACTTTGATGAAACGCGTCGAAGACCTTCATCCGTATCCTGGGCACGAGGATGACATTTTCTTGAGCCGGGACGTGCTGGATAAGCAGATCATTGATACAGATGGGGCGCGCGTGGTGCGTGTTAACGATGTGGAGCTGATGCGGGTGAATGGCACGATCTATGTCGGCAACGTGGACATTGGGGGCGCGGGCATCCTACGACGGGTCGGGTTGGCGCGGGCGGCGAGGTGGCTAAAGCTGCGCCCAAATTCAATTGCCTGGAACAACGTCGAACTGCTGCGCCGCGACAAGTCCATGCGTTTGCGTGTGCCTATTGAAAAGATACACGAGCTGCATCCGGCAGATGTGGCTGAGATCCTCAGCGACTTGAATAAATTGGAAAGCGGTCAGTTCCTCGCCGCGCTGGACGTTGAACACCTGGCGGATGCTCTCGAGGAAATCGAGACTGAATTCCAGGTCAGCCTGGTGGCGGGCATGTCAGACGAGAAGATGGCTGACGTGCTCGAGGAGATGGAACCGGACGAGGCCGCTGACCTGCTCGCTGACCTGCCCAAAGGCCGCAAGGAAGGCCTACTGGCTCTGATGGAAAAGGAGGACGCTGACGACGTCCGCAAACTTCTGACCTATGCGGAGGATTCAGCAGGCGGCATCATGACCACTGAATACGCCGCCATCCGCCCGGACCTGACGGCCGCCCAGGCCATCGAGGCCTTGCGCACCATGTCGGACGAGGTCGAGACCATGTTCTACGTCTACGTGACCGACACGGAGAATCACCTCATCGGCGCTTTTTCGCTGAATAATCTTATTTTCGCCAGCCCCGACGCTATGGTGGAGGATTTCATGGTGACGCGTGTCATCACCGTCAACCTGACCGATGACCAGGAAACCGTCGCCCAGACGGTGGCGAAATACGACCTGCTGGCTGTCCCGGTGGTGGACGAGCAGAACCGATTGCACGGTATCGTCACCGCCGACGATGCGCTGGACAAGGTCGTCCCGACTGCCTGGAAGAAACGCCTGCCGCGCTTTTATCGGTAATCATCACGGGAGAGAACCATGACCAACACCGTTGCTCCTCGCAAGCGCGGCTTCTTTGCCCGTTACTGGAAGAGCATCCTGCTCTTCCTCTCAGTGTTTGGCCCGGCGACCATCACCGCCATGGCTGACAACGATGCCGGCGGCGTGGCTACCTATTCCATTGCCGGCGCGCAGTTGGGGTATCCCATCCTGTTCCCGCTGGTCATCATCACCATCCTGCTCGGCGTGACCCAGGAAATGGGCATTCGCCTGACGGTCATCACCCGCAAGGGGCTGGGCGACCTGATCCGCGAGAAATATGGCGTGCGGGCGGCTCTGTGTATGTTCGGCGCGCTCCTGGTTGCAAACCTGGGCACGCTCGTCACCGAACTGTCTGCGGTCAAAACGACGGCCGCCATGCTCCACATCCCGGCTGTCCCGGCGGTGATCGTCATCGTGGTCGTATCCTTTTTCCTGGTCGTGCGCGGAAACTATAAACTGACCCAGTCGCTGATGCTGTTCGCCTGCTTGTTCTTCCTGGTGTACATTTTCGCGGCGATTAAGGCTCACCCGGACTGGGGACTGGCGCTCAGCAACCTGGCCTATCCGCATGGCGTGGAGTGGACACCCACCTATACGCGCGAGTTCCTCCTCATCGGCATGGGTGTGCTGGGCACGACCATCACCCCCTGGGGACAGTTCTTCATCAGCAGTTTTGCCTTCGATAAAAAAATCGAAAAAGGCAAGGTCAACTATTCCCAGTTGGAAACGTACTGGGGCGCATTCCTGACCGACTTCTTCTCGTTTTTCATGATCGTCGCGACCGCTGCGGCGTTCTTCGGCAGCGGCAAGCCGCTCACCGATGGCCTCCAGGCGGCGGAGGCGATCCGCCCCATCGCCGGGAATCTGGCCGGGACGCTTTTCGCCGTCGGCATCCTGAACGCTGGGTTCATGGGACTGGTCGTGGTCTCGCTTTCCACCGCGTACGCGTTTGCTGAGTTCTTCGGCGTTTCCGGCAGCTTGGACGACTCGTTCAAGAAGAGCAAAACCTTTTACGTCCTGTTTGGCCTGCAGATGGCCGCCGCGGCGGTGGTCGCCATGTTCGGGAAAGTATCGTTGTTCAAGATCGCGGTCTTCACACAGACGATCAACGCCATCGCATTACCGCTCGTCTTTTACTACTTGATCAAGTTAACCAACGATAAGGGGTTGATGGGCGAATTCAAGAACAACATCTTTCAGAAATATTTTGCCATTGCTTGTACAGTGGTCATTGTAGTCGCTTCGATATTTACGGTGGCAGCGTTCCTCTTCAAGGGTTAGCGTTCCGTACCTCGAACCGGTTCGCCGTTAAACAGACGACCGCCAGTCTCTTAGGCTGGCGGTCTTGAGTTGAGAGCGTCAAACCTCACGGGTTTCACCAGGCATTTGACTGCGCAAACTGCTTACCAGGGCATAGGAATCAGCTTGTAAGGGTGCTTTCGGAAACCTGTGAGGTTTGTTCCACTGGCTTGCATCTTATATTCGGGACTTAAGCAAATTTCCGCGCTTGCGATACAATCTATGTGCGCTGAAAAAGTGATCTCGGATTAGACCCGAAAGGATTGTCACCCGATGAATAGCCGCGAACGATTCCATGCAACGATGAATTATGGTACGCCTGACCACGTCCCTTATTTCGAAGAAGGCCTTCGTGAGGAAGTGCTGGCAGCCTGGCGGGATCAAGGTCTTACCTCCGATTCTGACCTGGCGAGGATGTTCGTCACCGACGAGCGCGAAGAGATTATATTGGACGTGGATCCTCATCCCTGGCTGAAACGCTGGCCGACGACCCTGGCCGAATTAAAAGCGTTCCAGCGGCGGCTCGACCCAAATGATCCTTGCCGGCTGCCGGAAAACTGGCAGGTGAGCCTGCCATCCTGGAAACAGCGCAGCCATGTACTGATGATGCGTCTGCATCGAGGCTTTTTCCTGACCATGGGCGTGGAGGATTGGCTCAGATTTTATGAAATTATGGCGCTGACGCGCGATGATCCCGCCTTCGTGCGTGAAATCATGCAAATCCAGGGCGAGTTCGTCGCCGCGCTGACCGAGCGCGCCTTACAGGAGGTCGAGATTGATGCCGCCATTTTCAGCGAGCCGATTGGCGGCAACAATGGGCCGTTGATCTCGCCACGCATGTACGCGGAACTGGTGCTGCCCAGCTACCAGCCCGTCCTGGATGTCTTGCGGCGGCGCGGCGTGGACGTGGTCATCCTGCGCACCTACGCCAACGCCAGGGTGCTGATGCCAGTCCTGCTCGAAAACAGTTTCGATTGCCTGTGGGCTTGTGAGACCAACGCCGAAGCGATGGATTACCGTTCGCTGCGCCGCGAATTTGGGCGCGGCTTGCGCTTGATCGGCGGCATTGACCTGGATGTGCTGCGCGAGGGGAAAGAGGCTATCCGGCGCGAGGTCGAGGAGAAAGTCCCGCCAGTGCTGAGAGAGGGGGGCTACGTCCCGCTGGCGGATGGCCGCGTGCGCGAGGACATCCCCCTGGGAAATTATCTCTATTATCGTGAACTGCTAGAAAAAGTCACGCGTTGATTGAAGCTTTGCCCATTTCATGTGGTCGGCCAGCAAGGCTTTGCCGCGCGCTAAAATGGCGGGTAGGACCCGCTCGGAGCCGCTCTCGCGGCGCAGTTCGTCCGCACTGACCAGCGCGGCGAAACTGACGCGCGGCGAAACGTATAGCCTGCCAGGGAAAAACAATTGCTGGATCACCTGCCCGAATTCGGCCAGGCGGCGCTTCTGCCAGGCAATTCTTTTCAGCCAGGTGACCGGATGGCGCGCCCACCTGGGAGAGACGATGCCGCTGACGATGGTAACCACCACATTCGCATCCGGCACCTGCCGCAGGAACAGGTCAATCGAAGATGACCAGTTCTCGATTTCCTTCTCCGCGCCCGGGTAGACCGCCGGGTCGGGATCAATCAGGCCGGTGCCGAAGAGTAATAACGCGCCGCCGTCTTGCAGGTGGCGTACCCCAGACCGTACGGCGGCCATGCGGTTGTAGGCGTCATCCGCCGAGACAAACAAGAAATGTTCACTGGTGTTGGGCAGGTTTTTCAGAAAAGCCACATCGCTGGCAATGAACTTCAGGTCATTGCGGCCCAGCAGTGAAGCGATAACGACAGAGTCGTATGCCCCGGCATGGTTGGAAATCACCAGCAGCGGCCCGGTCTGCGGCACGCTTTTAGACCCGCGGGCGATGATGTCGCGGCACCAGTTGGTTAGCGCCCAGGCGCAGGCAGACGGGAATCCGTCGCTGGCGATGAGCCGGTCAAAGGTCACGCCGATCTCGGCCAGCCGCCCGGCAGCTTTGTGGAAGAGCAGGTCAAAGATCCGCTGCATACTCGCTGTTTTGGGCAGGCCAACGGCATTGATGATTTCGTAGATGAGTTTGTCGCTCAGGGATTGGATTAATGCATCCAAGCTGGCTCCTTTATCTAGTAGTTTATCACAGGAACTGCCGGAAGAGTTTTGGTACAATCGTCCCATGCCAAGCATCAATCTGGAATATCTCAAAGCGCATCGTACCCGGACCTTTTGCCTGCTCCCGTCAAACCGGGTTTCCAACCCTGCCGGGGCGCTGGACTTCGTCAACGAGCGCGGCTTTACCTATTTCTGGCCGGTCAAGGGCGTGGACCTGCCATCGCTGTGGGAAGCGGTGGGCGGCAGCTACCCCGTCTCCAGCGAGCATGACGATCCATTCCACGTGACCTGGCGCTGGAAGGACGATGCGCTGGACAAGAAAATCTGGTATTACGGCAAGATCCTGCGCTGCAAGGCTACATTCATCTCGCTGGAGACCGCCCCATATTTCTACGCCCTCTCGGAAAACTACGGCTCGCCGGAAGAAGATTACCTGGTCGCCTACGAAGAAGGACAGCTGACGCAGGCGGCCAAACAGGTGTACGAGGCCTTGCTGGACAAAGGCGCGCTGGATACCATATCGCTAAGAAAATCTGCGCGGCTGATGAATGCGAAGGAGTCGGAGTTCAACCGGGCGCTGGAACATCTGCAGAAAGATTTCAAGATCATGCCGGTGGGGATTGCCGAGGTGGGCGCGTGGAAATATGCCTACCGCTACGACATCACGACGCGTCACATGCCGGAGCTGCCCGAAAGGGCGCGTCTTATCGGTGAAGCTGAAGCCAGGCAAAAGCTCGTGGAGTTATATTTCCGCTCAGTTGGCGCGGCGCAATTACGCGATGTAACTCGTCTCTTCGGCTGGCCGCTCGAAATGGCGAAGAGGACGGTGGAAAGGCTGGTGCAGGCAAGCGCGATCGTCGACCGCGTGACGCATCCAGCCTTCAAGGGCGAGTGGCTGGCGCTGAAAGAGTTAGTGAATTAGCAAATCCTCGGCAGCAATTCCCCCGCTGGCAAATCCACAACCCTCATGCCCCCAATGGCCGTCTTTGCCGTGACTAGGCCGGGATGCTCCTCCACCACTTGGCCGATGATGGCAACGTCTTTTCCATACTCGTGCCGGTGCATGGCTGCCAACACCTGCTCGGCGGCCTCTTCGGCCACGATCGCCACCAGTTTCCCCTCGTTCGCCACGTAGAATGGATCCAGTCCCAGCATCTCGCAGGCTGCATTGACTTCCGGCCGAAGCGGCACTTTCTTCTCATCGAACTCGATGCCCACCTTCGAAGCCTCGGCCAGTTCGTTCAGCACGGCTGCCAGCCCGCCGCGCGTCGCGTCCCGCAGGCAATGGATTGGTTGTAGGGGCGGACCTGCGTGTCCGCCCTTTTGTATGGCATTCAACATCGCCTCGACCAGGCCATTCAACGGCGCGGTGTCGCTCTGGATGGTGGTCTCGAATTGCAGCCCCTCCCGCACCGACATGATCGCCATGCCGTGATCGCCCATCGTCCCGCTGACCAGCACCACATCGCCCGCGCGGGCGTTTTGCGGCGCAATGTCAATGCCTTCGGGAATGACGCCGATGCCAGAGGTGTTGATGTACAGCCCGTCGCCATGTCCCTTTTGCACCACTTTGGTATCGCCGGTGGCAATCTTGACGCCCGCTTTCTTGCAAGCTGCCGCCATCGAATTGACGATCCGGCCCAGCGTCTCCGTCGGTAGGCCCTCTTCCAAGATAAAGCCAGCCGAAAGATAGAGCGGCTTTGCCCCGCGCATGGCCAGGTCGTTGACCGTGCCGTTAATTGCCAGTTCCCCAATGTCACCGCCGGGAAAGAACAAAGGACTGACTACATAAGAGTCCGTTGTGAAAGCAACGTGTGAAGCGTGACGTGTGACGTGTAATAGTTTCAACACCGTCGCGTCGCCCATTTGAGCCAGCAATTCGTTATCAAATGCCGGGGCAAATAGATGTTTGATAAGGTCGGCCATCATCTTGCCTCCAGCGCCGTGCCCCATCACGATGGTCGGGTAGTTTTGCAGTTGCCGAGGACATGTCCAGCCGAGGAAGTTGGGGTTATCTGTCATGGTTGCTCACAGAAAATAAAATGCGAAGCGACGCCATCTTACCCGAAGGGTGAGACCGCAAAGAATTCTTCGCGGATACGAAGAAAACCTTCGCGCACGCCTGCCCCCGTTCTTTGGGGGTCGCTTCTTCGCGGTGAATCATTGATGTGCATATCTCCCATACCGGTAATACGCCGCGCAGGCGCCCTCGGCCGAGACCATGGTCGCGCCGAGCGGCGTCTGCGGGGTGCACTCCTTGCCAAAAGCCGGGCACTCCACCGGCTTCTTGATGCCCTGCAGCACCAGCCCGCTGATGCACAGGCTGGACTCTTTCGTTTCAATCGTCTGGATTTCCGGGAAGCGCAGCTCGGCGTCGTAGAAGGCGAACTCCGGACGCAGACGATAACCTGACTGCGGGATGACGCCAATGCCGCGCCAGGGACGGTCGCACGTCTCGAAGACGCGCTGGATGATGGCCTGCGCCGGTTTGTTTCCCTCTCTCGTGACAGAACGGGCGTAAGCGTTCCCGACCCCGGGCTTGCCTGCCTCCAGCAGCCGGACGCATTCCAAAATCCCGTGCAGGATATCCACCGGCTCGAAGCCGGTCACAACGATGGGGACGTGGTACTTTTCGGCCAGCGGCTCGTACTCCCAGTAGCCCATCACCGTGCAGACGTGACCGGCGGCCAGGAAGCCGTCCACCTTCACGTCCGGCGATTCCATCAGCGCCGTGATGGCCGCCGGGACTGTCACGTGCGAAACCAGCATGGCGAAATTCTGGATGCCCAGCGCCTTGGCCTGCACCACCGCCATGGCGTTGGCCGGGGCGGTGGTCTCGAAACCGATACCGAAGAAGACGACCGTCTTATCCGGGTTTTCGTTGGCGATTTTCAGGGCATCGAGCGGGGAGTACAGGATACGGACATCGCCTCCCGCTGCTTTGACGGCGAACAGGTCCCGGTCCGAACCGGGCACGCGCAGCATGTCGCCATACGAGGTGAAGATCACGTCGGGGAGCGATGCCAGTGCAATGGCCTTGTCCACCAGCTCGAGCGGCGTCACGCAAACCGGGCAGCCGGGACCGTGGACCAGGTTGATCTCCGGCGGAAGCATCTGGTCGAGTCCGTTCTTGATGATGGAATGAGTCTGCCCGCCGCAGACTTCCATTATTGCCCAGGGACGGGTAATGGCGCAGCGCAGGTCGGCGAGCAGCTTATGAGTGAGGTTTTCGTCGCGGTATTCTTCAATGTATCGCATCACACGTCCAATCAATTAACCGCGAAGAAGCGAAGGGCGCGAAGACTTTTTACTTTTTACTTCTTACTTCGCGTTCTTCGTTTCTTCGCGGTTCAATTCTCAGCCTCTGCACCGAGTGCGTCAATCTGCTTGAGCAGCTCCATCGTTTCGTGGGCTTCTTTTTCGTCAAGGATGGACAGCCCAAAGCCGACGTGGATGATGGTGTAATCGCCAAGCTTGATCTCAGGCAGGTATTCCATGCAGGTTTCCTTGATCGCACCCCCAAAGTCCACTTTTGCCATCTTCATGCCGTTGGATTCGTAGAGTTCGATCACTTTTCCGGGGATTCCGAGACACATAAGATACCTCTAATTTCATGTGTCATTGCGAGCTGCCGTTCTGTGGCTGCGAAGCAATCTCCTCGCGTGGGAGGGGTTGCTTCGTCGCCCCTTCGGGGCTCCTCGCAACGACACCTATTCGTGGATATGCTCGTGCTTTGCCTCGTCGGTCTCGACCTCGAGGCTGGAGAGATAAACGCCATTCCCGCTGGTGACTTTGAGCGGGAACGCGCCGCATTGTGGGCAGGCGGCGTAGATCTCGTCAATCTCGAATTCTTTCGCGCAGACCGGGCATTGGGCTGTGCCAGGTGCGCGGTCGAATTCCAGCGCCGCGCCCTCGGCGAGTGTGCCAGGTGACAGCGAATTGAAGTAAAACTGGATGGATTCCGGTGTGGCATCAGAGAGCGCGCCGATGGTAACTTTGACGCGCGTCACGCGCCGGGCGTTGGTTTGCTTAGCGTGGATGAGTACGTGTTCGAACAGGTTTTCAGTCAGTGAACTTTCGTGCAATTGGAGGCCTCTGTAAATGCTTAGTGGCATGGCTTGAGCCAACAAGAAATTGCCCCTATCATAGCATGGCATCATGTTTTGTCAATGGCTGTATAATAGACGAAACTCGCGTCACGGAGCGGGGATTCTACAATATATTATTATCAAAGGAGACTCTTATGACAGTGGCAGCAGCACGCCCAATGGTCAATGACAAGAAAGAGATTTTCGGCTGGGCAATGTACGACTGGGCCAACTCAGCCTTCAGCACCACCATCGGGACAGTATTCCTTGGGCCGTACCTGGCTTCGTTGGCTGCAAATGCAGCAAAGGCGAGTCAGGATGGCATGGCGCACTTGCTGGGCATCCCAATCGCCCCGGATTCGTTCTTCCCATACTGCATCTCCATCTCGGTTGGGATGCAGGTGCTCTTCCTGCCCATCCTGGGCGCGATTGCGGACTATTCCCACCGTCGCAAGCAGATGATGCAATTGTTCGCCACCATCGGCGCCATCGCGACCATCCTCATGTTTTTCACCACTGCCCCCGTCTGGTGGCTGGGTGGACTGTTGTTCGTCGTCGCCAACCTGGCCTTCGGCGCGGCGATGGTATTCTACAACTCTTATCTGCCCGACATCGCCAGCGAAGACCAGCGCGACCGGGTCTCCTCCTATGGTTGGGCGATGGGCTACCTTGGCGACGGGTTGCTGCTCGTCCTAAACCTGGCTTTTTATTTGATGAGTGACAAGCTCGGCGTGCCAAAAGACCTGGCGGTGCGCATCAACCTGGCTTCGGCAGGTATCTGGTGGCTGTCTTTCTCGTTCATCACGTGGGCGCGCCTGCGGGCCCGCCATGCCGTCAAGCATTTGCCGAAAGGCGAGTCGTACACCAGAGTAGGGTTCAAACAGTTGTGGAGTACGGTCAAGGAAATGAAGAATTTCCCCGAAACGCTCAAATATCTGCTGGCCTACTTCCTCTACAACGATGGGATCCAGACAGTGATTGCAGTCTCGTCCACCTTCGCAGCCGCTCCGCTTATCCGCGGCGGGGTGGGCATGGACCAGTCCACGTTGATCATTGTCATCCTGATGATCCAGTTCATGGCGTTCTTCGGGGCGCTGCTGTGGGGCAAACTCGCCAACTGGGTGGGCTCCAAACGCGCCATCATCGTCAGCCTGGTCATCTGGGCAGGTGTCGTGATTTATGCCTATTTTGGCCTGAAGGGTGAAAGTCGGGTGCTCGAATTTTTCATCCTGGGCGCGTTCATTGCTCTTGTGATGGGTGGTTCGCAGGCCATCAGCCGCAGCTTGTATGCCCAGATCATCCCCTCCGGCAAGCAGGCTGAATACTACTCCTTCTACGAAGTCAGCGAGCGCGGCACTTCCTGGATCGGCCCGCTGCTCTTTGGCCTGGTGAATCAAATCTTTGGAAGCCTGCGTCCAGCCATCCTGTCGTTGATTTTCTTCTTTGTCGTCGGCCTGGCGGTCCTGCCGTTTGTGAATGTCAAGAAGGCAATGGCCGATGTGAAGAATTTCGAGAATTCCTGATCTTCCTGACAGAACGAAAAAAGGCCGGGAACGCTCCCCAGCCTTTTGCGTTTCTTGCTGAACATCGAACATGCTACTGCTAATGGTAGCCTGGGCCACCATAATGGACTTTGAACAGCCCATCTGGATTGGCACCCAACAGCCCGGCTTTCATGCTGCGTTTATCGGCCAGCGCGAGATTGGCAGCCATTTCGTCCGTGATGACGGGGAATACCTTATACCGGTCCATGCCGTCGGCGAGTGCCTCCAGACCGGCGTCGCTGCTCATCCATTCCAGGTGATCGAAAACCTTCAGGTTCACAGGCGTGCGGTAACCAACCAGGGTCTTTTCACCCACCGCGTTGAAGAAATCCTCGAAGTAAGACATGACCAGTTCGCGCAGACTGCGGTAAACAGGCTCGCGGTAGCGTATGCCAGTAAAATTGGATTGCGCCACCGCGCCCCAGTGCTCGTATTTCTTGAAGATTGCCAGAAGATGATCGTCGTCGCGCTCGTTCGGGATGAGTTCCAAGATCAGTGGTGGATAGCCCAGGAGGCGCAACGCCATGGCGGCAAACAGCGCCCCGTCGAAGCAGTGCGCCTTCCGTTCGCGCAGGACGCGTAACGGGCAGCGGTAGAAGTCGTCCTCGCTGTAGGGGACGGTGTTGAGGTAATCCTGGATGCGGGCAGGCGTGTCGAGACCGGAAAGCAATTTCCGCTCGGCGGTGGTGAGGTGGGAATCGAAGGTCTGCGATGAGTTTCTCATAGTTTTGGCAGCACAATGGATTGTTGTTTCTGATACTTGCCCTTCTTGTCAGCGTATGAAATGTCACACTCCTCGTCCGCCTCGAAGAACAGCACCTGGGCGATTCCCTCCTTGGCATAGATTTTGGCGGGCAGGGGTGTGGTGTTGGAAATTTCGAGCGTGACGAAACCCTCCCATTCCGGCTCGAAGGGAGTCACATTCACGATGATTCCACAACGCGCGTACGTGCTTTTTCCGAGGCAGATCGTAAGTACATTCCTGGGAATACGAAAATATTCTATCGTCCGCGCCAGGGCGAAGGAATTGGGCGGGATGACGCACACCTCGCCTTTGAAATCCACCATGGATTTCGGGTCGAAATTCTTGGGGTCAACAATAGCGGAATAGACATTGGTAAATATCTTGAACTCATCGGCGACGCGGATATCGTAGCCATACGACGAGACGCCGTACGAGATGACGTGATCGCGCACCTGTCCCTCGACGAACGGCTCAATCATCCTGTGTTCGAGCGCCATCTTGCGGATCCAATGGTCGGGTTTGAGGCCCATGAGGTAGTCTCCTATTCGACGATAAACGTCACAACAGTCAATTTTCCAGGCTTTACTTCAACCCATCTCTCGTATAGAACACTTGCCAGGATGAAACTGATGCGGTAATGCCCGGTGGGTAGATCACCCAGCGCGAAGTTCTCCTGCCATTTGTCGTCAGCGTGAACGGGATGATCTTCGGGCGCATAAGTTTCTACCGGATATGCTGCCGCTTGCGGTCCGCCGAGTTCGGGGAAGTATTGGATGTTGAGACCGGTGTAGTAGAGCGGATTTCCTTTTCCATCTGCGAAGCGGCCGGCGACCACGCCGGAAGGATTGCCATCCTCGTAGCTCAAGGGCTTCAGCCAGAGCACAGGATTGCGGTTGGAATCGTAATCGTTCTCGCCCAAGCGCACTTCGAAGTGCAGGTGGCTGCCTGTCGCCTCGCCGCTCGCGCCGGCTTCGCCGATCTTCTCACCGGCGCGGACATGTTGACCGGTTTGTACCTCGATCTTGGATAGGTGCCCGTACAACGTAAAAAGCGGTTGGTTGAGGTCGGGCAGGTGGTGCTCGAGGACGATCAAACTGCCGTAAAAATTCGGCCAGGGGCTGTAGGGTGGGCTTCCCTTATCATCCCCGGCGACGATCACGACGCCATCCGCTGCTGCGAGGACGGGCGTTCCGGAAGCATCGTAGAATTCCACGCCGTGATGCGGCTGACGCGTTCCGTTTTGCGTGCTGCCGTAAAGATAGGTCGGATCAATCGTGATCGTTCCGGGCAGCGCGATGGGTCGCTCCAGCAGGAAGTGACCGACCTCGACGCAATAACCGGTTGTCGAATCGCAGGGGATGTCAGTGGCCGTCGCAATTGCCGTTGCGATTGGCGTGAGGGTGTCCGTGTTGAGGGGTGGGGGAACAGTGCCACTAAGGAGCAGGGAAGCAGTAGGGCGGGGAGGCAGGGGGGACGCGGTAACGCCGACCGAAGGCCTATCGGGAGTAAGCGTTTCCGTCGCCCCATTGCAGGCAACGGCCAAAATGCTGGAAGCCAGCAAGATCAGCATTCGTACAGCGCGAAAAAACCTCATGCCAGTGATAGCTTGCCCCGTTCGCTCAATGTTTTCTGGATGGACTCTTCGATCTTGGCAGCGCGTTCTTCCAGGGCGCGCAGTTGGTTCAGGAAGGAATCCCCCGCCGCCCCGTCGCTCAGGCTCGCAACGTTGACGCGGACGTTGTAGCCGGCCGCTGTCAGGGAAGCGCGCGCCATGGCCGCAGCCGAGGCCGCGTCGCTGATCGCATTTAGATTTCCCAGCGCCACTGCACGTTCGGCCAGCTCCATCACGCTGACAGCCTTTTGGGATACTTTCAGCGGGACCTGTGCCGCGACTTGGGTCGCCTCTTCGATTGCTGCGTAGCGGTCGGATTCCTCTTTCTCTGTATTTTTAGGGAGTTTGAAGGCTGCCATCACCGCCTCGAAAGCGGCTGAATCTGCCAGCACTGCCTCAGTCAGTTCGGCGCGCAGGCGTTCGGCCTGCTTCAAGATTTCGTTCATCTGCGCCTGGACAGCCTGGTAATTCTTTTTGCCAATGGTCAGGCGCGCCACCATGGCGACCAGCGCTGCACCCATCGCCCCGGCATGAGCGGCGGCCGAGCCGCCCCCTGGTGCGGGGGTCCCAGCAGCGAGATCGTCCAGGAACGACGCGCCGGCCGAGGGTTCAGATGTGGACGCGCACTGGTACAGTCGCTGCTCGAGGATCTGGCCAGGTTTGAGATCATTCAATTGCAGATACCAGCTTGCCGCATCCATCAGCGCTTCCTGCGGAATGAGGCCGACCAGTTCGCTGTGATGGATTTTGACCTTGTGTTTTTTTGCCTCGCGGCGGATGGCTTCGACCGCCTGATGGATGGATGTCTGCCGGTAATTGGTCAGGTTCATCGAGACCTGCGCCCGACCTTCCACCAGCATCCCCAAGGCCTTGACGCACGGCAGCCCGCCCGAAGAAGCGCGGATGTTCCTGGCAATGGCTTTGGCAATCGAAACGTCATCTGTATCGAGATAGACGTTGAAGGCGATGAGCGTATGGCGCGCCCCGATGACGGTTGCCCCGGCCGGGCCGAGGCGGGCGGGACCGTAGTCCGGTTTCCGTTCCGGGTTGGTCTTGATCTCTGACTTCAGCCCCTCGTACTGCCCGCGGCGGATTTCTTCCAGATTCTGACGTTCGGGGCGGGTCGCGGCCTCCTCGTAGAGGTAGACCGGGATCTTCAGCTCCTGGCCGACGCGCTTACCCAGGCGGCGCGCCATGGCGACGCAATCCGCCATGATGACATCTCTGATTGGCACGAGCGGCACCACGTCCGTTGCGCCGATACGCGGGTGCGAGCCGGTGTGCTTAGTCAAGTTAATCAATTCGGCCGCCTTGCGGATACCCTGGAAAGCGGCTTCTTCCACTGCTCCCGGCGCGCCGACGAAGGTGACGACGGTGCGGTTGTGGTCGCTGTCCGAGTGGCAGTCGAGCAGGGTCACGCCGGGGATGGCCGTGATGGCCTGCACGATGGCCTCCACCACTTCGGGGCGGCGCGCTTCGGAAAAGTTGGGGATACATTCGACGAGGGGGTTGGGCATAGAACCTCAAAAAGAAGGTGTTCGGGACGAATTGTAACCGCGAAGAAGCCAAGAACGCTAAGGATTTTCCAGGTTCGTAAAGGTATTTTCGCGATCTCCATCTTTTCGCGGTTCGAAAGAGATAGATGTTCCGGAACTGTTGTATGCTTTCTCGCGATTCTTGCGCCGCGCCAACTCGCTGGCATAGCGGACGCCGACAGTATCCTTATGTTCTTGCGTCCAATCGGTAAGTTTCGTTTTACCAGCAGGCAGCGAATTGGTGCAGAGCAGGTCGCCCATCAGCCCCTTCACTTCCGGCCAGGTGATCATTACGTCACCGACCAACTTGCCGATGATCCAGCCAGCGGCGTATCCCAGCGCGGGCGGCATGGACAGGATCGGGCGTTTGACTCCGATGATCTCACCGATGGTTCTTGCTAATTCTCGGTAAGTAAAGGTTTCTGGGCCGATGGCGTCAATGATGACGTTCTCGCGCCTCTTGCCCTGTTCTACGGCCAGCGCGGCCAGGTCGTCCACGTAAATGGGTTGAAGGCGATAGTTCCCATCGCCGAACACGCCGAAGACCGGCAGGTGGCGCAACGCCCAGGCGATGTTGTTGATCAGGATGTCTTCTTTGCCGAAGAGCACGGTCGGGCGCAGGATGGCGTAGGAGAGGCCGGATTCGATCAACGCCTGTTCCAGCCGCGCCTTGCCGCTGAAGTATTCGAGCGGCGAGTCCTCGGATGGGTTGGTGATGCTGACATGGACGACGCGTTCCACGCCCGCTTTTTTTGCCGCCTCGAACAACCGGAGCGTGTTGTGGACTGCATTTTCGTGTTTGAAGAAGGTGTAGTTGAAACGTACCCAGTAGGTATTATAGAGCACCGTCGCGTCGCGCAGCGATTCAGCCAGCTTTTCCGGCTGGTCGAAGTTGAAGGGATGCGCCTCTACCTGCTCCCCTAACGAATTGGGACGGTGCAGGGAATTGGTCAGCGTGCGGACGCGGCGACCTTCCGCCAGCAGGCGCGTGGCGATGTATTTCCCCGAATAGCCAAACGCACCAGTGACAACGTGAAGTTCTTTTAGCATAACTCCATCTCCTTTCCGGTGTAATTGTAACCGGTCTGAAAGGCGCACACCCATCAGACCGGTTCGGCTGCTGCGACTATCCAACCAAACGACTATCCGACTACTTGACTAATTCCACCTTCACCGCGCAGACCTTATACTCCGGGATTTTCGCCACCGGGTCGAGCGCGGCGATGGTCAACTCGTTGGCCGAGGCTTCGGGGAAATGGAAATTGGCGTACACCATCCCCGGCGGGACGCGGTCGGTGACCCAGGCCTCGGCCTCGATGCTGCCGCGCCGCGATGTGACTTTTACGCGTTTCTTCCCATTAAGTCCGAGCATGGCTGCATCGTCCGGGTTGACCTCGATGAGGGCTTGATCGTAAACCGCCAGCAGCCCTTTGGCGCGGCGTGTCATTTGTCCGCCGTGCCAATGATAGAGCACGCGCCCGGTGCTCAGGACGAATGGATAATCGTCATCAGGCAGTTCAGCAGGCGGGAGGTGGTCAATCGGGTTGAATTTACCGATGCCACGCGAGAATTTCCCGACGTGGAGAATGGGCGTGCCGGGATGCTCGACGTTCGGGCAGGGCCATTGCAGGCGCTCGCCCTTTTCCAGGCGGGCGTGCGTGATGCCGCTGTAAGATGGCGTCAGGGCGTTGATCTCGACCATGATGTCAGTCGTATCCCGGTATTGCCAGGTGGCGTAAGGCGCATCCGGATCGAGGGCGCGGCTTTCCAACAGGCGAACGGCCAGCTCGCGGGTGATCTGCCAATCGGGGCGCGCCTCGCCCAGCGGTTCGATTGCCTTGCGCACCATTTGTACGCGGCGCTCGGTGTTGGTAAAGGTGCCGCTCTTCTCGGCAAACGAGACGCCCGGCAACAGCACATCGGCATAGGCCGAGGTCTCGGAGGGGAAGATTTCCTGCAAAACCAGAAAATCCACCGCCTCCAAACACTTGCGAATGTGAGTTGTATCTGGATCGGACATAACCGGGTCTTCGCCGAGGATGTACAACGCGTGGGTCTTGCCCTCCAAGATGTTAGGAATTACCTCGGTGACGGTCATACCAACTTTATCCGGCAGCGGTACTCCCCAGGAGGCCTCGAATTTTTTGCGCGCCTCTTCATTGGTCACTGCCTGGTAAGCAGGATAAACATTAGGCAATCCACCCATATCGCATGCCCCCTGCACGTTGTTCTGTCCGCGCAGCGGATTGACTCCGCCGCCCGGCAAGCCCATGTTACCGAGCAGCATTTGCAGGTTGGCGAGCGTCATTACGTTACGCACGCCGACGATGTGCTGGGTGATGCCCATCGCCCACATCACGGCCATGGGTTTGACCGTGCCCATGATCTCGGCCGCCCGGTACAAGGTCTCGACCGGCACGCCGGTGATCACGCTCGTCTTTTCGGGTGGATACTGCATTACCATCGCCTTGAACTCATCGAAGCCTTCGCAGCGTTCCTGGATGAATTTCTTGTCCTCCCAGCCTTTTTCGAGGAGGATGTACATCAGGCCGTTGAGCAAGGCGATGTCGGTGCCGGGCTTGTGGCGCAAGTGCAGCGCGGCGAAGTCGCATAGGTCAATGCGGCGCGGGTCGGCGACGATGAGTTTGACGCCGCGATTTTTCACCGCCCGACGCAGCATCGTCCCGAAAACGGGATGCTGCTCGGTGGTGTTCGAGCCAATGACGAACATCGCCTGGGCGAAATTGGCGACATCATCCATCGAGTTGGACATGGCGCCCGAACCGAAGGAAGTGGCCAGACCGGCCACCGTGCTGGAGTGTCAGAGACGGGCGCAGTGATCTATGTTATTCGTCCCGACCACCTGGCGGGCGAACTTGTTCATCAGGTAGTTTTCTTCATTCAAACACTTGGCCGAGGTCAGCACACCGATGGAGTCAGCTCCGTGCGCGGCGCGGGTTTCGTCTATTTTTTTTGCCGTGATGTTCAACGCGATGTCCCAATCGGTCTCGACCCACTCCCATAGGTCACTGATCACTGATAACTGTTCACTGATAACTGGTTTGGGCTTGCCATCCAAAAGATACCGCCTGACTCTCGGTTTGAGCACGCGGTCGGGGTGGTGGATGTAATCGTAACCGTAACGCCCCTTGACGCACAACGCCATCCCGTTGACCGGCGCGTTCGGATTGGACGAGACACCGATAACCTTGCCATCCTTAACCAGCAGGTCGAACTGGCAACCGACGCCGCAGTAAGAGCACGTAGTAGTGACTTTGGTCACCTGATGCGCCCGCGCCAGCCCGTAATTCATTTTGTTCGACAGCGCGCCGGTGGGACAGTAGGCCACGCACTGGCCGCAGGACTCGCAGCGCGCCTCCAGCATGGTCGTCCCTGCCCCGGCTACAATCTGCTCTTCGAACCCGCGCTGGGCCACGCCCCACACGTCGCGCACCTGGATTTCGGCGCAGGCCTGTACGCAGCGGCGGCACAGGATGCAGCGGTTCATGTCCACGCGGATGAAGGGATTGGGATCGCTGTCGGCAGGGTAACGCCCGCCCTTGCTGCCCCAGGCTGGCACGCTGACCTGGTACTCGTAAGCCAGATCCTGCAATTCGCACTCGCCGCTCACGTCGCAAGTGATACAATCCTGCGGGTGGTTGGCAAGCATCAGCTCCAGCGAGAGTTTGCGCGATTTGACCGCCTTTTCGCTATGCGTCAGGATTTCCATCCCTTCCCAGACCTGAGTCACGCAGGCGGCTTGCAGGAAGCGCTGCTTCGCCACCTCCACCACGCAGATTCGGCAGTTGCCGGTGGGGGAGAGGTTTTTGTGATAGCACAGGGTCGGGATGCGAAGACCTTGCTCGCGGGCGGATTGCAGGATGGTTTGGCCTTCGCTGGCTTGGATGGGTTGTCCATCAATCGTGATGTTCACAGTCATGGTTCACCTCATGGTTCGTAAACCGTAAACCGTAAAGTGTAAATTACGTTTTACGTATCACGTTTCACTTTTCTGCCTTCTCGAACTCCTCCGAAAAATTGCTCATCGCCGAATTCATCGGAATCGGCACCGCCTGACCCAACCCGCAGAAGGAAGCCAGCAGCATGTTCTCGGAAAGCGCTTTGAGTTCGGCTACGTCGCCTCTCTGGCCTTGACCATCCGCCATGCGTGATAGGATTTCGAAGGCGCGCCACGTCCCGACCCGGCAGGGCGTGCATTTGCCGCACGATTCAGCCGCGAAGAAGTGCAGCAACTCGCGCAGCAAAGCGACCACTGAGACTGACCCGTCGCAAACCAGGAACGCGCCCGCGCCGAGGCTGATGCCTTTTTGCGCCGAGGCGTAATCGAGCGGCACGTCGAGCAGATCGGGGCTGACAATCGTCCCGGCCGCGCCGCCGGTCAATGCGCACTTGAATGCGCAGCCGTGCGGCATCCCGCCGCCGAAGTCATCAATCGCCTGGCGCAGGGTCAGTCCAAAAGGAGCCTCGAACAGGCCGGGGTTTTTGACGTGACCAAGCAGCATGTACAGTTTGGTACCGGGCGTGGCGTATCCCGATAACGATTTCCACCAATCCGCGCCATTCTTGAGAATGTGCGGCACAGCGGAGAAGGATTCCACGTTGTTGACTGCCGTTGGATAACCACGATAACCGTAGGTTGGCGGATAAGGTGGGCGGATGCGCGGTTCGCCGCGCTTGCCTTCCAGCGATTCGATCAGGGCGGTCTCTTCGCCGCAGATGTAGGCCCCCGCGCCGCGATGAACGTGGATGTGGAACGAGAACTCGCTGCCGAAGATATCCTCGCCCAGGCAGCCTTTGGCTTCAGCCTGCTGGATCGCTTTTTCCAGCCGCTCCGCTTGGCGCACATACTCTCCGCGTATATAGATAAAGGCTTCGTTCGCGCCGCAGGCGTAACCGCCGATTGCCATGCCTTCCAGCAACTGATGCGGATTGGTATCAATCAGCACGCGGTCTTTGAAGATAAGCGGCTCGGACTCGTCCGCGTTGCAGATGATGTACTTGGGCATGCGCGCCGCTTGGGCGACGAGCTTCCACTTGCGCCCGACCGGAAAGCCTGCCCCACCACGCCCCTGCAATCCACTCGTCTCCACCTCGGCGATGATTTCTTCCGGCTTCTTCTGGATCGCGGACTTCAGTCCGCCATACGAGCCATGCTCGAGAGCCGAGTCAATCGAATCCGGGTCAATCTTTCCGGCGTTCGCCAGCATCACGCGCACTTCACCCTTGCGCGGCGTCGAGTATTCTGTCAGTACACCGCGCCAGCCTTCGCAGACTTTGGCGGCCTCTTCCAGTGTAACCGGCCCGGCCTGCTCGTCGTTGACCAGTACCGACGGCGCCCGGTCGCACACGCCCAGGCAGGATGTCCGCTCAACTGTCCAATCCTTGCCGGACATTACTTTCCCCCACATTTCAACAGGCGACTGATTACCGTTCACTGATAACTGATTACTGGCTCTCTTCAGCCAGCACACCGGCCCATCGCAGACGCGCAATACATTCTGGCGCGGCTGGAGCGAGAGCATGGAGTAGAACGTCGCCATGCCATAGACTTGCTGCGCCGGAATGCCCAGCGCGCGTGCTGTATCGGTGATAGTTTCAGTGCTCAAGTGGCCGCGCCCGTCGAGTTCGGTCAGGATTTCGAGAACGCTTTCGCGCTGATTCCCATGCTCCTGCGCCAGTTCTTCCACTTCCGGAGCAATTGGTTTGTAAATGATTTTGCGATTGGTCATAATGCCTCGCTTGTAACGTGATGCGGGATACGTCAAGAGCAACTGTTCACTGATGACTGGTCACTGGTCACTATTCTTTCCGCGCGTGAATACACACGCGAACCATGCTCGATGACGCTGTACCGTAAGCTCTCCTATTAGTCTAGCACAGGGATAGCGGAACAATTCGTGATGATAGTCATGATTGTCGCAGCGGCTTGTCAGGTTCATTGTAGCAGAAATTCTTATGCTACAGAGTACTGCGCAAATATCTGAACCAAAATCCCGTTATTTTCGAGCCGTTCGATACAAACAAGTTCGCAGATTTATGCAAGAAGCAGTAGAATCACCTTATGCGCCTAAAAATCTGGACACTTGGCTTTCTTCTCTTCCTATCTGCCTGTGTGCGCTCTGCACCAGACTCTCCTCCCTGGAACCCTTCCGGTGCGGACTCGACCCCGGGCTTGCCCGCTATTTCTTTGACCGGTTCCACCGCCACGGCCTCGTTCCGCCTCCTGCCGACCCGCGTTCCCGACTCGCCTATCCTGACCCCTACACCGGACGTGCCTCGTTTTATCCCCACCCCGCGCAGCGGCCCAGAAACGTACATCGTCCAGGTGGGAGATACGCTCGGTGCCATCAGCCTGCGTTACGGCGTCAGCGTGGAAGCTCTGATGCAGGCCAACGGTCTGTATGACCCAAATATCCTGGCTGTGGGCCAGACATTGCAGATCCCCGTTCCCACGCCCCAGCCTGCCGGGCCGTCGTTCAAGATCATCCCCGATTCTGAGCTGGTATATGGGCCGATGAGTCTCACGTTAGATCTCGAGTCCTTCATCCGCAGCAAAGCTGGATATCTGGCGAGCTACCAACAGGACATAGACGGCGAGACTTTGAATGCCGCCCAAATCATCCTGCGAGCAGCGCAAAATGATTCGGTCAACCCGCGCCTGCTGCTGGCGGTGCTGGAATATCGTTCAGGATGGGTGACGAACCCGAACCCTGATCCGGCCACATTGGACACGCCGCTTGGGTTCAACGACAACTGGCACATAGGCTTGTACCGCCAGTTGACCTGGGCAGCCAACGCCCTCAACCAGGGATACTATCTCTGGCGAGCGAGCGCCGTCTCCAATTGGGTATTGGCTGATGGCTCGGTTGTGCCGGTAGATCCATCCCTCAACGCTGGGACGGCCGGCCTCCAGAACCTGTTCGCTCAATTGGACGATTACCAGACCTGGCTGCTGGATGTCTCGCCGAATGGTTTGTTTGCGGCCTATTCCAAGCTTTTTAGTTATCCTTTCGACCTGGCTATCGAGCCGGTCGTGCCGGGTGACCTGATCCAACCTCTAATGCACCTGCCCTTTGCACCCGGCGAGATTTGGGCCTTCACCGGCGGCCCACATGCTGGATGGAATCCTGGCTCGGCCTGGGCCGCGCTGGATTTTGCCCCGCCCGGCGAGGCGCTCGGCTGTGTTTCCAGTGACGCCTGGGTTTTGGCGGTGGCCGATGGCTCGATCCTGCGCGCCGCGAACTGGGCGCTTGTCCAAGACCTGGACGGCGATGGTTACGAGCAGACCGGCTGGACGGTGCTGTACATGCACATCGAAAGCCGCGACCGCGTCCGCGCGGGTACGTATCTCCACGCTGGCGAGCGTATCGGCCACCCTTCCTGTGAGGGCGGCCTCGCCAACGGCACGCACGTCCACCTGGCGCGCCGCTTCAACGGCGAGTGGATTTCCGCGGACGGTTCTGTCCCGTTCATCCTGGATGGTTGGGTTTCTTCTGGCACGGGCGTCGAATACGATGGCTACCTGACGCGCAACGGCGTGATCGTCGAAGCCTTCGACGGCAATGATCCCATCAATCAAATCCAACGCTAATTTCCCCTCTCCCGCCTCCCTTTCATCCCCCCATTTCTGGGTTTAGAAATGGGGGGACAGAGGGGGGCAGGGGCTGGGGGTGAGGTTTGAGGCTGCGGTATAATCGTTGCGATGAAGCCTGCTTTTTTTCTTATGCGCAAAACTGCCGTTTTATTCCTCCTTACCGGTATGCTTTCCTCCTGCGGCCCGCTATGGGGGATGACCGAGCCGACCCTGACTGCAACACCGACTCAGCCCGTTTTCTGGACGGCCGACCCGCCGACGCCCATCCCGACCTGGACGCCAGAGCCAACCTTCACTCCGACATCAACGCCGTTTCCCCCGACGCCTACCCCGACCCCGATCTCAGCCAACCAGCGTGCGCCGCTCCTGTACTACGCCCAACCGGGCGACAGCCTGCCGGTCGTAGCCGCCCACTTCGGCGTGGAGGCTTCCGAGATCACCTCTTCGGAGACATTGCCGGAAACTGGGCTGCTCATCCCGGATACACCCCTTATCATCCCAAACCGCCTGGGCGAGACCACGCCCAACGTCCAGATCATGCCCGACAGCGAGGTGGTCTATTCTCCCTCGGCAATGGATTTCGATATCGAATCCTATGTAACAGAGGCGGGCGGTTACCTGAGCACCACCTATCGAGAATACCTGGTAAGCACCGGCTGGACGAACGGCGCGCAGGCAGTTCAACGTATGGCCATAGAGAACTCGATCAACCCACGCCTCCTGCTGGCCCTGATCGAGTACAGCAGCGGCTG